>Ga0164298_10000094_pt1 | contig 40741 bp, 40 predicted proteins | sample Whisoiple_216_MG_FD_109713 | JGI IMG/M metagenome (GOLD analysis project Ga0164298, IMG submission 109713) | Unamended control soil microbial communities from upstate New York, USA - Whitman soil sample_216_MG | ecosystem: Environmental > Terrestrial > Soil > Agricultural land ...
CGGAGTCGAGGAAGGCGGAGTCGAGGAAGGCGGAGTCGAGGAAGGCGGAGTCGAAGAAAGCCGACTCGAAGAACGTCGAGCCGAAGACCACCAAGAAACCCGAGCCGAAGACCGCCGAACAGCTCCAGGCCGAGTTCGAGGCCCTGCCGGACGCGGTCAGGGAGCTGCTTGCCGGTGACGAACCGGTCGGCCAGGCGGAGCTGCCGCAGCTGTTGCGGATCGCGGCGAAGCTGCGGCAGTTGGCGCCGGAGGACCTCCAGCTGTACAGGCTGCTGGCGAAGCGGCTCGCGGCCGACCTGGACGCGTTCGAGCAGTCGGTCGACGTGTTCGTCCGGTTCAAGGACCGTATCAGGGCACAGGCCGCCGCCGAACGGAAGTCCACGGAGGAGACGCTCGAACAGAAGCTCGCGAAGACGTGGCGCGGGTTCGACGAGAAGTCGTTCGCCGGCATGGACACCGCCCAGAAGGAGGACCTGGCCCGGAAGATCGCCGCCGAGCAGCGGAACATCCAGCTGGAGCACCTGGCGACCCACCCCGGCGAGGCCGCCGTCGGCATGGTCGAGAGCATGGTGCGCCTGGACCGGACCGCGAAGTCCATTGTGGACGACGTGCGGGAGGCGGCCGACGGTGACAACGGCGCCTACCAGCGGCTCGCCGGTGCCACCGGGGCGGTCAACAAGTACGTGGCGGCCGTCGCGTCGATCGCCTTCGTGGCACTGCTGTTCGTGCCGGGCGTGAACCTGCTCGAGCTGGCCGCGGCGGGTCTCGCGGTAGCCGCAGTGTCCATCGCACTGTCCACGGCGGAGGCCGCGCTGCGGATCAAAGCGGCCGGGGAGGCCAGGAACCCCGAGGACTTCAAGACCCAGACCGGCAAGTCCGCGGCGGCGCAGACCCAGGCGGTGATGGCCGCGGCCATGCTGGCGCTGACCCTGGTCGCGAAGATCGTCGCGCGGATCCCGCTGCCCGGCCGGCTGCGGAACGTCGGCACGGCGTTGCGGGGCGCGCAGACCGCACTGCTGGAGAAGAGTGGTGTCGGCCCGGCGTGGCGCAGTGTCAAGGCCGATCTCGTCGCCGGCCTCCGCGCCGCCAAGCAGGGCCTGTCCGAGGCACTCGCCGTGCAGACGAAGGAGGTCGCGGCCACCGCCAACGCCGTCGCGGGCATGACGGGTGAGGAGTTCGTGCGGCACCTGGCCGACGCGGACCCGCGACTGGCCGACGTCGGCATCCCGGTGGAGCAGGCGAAGGCCACCCAGCAGCTCGCGTCCACACCGGAGGGCAAGGGCATTCCGGAGCGGCTGCGGCAGGATGCCCTGCAGGCACTGGAGGAGGCGCCCGCGGAGGCCGCGAGAAAGGTCGACCGGTTCGTGGCGGCCGTCGACGACTCGATCGCGAAGGTCGAGCAGGCGGCGGGTCCGGAACAGCTGAGGTCGGCCGTCGAGGAGGCCGACCGGCGGTTGGGCGCGGGCGAGCAGGCCCGCCAGGCCGTCGCCGACGACGAGGCCTTCCTCACCAGGCGGGCGAAGGGCGCGCGGCGCAGCGGGATCCGGGAGCAGGCCAGGGAGAAGCTGGCCGCGCTGCAGGAGGAGAAGCTCCGGACCCAGGGTGAGATCGACCAGCTCGAAGCGGAGCTGTCGGCGGCCAACCGCAAGGTCGACACGTTGCGGAAGAAGGCGCTCGACACCCCGGCCGGCAGTCCGGCCAGAGCACACGCGACCCGCGAGCTCAATGAGGCCAGGGAGGCGCTCGCGGAGCTGCGCGAGGCCGACGAGCTCGGCGGCTACCGCGAGGAACGAGCCAGGCAGAAGAAGACCGAGGAAGCCGTGCTGCAGTCGCTCGAGCTGAAGCGACCGGCGCTGCGACAGTCCTTCAAGGACAAGGTGAAATCGGCGGGAAAGAAGAACGCGAAGGGACAGTACCTGGATGCCAACACAGGCGAGGCGATCGACGGTGAACCGGTGTACGGTCACATCTACGGCCGGGAACACCGCCGGCTCGTGCTCGAGGCCTCGGAGAAGGGCATGACCCAGGAGCAGTTCAACGACTGGGTCAACGACCACCCCGAATGGTTCCAGCTCGAAACGAAGGCGAACAACGAGAGCCACCGATTCGAGAAGCCGGGGGTCGACTGATGGCGGACGCGGACGGTCGCACCTCGCTGATGCACGCGATCCTGGCGGGTGACTCCGGCGCCGTCGCGTCGCTCATCGACCGCGGCGCGGACGTCAACGCCGTCGACCACGAGCAGAGATGGACGGCCCTGCACTTCGCGGCCCGCGACCACAACAGGACGGTGGTCCGGCTCCTGCTCGACGCCGGCGCCGAGGTCGACCCCGAGGACGTCTTCGGCGACACCCCACTCTGGCGTGCCGTGATGACGGCCGGGGGCGACCTCACGGCGATGAGTGTCCTGTTGGGACACGGCGCGGACCCGCGCAGGAGGAACCGGCACGGCATCTCACCGCTCGACCTCGCTCGCGAGAGCGGCCAGGACGCTGTCGTGGCGCTGCTACTCCACCCCGCGTCGGAGTAGCAGCGCCACGCCGGTCAGGCGGCCGCCTCGGCCAGCATCGGGCTGGCCGGCGGACCGTCGCAGAGCGCGGCGACCAGCAGGTCGTTGATCGCCGTCGAGATGCGTTGCGCGACAGCGGGATCGTCGACGTCGGCGCCACCCATCGTGACGGACACCTCCACGCGGGTGGCGCGGTCCGGCGACGAGAACAGGTAGGACTGGTACCCGTGGATGCTGCCGGTGTGCCCGTAGTAGGTGCCACCGCAGTCCGGCCCTGCCTCCAGCACCATCAGGCCGATGCCGTACGGCGCGAACGGCGACGGCGTCTTCATCTCGGCGAGCAGGTTCGCGGGCAGCAGCCGGCCACCGAGCAGGGCCGAGATGAAGCGGTCCAGGTCCCGGGTCGTGGAGATGATCTCCCCGGCCGAGGAGGCCCACGACGGGTTGAGGCGGGTCACGTCCAGCACCCTGAACTCGCCGGCGTCGTGGTAGGCGTAGTAGCCGTGCGCGTGCGGCCCGGGGACGGCCGCGCGGGTGCCGGGCACGACCGTGTCACGCAGGCCGAGCGGGCCGATGACCCGCTTGTACACCTGGACGGCCCACGGCGTCCGGGTCACCCGCTCAATTAGCTGCCCGGCGACGACGAAGTTGGTGTTGGAGTACGACCAACTCGTGCCCGGCGCGAACCGGGCCGGCTTGGCCAGCGCGACCTCGATCAGTTCGCGCGGCGTGTAGGTGCGGAACCGGTTCTCCGCGAAGTCGTTGCCGAACAACGGGATCCCCGGCTCGACTGTGCCGTCCGGACGCGGCTCGCCCGTGTAGTTGAACAGGCCGCTGGTGTGCGCCAGGATCATCCGCACGGTGATCCGCGTGTCGAACCCGTACTCGGGCAGGTACTTCGCGACCGGGTCGTCCAGCACCACCCTGCCTTCATTCACCAGCTGCAACATCACGGTCGACACGAACGTCTTCGTGATGCTGCCGACCCGGAAACGGCCGTCTGTCGGGACCCTCCCGCCGGACAGCTCACGCACCCCCGCCGAGCCGGTCCAGTCGCCCTGGTCGTCGTGGATGCGCAGCTGCACACCGGCGAGCCCGGCCTGAGCCGCGGCCACCATCGCCTGCCGAAGCTCGGGCCGGCCCCGCGTGGTCGCGCTCGCGGGCCCCTGCGCCACCCCGACGGCCAGCACCGCCGCCAGCACGACGCCGCCGAGCCGTCGTTCTCTTACCCCCACAGCCAGTCCCTTCGGTTGGTGTTCCCCAGCACCAGACGATCCTGGCCGTGTCGGGCCGCCGACGCATCCCCGACGAGAACGACCCGGGGTAGTCCGCACGGATGACGACGCCGTCCTCGCGAAGTCGGCGGACGATCCGCGATCCGGAGGGGTGGACCACCGGCGGCAAGGTCACCCCGTTATTGACCGGACCTACGCGCTCGCTGACGCGATGCGGTACCTCGGGACCGGGCACGCCAGGGCGAGGGTGGTCATCACGGTCCGACCGGCCGGCCCAGCCGCAACGCGAGGAGCGGGCAGAGCGCGGTGGCCTTCTCGGCGTGCCGCAGCAGGTGGTCCGGCACCTCGATCGGGCCCGGCCGGCGGGGGACCGGGTAGCCCCACGGGTCGCGGTCGAGCAGTTCCGGCAGCAGCTCGGCACACAGGCCGCGGCCGTCGCAGGCGGTCCAGTCGAGATGCAGCCTGGCGCTCATGCTCGCTCCCTGGCGCAGCGGCCGTGCTGGTGTGCCCGGACCTCGGCGGCGAACGTCGTGAGGGTGCTGCGGACGAAACGGGCCGTGCCGTCCGGGTGGTGACAGGCGCCGCGGCCGGTCACCAGGCCGGTCAACCACTCCAGCCGCCGGGTCCCGGCCTGGCCCACCGCCTGGCCCGACGCGAGCGCGGCCATGGTCGCCGCGATCGCGGGCAGCCCGTTCAGGCACGGTCCGCACTGGCCGGCCGTCTCCGCCGCCAGGTACCGGGTGACCTCCATCGCGAAGTGCAGCGGGCAGCGGTTCGCCGGCAGCACGTGGACGATGCCGGCGCCGGGGGAGCCGCCGTACGAGGCGAGGCCGGCTCGCGACACGGGAACCGGGCCGGCCGGCGCCCACACCCCGTGGAAGCCGCCGATCAGCACCGCGTCGCCGCGGCCGCCCGCCAACGCCAGCAGCTCGTCCAGCGGGATGCCCATCGGCACCTCGTAGACCCCCGGCGCGGCGACGGAACCACTGATCGTGGCGAGAAAGGTGCCCGGCTCGTCGGCGGTCCCGGTGCGGCGGAACCAGGACGGTCCGTGCCGGGCGATCATCGCCACGTGCGCGAGGGTCTCCACGTTGTGCACCACCGTCGGCCGTCCGTCCACACCGGACACCGGGGCGGGCTGGACCCGGAAGCGGGGCAACGGGTTCCGGCGTCCCTCGATGGCGGCGATCACCGCGGACTCCTCGCCCGCGACGAACCTCTCCCGCGCGGCCGTGATCGTCACGGGCACCCGGTCGTGGGCACGCCGTTCCGCCAGGACCGCCTCGCTCACGCGCCCGTAGAGGTAGGCCCGCGTGGCGCCGACGGCCTCCGCGACGAGCTGCAGGCCGTCCAGCACGGTGTGCGGGTTGTCGCGCAGGAGCGTGGCGTCCTTGCGGCTCAACGGTTCGCCCTCCGCGCCGTTCGCGACCACGACCGGGTCGCGGCCGGTCAGCGCCGTGGCGGCCTTGCGCCAGGCGGGGAAGCCCGCGCCGCCGCGGCCGGTGAGGCCGGCGGTCTCCAGGTCGGCGACCAACCGCCCGGGGCCGCCACGCCACGGGATCTCCCCGGCGCGGGCGAGATGCGCGGCGAAGCCGGGCGTCCGGTCGCCGAGGAGGGATTCGGTACGGGCCGACGCGGTCACCGCGGGACCTCCATCAGGGTGGCGACGGCGCCGCGGTCCTGTTCGGTGAAGCCGGTCGACAGGCGCCAGGACAGTGCGCCGGCGACCGCGACCGCGCACACCCCCGCGAGCACCAGGAACCAGGCGGTGCCGGCGTCGGTGCCCGCCCCGAGCGCGTGCACCAGCGCGACCGGCCAGGCGGCGTAGGCACTCCAGTGGATGGCCCGCCACGTCCGGTACCCGAGCCGGTGCCGGAGCAGGCTGGTGACCACCAACGCGAGGAGCAGGTCGAGCGCGAGCGTGCCGAGACCGACCCAGACGGGCGCGAACCCGGCGAGGAACGGGAACACCGTGTCGACCACGTCCAGCTGCGCGTACGGGGCGAACAGCAGCAGAACCACGTGCAGCACAAGGAAGACCGTGGCGAGCAGGCTGGTGTAGCGGTGCAGCGCGGTGACGGCGAACCGCGGCAGCCAGGGCGCCGGCCGACCGGACCGCGTCCCGATCCCCAGGATCACCGACGCGGTGAACAGCACGAGCGTGACCACTCCGGACCCGCGTCCGAGGTACCACAGGGTGTCGGTGCTCATGACGGCCAACCTCCCAACACGTGAACCTGCCCCTGGTTGTCGACGAGCCGGGCCGCGACGCCGGCCCGGGCGAGCGGGGTGACCGCGCCGGCGCCGCGCACCAGCGCGGCCGTGCTGTGGGTGTTGGCGATCACACAACGGTCGGCGCAGACGGAGACGCTGCGCCACACTCGCGACGACGGCATGCCCGTGCGCGGGTCGAGGACGTGGTGCAGCAACCGTCCGCCGCGGCGCCAGCTACGGCTCGCCGTGCTCGACGTGGCCATCGCCGTCCCGGCCGTCACCCGGACGGTCGCCGGCGGGTCAGCCGGCCGGTCCCGCACGTGGATCAGCCAGCCCCCGGCCGGGCCAGAGCCCGCGGTGGCGATGTCACCACCCAGCTCGACGAGCACGCCGGTGCCCAGCCGCTCGTTCACCAGCTCGGCGCAGCGGTCCGCGGTCAGCGCCTTGGCCGTGGCGCCGAGGTCGAGCCGCACGCCCGGCGGCACCGTCAACGTGCGCCCCGCCAGCGACACGTCCTGCCACGACGTCACCCGCCGGACCGGTGGAACCGCCGGTCCGTCCGGGCGCACCTCCGCGATGTCCCGGTCATAGCCCAGCCGGGCCAGGTCGTTGCCGAGCGTGGGGTCGACGTCGCCGCCGGAACGCTCGGCCGCGGCCAGTGCCGCGCCGACCAGCTCGGCGAGCAGCGGGCTGACCGTCACCGGGCGGCCCGCCCGCTCGGCCAGCGCCAGCTCGGCGTCCGCGCGGAACCGGCTGCATGCCCGGTCCACGGCCGAGAGCTCCGCGTCGACCACCTCGCGTGCGACGGCGAGGGTGTCCGGCTCGGTGACCACCACGCTCGCACTCGTGCTCCAGACACGCCACCGGGCAACGGACCGCCCGACTCGGAGCGTGGCCATCACGAGCCTCCGGAACTGGCGTCGGCACCACTCGAACCGCCGGTGTCACCCGACACGCTGCCGCCGTAGTCGCCGGTGCTCGTGCCGGAGCCCGTCGACGAACCGTCCGAAGTGGAGTTGTCCGAAGTGGACGGTGTACTCGTGCTCGTGTCCGTGCCGGCCGTGCAGGCCACCAGAACCGTGCCGGCCACGCCGGCGGCCGCGAAAGCGGCGGTGATCCCGCCGACCCTGCGCAGCCCCTTCTCTCGCGAGGTCAACTCTCCTGCCGGCATGACTCAGCCGCCGCTCTGTGTCGAGTCGTGCTGGCCCGGCGGAGCCTGCCCCTGGCCCATCGCGCCGGCCTCGGCGAGCGATTCGGCGGTCGCGGTGTCGCCCGACACGGACGCGACGATCATCACGTCGTCACCGGTCGCGATGCTCGACAGGTCCGTGGAACCGTTGCCCACCACCGTGTCCGAGTCGATCGTGTAGGTCCTGGTGTAGCCGTCGTCGCTCTTGGCCGTGATCGACGAGTCGCTGACCGCGGTCACCTCGCCGTTCTGCATGACGTCGGTGGTGTAGCCGCCGTTGCCGTCCGACACGATGTACTCACCGTGCAGCGCCTGGGACATCACCCCGCCGGCACCGCCGGGTCCACCGCCGCCGCCCGTGCCGCCGCCCGGCCCCTGCTGGGCCGTCGACGACGAGGCGGAGCCGCTCGCCGCGTAGACCGCGACGGCGCCGGCGCCCGCGATCCCGACCGCGATGGCGACCGCCAACGTGATCTTCCTGGGCGACCACCGGCGCGTCGGCCGCTGTCGAGTGACCTGGTCGCCCGGCGCGCCCCAGGTGCCGGCGGTGTCCACTGTGGCGCTGTCCCCAGTGGACGGTGGGATCACGGGCTGTCGCTGCTCGGTGGACATCGGGTGGCACTCCTCGTCTTGGTGGCGACCGTGGTGCCGCCGTTGACCCCAGACAAGGCGGCTGAGCTGTGTGCGGCCTGTGCGGACGGCCGGGCCGCCCTGTGACTCTGCGGTCCCGCCGGCTCGGGACCCGCGCCGGGTTGTGAGCGCGCACAGTCGCCGATCTAGCCGCTGGCCAGGGGTTCGACTATTGACAGCCGCCGGTCGGACGACGAAAACTGGGAGCGCTCACAACTCCTCAACCACCCGCAACGACGCGAAACGAGGCCGTGGTGATGCGATCCCTGCTCGCCCCCGTGTCAGCGCTCGTCATCGTGCTCGCCGCCTGTTCCTCCGGCGGCCCGGACTCCTCGTCCGGCAAGGTCGAGCTCACCTTCTGGACGTGGGCGACGAACATCGAGAAGGTCGTCGCCAGGTGGAACGCCGGTCACCCGGACATCCACGTCACCGTCAGTCGCCAGTCGCAGGGCGACGAGCTCGTCACCAAGGTCCTGACCGCCGCCAAGGCCGGCAACGCGCCGGACCTGCTCCAGGCTGAGTACCAGGCGCTGCCCACCTTCGTCAGCAACGACGCGGTCGCCGACCTGGCCGAGTACACCGCCGACGCCGAGAAGGCCTTCGCCGACGGCGTGTGGCAGCAGGTCACCCTCGGTACCCGGGGTGTCTACGCCGTCCCACAGGACAGCGGTCCGATGATGCTGTACTACCGCACCGACCTGTTCCAGCAGTACGGCCTGACCGTCCCGAAGACCTGGGACGAGTTCGCGCGGACGGCCAGAACGCTGCGCACCAGGACCACGTCCGGCTATCTCACCACGTTCTCCAGCAACGACCCCGGCTGGTTCGCGGGCCTCGCGCAGCAGGCCGGCGCGAAGTGGTGGCGGATCAGCGGCGACACCTGGACCGTCGGCATCGACGACGAGCCGACCACCAAGGTGGCCGACTACTGGGGCGGGCTCGTCGCCGAGGGTGTGGTCGATGACAAGCCCATGTACACGCCGGAGTGGAACAAGGCGCTCGGCGACGGCACACTGCTGGCCTGGCCGAGCGCGATCTGGGCGCCGGGCGTGCTGGACAACGTCGCGGCGGCCACCAAGGGCAAGTGGGCGATGGCGCCGCTGCCGCAGTGGTCGGCCGGCGAGAACAGGACCGGCAACTGGGGCGGGTCGTCGACCGCCGTGTCCGCCAACTCCCAGCACCGCAAGGAGGCCGCGGACTTCGCGATCTGGCTGAACACAGACCCGGAGGCCACCGCGGGCCTGGTCACCGAGGGCGCGCTCTACCCGGCCGCCCGTGCCGCCCAGTCCGGACCGGCGCTGGCCGAGCCGCCCACGTTCATGCCCAACCAGCCCGAGTTCTACACCCGGGCGAAGGCCATCGCCGACACCGCCGCCGGCTGGACCTGGGGCCCGAACGTGAACGTCACCTACCAGTCGTACAAGGACGCCTTCGGGAAGGCGATCACCAACAGGACCCCGTTCTCCGGCGCGGTCAGGGAGATGCACACGTCGACCGTGGCCGACATGCGCAAGACCGGCTTCAAGGTCGAAGGCTGAACCCCGCCCTTCGGATCTTTGTGAGGAAGCCCGTGGGCAACCAACAGTTACCCCGACACCGCGCTGTCGCCGGGACGCGACCAACACTCGGGGAGGCGGACTAGTGGCGGGCAGGCCTGGTCGGCGCGCGGTGCCGTACGTGTTCCTCGCGCCGGCGGTCGTGTTGTTCACGCTCACGGTGCTGGTGCCGATCGGGTACACGGTCTACCTGAGCCTGCACCGGTCGCAGGTGAGCGGCCTGGGACTCGGGCGTGGCGCGCGTACGGAGGTGTTCGCCGGCCTGAGCACCTACCGGGAGGCGCTGGCGGATCCCGAGTTCTGGCGCGGTGCGCTGCGGGTTCTCGGCTACGGCGCACTACTCGTGCCGACCATGATCGGGCTGGCGCTGCTGTTCGCGTTGCTGCTGGACCGCCCGCGCGTACGGCTCGCCCGGTTCAGCCGGCTGTCGATCTTCCTGCCGTACGCGGTGCCCGGCGTGGTGGCGAGCCTGCTGTGGGGCTTCCTGTACCTGCCGTCGCTGACGCCACTGCCCGTGCCGGACGACCTGCTCGGGCCCGGCCTGCTGTTCGCCGTGGCCAATATCGGGCTGTGGGGCGGGGTCGGCTTCAACATGGTCGTGATCCTGACCGCGCTGCGGGCGGTCCCGGCCGACGTCTACGAGTCGGCGCGGCTGGACGGCGCCAGCGAGTGGCAGATCGCCGTGTGGGTCAAGACGCCACTGGTCATGCCCGCACTGGTCATGACGAGCATCTTCACGGTCATCGCCACGCTGCAGGTCTACACCGAGCCGACCACCCTCCGGCCGCTGACCAACTCGCTGCCGTCGACATGGACGCCGCTGATGAAGATCTACAGCGACGCGTTCGAGCGTGGTGACATCTACTCGGCCGCCGCCGGCTCGATCGTCCTCGCGGTGGTGATGCTGACGTGCTCACTTGCCTTCCTGCGGGTGATCGCCAGGCGGGGCTTCACGGGGGAGCAGCGGTGACCCGCCCCAGCCGGCTCGCCGCGGTGGTCCTGCTGATCGGCGCGGCCTACTGTCTGCTGCCGGTGGCGTGGGTGGTAATCGCCGCCACCAAGGGCTCCTCGGAGCTGTTCAGCACCTCGACCTTCGTTCCTGGCGGCGCGTTGTTCGACAACATCGGCCGGCTGACCGGCTACCGGGACGGCCTGTTCTGGCGGTGGGCGGCCAACACCGCGCTCTACGCCGGGGGTGGCGCGGTACTGTCCGCTGCCTTGTCCGGCCTGACCGGGTACACGCTGGCCAAGTACACCTTCCCGGGGCGCGGCGTGGTCTTCACCGTGCTGCTGGCCGGGATCCTCGTGCCCGGCGTGGTCCTCGCCGTGCCGCAGTACCTGCTGCTCGCGAAGCTCGGGCTCGCCGACACCTACCTGTCCGTGCTGCTGCCGAGCATCGTGAGCCCGTTCGGGATCTACCTCGCCCGGGTGTACTCGGCGGCGGCCGTGCCGGACTCGGTCATCGAGGTCGCCCGCACCGACGGCGCCGGCGAGCTCCGGATCTTCCTCGCGGTGGCACTGCCGATGATGCTGCCGGGCCTGGTGACCGTGTTCCTGTTCCAGTTCGTCGCGATCTGGAACAACTTCCTGCTGCCCTACATCATGCTCGGCGACGACCGGAAGTTCCCGTTGACCGTCGGGCTGGTGACGATGCTCAAGCAGGGCAACGCCCAGCCCGCGCTGTACAACCTGGTGATCACCGGCGCACTGCTGTCCGTGCTGCCGCTCGTCGCGCTCTTCCTGACCCTGCAACGGTACTGGCGGATCGACCTGATGACGGGGGCGGTGAAGGGATGACGGTGCGGCGGCGCAGGCGCCCCACGATGGACGACGTGGCCGAGGCCGCCGGGGTGTCCCGCGGCACGGTGTCCCGCGCGCTCAACGGCGGCCGCAACGTGAGCGGGCCGGCCCTGTCCGCGATCAACAAGGCCATCCGCAAGACCGGCTACGTCGTCAACCCGCACGCGCGAAGCCTTGCCACACAGCGAGCCATGTCCGTCGCGTTCGTGCTCTCCGAGCCGCAGGACCGGCTGTTCGAGGACCCGAACTTCCACATCCTGCTGCACGGCTGCACGCAGGCCCTGGCGGACAACGACATCACGGTGCTCCTCACGCTCGCCGGCTCGCCGGAGGAACGCAAGCGGGTGAGCCGGTTCGTGACCGCCGGTCATGTGGACGGCGTCCTGCTGGTGTCCACGCGCAGCGGCGACCCGATGGTCGACGAGCTGCTCGCGCAGGACGTGCCGGTGGTCGCGTGCGGCCGCCCGCTCGGCCACGAGCGGGACATCTCCTACGTGGCCGCCGACGACCGCGACGGCGCCCGGCAGATGGTGCTGTACCTGCGTTCCCAGGGGTACCGGCGCATCGGCATGATCACCGGGCCGCCGGACACCTCGGGCGGTCTCGACCGCCTGGCCGGCTACCGGGACGTGCTGGGCGGCACGCCGGACTCCCTTGTGGTGCACGGCGACTACACCCAGGCCGGCGGCGACGCGGCGATGACCTTTCTGCTGGCGGGTGAGTCCGACGTGGACGCGGTGTTCGTCGCGTCCGACCTGATGGCGGCCGGCGCGCTCGCCGCACTGCGCCGCGCCGGTCGCCGGGTGCCGGAAGACGTCGCGGTGGCGGGATTCGACGACTCGCGGATAGCGGCGGCCTGCCACCCGCCGCTGACCACGATCCGCCAGCCGTGGGGACGGATCAGCACGGAGATGGCGCGGTTGCTGCTGCGTCTCGTCGAGGGCGACGAGAACGCCGCGGTGATCCTGCCGACCGAGTTGGTGATTCGGGAGTCAGCGTGAATCCACAAAGGAGTGAACGATGCGCAGACGCACCCTGCTGGCCGCCCCGCTCGTGGCGGCGTTCGGCACGATGATCGCACCGCGGGCGTTCGCGGCGACCGGCCCGCGAGTTCGTGGCACGGACCTCTCCTTCACCCTGCAGGAGGAGTCGGCGGGCAAGGTCTACCGGGACGGCGGCGTCGCCCGCCCGATCGAGCAGATCCTGGCCGCGCGAGGCTCGAACTACGTACGGCTGCGCGTGTGGACGGCGCCGCCGTCCGGTTACAGCACGCTGCAGACGGCGCTCACCCTGGGCCGCCGGGCACAGCAGGCTGGGCTGAGGATCCTGCTGGACCTGCACTACTCGGACTTCTGGGCGGACCCGGGCAAGCAGCCGATCCCGGCGGCGTGGTCCGGCCAGAACCTGTCGACGCTGGCGACGACCGTCCGCGGCTACACCCGCGACGCGGTGACGGCGTTCGCGCGGCAGGGGAGCCCGGTGTCGATGATCCAGGTGGGCAACGAGATCACCAGCGGCATGCTGTTCCCGCTCGGGCAGATCTACCGCTCGGACGGCGAGCACTGGCCGGAGTTCGCGACCCTGCTGAAGGCGGGCATCGCGGGCGCGCGGGACGCGGGCGCCCCGTCGGTCATGGTCCACATCGACCGGGGCGGCGACAACGGCGGCTCCCGGTACTTCTACGACCACCTCCAGGCCCAGGGCGTGCAGTTCGACGTGATCGGCCTGTCGTACTACCCGTTCTGGCACGGCTCGCTCTCCGCCCTGCGTGCCAACCTGAACGACCTGTCCACCAGGTACAACAAGGACCTCGTCCTGGCGGAGACGTCCTACCCGTGGACCCTGGGCAACGGCGACAGCCTGGGCAACTTCGTGAACTCGGCGAGCCAGCTCCCGGACGGATCCCGTTTCCCGGGGACGACCACGGGCCAGGCCGCGTACTTCGAGGAGCTGCGCGCCGTGCTGGCGGCGGTCCCGAACGGCCGAGGGGCCGGCTTCTTCGACTGGGAGCCGGGCTGGCTGCCCGGCGTCGGCTGGTCCCCTGGCGAGGGCAACCCGAACGACAACCTCACCATGTTCGACTGGTCGGGCAACGCACTGCCGTCCCTGCGGGCGTTCCGCGCCGGATCGTGAGAACCGAAGGGGCCGCCGTCGCAGGCGGCCCCTTCCCTCGTCGCGGTGTCAGCTCACGGTGATGTTGGAGTTGCCGCTGCTCTGGTAGCCCTCGGTCGCGAGGATCATGTAGTAGCGGAAGGAGCCCATCGGCATGCCGGCACGGGACCAGGCGTCGAAGTGGTTGCCGGTGGTGATGGTGCCGCCGGTCTTCTTCGACGTCCGGACGCTCCAGTACTGGTTGAAGGTTTTGGTGCCCTCGACGGAAGGCGCGTTGACCCGCGTCGTCTGGTACATGTTGTACGTGCCGCCGTCACTGGTCACGTTGCCCTTGGCCGTCCCGGTTGGACGGAAGGTGCCCCAGTTGTCGACGATGTAGTACTCGACGAGCGGGTTCGACGTCCAGCCGTACAGCGCCAGATAGGCGTTGCCGGACGGGTTGAAGCTGCCGGAGTAGCTGACGGTCCGGCGGCTGCCGTTGGCCCATCCCTTGCCGCAGACGAAGTTGTTGACGTTGCTCCACGAGGTCCGGTAGTTGCCGGCGTTGCTCAGGGTCATGGAGACCGAGCCACCGCCCGCGGACCAGAACGAGAAGTAGTAGCCGTTGTTGGTGCCGGTCTGGTTCGTCGTGACGACCGTGTCGGCGCTGGCCGTCTCCGGCACCAGCAGAGCGGATGTGACCAGCGCGAGTGCGCCGGCGCCGCCGATGAAGTTCCTGCGGCTGATTTCGGGCATGTGCACCTTCCTCCTCGTTGAGGCTGGCGGGAAGCCGGGCGGCGCGGCACGAGCCGGCGCGATGGCCGGGGCGCCGGCCGCCGCGCCGGTGTCGTACCACGCGGCGGGCTTGTCCGGTCACCAAGCGGTTGACGACCGGGGAACCGGGGATGAGCGGGAAGACCCGGATCGGCGGTTCGTTGACGTTCGCCGATGTCAACAAGTGTTGGGCCGGCTTCGCGGAGTTGTCAACGAGTTTCGGAGATGTTTCGAAACCTAGTCGCGGTTGGGAAGTTCGTCCGGTGGTCGCGAATACCCCGTTCCTGTCGGAAGTTCCGGCGGTGTCGCGGCGTCAGACCGGTGGATCGCTCGGCGCCGTGGTCGCGGCATCCTGGCCCAGCACCATGCAGCGCAGGTCGATGTCCTGGTCGAGCACGGGTGCGTGGCCGAACAGGACCGCACCCGTGGCCACCAGGAAGGTCCGGGTGACCGCGTCGCTGCCCTTCTTCGTTCTCGGTGCCTGGTAAAGGAGATACCGCGCGGCCTGCCATGCCGCCACGTCGCCGGGTGCCGCCGCGGCGAGCAGTCCGAGCGCCGCGGCGAACATCCGGTCGCTGTCTTCCTGTTGCGCCGTCAGGACGAACATCGGCCCGCCGCCCGTCTCGACGTGACTGGCGTCCACGCCCCGCCGGGTGATCCTCGCCAGCAGCTCCGCCGCGCAGCGCTCGGCGGTCGCGCCGCGAACCAGTCTGTTGCCCGGGATTCGCGTACTGTCGGGCAGCACGACCATGTTCTGGAGCGTCTCGCCGGCGTTGCCCTCCCTGGCGAACCGTGCCTCGGCGAGCCTGCCGTACGCGAGCATGATGCGAAACGCCGGCGTTGCCCTGCCGCCACGGAAGGTTCGGGTCGCCGCGTCCCACGTCGCGCCGTCCCGGAACCGGCCGACGGGCCCGATGCGGTCGTAGTTCTCCTCGTCGGCGAGTATCGGCGTCGCGAACCGGCTGGGGTCGTACTCGATGCCGAGCCCGACCCCGCGGTCGAGGCGCAGCGCGAGCTGGTACCGCCACCGCACGAGATCGGCGTGGGCACGGGCAAGGACGTCGACCCGTCGGGCCTGCGATGCGACGGCGAAGGTGTCGGTCAGCCGGCGCCGGGTGGCCTCGGCCGCCCGCGCCTGCTCCGTCGCGAAGGACCGGACCCTGCTGAGCTCGGCCTCGTCGGTGGTGCGCAGGTACAGGTGTGGCGTCGGGAAGCACGCGGCGGTGACGGTCGTCGGGTGGCCTCTCAGGGATGGACCACCGGATCACCCCACACCAGCTCCGGCGCGTCGCCGGACGTCCGGTGCGCCGTCAGCTTGAGGATCAGGACGTCCGCGACGTCGACCGTCAGTCGCCGCGGCTCCGCCGGCGTCGCGGCCACCCGCGCGAGGACCCGGCCGTCCCCGAGGACCGTGAAGACGCCGTCCCGGCCGGCGACGGTCACCTCGAGCCTGCGGTACCGCATACCGAGGTTGAAGCTGATGAGGCTCGCGAACGCCCGGAACAGGATGCTCTCGCCGTACTCCGCGCCGTCGATCTCGACCGGCCCCAGGCGCACGTCGGACGAGCGCGCGACCGGGCGCAGGGTGACCAGGCGCACGGGGCGCGGCGGCACGTCGTCGTCGAGGTGCCGGCGGACCTCGTCCCTGACCCGGGCCAGGTCCGTCTCGGCCGACCGCAGACGCAGCTGTGGCCCGTCGGCCAGTTGCTTGAGGGAGACCGGCAGGTGGTCCTCGGCGCCGAGGGCGGCCCGGTCACCGGCGAGCACCGTGAGGACCGGGCGGCCAGCACCCAGCGCGAACTCGATCTCCTTGCGTACCCAGTCCTCCGGGTCGTCGATCCGTCGCGTGCCACCGTCGCCGGCAAGCCAGTGCTCACCGGCGACGACGACCATCACCGCGCAGCCGGCCGCCTCGGCCTCGATCGTCGGCGGGAACTGGGCGCCGCCGTACATGGCGTGGCTGGACCGGAACACCCGGTCCGCGCCGAACGCCCGGCACAGCGTCTGGTCGACCAGTGTCGCCGCGCCGTCGGCGTCACCGACCCGAAAACTGACGAATGCCTTGCAGATGACCGCGATCGAGGGCAGCCGAGCCACGACACCGTTCCTTCCGCTCCAGGCAGCCGGGTTCGGCACAGCATGCTGCGCGTCCGTGTACCAGAAGCGGATCGTCCGTGGACGTGAAGGACTTTCACGGGTACAGCATCGGATCCCCCCACGCCAGTTCCGGCAGCTTGTTGGACACCCCGCCCGCCATGTTGGCGCCGGCCTGGAGCGGATGCGCGGTCGTGCCCGGGCGGTAGGCCTCCAACCTCAGGTTCAGCACGTCCGTGACCTCCACGGAGAGCAGCTGTGGCTGCCCCTGCGACGCGGCGACCTGCGTGCTCACCTTCCCGTCGGTCACGATCCTGAACACCCCGACCTGGTCGGCCTCGGCCGCGTCGTCGAGGACACCGACCGTCACCTCCAGCCGCCCGTACTTCCTGCCCAGGTTGAAGCTGATGGACGCACGCGGTTGTGCGCTGAACAGGCTGGGCCGGTAGACGATGCTCTCGCCGAAGTAGCGGCCGTCGATCTCGGCCGGTCCCAGGCGCAGGTCGGACGACCGCTGGGTCGGCGCGAGATTGGTCAGCAGCAACGGATGGCCGGGGCCGGCGATGCGCATGCCCTGGGTCGTGACGAGTGGGCGTACCTCGTCCACGAGGTGTGCGAGATCGCGTTCGGCGGTCTGGTGGCGCAGGCGCACGTACTGGCGGTCGACCAGCCCGGCGATGGGTGCCGGGAGCCGGTCCTTCGCGCCGAGGTTCGGCCGGTCGCCCAGCAACACCGGGATGACCGGTCTGTCGTTCGCCAGGGCGAGGGAGATCTCCGTGCGCACCCAGTCGCCGGGATCGTCGATTCGCCGGACACCGTTGTTCTCGTCGAGCCAGCGGTCGCCGATGACCACGATCATGACCGCGCAACCGGCGGCCTCGGTCAGCAGCATGGACTGGAACACGGTGCCCGCGGGCATCGACCGGCTGGACCTGAACACGTGGTCCTCGCCGAACTCCTTGCGCAGCGCGTTGTCGATCAGAACGGCCGCGTCCTGGCCGTCCCCGACCCTGAAGTTGACGAATGCCTTGCTGATGACCACTTCTCCTCAGCTTCCGGTCGCGATGACGTACGGTTCGCCCCAGACGGCGTCGCCGCTGCGGCACGGCCTGCCCGTCGAGGTGAGCGACATCCGCAAGGTCACCGTGAAGACGTCCTTGGGTAGATCGACGGCCAGCTGTTGGGTCTCGCCGGGGTTGACGACGACCGACTTGATGGGATGCACGTTGTCGTTGTTGGCGTAGACGTCGAACTGGACGACCAGCGAGGGGTCGGCCTTCGAGTCGGTGCCGACGGCCTTCACCTCGAGCCGGCTGAAGTTCTTCAGCCGGAACTGCTGCTCGCGGCTGTACGCGCGGTCGTTGCAGGTGTCCAGCGTCTGCCAGAGCGAGTTGGTGAACTGTTTGAACTGCACGTCGTGGTCGCCGTAGCTGAACAGCCACTGGTCGTTCGGACGTGGCAGCTCGACGAGCGGGACGGGCCGGCCCTCCGGATAGGTGCTGCCGTCCCCGGGAATTCCCGGTTCGGACGGGGAAGACGAGGGGGCGGCGCTGGCGGACTCCGCCGGGGTCGAGGTCGGGGACTCCGTTCTCGTCACCGTCTGCCGGACGGTCGACGTCACCGTCGGGGCCGTCCGCGGTTCGGAGTCGGGTGCGGTCGTCCTGCCGAGCGTAAAGCCGCCACCGAGCACCACGACGGCCACCACGCCGCCCACGATGAGTCGTCCTCTGCCGCGGCGAACCGGTTGGGTCATCGTGTGTCCTTCTTGGAAAGTCAGTGCGAGCTGCCGGCCGAATTCCGGGTCGTCGTCCATCGCGCGGACGAGGTGGCCGCGGAGCGTGTCGGTCTCGAGGTCGCCGTCGGGCCGGTCCCGGAACCGCTCGAGCATTTCCTGGGAGTAGGCGTCCGACATTTTGATCTCGACCCGGTTGAGCAGGTTCTCCAACCGGTCGTCGAATATCCCGGCCTTCTTCCGGTGTATGAGATAACCCGACAGCGATCGCACGACGGTGTCAACCAACCTGTTGTCAACCAAGGCCAACGCTCCCCACCCCTCGACCGGAACCGATGTCTGGTGGATCACCGAAAGCCGGCGTTTCGTTTCCGTTCTGCCGCACGTGCGGCACTCGCGGTCCGAATTGTTACGGGTATTCGCGAAGTCTCGCCGGGACGCGTACGGTCACCACGCCTCGATGGGTGGTGACGACCTCGTCGTCGCGCAGTCGCCGGCATGCCCGGATGACGGAGTCGCGGGAGATGCCGAGCTGTCCGGCGAGCGCCTCCTGCGATCCGATGTGGATCGTGTTGGCCGGGTCGTCACCGGTCGCGTCGGTGGCCTGCGCGAGAAACCGGACGATCTTCGTGAAGGCGTCGCCGGACAACCCGGCGAGCCGCCGGTCACACTCACGCAGGCGCTCGGACAGCACCTCGCACAGCGCGCGCAGGACGCCCGGCTGCCGGGCGAGCAGGCGGTCGAGGTCCGCGCCGTCGACCACCAGTGCCCGCACCCCGGTCTCGGCGTGCACCGTGGCCTGATGTGGTCGCACGCCGAGGAACCGCTGCTCGCCGATCAGGTCGCCCGCCGACCGCGTGGCCACCGTCAGCGAGCCGTCGCCGTTGTTAACGCGCACACGGCCGCTGATGACGATCGCCGTCCATCGCGCGGTGTCCTCGGCGCGGATGATCGTCGTGCCCCGCCGGAAGCCGCACGGCCGGCCCACGTCGGTGAAGGCCGCTCGCTCCGGTCCGTTCAGCCGGCGCCAGAAACTGCCGCCCCGGCAGTTGGACGGCACCATGGCGGTCGAGTGTGTCCGTGCCACTACAGCGCTCCCTCCACTCTCGGTCTGTGCAGGTCAGGATGCGGTCAGCACCTGGACGGCAGGTGGACTGTTCGTGGACGGAGGCGTGTCGCGACGCGGTGCCCCGCCGGCCGGCCGTCACCGTGCCGGTGGAGGCGGTGCCCACGTTTTGAGAGAATGCGGCCGTGCTGGACCACAAAGGACTGTTCATCGACGGCCAGTGGCTCGACTCGGCGGACGGCTCGCGCACGCCGGTGGTCGACCCGGCGACCGCCGAGACGCTGTGCACGGTCGCCGACGGCACACCGACCGACGGCCGGGCCGCGGTCGCCGCGGCCGTTGCCGCGCAACGGACCTGGGGGCGCACCTCACCCCGCTACCGCAGCGAGATCCTGTACCGCGCCTACGAGGCGATCCTGGCCGACGTCGAGCAGTTCGCCGAGCTGATCACGCTCGAGATGGGCAAGCCGCTGGCCGAGGCACGCGGCGAGGTCCGGCACGCGGCCGAGTACTTCCGCTGGTTCGCCGAGGAGGCCGTGCGCACCGGCGGCCAGTACGGGCTCACGCCGGACGGCGGCTCCCGTGCCATGGTGCTGTCCCAGCCCGTCGGCCCGTGCCTGCTGATCACGCCGTGGAACTTCCCGCTGGCCATGGGCACCCGCAAGATCGGCCCCGCGGTCGCCGCGGGCTGCACGATGGTCCTCAAGCCGGCGCCGCAGACCCCGCTGTCCAGCCTCGCCCTCGCGGCGGTACTGACGGCGGCGGGGCTGCCCGACGGCGTGCTCAACGTGGTCACCACGAACCGGGCCACCGCGGTCGTCGAGCCGATGCTGAAGGGCGGCGAGATCCGCAAGCTGTCGTTCACCGGCTCCACCGAGGTCGGCCGGCTGCTGCTCGCACAGGCGGCGCCGTCGGTCGTGCGGACGTCGCTGGAGCTGGGCGGCAACGCGCCGTTCATCGTCCTGGACGACGCCGACCTCGACCGGGCCGTCGAGGGGGCGATGACCGCCAAGATGCACAACATGGGGGAGGCCGGCACGGCGGCGAACCGGTTCTTCGTGCACGACGCGGTGGTCGGGGACTTCGGGCTCAAGCTGTCCGAGCGGATGGACGCGCTGGTCGTCGGGCCGGGCCTGGAGCCGGACTCGCAGGTCGGCCCGCTGATCGATGACCACGGCCTGGCCAAGGTGACCGCGCTCGTCGACGACGCGGTGGCCCGGGGCGCCCAGGTGCTGACCGGCGGCCGCCGCAAGCGCGGCCGCGGCTACTTCTACCGGCCGACCGTCCTGACCGACGTGCGCCCGTCGAGCGACCTGTGCGCCACCGAGATCTTCGGCCCGGTGGCCGCGATCCAGTCGTTCAGCGACCTGGAGGAGGCCGTCCGGCAGGCCAACGACACCGAGCTGGGGCTGGTCGGGTACGTGTTCACCCAGGACATCGACCGTGCGTTCCAGGTGGCCGAGGCCCTGGAGGTGGGGGTCGTCGGGTTGAACCAGGGCATCGTGTCCAACCCCGCCATCCCGTTCGGCGGGGTCAAGCAGTCCGGCCTCGGCCGCGAGGGTGGCCGGGAGGGCATCGAGGAGTTCCTGGAGAAGAAGCTGATCGTGATGCCGAGTTAGGCGCCGGTCAGCACGTAGCGGTCCTCGTCCAGCTCGTCGAGGTCGACGGCGACCAGGCGGTCCTCGTCGGCGGTGATCAGGCGCCACCACTCGTCGGAGTCGTTGGTGGGCAGCAGGACCCGTACCCCGAACCGGCGCGCGAGGGCCCCGGCGGTCGCCGCCTCGCCGGGGTCGGTGACGGTGTCGTCCCCGCCCATGTCCACGCGCCAGCCGAAGTCGCCGCCGTCGAGGTCGAGGTAGGTGACGCTCACCGTCGCGGGCGGCCCGCCGGCGTCCTCGTAGAGCCGGCCGACGTGCACCCCGGCCGGGTTCACCTTGAAGATCTCGGCGGCCGCGCGTCCCAGCTCGCCGGCGTCGGGCAGGCGGTCCAGGAGGAAGCTGTAGCTGAGCATGTCCTCTTTCTACTTCCGGTAGTGCTGGTACACCTGGCCAGCCTTGTCGAACGACTCGGGCGGGATCCCCGGATCCCGTGACACGCTCGCCTTCGCGCCGTCGACGTCCCCTTCGAACCTGATCAGCGCCTGCAACGCCTTGTACTCCGGCCGGCTCATCTGGACGAAACCCGGCCCGTCCACCGGGAAGATGGTCCCGTTGGACTCCACCTTGTAGCGCCGGCCGCTTTCCGTGACGTAGCTGTTCGACGCTGCATCCCAGCGTGCCTTGCCCTGCTGGATGTCGACCATGTCCTGCCGGACGGCGTCCCTGGCCTCCGGCAGGATGACCGTGTTCTCGGGCTTGGCGGGGTTCTTCGGGCCGATCCGGTTGAGCTGGTGCCGGTCGCTCGGCGGCCGGAGCTGGATCTTGCCGGCCGGACCGGGCACGTTCGGGTCGACCGGCGGCTGCCGCGGTGGCGGCTGGGCCGTCGAGCCGCCGGGGCGGCCGGCCTCCGCGGCCTGCTGGACGGCGCCCTGCGCGCCGGAGACGCCCTTGCTCGCGTCGATGCCGCCGTGCTTCTGCGACGGCTTGCCGTCGCCGCCCTCGCCGGGCTTGCCGTCGCCGTCGTGCGGCTTGCCCGGCGTGCCATCACCACCGTCGTGGCCGCCGCCGTGCGGTCCCCTGGGTCTGGGTGTCATGAGCGCCTAGTCGTCGAGGAGCTTGCTGAGGTTGGTCAGGCTGTTGATCAGCGCGCCGGTGTAGGTGAGGATGCGGCCCGCCCACTTGACCACCGCGGCCATGATCTGGGACGCGATCACCGGGATCGTGACCACGAAGATCGCCTCGACCGCCCACACGATCACCCTGGCCACGAGGTCGGCGATGAGGTCCCGCACGGTCTCGCGGGTGAACTGCACCAGCCCGCCCGCACCCTCGGTGGCCGCCGCCATCGCCGCCGAGGTCGCGGACAGGCCGCCGATGGCGTCGGCGTTGTTCCGCATCAGGGCGTGGTAGGCGTCGGAGGCCGGCCCGGTCCACTTCGGCATGTCGGTCTGGACGAACTGGGTCAACTCGCCCGCGATGTCGTTCAGCTCGGTGGCCATGTTGTTCCACGTCTGCGCGTGGGAGGTGACCACGTCCGGCATGCCGGTGAGCTCGTCGAGCATCTCGCGCAGCGGGTCGAAGTACTCGATGGCCCAGCCCAGGCCGTTGGCCAGCAACGCGCTGATGGGGTCCATGACCGTCGCCGCGACCTCGACGCCGAGTCCGGCGCCGGCGAGCACGTCGTCGATCCAGCCCTCGCTCCTGATGGCCTGGACCAGGCCCTCGATGCTGTCGCCGAGGCTCGAACCGGTCCACGGCTGCCTGCTCGACTCGACCGGCGCGATCAGCGGGTTGTCGGTCATCCCGGCATGCCGTCCTTGATCCTGTTCATGACCTCGGCGGTGTTCGCGTCCCTGGCCTCGTAGTCGTCCGCGGTCTCCCGCAGCTCCCGCGCGACGATGTCCAGGTTCTCCTCGACGTAGGCGATCAGCTCGTCCTGCTTGGTGTGACGGCCTTCGAGGATGCCGGAGATCCAGCCACACAGCATCCCGTACGCCTGGTCGTCCTGTGCGATGTGCGCGCTGGCGGCCTTGACCGCGGCGAAGCGCTCCCGCAGCGAGTCGATGTCGCCGGCGTGCTTGCGCAGCTCCGCCGGGTCGACCGTGTACCTGTCACCCATCACTCACCGCCAGATGGTCGGATCGGCCTCGTCGTCGTCGGCGTCCTCGTCGGACCGGCCGGTGGGCCGGTTCGCGTAGGCCGGCTCGTCGTCCTCGGCGGGTCCGCGCAGCCGCTGGCCCACCCGCTCGGCGATGGCGCGTCCCGCGGCCGACTCGGTGCCGATGGTCTCCTCGACGATCTCCTGCGTCCGCTCGGCCAGCTCGGCCTTCGCCTCCCGGATCGTGCTCATGATCGTCGCGGCGACGACGTCCGGCGCGGACCGCTCGATCGCCCGGGTGAGCCGCAACCCGACCAGGGAACCGCTGGAGTCGACGGTGACCTCGGCCATCCCGTCGCGGTCCCTGCGGGTCACCTGGAGCTGCTGGAAGCGGTCGCTCATGGTCTTCGTGTCGGCGGCCAGCCGGTCGATCCGGCCCTTCCAGGCATCGAGCCGCTCCCGCGCTTCGTCCGGGTTCAAGACGCGGTCGTCCATGCTCTCCCTCGCTCGTGTCTCGCGGTCACGATATCCACAGACCACCATGAAGTGCGCGAAACGGCGAATCCTTCGCTACCGCAACCTCCGGATGATGATCACCGACCGGCGGCCCGCCAGGTGGATCGGCGTACCCTGACGACGAGGAAGTCGGCGATCATGCGAGGAAGGTTCATGGCAGAACGACCGGGCCGCGCAAGCCCCAGTCTCACCGTCGGACAGGTGGACCACGTCGAGCGGCTCACCCCGCACATGACACGGATCGTGTTGGGCGGCGACGGGTTGGCCGGCTTCGGCGCCGGTGAGTTCACCGACCACTACGTCAAGCTCCTGTTCCCCGTCGAGGGCGTCGCCTACCCCGAGCCGTTCGACCTCCAGCGGATCCGCGAGGACCTCCCGCGCGAGCACCGGCCCCGGATGCGTACCTACACGGTGCGCCGCTGGGACCCGCGGCTCGCCGAGCTGACCATCGACATCGTGCTGCACGGCGACGAGGGCCTCGCCGGGCCGTGGGCCATGCGCGCGCGGCCGGGTGACGTGGTCCGCTTCGCCGGTCCTGGCGGCGGCTACGCGCCCGCCGCGGACGCCGCCTGGCACCTGCTGGCCGGCGACGAGAGCGCGGTCCCGGCCATCGCCGCGTCCGTCGAGCGGCTGCCGGCGGGCGCCCGTGCGCACGTGTTCGTCGAGGTCGCCGGCCCGGAGGAGGAGCTGAAGCTGGAGACGCCCGGCGACGCGACCGTCACCTGGCTGCACCGCGGCCGCGGCCGGGTCGGCGACGCGCTCGTCCAGGCGGTCACCGAGCTCGAGTTCCCCTCCGGCGGCGTGCACGCCTTCGTCCACGGCGAGGCAGGCTTCGTGAAGGAGCTGCGCCGGCTGCTGCTCAAGGAACGCGGCGTCCCACGCGAGCGCCTGTCCATCTCCGGCTACTGGCGTCTCGGCCACGACGAGGACCGCTGGCAGTCCACCAAACGCGACTGGAACCGCGCTGTGGAGGCGGAACAGGACGGCTAGCCGGTGATGGCGGACCGGTCTCCCGTCGCGGGCGGGTCGAAGTAGAACACCTCCTCGCGGGTGATCACGCCGTCGGCCACGGTGTACAGGGACAGCTTCGTCCGGGAGACCCGCTGGCCGGTCGGTTCGTCCGTCTCGTCGAACGAGAACCGGACGGCGAAGCGGTCGCCCCGCGGGTACGGGCCGTCCACCTCCACCGCGTGGATCTCCACGTCGCCGGTGAGCCGCTCGGCGTTCGCCGTGATGTCGGCCACCCCGCGCAGTTCGACGTGCTTGCCGCCGTTCTCCAGCGGCGCCACCCGCACCATGTCCGGCGCCGCCCACCGCAGTGCCTGGTCCATCCTGCCGGCCCGGAAGGCGGCCACGTACCGCTCGGCGACGTCGGCGGCCGGGAGCGGGCGGAAGTCGTCGGCGTGGTCGTGGGCCCACTGCGTGAAGGTGCGTGCCGGGCGTCCGGTGACCTCCTCGACGGTCGTCGTGACGGGTTCCGGGTCGTCGACGAGCGTCCGCCAGTAGCCGAGGGCCGCGTCGACGAACGTCTCGTCCGCCCAGGCCATGGTCGCCCGAGCCTGTTCGGCCGAGATCTCCTCGACGACCGCCGGCCTGCCGGCCACCTCGCCGAGGATGCGTACCTGCTCGGCCTGGGTGACCACCGCCGGTCCGGTGAGCGCGTACGTCCTACCGGCGTGCCCCGCTTCTGTTAGCGCTAACACAGCAATGTCCGCGATGTCGCGCTCGTGGATCAGCGACCGCCCGGCGTCCGGGTACGGCATCCGCACCGGCCGGCCCGCGCGGATCGCGCCCGCCCACTCCAGGGTGTTGGTGGCGAACCCGCCGGGTCGCAGGAACGTCCACTCCAGGTCCGTGCGGCGGATCGCGGCCTCGACCTCGCCCCACACGCCCCCGCCTTCCGCACTGAGCGCCGACACGTACACGACACGGTTCGCGTGCTGGGCGATGACGTCGAGGACCGCCGGCACGCCGTCCGCCGAGAAGAACGGCCAGAGCAGGAACACCGAGTCCACACCGGACAGTGGGCCGTGGAGCGTCTCCGGCCTGGTCAGGTCGCCGGCGACCGTGTCCGCACCCGGAAGGCGGGACAGTGCGCGCACGGCGGCGCCGCGGTCGCGAAGCCCGGTCACCACGTGGCGGCCGATGTTGCCTGTCGCGCCGATAACAAGGATCGTCATGTGGCCAGCATGAAACCTGAACAAAGGTCGAGGTCAAGCCGGCCTGGTGGTGACCGCGGGCCGATGGTGGCCCAAGGCGGTTCCTAGCGGGCGAGACGGGCCAGGAGGTCGCGGGTCGCCGCCGTGATCGTCGGCTCGACACCGAGTTCGGCGAGCATGTCCGTCGCCGCCGCCATCTCGTCGGCGCGGCGGACGGCGTGCTGGTGGGTGCCCGTGACCAGTCGCTCCACAGTGGACTCGCCGGCGCGGGCCAGCTCCTCGGTGATGTTGTCCCGCAACCAGTCCTCGCAGCCCGCCGCGCGGCCGGCCGCCAGCGCCTCGACCACGGCGGCCGCGAGTCCCTTGAAGAACACGCTGCGCAGCAGCTTGCGTTCGGCCGCCAGACCGGGTGGACCGTCCATCGTGGTGACCGACGCGCCGAGCGGGTTCAGCAGCTCCGCCACCCGCGCCGCCGCGGGCCCGCTCGTCAGCATCGGCGTACGCAGCCCGCGCCCGGGCACCGGTGCCATGATCGCGACGTCCGCGAACGGCACGGCGTGCTCCCCGGCCAGGTCGGCGAGCTGCCGTTTCAGGCCGGGGGACCCGGTGTTCAGGTCGGCCCACACGCGTGCCGTGGCCACGCCGGCCCGGAGCGCGTCGAGTGCCGCCGCGGAGCTGTTGACGCTCAACACGAGCTCGGCGCCGGTCGCGGCGTCGGACTCGCTGACCGCGGGGATCATTCCGGCCGGCGCGGACACCGCGGGGTCGTACGCGCGGACCACCGCGCCGGCCGCGAGAAGGTCCCGGGCGATGGTGCCGCCCGCCTCGCCAAGGCCCAGTACGGCAACGGTGAGTGTCACGCCATCACTCCCTCGCATTCGGACGCTACACTACGTTAGCAACAAAATTGGTGACAATTCTGGTTGAAGCAGGGGGAGTACCGTGACGGTGAGCGACGAGGCCGGGCCGCGCTCCGTGGTGGCCGAGATCCGTGAGGCCATTGTGCGCGGTGACTTCGTGCCCAACCAGCGGCTCGTCGAGGCCGACCTGTCCGAGCAGTTCGGCGCCAGCCGCGCGACCGTCCGGTCCGCGCTCGCGGAGCTGGCCACCGAGGGTCTCGTCGAGCGCGTGCAGAACCGCGGCGCCCGGGTCAGGGCCGTGTCCATCGACGAGGCCGTCGAGATCTCCGAGGTCCGCATGGTCCTCGAAGGCCTCTGTGCGGCGAAGGCCGCGGAGCACGTCACGCGCGACGAGGCCAAGCAGCTCAGGGCGATCGGCAAGCGGATGCGAGCCGCGGTGGCGAGCGGTGACGTGCTCGGCTACTCCCAGCTCAACCAGGAGCTGCACCGCGGGGTGCGCGAGATCAGCGCGCAGCGCACCGCGCAGGACGTGCTGGAACGCCTGCGTGCGCAGAGCGTGCGCCACCAGTTCAAGCTCGCCATGCACCCCGGCAGGCCCACCGTGTCCCTGCCGGAGCACCTGGCCATCATCGACGCGATCTGCGCGCACGACCCCGCCGCGGCGGAGGAGGCGGCGCGGGCGCACCTGCGCAGCGTCATCAGGGCCCTTCGCGAGGTCGACCAGTCGGGCGTGCGCCGGATCCCGTGATCCGGTGTGCGGTACGACGGCTCCCGGGGGTTGACGATCGCAACAAGATTGTTAACAATCTAGGCGCAGATTGTGTACGCAAGGGAGCGTCATGGCTGATCACCCGCAACCGTCGGGGCACGCGCGGGACCTGGTACGCGGCGCCTATGACGTGCACATCCACGTCGCACCGGACGTCATGCGCCGGCGGATCGACGACATCTCGCTCGCCGATCGGTTCGCGGCGGTCGGGATGGCCGGGTTCGTCCTGAAGTCCCACTACGCGCCGACAGCCGAACGTGCCGAGGTGGTGCGCCGGGCGCGGCCGGGCGTCGACGCGCACGGCGCCATCACGCTCAACGCCTCGGTCGGCGGCATGAACCCGATCGCCGTCGAGATCGCCGGGCGCGGCGGTGCGAAGGTGGTCTGGCTGCCCACCGTGGACAGCGCGAACCAGCGCGAGTGCCAGGCGAGCGAGCCGGCGGGCGCGACGCCGCCGATGTGGGCCCAGCTGCAGGAGGACCTGCGCGCGGCCGGCATGGCCGCCGACCCGGTGGACGTGCTGACCCCGGACGGCGACGTGACCCGGCGGACCAGGCAGGTGCTTGCGCTGATCGCCAAACACGACATGGCGCTGGCCACCGGGCACCTGCACCAGGACGAGTCCGCCCGCGTCGTCGACGCGGCGGTCGAGGAAGGCGTCCGGCGCATCGTCGTCACCCACCCCGAGTTCACGTCCCAGCGCATCGGCGTCGAGCGGCAGCGCGAGCTGGCGGCCAGGGGTGCCCTGCTGGAGCGGTGCTTCACCACGCCGCACACCGGCAAGGTCGCGTGGGACGTGTGGTTCCACAACATCCGCGCCACCGGGCCCGAGCACTCCGTGCTGTCCAGCGATCTCGGCCAGCCGTTCAACCCGCCGGTCGAGGACGGCCTCGCGTTGTGTGCGGATCGCCTGCTGGCGGCGGGTTTCAGCGACGACGAGATCCGCGTGATGGCAGTGCACAACAGCAGGTGGCTGGTCGGCGCCGAGGCGCTGGCGGACGCGCCGGCTCGTGAGCGGACGGTGGGGACGAGGCAATGACCACTGTCTACAAGGAACTCGCGGAAGCCGGCGTGGCGACCGTCTACGAGGCGTACGGCCGGCGCGGCCTGCTCGACGTCGACCTGTTCCCGGTGGCGCCGGGGCGCGGGGTGGCCGGCCCGGCCCGGATCGCCCTGTGCGGCCAGGGGGACAACCGTGCCGTGCACGAGGTGATGGCCTACGCGCGGCCGGGGGAGATCCTCGTGCTGACGATGCCGGTCGCCGCGCCGGTCGCGTTGTTCGGTGACCTGCTGGCCACCCAGGCGGTGGCCGCCGGCGTCGCGGGTGTGCTGGTCGACGCGGCCGTCCGGGACAGCGCCGACCTCGCCAGGCTGGACCTGCCGGTCTGGAGCAGATGGCGGCGCGCCACCGGCGCGACCAAGGACACCAGGGGATACGTCAACGTCCCGGTCACCGTCGGCGGCACCGAGATCGCGCCGGGCGACGTGCTGGTACTCGACGACGACGGCGCCACCGCGATCGCACGGTCCGATGTGGACAGTGCGCTCACCGCGGTGCGCGAGCGACTGGCCAAGGAGGACGGCCTGCGGAGGCGTTGGGCGGCCGGCGAGCTGAGCTACGACGCCTATGGCATGCGTGCGGAGGACTCCTGACGGAACCCGCGGAGTGAACCAGAGGACTCGAACGGAGCTTGCGGAGTGAACCAGGAGCGGAGCATGACGGGGGTCCTGAACGTCGACGGGCTCACGAAGCAGTTCGCCAAGGACGACGACGCGATCGTGGCGCTGCGGGACTTCTCGCTGGAGATCGCGGAAGGCAGCTTCGTCACCGTGCTCGGCCGCAGCGGCTGCGGCAAGTCGACGATGCTGAACCTGCTGGCCGGCCTGATGGAGCCGACGAACGGCACCGTCCGCTACCGGACGGAGACGCTGACCGGCCCACATCCCGAGATCGGCTACCTGACGCAGTCCGACACGCTGATGCCGTGGCGGGACGTGCGACGCAACGTCGAGATGCCGTTGGAGATCCGCAAGGTCCCGTCCGGTGAGCGCCGGTCCATCGCGGCCGAGCTGATCCGCGGTGTCGGCCTCGCGGGGTTCGAGAAGCACTACCCACGCGAGCTGTCCGGCGGCATGCGGCGCCGTGCGAGCCTGGCCCGGATGCTGGCCGGCCGGCCGGCGACGCTGCTGATGGACGAGCCGTTCGGCGCCCTCGACGCCCAGCTGCGGACCGAGCTGCAGGCGGAGTTGCTGCGGCTGTGGCAGGGCAGCGGGCAGACGGTCGTGTTCGTGACGCACGACATCGAGGAGGCGCTGCTGCTCGGCGACCGCGTGGTGGTACTGGGCCGGCTCGGCCGCATCGTGCTGGACCGTGCCGTCGACCTGCCCCGGCCACGCGACGTCGACCTGCTGCGTGTCGATCCCGCCTTCGTCGCACTCCACGGGGAGCTGGCGAGGGCGCTCAAGGAGGAGGCGGCACAGTGACCGTGGCAGCTCCGGTCACGACCGGCCCGGTCGTGATCCCCCGTGACCGGTCGTGGTGGCAGAAGCACGGCACCACCACGACCGTCTGGCTCGTGCGTGTCGCACTGGTGGCGATCCTGCTGGTGCTGTGGGAGATCGCGGCCGACCGGTGGATCGACATCACGTACGTCAGCCGGCCGAGCGACATCGTCGGCCGGCTCGGCGACTGGCTCGCCGACGGTACACTGTGGACGAACACCTGGATCACCGTGCAGGAGATCGTGTACGGGTTCCTGCTGGGTGCCGCCGCGGGCGTGGTCGCCGGGTTCGTGCTGGCGTCGCTCAACTTCGTCTACCGGGTGCTCGACCCGTTCGTGATGGCGCTGTACGCGATCCCGAAGGTGGCGCTCGCGCCGCTGTTCATCGTGTGGTTCGGCATCGGCATGCACATGAAGGTGCTGCTGGCCGCCGCCACGGTGTTCTTCCTGGTGTTCCTCAACACCGCGGCCGGCGTGCGCGAGGTCGACCGCGGCCTGGTCGACGCGGTGCGGCTGATGGGCGGCGGCCGGTGGGACGTGCTCCGCAAGGTCGTGGTGCCGTCGTCGATGACCGGCGTGCTGACCGGGCTGAAGGTGGCGGTGCCCTACGCCCTGATCGGCACGGTGATCGGTGAGCTGGTCGCGTCCAACAAGGGCCTCGGCTATCTCATCAACGACAGCGCGTCGCAGTTCGACACGGCGGGTGTGTTCGCGACGCTCGTGGTGCTGAGCGTCATCGCGGGCGTGCTGAACGTCGTGGTGAGCATGATCGGCAAGCGGGTCAACCGATGGAAGCCGCTCGATGACTAGCCGCCGGACCGTCCTCCGAGGACTCCTCGCCGCGCCGGCACTGGTCGCGGTCGGCTGCGCGCAGCGCATGTCGACGACCCCCGCGGGGGTGCTCAACGTCGGCCAGATCAGCAACTCCGTGGCCTTCCTCCCGCTCTTCATCGCGGAGAAGAAGGGATACTTCTCCGACGAGGGCATCACCCTGGGGGAGCGGCCCCGGCTCGGCACGGGCGCGAAGGTGGCCGCCGCGTTGAAGTCCGGCAGCATCGACGTCGGCGCCGGCGTGATCACCGACGCGTTCAACCTCGCCAAGATCGACGACGGCACGAGGATCGTGTCCAGCCTGGTCACCGAGTACTACGTGGACATCGTCGTGCCGCCGGGGTTCGACGGCCCCGGCGCCGACGCGAGCCTGTCTCGCAGGGCGAAGGCGCTGGTGGGCAGGACGATCGGCATCACCGGCCCGGCCAGCGGCACCGAGGCGCTGGTGAAGTACCTGTTCGGCAGCGTGGGCAGGAACGCGGCCACCGACTCGACGCTCGTCAACCTGGGCAGTGCGGCGACGTCCGCGATCGGCGCGCTGAAGTCCGGGCGGGTCGACGTGCTGGCGTTCTTCCAGCCGATCGCGCAGCAGGCGGAGGCGGCGGGCGTCGGGCGGACGTACATCTCGCCGGCCCGTGGGGACGTGCCCAGCCTGCGTGGGGCGCTGCACGGTGTCACGTTCTCGACGCGCAGGCTGCTGGACCGCAAGAAGAAGGAGATCGTCGGCTTTCAGCGGGCCATGGGGCGGGCACTGACCGACGTGCACGAGTCCCCGGGCGAGACCCGCGCACTGCTCGGCGAGTACCTGAAGAGCAGCAAGCCGAAGACCCTCGACGCCCTGATGCCGATCCTGGTCAAGGAGCTGCCGAGGTCGCCGGCCGTCGACGAGAAGGCCTACCGGACGGCGGCGCGGTTCCACCTCGACAGCGGTCTGGTCCGCAAGGTCCCCGTCTACGCCGACGTCATCCCGGAGGCCCTGCGCAAGTGATCCGCGATCTGGCACCCGCTCGACGGGGGCTAGGTCTGGGGGCCCATGACGCGGGCGGCGGCGACGATGATGCTCCACAACGGGCTGCTGGTCGTCTCGTAGTAGACCCGGCGGCTGCCGGCCTCGCGATGCTCGGTGAGCATGCCGAGGTGAACGAACCGGCGCAGCTCGGTGCCGGCGGCGCTCTGGGGGATGATCTCCGGTGGCGGCTCGGACTGGTAGAACCGTTGCCGGCCACGCTGGTGGACCCACAACGCCACCCGCAGTCGGCACGGACGGCCGAACAACAGGCGTCCTACCTCGCTGACATCCACTCCCGCCCGCCTCTCAACCACAAGACCCTAATGGCTATCTAGATTTCCGATTTTATCGGCGCGGCGCGAATGTGTCCAGGGGAGCGGTGGCCGAGGACTCATATGATCACACGGTGCGGAGACGAACGGCCAGGACGCCGTATGCGGCCGGCGTGGTCCTGGCCGGCGGCTCGGGGGTGCGCATGGGCGCCGGGATGAACAAGGTGTACCTGCCGCTGGCGGGCAGGCGGCTGGTGTCGTGGTCGCTGGCCGCGTTCGGCCGGGTACCCGAGATCGGCGTGCTGGTGCTGGTGGCCCGCCCCGACGACGGCGAGTTGGTCGACTCGATCCTCGACCGCGAGCTGACCGGCATCCCGGTGGAGGTCGTGTACGGCGGCGACACGCGGCAGGAGTCCGAGCTGAGCGCACTGCGACGCCTCGCCGGCCGGGTCGACGACGGCACGGTGGACATTGTCCTGCTGCACGACGGCGCTCGCCCGCTGGTGAGCCCCGCCCTGATCGCCGAGGTGGTGGCCGCGGCCCGCGAACACGGCGGCGCGATCCCCGGCCTCCCCGCCGACGACCTGGTCACGGTGACGGACGATGTGGTGACCGGCCCCGTGCTGGACGCGGCGATCAGGGCACAAACTCCCCAGGGATTCCGCGCGGCGCCACTGATAGACGCCTACGAAAAGGCGGCCCGCGAGAATTTCGTCGGCACCGACACGGCCTCCTGCATGGAACGGTATTCGGCCCTACCGGTCCATTGGGTCCACGGCGACCAACGCAATGTCAAAATCACCTATCCCCACGACCTGACAATCGCCGAGCAGTTCCTGGCGGATTCGAACCACCGAACGTGAGCGCGCCTGCGCCGCCGACGGCGGGGCGAGGAGACCGGTCACCCGCGGGTCGCCTGCTCCTCGTGACCGAGCACGGGTCCGGCCACACGATCGTGTGAGGCGTCCGCGGCCGGTGTCCGGCCGACCGGAACGGTGGGTAGCCACAGGCCAATCCGGATGTGGAAACGTTGTCGCGCACCATCCGGAGGGATTCGCCCGTTCGTCGCCCAGACGCCGCCACCCCTCGAGCCGCCTGGCGAGGTATGCCTGATCTGGTGTTTCGTCCGCCGCGGCGCGGGTGCGGATGTCCGACTCCTGAATTGCCCGGAGTATGCGCCTGCGCGGCGCAAACCTTTACACGATCCGGCGGCGGTCTTACGCTGGTAGCGGCGGGCTCCAGCGTTCTTCCATGAGGCGTACACCGGCGTGTTCGAAAATAGATGATCGAGTCGAGTATGCCAGTCGCCAGATTGGTGGAACAATCGCGGGGTCCGTGACGACTATAAGACAGTCATGGCAGTCTTGCGGCATGGGTCACATGGACACTTTCAGCGGGGCGGCCTGTCACCCCGACCGGTACGGGACCGGCCGGGGCTCTGTCGTTCCCGCGGTGTCGAGGTGACCAGGTGCCCCACGAGACGAATGGCCGACAACGGCAGGGGTTGACCTTCGCCGACAAAGAACGTCTGATGGACGGGCTCAACGCGATCCCGGTGCTGCGCGACAGGCAGCTGCGTCAGCTGGTGATCGACGAGCTGCGGGACGAGTACGGCACGCAGTTCGACCCCGTTCCCCAGGGCGGCACGAATGCCGACAACTGGGCACTGATGAGCACGTGCCTGCGCATCGGCGCCATGCCCGCACTGGTCAGCGTGTTGAAGATGATCGGCGGCGAGGTCGTCCAGTGGCAGCATCTGAGCCGGCTGGTCGAGGAGTTGCTCTCACCCGAGTCGGTGCCCGTCTCGGCCGAGCGGCTGACCTCGGTGGTCGAGCCGGCGCTCGACCGGCGGATCCGCGCGTTGCTCGTCTCGGTTTCGGACGACATCGTCGGGGAAGCGGTTCGGCACGAGATGTTCGCCGGAAAGAAGTTTCCACTCGGCCGTAACGGAACCGCCGAGGACGTTTATTCGGAACTGCTCACCGATGGTGGTTCCCTGCCGCTTCTGACGTATTTGGAACGCGTGGCACACAGCCTTCCCGAATACGACATGGTCGAGCTACATCGACTGATCGACGAACTGGCACAAAAGCTGAACTTGGTGAACGCCGCACCCGAACTATGCCGCAGCTCGGCGCAACCGGACTCGCTACCGCCGTCCACACCGATGAACCCGCTCGCCGGCTCTCTCGTACAGGAAGACGAGGTGTCGAGCGGGGAAGACGAGGCCCAGGACCACGACAAGGACGACGAGGACGACCCCGTGAACCCCACCCGCCTGAGGCCCGGCCGGGCCGTAGCCGTGTCCGTACCGCAGGTCTGGGGAGGAGTTCCGCCGCGCAACAGGAACTTCACTGGTCGAGACGACATCCTCGCCGAGGTCAAGAGCACCCTGAGCCAGTACTCCCAGTCGGCGCTCGTCCCACAGGCCCTGCACGGGCTCGGTGGGATCGGGAAGAGCCAGCTGGCGGTGGAGTTCGCCTACCGCTACCAGGAGGACTACCAGCTGGTCTGGTGGGTCCAGGCCAACGATGAGCGGTCCATTCGCCGCTCCCTGGTGTCACTGGCCAAGCGCCTGGGCCAGACCGAGAGCGCCGACGTGCAGGACACCGTCGACAACGTCCTGGACATGCTCCGGCGCGGCGACCCCCACTCCCGCTGGCTGCTGATCTACGACGACGCGCCGGAACCCGCCACCGTCAGCCCGTACCTGCCCTCCGGCGTCGGCCACGTCGTCGTCACCTCCCGCAGCCGCACCTGGGCCAGCGAGTCCAACGCGATCGAGGTCGACGTCTTCAGCCCGGAGGAGAGCGTCGGCCTGATCCGCGCCCGCTGGCAGGACCTGACCGAGGAGGATGCGCTCGCGCTCGCCGACGACCTCGGACATCTGCCGCTGGCCCTAGAGCAGGCGGTCGCCATGCACGAGCAGACCGGCATCCCGCTGGAGGAGTACCAGCGCGCGCTGAAGGCCAGCCCGAGCCAGATCCTCGCCGAGGGCAACCCGGCCAACTACCCACAGTCGGTCGCCGCGGCCCTCGGCCTGGCCTTCAACAGCGTCCGCGAGGTCTCCCCGGGCGCGGCCTACCTGCTCCGCCTGTGCGCGTTCCTCAGCTCCCAACCCATCGCGATCTCCCTGCTGACACGCAACCGCGCCGCACAGCCGGACGCCCCCGGCATCGACCTGGGCGACGAGATCAAGGTCCGCCGCGCGGTACGCGACCTCGGCCGTTTCGCACTGGTACAACTGGACACGGGCCGCGACCTGCTCCGCGTCCACAGCCTGGTCCGCGCCCTGATCCGCGACGCGACCCCACAGGACGAGCGGGACGCGGTGGAGAAGCACGCCCACCGCGTGCTCGCCGGCGCGAACCCCGGCAACCCGGACGAAGAGGAGAACTGGCCACTCTACGGCGACATCGCGCCGCACGTGGTCCCGGCCGGTCTCGTGTACTCGCTGGAGCCGGCCGTTCGTCTGGTGGTACTCGACCAGATCCGGTACCACTTCGCGATCGGGGACTTCGCGGCGAGCCAGCATCTCGGCGAGAACGTCGTCGAGGTGTGGCGGGCGGCCTGCGGTGACGACGACGAGCTCACGCTGATCGCCAGCCGGCACCTGTCGATCTCGCTGCGGGTGGGCGGGCAGTACGTGGCAGCTCGCGTCCTGAGCGAGGACACGCTCCGGCGGATGAACCGAACTCTGGGTGAGAACCACGAACACAGCCTGGTCACCGCCGGCAGCGTGGCGGCCGACATGCGTCTCGCCGGCGAACTGCGGGAGGCGCTGGCGCTGGATCTGCAGAACCTGATCCGGCACCGTGAGGTGCTCGGCGAGAGCGACCCGCACAGCCTGCGGGCACTGTCGAACCTGGCCGTGGACTACCGCCTGATCGGTGAGTTCGTCAAGGCCATGGAACTCGACGAGGAAGCCATCACGCTGAAACTGGAGACCTACGGCGAAGACCACATGAGCACGCTGTTCTCCTACGCGTGTCTGGTGCGGGATCTCTACGGCATCGGCGAGTACCAGCGTGGGCTGGACCTGGCGAGGGAGAAGTTGCCGCAGCACGAGCAGAAGCTCAAACCCAACCACCCGCAGTTGCTGCTCGCCAAGCGAAATCACGCGATCGTACTGCGCAAGGCAGGGCACAACGAGGAGGCGCTGCAGGCCTCCCGTGAGCTGTACGACGCGTGCCGTCGCAACTTCGGCCGCAACCACGAGCACACCCTGTCCGCCCTGGTGACGCTCAGCAATGCGTTGCGGGTGACCGGCGACGCGGACGGGTCGTTGCGGTACGGCCAGCGGGCACTGAAGATCTACCGCGAGGTGTTCGGCGACCTGCACCCGTTCACGCTGGCCTGCCAGGTCAACGTCGCGACCGCGTTCCAGGCGCTCGACCGTGTGACGGACGCGAGTGAGCTGAACGATCCCGCGCTGGAGGCCATGACCGCCACCCTCGGCGAGGAGCACCCGCACACGTTGTGTGCCGCGAACACCCAGGCCAACGGTCTTGCGATGGTCGAGCGGCACCAGGAAGCCAGGGACCTCAGCGAGAAGGTGCTCGAGATCTCCCGCCGGGTGCGGGGCGTCGACCACCCGAACACACTGGCGTGCGCGGCGAACCATGCGCTCGACCTCGAAGCGACCGGCGACCGGGTCGTCGCCGCCGAACTGCGGAAGGAGACCTTCGGGCGGTTCCGTGCCAAGCTCGGGCGGGACCACCCGGAGACGTTGAACGCCAACTCCTACCGTCGCATGGAGTCCGATGTGGAGGTTCCGGCCTCGTAGCGGGACATCAGTTCCCGCAACGACTCCAGGTCGCGACCGAACACGGCTCGCACCAGTTCGGGCACGCGCACGAGTGGGGAACGTGCCGGTGCCGGACACGCGCGGCCGTGCGTGACGACGAGCGTCGCCCATGTGTGGTCATCCGCCGTGCCGTCGGCGATGCGCGACAGTGCGTGGTCGCGGGCGGCACCGTAGTCGCCGGCGACCAACCGGATGTCGTTCGGGTCCGCACCGGGGAACCGCTTCGCGAACAGCTCGTCGTCCGCGGCGAGCATGCGTAGTTCCGGCTCGTTCTCCAGCCAGGCCATCGCCACCCTGGTCAGTGGGTTGTCGCCACTGGAGACGCGCGGCCCGGGTTGACCGGAGCGCTCGACCGGAAGTGGGGCACCGTCGCGCCAGGCCTGGTGGAACGCGTGGAGCGCGTCGTCCCGCGGAACGATGTTGCGTAGTCGCCAGGTCGCCTCGTGCTCGGTGACGAGGTCGTCGGCGACGCGCCGGACCTTCTCGGACCCCACGTCGAGTGGCAGTGCGTCGATGGCCTGGCTGAGCCTGTTGACCAGTACCTTCCCCAGCGTGGTCAGGTCGGGAGCCTCGGCGCCCTCGTCGCGAGCGACCCGCAGCTGCCGGACGTGGCGCGCGTACTCCAGCTCGATCGCGGGATCGCCGGTCCGCTCCCGAAGCCAGAAGTCCGCGACGCCGATGAATGCCATGATCGCGTGCGCCACACCGGATGCCGGCCGGGGGTCGTTTCGCCACGGCGAGTAGTGCAGGTGACGCGCCGGAGACGTGTACAGCCGCTGAAGATCGTGCAGCGTCGCCAGCCGGCAGTGCTGCGACTCGTGGATCAGGGTGGCGGCGAGCCGGACCGGAGTCACCGGCTCGGTGAGGGCGATCGCGCCGGGTGCGTCGGCCGAGCTCGCGCTGACCCCGCCGACCTGACCGGCCTGAGCGACCGGTACCAGGCAGCGGATGGCGGCGGCCATCGTGCCGAGGCGGTGGGAGTGCCGGTCGGCCAGCACCTGCCACGCGCCGTCGAGCCGGCGCTGCCACGTGGCCAGCTCGTCGTCGGTCAGCCGTTCGGCGATGGGCATGCCGAACGAGCTCCAGTACGGGTCGACGTCGTCGAGCTGGACGCTCAGCTCGACGCCGCCGGCCGATGTCCGGAGGTCGCGGACTCGCTCCCAGGCGGCCGGTGGGGCGCCGTCGATGAGGATCTCGGGTCCGGCGACGGCACACTCCACGATGGACTGTGTCGCCGCGGTCGCCACGAACGCGCGACCGACAGTGGGGAAGTGGACGGCACTGGAGCGAACCGGCACCAGTACACGGACGCCGCTGCCGGTGCGTATGGCGGCCGATGCCGCGACCGCCCCGAGCTGGGCGAGGTGCACCCAGAGCGGATCCTCGCCGCCGGAGGTGAGCGATCGTAGGCAGTGCGCGGCCCACGCGCCCACCTGTGGACTGCTGAGCAACTGGGCGACCGTGCCCCGGCTCCGGCGTTGCATGTCCGCGAGCGCCTGAAAACTCTGCCGCACACCGACATCGCGGTCATCCGCGGCGGCGCGGATGGCGGCCAGCTGGACGATCCGCTTGCTCACGTGGGCCGACCGCAACAGCTCTCGCTCGGCCTGGTCGCCGCCACCGCACAGTGAGTCCAGAATGGACGGTGGAAGGCGGTGGTATCCGGTCAATGCGTGGGCCGGACCGCGAGATCCGACCGGACACGGTCGGAGATGTGGTGGATGAGCCGCGTGAGATCCGGACAGTACACCGACGGGTGCCGGAAGCCGTGGTCCGTGCCGAAGCGGTGGGTGTAGTTGCCGCCGCCACAGACTCGTACCAATGTGCATTGCCGGCAGGCGTCCGCGAGCGAGTCGATGCCGGCCTGTCGTGCGCGGACCTCCGGGTGCGTGAGCACGGCGTCGACGGGGTGGTCGAAGACGTTGAACCCGGTCTCCGGCTGGCCGGGCGCGGTCGACTTGAGCATGTCCGCCTGCTGGAACGACCCGTCGGTGTCGACCACGAGGTACGCGACCGGGCTCAGGCCGACCTGGTCCGACGTGCTGTCTCCGCCGAGCAGCAGGTGGATGATCTCCTGGAACAGCCGGACGCCGGTCTCCTGCCGGGGTGCGCCGTACCAGCGGTCGAACACGGCGATCAGCCAGTCCGCGAACGGCGTCTCCATGCCGTTCCTCGGCGGGGGCACGAGCCAGTTCGCCTGCGGCAGGAGGAAGTCGACCGTCGGGGGCGCGAACTCCAGCAGTGATTCGTACACCTCGACGGGATCGTTGGCGAGATCGATGACACACAGGAGGCCCGAGTAGCGGTCAGGGTTGTCCCGCAGCAGTTGGAGGGCGCTCACCGTGGCGTCCCAACTGCCCTGTCCGCCGTGGTCGCGCCGGTGCCGGTCGTGCTGCGTGCGGCCACCGTCGATGCTCACGCCGACCCGGACGTCGTGCGCGCGAAGCCGCCGGAGCATCGGCTCGTCCAGCAGCACACCATTGGTCTGGACCCGTGCCCGGACGGCGGTGCCCGGCGGGCAGGCACGCCGGACGGCGGTGACCACGTCGGCGATGCGTGCTCCGCCGGCGAGTAACGGCTCGCCACCGTGGAGGGCGATGGAGACGAAATCGAGGCCGTGTGTTTCCGCGTGCTCGCCGATTCTTCGCGCCGTGGCCGCCACTGTCTCGGGGGATGGAAAGAGCGGTCGGCTTCGCCAACTCTGGTCCGCCATCGTGTAGACGTAGCAGTAGTCGCAGCTCAGGTTGCAGCGGCTGGCGACTTTGAGCACGTACTCCGTTATCGGGACCACGCCGGTCTCAGATATGGGTCTCGTGGCCGGCGACCACGGATTGGGTGCCGTCTTTGCTCTCGGCCAGGATTCTGCGGATGGAATGGGCGAGTGGGGAGTCCTCGGCGGGGCGAAGGTCGTCCAGCAGCACATTGGTCAGGTCGGCGAGATCGGTCCGTAGATCGACGGAGGTGTCGTCCACCGTGCCCCCTTCGGTATTCGCCGAACGGATCGTTCACCTAGACGATACGTTGCGAGGTCATGTTTGCCACACCCCGTGACGGACAAAACAATGATCTCGCTCGATCAGGTCGCCGGTGGCTCGATGTCGCACTCGAGCCACTGCTTCTCCTTGGCGGCAAGCACGTTCGGATGCTGCGCGCCGAGCCGCGCCGCCAGGTCGCCGGTCGCCGCGGTGAGCGCCTCCTGTCCGGCGGCCGGGCCACCGATGGCGATCCGCGCCAGCGCGATGTCGATCTCACAGGCGAGGTGGTCGGGATGCGTGATGTCCCGGTGCCGGCCGGATACCTCGCGGACGGCCTTGAGCTCGTCGAGCGACCGGCCTTCGAAGCCGAGCCGGGCAAGGTCCACCGCGAAGTTGTGCCGTGCCGACAACGTGTACGGGTGCTCGTCGCCGAGTGTGGCCCGCAACTCGGTCATGGCCCGTTCGTCGCGGCGGCATGCTTCGCGTACGTCGCCGAGGGCGCGCAGCACTGCCGCGGAGTTCACCAGCATCGCCAGCGTGGCCGGGTGGGTGCCGCCGAAGACGCGCTCGCAGCCGGCGAACACGGAACTCGCCTGAATTGTCGCGTTACCGAGGTCCCCGGCCGCCAGCAGGGCGTTGACCAGCGAGATAGCGGTGGCGAGCGGGAACTCGTGGTCGTCGCCGAACCACAGCGCCATGTCGTAGAGGTTCTCCCGGGCCAGTGAGATCGAGTCCGAGGTGCGTCCGAGCTTGCGTAGTGCCATCACCTGGACACGAGTCGCCAGCAGCACCTGCGAGTGCTTGTCGCCGACCACCTCGCGATAGGCGGGCAGCGTCGTTCGAAGCAGCTCGAGGGCTTCGTGATACCGCCCCAACCCGTACATGTCTCTGGCGAGGTTGCACCGGGCGAGCAGCGCCTTCGGGTCGTGCCCGCGTCGTTCCTCCTGCTCCCATTCCCGGACGATGTCGCGATCGATCTGGTGGGCCTCGGCGAAGCGGCCCAGCAGGCGGTAGGTCACGGCGATGTTGTTGCGGTCGATGCGCCGTGTCTCGCGATCGTTGGGATCGTCGTGGTCGAGGTTGTCGTAGTCGATGGCGAGCGCTTGTTCGTACTCACCCGCGATCCGCAGATCGAGGGCACGCTGGTTCCGGAGCTTCGCGTGGTACTCGTGGTCCGTGCCGAAGGCCGGGTGGCGGTCCATGTATTCGAGGGAGTCCGTGGTCAACCGCCTGGCCTCACCGTAGAGCCCGAGCATTCTCGACGCGTTGGAGAGATGCAGGTTCGTCAGGACGGTGAACTCGTGATCGATCCCGTCGGTGGGTTTCTCGTTGGCGGCGGCGAGTTGCCGGCTCAGGGCCATGCTCTCGTCGTAGTGGCCGACCTTGTACAGGTAGCGCGCCTGGTCCAGTACCACGCGCCGGGCCTCGGAGTCGCTGGCGACGGCCAGGTCGGCGC
>Ga0164298_10000095_pt1 | contig 39756 bp, 31 predicted proteins | sample Whisoiple_216_MG_FD_109713 | JGI IMG/M metagenome (GOLD analysis project Ga0164298, IMG submission 109713) | Unamended control soil microbial communities from upstate New York, USA - Whitman soil sample_216_MG | ecosystem: Environmental > Terrestrial > Soil > Agricultural land ...
CTTAATCACCGCATTTCCGGCGCGGGACACTAGGCCATCCCCGAGTCGGTCGCGAGCTCCCGCACGGCGCCGCCGAACGTGCGCCGGTAGTCCTTCGGCGCGACGCCGACGATCTTGTTGAAGTGGTGGCGCAGCAACGCGGCCGAGCCGAAGCCGCACTCCTCGGCCACCTCGTCGACGGACAGGTTCGTGTCCTCCAGCAGCCGCCGCGCGTGCAGGACGCGTTGCATGGTCAGCCACTTGTTCGGCGTGGTCCCGGTCTCGGCCACGAAGCGGCGGGCGAACGTGCGCTCGGACATGTTCGCGCGGCGGGCGAGGTCGCCGACCGTATGCTCGGTCTTCAGGTGGTCGACCAGCCAGGACAGCAGCGGGGAGAGGCTGTCGGAGGCACATTCGGGGATGGGCAGCTCGACGTACTGGCGCTGGCCGCCGTCCCGCTGCGGCGGCACCACCATCCGCCGCGCGATCGTGTTGGCCGCGGCGGACCCCAGCTCCCGGCGGACGAGGTGCAGGCACGCGTCGATGCCCGCGGCCGTGCCGGCGCTGGTGATGATGTTGCCGTCGTCGACGTAGAGGACGTCCGGGTCGAGCAGGATCGTCGGGAAGCGGTCGAACAGCTCGTCGCCGTGGCGCCAGTGGGTGGTGCAGTGCCGGCCGTCGAGCAGCCCGGCGGCGCCGAGGATGAAGGCGCCGCTGCACACGGAGAGGATCGTCGCGCCGTTCCTGGCGGCCGCCCGCAACGTCTCGAGCACGGCCTCCGGGTACTCGTCGCGGATCGTGGCCGCCGCCACCGCGACGAGGTCGGCGTCCGCGACCCCGTCGAGCCCGCACTCGGGGATGAGCGAGGCGCCGACGCTCATCCTGACCGGCTCGCCCGGCCGCTCGGCGCAGACCCGGAACTCGATCGGCGGCACCCCCTCCTCGGTCCGGTCGATCCCGAAGACCTCACAGAGCACGCCGAACTCGAAGGGCGCGAACTGGTCGATCACCACCGCGGCAACGGTCTTGAGCATGCCGTCAGCGTACGTGGCAGGATTTTGTCGCACAAGGTCCGTTCTGCCACTGTTGGCAGCATCACGACGAGCACAAACTTAGTGCCATGGAACTTCTCATCACCGCCCTCATCGTCGGCTTCGTCATCTACGGCCTCGAGCGCAACAAGCCCCGCGAGGTCATCCACCCGCACCTGCACGGCAGCACCGACATCCAGGACCGCGACCAGGAACGCACCACAACCGACCTCCTGAGCCGCGCCTGACCAGCGCCCGACCCGCCCCCGACCGTGCCACCCACCCGCGAGTCCCGCGTTCAAACACCGCGAGTCCCGCGTTCACCCATACCGAGTCCCGCATTCACACATGCCGAGTTGCGGTTTCGTGCACATCCCGGCTGCTACGCCGCGAACCGTCGCTGCGAGAAGACACGTCGGATCTCGGCGTGCAGCCGGGCCGGATCCTTCAGGTCGTCCGCGGTCGCGCGGATGACGGTCCAGCCCCGACGCCGTAGGTCCTCGTCGCGGGCGGCGTCCCGGCCCACCCGGTCCACGTGGGCCGCGTAACCGTCGTACTCGAGGGCCACCAGCGGTTCCTCCCAGGCGAGATCCAGGCGATAGATCTCCCGGCCACTCATGTCGAGCACGGGAAACTGCGGCGTCGGGACGGGAAAACCCGCGTCGTACAGGCTGAGCATCAACCAGCTCTCGGCCGGTGACTCGGCCAGCCCACTGCCAAGCGCGAGGAGAACCTGCGACCTCCGCCGGCCACGCGGATCCCGCCGGCCGGCGATCCGGTGGCCGACCTCGGCCCGGAACTCGTCCCGCAGTTCCGGCGACAAGGACGCGAGCGCCTGGTCGAGACACGCCAGGGCGTCCCGGCGGGGCGCCCGGCACAACAGCTCCGCCAGGGCATGTTCGAGGGCCATCACCCGCAGCCCGTCCAGGACCACGACGTCATCCTCGTCGTACAAACCCTGGTGAACGGCCACATCCGGCAGGTTCGACAGCCGCCGTTGGTAGTCCACCAGGAGGTGGATCCTCCCGCCGCTCGCCGCGGTACACCCGTGGAGGAACGCCGCGGTGTGGCTCGTCAGCACCGCGCGCGGGCCGGCTAGCAGGAGCGCCGCCGCGGCCCGAGTACGGAGTTCGAGCTGGCAACCGCGAACGACGACCACGTGACGGGAGTACGGAATCAGCAGTCCGTCGCGCAGGAGCGCCTCGAGTCGGTACCGGCCCAGCTGCCGGCGCAGGTCGCGGACCCGGTGGGCACCGTGGAGTCCCGGCGGTAGTGCGTACATGCGATCACGGTGCACCAGCCGCCGCGTTCAGGTCGGCCGCCGATCTCCAACTGTGGATAACTCCAGCGGCTGTGGATAACTGCGGATCTGCACGAAACCGCAACTCGGTAAGTGTGAACGCGGGACTCGGTGTGTTTGAACGCGGGACTCGCGGGTGGGGGGTTGCGTCGGGGTGGGGTGGCTGGGATGCTCGGGGAAACATTCCAGTTGGATTGTATTTGCGGGGAGTCGTTATGGCGCGGGCTCGGTCGCTGGTCGGGAAGGTTGTCGTGATCACGGGTGGGGCTCGTGGGATCGGGGCTGCCACCGGGGTCGCGCTTGCTCGGGCCGGGGCGTCGGTGGCTATCGGGGACCTCGATCTCGACCTTGCGAAGGGGACGGCCGGGGAGATCGACGCGCTGGCCCTGCCGCTCGACGTGACCGACCGGGACGGGTTCACGAAGTTCCTCGACGAGGTCGAGAAGCAGCTCGGGCCCGTCGACGTGCTCATCAACAACGCCGGGATCATGCGGCTCGGGCGGTTCGAGGACGAGGACGACCGGACCACCGCGCACCATCTCGCCATCAACCTGCATGCCGTCATCCACGGCACGCGGGAGGCGATCAAGCGGATGCGGCCGCGCGGGACCGGGCACATCGTCAACATCGCGTCCGCGGCCGGGAAGGCCGGGTTCCCCGGGGGCGCCACGTACTGCGCCACCAAGCACGGGGTCGTCGGCATGTCGGAGGCCGTGCGCCACGAGCTGCGCGGGTCGGGCGTCGAGGTCTCCGTCGTCATGCCGGCCGTGGTGCGCACGGAGCTGGCCGCGGGGTTGACCGAGTCGCGGTTCATCAAGCCGGTCGAGGCCGTCGACGTCGCCGCGGCGATCGTGAAGACGTTGCAGCGCCCCAGGTTCGACGTGTTCGTGCCGCGGTCGCTCGACGCGACGTTCCGCTTCACGCGCCTGCTCCCCCGGCCCGCCGCCGAGTGGGTGGCGCGGACGTTCAAGAGCGACCAGGTGCTCTTCGGCGCGTCGCCGGAGGCGCGCAGGGAGTACGAGGCCCGCGCCGCCGCGAGCGCGCCGGGCGCCGATCGGGAGAGCGCCTGATGAACCCCGTGACGGACGCCCTTCTCGCGACGCTGAAGGCTCGCGTCTGTTCGTCCACTTCGGACACCTACACGACCACCGAGGTGTTCACGGGCGGCGAGCTGGCGACCATGCCGGAGTCGTCCGTCGGCGACGTGAACACCGCCTACGAGCTGGCCCTGCGGGCGCAGCGGGAGTGGGCGGCGCTGCCGTTGCGGGACCGGCTCGCGGTCTTCCACCGGTTCCACTCACTCCTGCTGAAGGAGCGGGAGACGCTCGCCGACCTCCTGCAGGCCGAGACGGGCAAGGCACGCCGTGACGCGTTCGAGGAGCTGAGCGAGCCCGCGATCGTCACCAGCTACTACCTGCGCACCGCCCCGAAGCTGCTGCGGCCCCGGAAGCGGGCCGGGCTGCTTCCCGGTGCGATCACGGTTCGTGAGCTGCGTCAGCCGAAGGGTGTCGTCGGCATCATCTCGCCGTGGAACTACCCGTTCGCACTCTCCTTCGGCGACCTCGTCCCGGCGCTCGTCGCGGGCAACGGCGTGGTGCTCAAGCCGGACAGCCAGACCGCGCTCAGTCCCCTGTTCGGTGCGGAGCTGCTCTACCGCGCGGGCCTGCCGAACGGCCTGCTCCAGGTGGTCCTCGGCGACGGCCCGGTGATCGGCGGCGCGGTCGTCGACACCTGTGACTACATCGGTTTCACCGGCTCGTCCCGGACGGGCGCGCTGATCGCCGCCCGGGCGGGCGAACGGCTCGTCGGGTGTTCGCTGGAGCTCGGCGGCAAGAACCCGATGATCGTGCTCGACGACGCGGACATCGCGACCACGGCGACGTCGGCCGTGCGCGGCTGCTTCGCGAACGCCGGTCAGCTCTGCCTGTCCCTGGAACGGATCTACGTGCCGGACGCGATCTTCGACCGGTTCGCCGACGCGTTCGTCGCCGAGATCGGCAGGCTGCGCCAGGCCGGCGGGTACGACTACGGCGCGGACGTCGGCTCGCTGACGTCGCAACGCGCGTTGAAGACGGTGTCCGAGCACGTCGACGACGCGAGGGCGAAGGGCGCGACCGTGCTCACCGGCGGGCGCCCGCGGCCGGACCTCGGCCCGTACTTCTACGAGCCGACCGTGCTGACCGACGTGACGCCGGACATGTTGTGCCACAAGGCGGAGACATTCGGGCCGGTCGTGTCGCTCTACCCGTACCGCGACGAGGACGAGGCCGTCTCCCTCGCCAACGACACGGAGTTCGGCCTGAACGCGAGCGTCTACGGCCGGGACCTGACCCGCGCCGCGGGGGTGGCCACGAGAATCCGCGCCGGCACGGCGAACGTCAACGACGGCTACGCGTCCGCGTTCGGCAGCACGGACGCGCCGATGGGCGGCATGGGCGCCTCGGGCCTCGGCCGCCGGCACGGCGCGGAGGGCCTGCTGCGCTACACCGACGTGCAGGCCGTCGCCGTCAAACGGATCGAGATGCTGAACCCGCCGCGGTGGCTGCCGTACGGCGTGTTCTCGCGGTTCATGGCGGTGTCCCTGCGTGTGATGAAGGCACTTCGGCTGCGCTGAGGCGGGTTGGCCAACGGCCCCCGAGCCGGTCGTACGACACGGCACCGGCAGTTCCGTGAACTGCGCGTTTCGCCCCGTTCTGTCTGTGAACTGGGAAGAAGTAGCGGCCAGTCGGCCCCTTGTGGAAGTGGACCTTTCGCGGGAACTATCAGCTATCGGGCGGAAACGGACCGTGAGGGCCCGCCCGCACAACTGAACACGGCAACCTCCAGCGCCGGCTTGTTCCGGCGTCCCCTGCGGGAGGAAAAGCGTGAGACCCACACGCCCGTCCATCATGGTCGCGGCGCTAGCCGCCGCCACCCTCGTCCTCTCCACGAACGGCACCGCGGTGTCCGACCCGCAAGGGCGCACCTCCGCCGAGTACGTGGTCAGCGGCGTCAAGACCAACGAGGCCGTGAGCTCGGTCGCCGCCACCGGCGCGGCCGTCAACTCCGTCGAGCACGGACTGCTCAACGTCACGGCCACCCCAGATGAGATAGCCGAGATCGAGCGGCTGGGCTTCCGGGCCGAGCGGCAGGACTCCATGCCGAAGGCCGAGGACGCCACACCTCTGGACTTCCCCAGCGCCGACTCGAACTACCACAACTACTCCGAGATGACGACGACGCTCAACCAGGCCGTCGCCGCGTTCCCGAACATCGCGAGCCAGCGCTCGATCGGCACCTCCTACGAGGGCCGGCAGATGGTCGCGATCAAGATCTCGGACAACGTGGGCACCGACGAGGACGAGCCCGAGGTCCTGTTCACCGCCCACCAGCACGCACGTGAGCACCTCACCATCGAGATGGCGCTGTACCTCGTCAACGAGCTGACCACGAGGTACGGCTCCGACAGCCACATCACCGACCTCGTCGACAGCCGCGAGATCTGGATCATCCCGGACCTCAACCCCGACGGCGGCGAGTTCGACATCCGTACCGGCTCCTACGCCGGGTGGCGCAAGAACCGGCAGCTGAACAGCAGCGGTTCCGCCATCTACACCGACACCAACCGCAACTGGCCCTACAAGTGGGGCTGCTGCGGCGGATCCTCCGGGAGCACCGGCTCCGAGACCTACCGCGGCCCGTCGGCGGGCAGCGCGCCCGAGGTCCAGAACGTGATGAACTTCGTCAGCTCGCGCCGGATCGGCGGCGTGCAGCAGATCAAGACGAACATCGACTTCCACACGTTCAGCGAGCTGGTCCTGTGGCCGCGGGGTTACACCACCACGAACACCGGCACGGACATGACCCAGCAGCAGTACGACACGTTCTCGACGCTCGGTCAGCAGATGGCGGCCACCAACAACTACACGCCGGAGCAGTCCTCCGACCTCTACATCACCGACGGCACGATCGACGACTGGCTGTGGGCCACCGAGGGCGTCTACTCGTACACGTTCGAGATGTACCCGTCGGACGGCGGTCTCGACGGGTTCTACCCGCCCGACGAGGTGATCAGCCGCGAGACCACGCGCAACCGCGCCGCCGTCCTGCTGCTGCTGGACTACTCCGACTGCCCGTCCCGGGTCATCGGCGTCACCTGTGACGGCTCCGAGCCGCCGCCTGCCGGGCCGACGTTCGAGAACACGACCGACGTCAACATCCCCGACGCCGGCGCGGCGGTCAACAGCCCGATCACGGTGACCGGCGTGTCCGGCAACGCGCCGTCGGACCTGCAGGTGTCGGTCAACATCCAGCACAGCTACCGCGGCGACCTGCAGGTCGACCTCGTCGCCCCGGACGGCACCGCGTACCGGCTGAAGAGCACGTCCACGAGCGACTCCGCCGACAACGTGATCGCGACCTACACGGTCAACGCGTCCAGTGAGGTCGCGAACGGCACGTGGCAGCTGCGGGTGCGGGACCTCTACAGCGCGGACACGGGCTACATCAACTCCTGGAGCCTCACCTTCTAGAAACGGCCGCCGTTCCCCGGAGCCCGATCTTCGGGGGACGGCGGCCTTCGTACCGATGAAAGGGATGTGGATGACGTCTTGGAGACGACGGCTGACGTTCACGGCGGTGAGCGTCCTGGCCGTTCTGGGGGCCGCGGCGGGCCAGGCGGTCGCCGAACCACCGGCGGCGAACGACGTACAGCCGCAGGTCATCGGCGGCACACCCGCCGCTCAGGGCGAGTTCCCGTGGATAGTGCGCCTGTCCATGGGCTGCGGCGGATCGATGATCACCGAACAGATCGTCCTGACCGCGGCACACTGCGTGCCGGCGACGGGTCCGAACACCGGCATCACGGCCACGCTCGGTGTAGTGGACCTGCAGGACCCGAACCGGGTCGTGGTCAACTCCGACTACGTGATCCGGGCACCGGGCGCGGGCGGCCCGCCCGGTGACGACTGGGCGCTGATCCGGCTCGCGCGGCCGGTCGACGTCCCGACCGTGCCCATCGCCACGACACCCGAGTTCGACACCGGCACCTTCACCGTCGCCGGCTGGGGCGCCGCGACCGAGGGCGGTCCGCAGCAGCGGTTCCTGCTCAAGGCACAGGTGCCGTTCATCGACGACGAGCAGTGCATGAGCGCGGGGAGCAGCTACCTCAATCTCGTGCCCGCGGAGGAGATCTGCGCCGGCAACTGGGACTCCGGCGGCGTGGACACCTGCCAGGGCGACTCGGGCGGCCCGCTGCTCAACCGGGACGCCAACGGTGAGTTCGTCCTGATCGGCACCACGAGTTGGGGCATCGGCTGCGCCCGCCCGCAGAACCCGGGCGTCTACATGCAGGCGAGCCACTTCTCGGACGCCATCCTCGCGGCGGCGGCGTCGCTCGGCCCGAGGTGCACGCCGGCGGCCAACACGACCGGCCTCGCCATCCCGGACCTCGGCGAGGTGACCAGCCAGGTGACCGTGGCCTGCGACGGCAACGCGTCGGGCCAGACCAAGGTGGAGGTGAACATCAACCACCCGTACCGGGGTGACCTGGTCGTCGACCTGATCGCACCGGACGGCACGTCCTACCGGCTGAAGACCGCGAAGGGCGACGACGGCGCGGACAACGTCAACGAGCTGTACACGGTCAACGCGGCGAACAAGGCCGCGAGCGGCACGTGGACGCTGCGGATCCGGGACGTCTTCAGTGGCGACACCGGCACGTTGAAGAACTGGAAGCTGACCGTCTAGTCCATGTTGGTCTCGACCCGCTGAGGGCCATCCGCCGTATTCGGGGGGTGGCCCTCAGCGGCGTGCACAGGCAAGATAGCCGAGGTTACCGTGAGGTAGCGTCGCTGTTGTGCGGACATGGCGACGCCCTTCGTTCCCAAGGAGCAGACCATGCGCGAACTCGCCGTCCCCCCGCTGGCCAGCGTGCCGGAGAGCGGCGGCCTGGCCGACGTCGTCTACCTGAACGTCAAGGAGGCGCCGACCGACGTCGTGTTCCGCAGGAAGGTCGGCGGGGCGTGGCGGGACGTCACGACCGAGCAGTTCCTCGGCGAGGTCGTGGCGGTCGCGAAGGGCCTGGTCGCGTCCGGCGTCGGGCCGGGTGACCGGGTCAGCATCCTGTCGGCGAACTGTTACGAGTGGACACTGTTCGACTTCGCCGTCTGGGTCGCGGGCGCGGCGTCGGTGCCGGTCTACGTCACCTCCTCGGCCGAGCAGGTCGAGTGGATCCTGAGCGACTCCGGCGCGGTCGCGGTGGTCACGGAGAACGCGGTGCTGGCGGAGCGGGTCGAGCAGGTCCGCGACAAGCTCGGCAGCCTCAAGCAGGTCTGGCGGATCGACGACAAGGCGGTCGAGACGCTGGTCGAGGCCGGCAAGGACGTGGCGGACGAGGTGCTCGACGAGCGCAGGGCCGCGGTCAGGCCGGACGACCTGGCGACGCTCATCTACACGTCCGGCACCACCGGCCGGCCCAAGGGCGTCGCGCTCACCCACCGCAACCTGTACGCGGCGTGCCGCAACGCCGTGGAGTACCTGTCCGTGCTGTTCAAGCGCGGCACCCCTCTCGACGAGGCCTCGACGCTGCTGTTCCTGCCGCTCGCGCACGTGTTCGGCCGCATGGTCGAGGTCGCGGCCTTCATGGCCCGTGCCACGGTCGGTCACTGGGCGGACGTGAAGACGCTGACCGACAACCTGGCCGCGTTCAAGCCGACGTTCCTGCTGACCGTGCCGTACGTGCTGGAGAAGGTCTACAACGGCGCCCGGCAGAAGGCGCACTCGGGCGGCAAGGGCCGGATCTTCGACCTGGCCGCCGAGACCGCCGTCGCCTACAGCGAGGCGGACGGCAGGGCGGGCCTCGGCCTGAAGCTCAAGCACGCCGTGTTCGACCGGCTCGTGTACGCGAAGCTGCGGGCCGCGCTCGGCGGGCAGGTCAGGTACGTGATCTCCGGTGGCGCCGCGCTCGGGCCGCGACTGAACCACTTCTTCCGCGGCATCGGCATCATCGTGCTCGAGGGCTACGGGCTGACCGAGTCGTCGGCCGCCTCGGTGGTCAACTCGCCGGACCGGGTCAAGCCCGGCACGGTCGGCCGGCCGCTGCCCGGCTCCGCGGTCCGGATCAGCGACGACGGCGAGATCCAGATGCGTGGCGAGGCGATGTTCACCCGGTACTGGCAGAACGACGCGGCCACCGCGGAGGCCATCGACGGCGACGGCTGGTTCGCGACCGGCGACCTCGGTGAGCTGGACGAGGACGGCTACCTGAGGATCACCGGGCGGAAGAAGGAGATCCTGGTGACCAGCGGCGGCAAGAACGTCGCGCCGTCGGTCATCGAGGACCGGATCGCCGCGCACCCACTGGTCGGACAGGCGCTCGTCGTCGGCGACGGGCAGAAGTACATCGCGGCGCTGATCACGATCGACGCGGAGTACTTCGGCTACTGGAAGACCACGGCCGGCAAGGACGCGGCCGCGTCGGTGACCGACCTCGCGGCCGACCCGGAGCTCAACGCGGAGATCCAGAAGGCGGTCGACGAGGGCAACCTCGCGGTGTCCAAGGCGGAGTCGGTCCGGAAGTTTCGGATTCTCGACACCGAGTTCAACCCGGAGAACGGCTACCTGACGCCATCGCTCAAGCTCAAGCGCAACATCATCATGAAGGACTTCGCGAACGAGGTTGACTCCCTCTACTCCTGACTTGGTGTAACCACTTGTTCTCCGGATCGTAGTAGGTATGGTTTTGTCGCCCTGCCCACCAGTTTTGGAGGTTGACAGCCATGGGACGGCACTCCTCCGTCAAGTCCCGTGGCTGGCGCGCGAGATCGCCGTTGATCGCGTTGTCAGCGCTGCTGGTGCTCGCACTGGTGGGCTGGTTCACGTACGACTTCCTCGCCGACCGGCTGCGAGCGTCCAACTGCGACACCACGACGGCACTGAACGTGACGGTGTCACCGGACATCGCGCCGGTGATCAACCGCGCAGCTCAGGAGATGTCCTCACAGGACAGCTGCTACGACATCCGCGTGACCGACCGCGACTCCCAGGAGACGGCCGAGTCACTGGTGGTGTCCGACGGCAGCGAGCCGCCGGACGTGTGGGTCCCGGACTCGACGATCTGGTTGCAGCGGGCGCAGGCACGCGGTGCGTGGGACGTGCCGGTGTCGGGAACCTCGATCGCGAGCTCGCCGGTGGTGCTGGCGCTGACCCAGGACGCGGCGACGCTGCTCGGCTGGCCGGCCAAGCAGCCGTCGTGGGCGGAGGTGCTCGCCTCGAACCTGAAGATCGGCATGCCCGACCCCGCCCGCGAGCCGGTCGGCGTGTCGGTGCTGTTCGGCGTCCGGGACCTGATGAAGGCCGAACCCGACCCCGGCGCAGCGGTGACCACCGAGCTGCGGCGGCTGACGTCGGACGTCGTGCCGACGGTGGGCGACCTGTTCAACCGGCTGCCGGGCGTCGGCGCCGGGGAAGACCCGCTGGACGGTTTCCCGGTGTCGGAGAACGCGGTGCTGCGCAACAACGCGCGGCAGGACACCCCGCTGGTCGCGGTGTACGCGGACCCCGCGGTGCCGTCGCTCGACTACCCGTACGTGCTGCTGCCGACCGCGCGTGGGAAGAAGCGAGAGGCGGCGGAGAAGTTCCTGACCGCGCTCATGCAGCAGAAGACCGCAGATGCCCTGTCCGACGCGGGTTTCCGCACCCCGGACGGCGAGATGTTGCGCAACCGCGGCACGTCGGAGCTGACCTCCGGGGCGAAGGTCACCCCGGCGGAGGTGCCCGGGTCGGACGACGTGGACGACCTGCTCAACGCGTGGGCCGGCGTCAACCTGAACGGACGTGTGCAGGTGCTGCTGGACGTGTCCGGCTCGATGGCCGAGCCGGTGCCCGGCACCGGGGCCAACCGCATGGCGCTGACGTTGCAGGCGGCGTCGCTGGGCATCGGCCTGATGAAGCCGACCACGAAGCTCGGGGTGTGGCTGTTCTCGACGAAGCTGGACGGGGACAAGGACTATCGCGAGTTCCTGCCCATGCGGCCGATCGGCGAGCAGGCCAGGGACGGTGGCCTGGAGAAGCTGAAGACGATCCAGGCCGTGCCCAACGGCGGCACGGGCCTGTACGACAGCGTGCTGGCCGCGTACCAGTCGGCCCGGCAGGGCTACGAGCCCGGCCGCATCAACGTCGTGATCGTCCTGACGGACGGCAAGAACGACGACAGGAACAGCATCACCCGTGACACGCTGCTGTCGGAGCTGGCGAAGCTACAGGACCAGCGCCGCCCCATCCTGATCGTCGGCATCGGCATCGGACCGGACGTCGACAAGGGCGAGCTGCAGGCCATCTCTGGCGCGACGGGCGGCCAGGCCTTCACCACGGTGGACCCGACGAAGATCGGCGACATCTTCTACGCGGCACTGTCGAAGGTGCTCTGCCAACCCCCGCAGTGCCAACCGAAACCGGGTGGCTGACCGCCTCTCCCGGCACGTGACAGACTCGGGCGTCATTCCGTAACGGCCCGTCCATCCCTACGATAAGCAGGCAAGGTCGGGGCCTGGCGAGTACTACGGGAGTACCGGTGGCCATTGCCCTGCCCACGCGTCGGCGGCATGCCCGCACCGAGGACCCCGCTCCCCCACACCTGCGGCTCGCGGCCTTCCTCGTCGCCGCCGTGCCGGTCCTCGTCCACGCCTCGGTCGCCCTGCGCGGCTTCTACGGCCAGGACGACTTCATCATGACCTACCGGGCCGCGCACGCCGACCTGCTCGACCCGGCCTTCCTCTTCCAGGACCACAACGGCCACCTCGTGCCGGGCACCTACCTGCTCGCTTGGCTCGAGACCGCGATCGCCCCGCTCAACTTCACCGTCGCCATCCTCCCGGTCCTCGCCTTCCACGCCGTGATGCTCTGGCTCTTCTGGCTGGTGCTGACCAGGCTCTTCGGACCCCGCTGGTCGGTTCTCCCCTTCTTCGCCGCCCTCACCGCCTCGCCGCTGGTCCTGTTCCCCACCATCTGGTGGGCGTACGGCATGCAGCTCCTCCCCATCCTGGTCGGCATGGCCGCCGCGCTGCTCGCGCACCTGCGCTACCTCGACACCGGCGCCACCAGGTACGCCGTCCAGGCCGTCGCGTGGACAGGATTCGGCCTGCTCTTCAACGAGAAGGCCGTCCTGATCACCGCCGTCCTCTTCGCGGTCACCGTCCTGCGTGGCGACTCCTTCGGCGAGGCGATCGTGCGGCACTGGCGCGTCTGGGCGGCGAACGTGGCCCTCCTAGCCGGCTTCGCGGTCCTCTCCACCGCGCTCACCGCCAGCCAGACCACCGGGAAACCCGTCTCGGCGCCGGACCTCGCCGAGTACGCGTTCCGGGCCGTCGTCGACACCTTCCTGCCCGGGATCCTCGGCGGCCCGTTCGCCGCGCCCGGCAACGGCGCCACCTGGGCGACCCCGCCGCTCGCCGTGCGGATCGTGGCCGTCGTGCTCGCCGTCGCCATCATCGTGGGCAGCAAGAAGGTCCTGCCCTGGCTGTTCCTCGCGGCCTACGTGGCCGTCGGCCTCGCGCTCGTCGCGGTCACCCGGCTCGCGGACGTCGGCCCGGCGATCGGCGCCGACCCCCGCTACCTCGCCGACGCCGTGCCGGTCGCGGTGATCTTCGCGGCCTTCGCCTACCAGGGCAGGCGCGACCGGCGGTGGCCGATTGTCGCCGTGGCGTCACTCCTGGTCGTCGGCGGCACGGTCAGCTTCGTGCGGGTCGCGCCACCGCTGCAGTTCCGCGACGCGCGGGACTACGTCGCGACCGCCCGCGCCGCGCTCGCCGACCAGCCCGGCATCGTCCTGTACGACACCACGGTGCCCGGCTCGATCATCATCGACTGGTTCATCTACGACGACTTCACCTCGCGCGTGGTCGGCCTCGCGCCGGAGAAGCCCCGCTTCGACCGGCCCGCGGAGACCCTCTACCAGCTCGACGCCACCGGCCGGCCACAGCCGATCACCACCCTCACCGACTCCGTGCGCGGCGAGCGCGGCCCGGTGGCCGACTGCGGCCATCTCGTCGAGGGCGCGCCCGTGCGCATCCCGCTGACCGGCGCGTTCTTCGGGCGCCGCGTGCTGAAGCTCGGCTACTACACCGGCGACGCCGGGTACGCCGTCGTCGCCACCGGCGACACCCGGGAGACCGTCCGGCTCCGCGAGGGGCTGCACGTGCTGTACATCCCGGTCACGGGCACCCAGTCTCACGTCGACGTGTCGTGGAGCGCGGACCGCCAGCCCCTGTGCGTCACCGACGTCGAGATCGGGACACCGCGCTAGAACGGGTCGTACGGTCCATGATGGCCGAACCAGCCGGCCACCGGCCGCAACCGCAGGCGCAGCAACACCTTGAGCGCCACGTTGCCGAAGAACCACGGCAGCTGCGTCACGACGCGCCACCGGTCCGTGAGCGCGGGCCTGCGCACCGCGAACCTGGCGAGCGAGCGGCTTCTGTCCACGTAGGAGTACCGGGCCCCGGCCAGCACCTTGACGAGTGTGCCGGCCGTCACACCGATCGACGAGAAGCAGTCGTGCACCAGGATCTCGCCGCCCGGTGGCAGATGGACGGACCAGCGCAGGTCGTCCACGTAGGTCCAGTAGTCGTGCTTGCCGTCGACGTACAGCAGGTCGATCGGTCGCGTCCAGGACCCGCGCAGCTTCGTGGAGTAGCCGACGACCAGCTCGACGACGTCGGTCAGGCCGGCGGCGGAGATGTTGGCCTCGAAGCGCGCCCGCGTCCCCGTGCCGCCGAACAGCCGACCGTCGACGAAGGCGTCGATGGCGACGACCCGGGCGCCGACCTCGCGGGCCGCGTGGCCGAGGACGACCGTGGACCTGCCCTGGTGGCTGCCGATCTCGACGACCGTCGCGCCTGGTGGCAGCCTGCGCACGGCGTCCCACAGCATGCGAGCCTGTCCCTCGCTGAGCCAGCCCGGGATGCCGGCCGCGGCGGCCCAGGCCGGGTCGAATCCGATCGTCACACCACCTGTCACGAGCGAACAGTAGCTTTAGGATCAGCCGGATGTTAACCACCGTTCGTACCTGGCCACGCAACCCGGCCGCATGGGTCATGGCCCTGCTGACGGTGGTGTCGTTCCTGCAGCGGCCCGGTCGGACCACCTTCGACACCAAGCTCGACCTCGTCGTCGACCCGGTGGCGTTCCTCGGCCGCGCGCTGCACCTGTGGAACGCCGACGCGACCGGCGGCGAGCTGCAGAACCAGGCGTACGGCTACCTGTTCCCGATGGGCCCGTTCTTCGCCGCCGGTCAGCTGCTCGGCGTGCCGCCGTGGGTCACGCAGCGGCTCTGGTGCGCGCTCGTGCTGTGCCTGGCCTTCGGCGGCATGCTGCTCCTGGCCCGCGCGCTCAACATCGGCTCGGAGCCGGCGAGGTTCGCGGGCGCCGTCGGGTACGCGCTGGCACCACGCATGCTGACCGAGATCGGGCCGCTGTCGGCGGAGATGTTGCCCGCCGCGCTGCTGCCGTGGGTGCTGTTGCCGCTGGTCAGGGCGAACCGGCTCGGGTCGCCGCGGCGGGCGGCGGGGCTGTCGGCGCTGGCCGTGCTCGGCATGGGCGGGGTCAACGGCGCGATGGTCGTGATGTCGCTGGTGCTGCCGGGCCTGTGGCTCGTGACCCGCCGGTGGACGCGCGAGCACGTGCGGCTCGTCGGGTGGTGGGTGGCCTCGGCGGTCGCGGTGTGCCTGTGGTGGGTCCTGCCGCTGCTGCTGCTCGGCGAGTACAGCATGCCGTTCCTGAACTACATCGAGTCGGCGACGAACACGACCGCGCCGATGTCGCTGTTCGAGGTGCTGCGGGGCACGAACCAGTGGGTGGCCTACGTCATCGAGGGCACGCCGTGGTGGCCGTCCGGATTCCTGCTGATCGACAACCCGCTGCTGATGCTCGCGACCGGCATGGTCGCGGCCGTCGGCCTGTTCGGGCTGGCGCGCGGCCGGCTGCCGGAGCGGCGGTTCCTCGTGCTCAGCGTGCTGACCGGGTTGACGCTGCTGACCATCGGCTACGTCGGCGCGCTGGACAGCCCGCTGTCGTCGGTGGTGCGTGGGCTGCTGGACGGGCCGCTGGCGCCGTTCCGGAACGTGCACAAGTTCGAGCCGGTCCTGCGGCTGCCGCTGATGCTCGCGTTCACGCACGCGATCACCGGCCGGCTGCCCGGCCTGGCCCGCGCGACGACGCCGGTGGCCGCGACCAGGGCGCGGCTGGCGGTCGGGGTCGCGCTGGTCGTGGTCATGGCCGCGCCGGCGTGGCTGTTCACGCTGCGGCCGGGTCCCGGCTGGTCGGACGTGCCGGACTACTGGCGGTCGGCGATGACGTGGCTCTCCGACCACAGCGACGTCCACTCCGCGAGCTCCGCCCGTGACCCCCAGGCCCGCACGCTGCTGTTCCCCGGCACCGGCTTCGGCGAGTACACGTGGGGCCGCACGGTCGACGAGCCCGCGCAGGCACTCGCGCGGGCACCGTGGGCGGTACGCAACCAGGTGCCGCTGGGGTCCGAGGGCAACACGCGGGTGATGGACGCGGTGGAGGACGTGCTCGCGGACGGGCGCGGCTCGCCGGCGCTGGCCGGGTTCCTGGCGCGGGCCGGGTTCCGGTACCTGCTGCTGCGTGGCGACATCGACCGGCGGACGACCGACGCGCCGCCGACGAACGTGATCCGTGCCGGGCTGGCGAGCTCGGCCGGGGTGACGCGGGTGGCGGCCTTCGGGCCGCTGGAGGTCTACCGGGTGGCGCCGGACGTGCCGCTCGTGACCGCGGTGTCCACCTCGGACGTGCCGACGGTGAGCGGCGGGCCGGAGTCGTTGCTGCCGCTGCTGGAGTCGGGCGTCCTGCCGGCGTCGACGCCGGCCGTGCTCGCGGGCGACGGCGGCCTGGCGGACTCGCGGGAGTGGCTGGTGACCGACGGGCTGCGCCACCGCGAGCGCAACGTCGGGCGGACGCGGGACAACCTGAGCCAGACGCTGACGGCGGACGAGCGGCCGAGGCAGGACCGGCCATCGACGGACGTGCTGCCGTTCCAGGGCCAGGCGCACCAGACGGTCGCCGCGTACCGCGGGATCCGTGACGTGACGGCGTCCTCGTCGGCGGCGTTCGCGGACGCGGTCGGCGCGAGCGACCCGTCCGGGCTGCCTTTCGCCGCGGTGGACGGGGACCCGCTGACGTCGTGGCGTTCGTCGAGCTTCGCCGGTCCGGCCGGGCAGTGGCTGGAGGTGGAGCTGGACACGCCGCGGACGGTGCCGTACGTGGATCTGTCCATTGTGGACGAACTACGCGTCGGCTGGCCGGTGACGAAGGTCCGGCTGACCACCGACGCGGGTTCGGTCGACCGTGAGGTGGCCTCGACCGCACAGCCGCAACGGTTCTCGCTGCCGACCGGGGTGACGAGCCGGGTGCGGGTGACGGTCCTGGCGGTGGCGGCCGACCGGGACAACGGGAACGTCGGGATCGCCGAACTGGGGATCCCCGGGGTGACGCCGCACCGGGCGCTCGTGGCGCCCGCGGACGCCATGCCGGCGTTGAACCAGGAGGCGAACTTCGTGTTCACGCGGGGTTCCCAGCCGAGGTACGCGTGCGTCGGCGGTGTGTGCGACCCCGGTTTCACGAGGACCGGCGAGGAGCCGGACGGCGTGCACCGGTTGTTCAACACGACGTCCGCGGCGAACTACCGCATCGAGGGGACAGTCCTGCCGGCACTGGGCGGGCCGAACCCCGTGTCGTTGCCGGGCGTGGCGGTGTCGTCGACGAGCCAGCTGGCCGGTGACCCCGCCGCCGGCCCACTGTCCGCCGTGGACGGCTCGACGTCGACCGCGTGGCGGCCGGACGTACGGGACCTGCGCCCGACACTGCGAGTGTCGTGGGAGACGCCACGGCAGCTGCACGGCCTGCGCATGGTCGGCAGCGAGGCGACCGACGTCGAGGTCACGGTGCCGCAGGGCGCCCAGACGGTGCCGGTACGCAACGGCGTGGCGAAGTTCGAGCTGACCACGAACTCGATCGAGATCCGGCCGATCGGCGGCACGGGCGCGGTGAACGAGCTGCGCCTGCTGGGGATGGACCTGCCGCCGGTGCCGGCCACGTTCACCGTCCCGTGTGGGCAGGGCCCGGTGGTCACGATGGACGGGTTCACGTACCAGACGTCGGTGTCGGGGACGCTGGCGGACTACGTGACGCACCGCCCGATGCGGTTCGAGACGTGCGCGGACTCGGCGGGCGGACTGGACCTGCCGTCCGGCCGGCACGAGGTGCGCACGGACCGCGCGGCGTCGTTCGTGGTGCAGGACCTGTGGCTGCTGAGTGGTTCTCCACCGCGCGCGGCCACCCGCCCGGTGACGGTGACGCGGTGGGACACGACGCATCGCGCGGTACGCGTCGAGGCCGGTGCGGCGGCCGTGCTGACGGTGCCGGAGAACGCGAACAGCGGTTGGGTGGCGACGCTGAACGGCCGGACGCTGCCGAGGGTGCGGGTGGACGGTTGGCAGCAGGCGTGGGTGGTGCCGGCGGGACGCGGCGGGACGGTGACGCTGGAGTTCACCCCGGACGGCCGGTACCGCCAGGGCCTGCTGATCGGCGGCGTGACGGCGGCGGTACTGCTGCTGTCACTGCTGATCCCGGTACGCCGCCGAGCAACCACCAGGCGATGGCTGCCGGCACGCCGCCTCTTCACCGCACGAGACCGACAGTCCCCACCCTCCAACGGGCAACCGGGAACGGATTCACCCACCCAACCCGCACGAAAGTCCCTTTCGCGCGCCGGGGGGCCCCCCGAATTCAACGCTACCGGAGAGCACCGACATTCACGCTTGCCAGCGGAGCTGGCAGCTGAATCGGCATCGGTGCCGGCCTCAACGCCACCGCCTGGCTCGGCTTCGCCGTCCGGCACGGCTCGGCGGGCCGTCTCGGTGCGGGCGGGTGGCGAGCGGTGGGTGCCGGTCGCACTCGTGGTGTTGCTGGGCATGCTGGGTGGGATGCTGCCGATCATCCTGCTGATCGCGTGTCTGCTGGTCCGCACGTTGTGGCCACCGGCACCGCGCTGGCTGGCCGTCGGCGGCGCCGGGCTGGCGTGCGTGATCGCGGTCAGCGGGCGGGTGCTGCGCAACGGTCAGGAGTGGGCGCACGGCACGGCCGCGCAGGCCCTACTGCTCCTCGCCGTGGCCGCGGTCGTCGCCGGGTGTCTCGACTGGTTCGCGCCGCGACCGAAGCTCGACCAGCGCGCCCGCGCACACGAGCACTCCGTTGGCGATGACGGCGGCGGTGACGACCTGCGTCAACCGATCGTGCAGCCAGCCGGCCACGAGCACGATCTCGACCACGACGGCGCCCCAGATGAGCAGCGTTGACCGCCGGTCGTTGCTCGCGATGCGGGAGTACATCAGGATCTGGACGAGCGACAGCATGGACCCGACCAGCGCGAACGGCCAGACAGGGAAGCCCGCGTAGTCCCCACCCCCGATGACGGCGACCACCGTCGCCCCCAGACCAGCGGCGCCGGCGACGACCACGAGGTCGAGCGCCCCGCAGACGGCGAGCGCGACCGGCACCATCCGCCGCCGCCCGTGCTCGCTGGCGAACCTCGGCAGCACGAGAATGGCGACGGCCTGCGGCAACCAGTAGGCGATCTTGGCGACGATCGCGCCGACGGCGTACTTGCCGGCCTCGTGGGCGGGCAGGAAGTGCCGCGCCAGCACGAGGTCGAGGTTGACGAGCAGGACGAGCGCGAGCATGGCGCCGACGGCGTGCAGAACGTCGCCGACGTTCGCCTTCCGGTGCCGTCGAGGCCGGGGCCGGCCGCACAGGAGCCACCCGAGAAAGGCGACGGCCGCCGCACCGGCGGCGGTGCCGGTCAGCGCGCCGACGGCGTCGCCACCGACCACGAGCCCCACCACCGTCCCACCGATGCGGACGAGCGCGTCGGCCGTGAGGAGCCCGGCCATGGCCGTGAAGCGCCGCCGCCCCTGGAGAATCCCGAGACAGAGCCCGTTGAACGTGACACCGGCGAGCGCGACCGCCACGAGGACCGGCGGCACCGGCGAGTCAAGGTGCAGGAGCACCACCAGCAACGGCGAGGCGACCAGCGCGACAGCGGTGACCACCCCGGCGGTCACCAGCCCGAGCGCGACAAGCCCACCCTCGCCCTGCCCCCGGGCGACCCGCAGAGCGGCGACGGTCTGCACCCCCATGGCCGGCACCGCCCCGATGACGAGCACGGCCAGGAGCGACCCGAGCTCCCCGAACGCGGCTGGCACGAGAAACCGCGCCGCGATCACGTTGAGCAGGTAGGAAGCGAGCTGGTTCCCGGCAACCCCCGCGGACACGACAAGCGCGGACACCCTGGTCGTCGTCGACACCTCCGCGGTCACGCCCGGGACTGTAACCCGAACCCCCGCGAGTCCCGCGTTCGAACATAGCGAGTCCCGCGTTCACCCACACCGAGTTGCGGTTTCGTGCGGACAGCGCCACGGCTCCCACCCCGTCTGACCGATGTCGGCCAGCCACACATGCACGAAACCGCAACTCGCACTGTCCGAACGCGGGACTCGCACCGTCCGAACGCGGGACTCGCGGCGGTTCGTGGTGGGATGCGGGGGTGATGGGTTGGGCGCGGCGGCTGGTGGTGCCGGGGGTGTGTCTCGGGATGGCACTGCTCGTGCTCGCGCCTCTGCTCGGCCGGGGGTTCGTGCTCAGCTACGACATGGTGTTCGCGCCTCGCCAGTACCTTCTGCCCGACTCGTTCGGGCTCGGGTCCGCGCTGCCGCGGTCCGTGCCGGCCGACGCCGTCGTCGGGGCGCTCACCACGTTCGTGCCGGGAGACGTCGTCGCGCAGGTCTTCCTGCTCGGGGCGCTCGTCGCCGGGCCGCTGGGCGCGGCGAGGCTCGTGCCCACGGAGTCCCTCGGCGTACGGGTGGTCGCCGCCGTCACCTACGGCTGGACCGCCTACCTCGCTGAGCGGCTCCTCATGGGCCACTGGCCGTACCTGCTCGCCTACGCCGCCCTGCCCTGGGTCGTCCTCGCGCGCAGGAGCCCCGCAAAGCTCGTTCTCGCCTGTCTGCCGGGGATTCTCACGCCGACCGGCGGGATTCTCGTCGCCACGGCCGCCGTTGTCGCCGCAGGCCCCAAGCGGCTCAGGTTCACCGTCCCGATCGCGATCGTCCTCAACGCGCCCTGGTGGGTACCCGCGGTGCTGCACTCGGGCACCGCACTGTCCTCCGCGGACGCCGTGGGTGCCTTCGCCGCCCAGGGCGACAACTGGGGTGGGCCCGTCGTCAGTCTCCTCGGGCTCGGCGGGATCTGGAACGCCGAGGTCACGCCGGCCAGCCGGGGCAACCCGCTCGTGCCCGTGCTCACCATCGCCACCGTCGTCGTCGCGTTGCTCGGACTGCGGCACCTCCACGCTCGCTGGGCCCGGCGGATCACCGTCCTCGGCGCCGTCGGTGTCCTCATCGCCGCCCTGCCAACACTGCCCGGCGGCCGCCAACTGGTCGGCTGGGTCGTGACGAACGTGCCCGGCGGCGGGCTGCTGCGCGACTCGCAGAAATGGGTGGCCTGGTGGGCACTTCCCCTGGCGCTCGGGGTCGCGATGGCGGTGGAGCGGGTCGGGCGTAAGGCCATCGTCGCCGCCGCGGTCGTCGTTCCGCTCGTCGCCATGCCGGACTTCGCCTTCGCCGCCTGGGGGCAGCTGCACACCGCGCAGTACCCGGCGGACTGGTACGAGGTCACGGACATCCTCGCGCACGACCGACGGCCGGGCGACGTCGTCACCCAGCCCTTCAGTGCCTTCCGCCAGTTCGCCTGGAACCAGAACCGCACGCAGCTCGACCCCGCGCCACGCTTTCTGCCGAGGCCGACGGTCATCGACGACACCCTCTACGTCAACGGCCGGCCACTGCCCGGGGAAGACCCGCGTGCGCAACGGATCCGGGAGGGCGAACCACTGGCCGGCCTCGGCATCGGCTGGGTGCTCGTCGAGCGCGGGACGCCCGGTCGGACCAGTCTGGACGGACTCGAGCCGATCTATCGCGGTCCGTGGCTGGAGCTGTACCGCGTGCCCGGACCCATCGCCGATGCGCCGGATGGACCAGCGCGGACGCCGATCATCGTGGCGTTCGCGGCTGCCGGGGCCTTGATCCTGTTCAGCTTGTTGTGGCTGGCGTTACCGACCGGTAGATTGACAGCCTCGCGGAGCAGACGGAGGTGAAGCCGTGGGCAGGCTGATCGGCGTGATCGCCACAGTGTTGGTCGCAGTCGCTGCTGCCACGGGGGTCACCTTCGCGGTCAACAACGCCGCCGCGCCGGACAAGTCCGTCAACCTCGAGAACCCGGCCTCGCCCAACAACATGGGCGGCAGCGGTTCGGGCGCGGTCAGGTACGGGTCGACTCCCTGACGAGCTCCTCGAACGCGTCCACGCTTCTGGCCCAGTCGTACCTGCCCGCCCTCGCCCGGCCCGCCACGGCCATGCCGGCCCGCAGGGTGGCCGCGCCGAGCAGCCGGTCCACCTTCTCCACCAGGTCGTCGAAGTCGTCGGCCAGCAGGCCGGTGAAACCGTCCACAATGGACTCGGCCACGCCGCCCGCGGCACGGTAGGCCACCGACGGCACGCCGTGTGCGGCCGCCTCCATGATCGCCACGCCCCAACCCTCCTTGACCGACGGGCACACGTGCACCCACGAGCGCGCGATGATCTCGTGCTTGTCCTGCTCGTCGACCCAGCCGTGCAGTGTCACGCGGTCCTGCACGTCCCGGAGGTCCGCGTGGCGACGCAGGTTCGACAGCCACCAGCCCTGGCCCACGACCTCCAGCCGCAGCTTCGGCCAGCGTGCCGCCAGGCGGGCCACCACGTCGATCGCGTGCTCCACCTGCTTGTGCGGCACCAGCCTGCCCACCAGGACCAGGGTGGGATCCCGGTCCTGCGCGGCACGCGTGGGTGGCACGGGGTCCAAACCGTTGTGTACCACCGTGATCCGGGCCGCGGACACACCGAGCCGGTCCAGCTCGGTCCGCGTCACCTCGGACACCGTGACATAGGCGCAGTTCCGGTACAGCCGGGGAGCCAGCCTCGACTCCACCAGCCAGCCGATCCGCCCCAGCACCGGCCCCAGCACGGCGGTCCACTGTTCCCGGTGCACGTGGTGCACGAGGACCAGCACCGGGCACCGCGCGACCAGGGGCGAGAAGAACGGCATCCCGTTCTGCACGTCCACGACCAGGTCGGGGCGGAGTCGCAGAACGGCGACCAGCGCCCACAGGTACACCGTGAGCCTGCCGCCGCGCCGGCGGAACCGGACGCCGTCGACGACCTCGTCGGCGGGCGCGTTGGCATGAGCCGCGCACTGGATCGTCACGTCGTACCCGCGCCTCGCCAGACCCTCGGCCATCCGCTCCACGTAGCGCTCAGACCCGCCACCCTCGGGATGCCGGGTGTCGCGCCAGTTCACGAGCAGTACCGTGGGACGACTCATGAACGCTCCGCCAGACTAAAAAGGCTACTGATCAGTACAGTGGATCAGAAAACCGACCGGAAAGACAGCCCTAAATGGTAGGTAAGACCAACTCCCTACAGAGATCGATCCACCTGTTCCGCGCATTTCTGAAAGAGCAGTCCGAACCGGACTACTTCTACCAGGTACTCGCCGGCGACTCGGTGCGCCAGATATCGGAGTACGTTGCACTGAACGGCCGAACGATTCTCGACGTCGGCGGTGGCCCCGGCTACTTCGCCGACGCGTTCCGGGCCGCCGGCGCCGTCTACTTCGGCATCGACCCGGATGTCGGGGAGCTGTCCGCGCGTGGCGATCCCGCCAAGGACATGATCCGCGCCAGTGGCACTGAACTGCCCATACGCAGCACATCCGTGGATGTCTGCTACTCCTCGAACGTCCTCGAGCATGTCGCCGACCCGGTCCGCATGCTCGACGAGATGGTCCGGGTGACCCGGCCGGGCGGCACCGTGTTCGTCTCCTTCACGCCCTGGTTCTCGCCGTGGGGCGGCCACGAGACCGCGCCATGGCATTTTCTCGGCGGCCGTTACGCGCGCCGCCGATATGCCCGCAAGAATGGGCACGAACCGAAGAACAAGTTCGGCGAGAGCCTGTTCGCACTTACCGTCGGAAAAGCACTCCGATGGTCCCGGAGGTCCGACGACGCGATACTCGTCCGCGCCCTCCCGAGATATCACCCGTGGTGGGCGACATGGATTGTCCGGGTGCCTTTTCTGCGCGAGCTGGCCTCCTGGAACCTGGTGCTCGTGCTCCGTAGGCGCTAGCCGCTGGCACCGACCGGCTGGCGCTCCCGCGGCGGCACCCCGTCGGCCATGCCGGACTCGCCGCGACCGAAGCCGAGGAACAGCAGGAACAGCCCGACGGCCGCCAGCACGCCACCCACGATCCACATCACGATCGGCCACATGGTCAGCAGTTGCAGCTGGCTCTTGGCGTCCTCGGCCTGGCGGACGAAGTCGCTCACGGTCTTGTCGTTGAGCCGCAGCGTGCCGTTGAAGACCACCGTGCCCTCGCCCGGCTCCTTGCCCGGCGGCACCAGCTCCTGCGTCATCTCCTGCTGGCCGAGGACGATCACGCCGGTGGACGGCTCCACCCACAGCGTGCGCTTGCCCTTGTAGTACAGGTCGGCGTCGACGCTCGGCTCGTCCGGCTCATCGACGAGCGACCCGGGCACCTCCTCCTCGCCGATCCGGGTGTTCGGCACGTCCATGACGAACTTGTAGACGTCCAGTCCCTGGATGGTGTCCTCGCCGACGTACTTGGCCTTGACGGCCTTGCGCACCTGCAGGTCGTAGAACCGGTAGTCCTGCTGGTCGACGCCGAACGGGAACTTGAACGACAGACCCGGCTGCTGGACCACGCCACGCTTGGTGGGCGTCTCGCGCTTGCCCTTCTCCACCTCGACGTACTGGCCCTCGCACGGCGCGACGGCCTCGCCGGAGAACCGGTCGAAGCACAGCTCGCGCACCGTGGCGTTGATCGTGATGCCCGTCGACTCGTCGACGGTCTTGATCGCCTCGACGTAGGCCGCGATGTCGCCGTCGGCCTTGACCTCCGGCTGCGTCAGGTCGCCGGTCACGTAGGTGGTCGACCGGACGTTGAGATCGTCCTCGACCTCCGGTGACGGCGTGCCGTCCACGGTCTTGATCACGAGCGCGGTGATGCCCGTGCCTTCGGCCACCGACGTCGACTTGGTGTCGAGTGGGGCTTTGGCCAGTTGCGGATACGCCCAGAAACGCAGCAACAACCCGAGCGCCACCGCGAAGACCCCCAGTCCCAGCAGGACGAAGCCGACGACACGACGCACCGGACCTCCTCTTCGAGGCGTAGACGATGGGCGCCAAATTACCGGACAGTAACCCGAACACAAGGCCCATCTGGAGCAGTGTTGAGGCATGATTCAGACATGCGATGCGACGTGTGGTGGGCGCACCCGGCCGCGGAGACCCCCGGACTCTTCGGTCTGCTGGACGAAGTGGAGCGCGGTCGCTTCGCGGGATACCGGCGGGAGGCCGACAAGCTGCGCTTCCTCACCGGGCGCGCGCTGATCCGCGGCGTCGTGTCCGCCGAGCTGGGCGTCGCACCCGGTGACGTGGTGCTGGACAGCTCCTGCTTCGACTGCGGCAAGCCACACGGCAAGCCGAAGGTCGTCGGCTCGACGCTGGAGGTGTCGATCTCGCACTCCGGCGAGTGGGTCGCGCTCGCGATGACCGACGGCGCGCCGGTCGGCGTCGACGTCGAGGAGGTGCGGGACGCCGAGGTCGACGGCCTGGCCGGGATCTGCTTCTCGCCGCCGGAGCTGACCACGTTCAAGGCGGTACCCGACGACGACCGTCGCGGCGCGTTCTTCACGTACTGGGCCCGCAAGGAGGCCGTGCTCAAGGCCACCGGCAAGGGCATGTGGGTCCAGATGAGCAAGCTGACGCTGGCCGCCCACGACGACGCCCCCCGAGTCCTCACCTCCGAGGCCTCCGAAGTGGACATCGACGCCGTACGCATGGTCGACCTCGACCGCGGCCCCGGCTACCGCGCCTGCATGGCCGTCTTCACCGACTCAACCCCCAAGGTCGAGGAACACGAGGCCACAGACCTGATCAAGTCCCTCTCCTGACCCCCGCGAGTCCCGCGTTCAGACACACCGAGTCCCGCGTTCAGGCACAGCGAACTGCGGTTTCGTGCCCCGGCCGACCAAGACCTGCACGAAACCGCGACTCGATGTGCGCGACCGCGGGACTCGGCATGCACGAACGCGGGACTCGGTATGTGCCAACGCGGGACTCGGTAGGTGTGGACGCGGGAGTCGGAGTGTGGGGAGGCGGGGGTCGTGAGGGTTAGGTGACGTCTAGGTGTAGGCCCATTGCGCGCAGGAGGGTTTGGAACTTTGCGGAGGTTTCGGTTACCTCCAGGTCGGGGACCGAGGCTGGCATGATGCCCGCGCCCGAGTACAGGGTCATGGTCGGCGGGCCGGTGACGGGTTCGGTCAGTTCGGCGCAGCGGATGCCGACGACCCACTGGCCGTCGCCGTCGGCGTCGCACCAGCCGATGGCGCCGGCGTAGAAGCCGCGGTCGAAGGGTTCCAGCGCCTCGATGGTGGCCCTGGCCTGCGCTACGGGGGTGCCGCAGACGGCCGGGGTCGGGTGCAGCGCGCTCGCGAGTCGCAGTGCGGTGACGCCCGGGTCGCGTAGCTCGCCGGTGACGCGGGTGGACAGGTGCCAGACGGCGGTGGTGCTGACGAGCTCCGGCTTGTCGGGCACGTCGAGGGTGCGGCAGAACGGCCGGAGCGCGTCGGCGACGGCCTCGACGACGACCCGGTGCTCGTCGTGGTCCTTCTGCGAGGCGAGGAGGGCCTGACCGTTGGCGTGGTCCTGGTCGGGGTCCTGGTGCCGTGGGATCGACCCGGCCAGTGGGTTCGCGACGACGGTGGCGCCGGTGCGGGACACCAGCATCTCGGGCGTCGCGCCGACCAGCGTCCGGCGGCCGGCGGTGGCCGGGAGGTCGACGGCGTAGGTGAAGCCGGCGGCGTTGTCGGAGACGAGGTTCGCGAGCAGGGTCCGGACGTCGACCGGCGCGGCCATGGTCAGCCGCAGCGAGCGGGCCAGGACGACCTTGCGCAGGTCGCCGGCCGCCAGCTCGTCGACGGCGCAGGCCACGGCGCGGGCGTACCCGGCGCGGGAGGGCATCGCCTCGACGCTCACCGCGGACCCGACGGGCCTGCGTGGGTAGGCACGCAGGGGCCCTGACCAGCGGGCCGCTTCCGGGAGCACGATGTGCGGCGCGGCCTCGACGTCGAAGGGAAGCGCGCCGACGGCGACGGGAACGTCGGAGTCGACCAGGAGCTTCGTGACCCGCTTGGCCAACTCGTCCGGGTCGGGCTCGGTCACGACCTGGCGTTCGCCGGTCGCCAGCAGCGCCCGCCGCGGCGAGGTCAGGAGGAACGAGCCGGGGCGATAGTCCTCGATCACGTCTCCATCATTGCCCACGAGCCGGGCCGTGAAACTCCCTTGGCGGTAGGATTTTGAACACGTTCAGGGCCCGCGAGCAGCTCCCACTCACGGGCCCTGACGGTGTGTCCTGGATCGGTTAGTTCAACGCGTCGATGAGCGCGGCGCGTTGACGGTCGCCGAGGCCGGCCGCGCGCCGGTCCGGGTCGATGCCGGTCTGCTCGAGCAGCGCGGCGACCTTCACGGCACCAAGTCCGGGCACGGCCTTGAGCAGGGCGGCGACCTTGGTCTTGCCGATGGTCTTGTCGTCCTTCGCCTTGCCGAGCACCGACGCGATGGTCCGCTCACCGGACTTGATCGACGCCAACAGCTCGGAGCGCGCCTTGCGCGCCTCCGCCGCCTTGGCCAGCGCGTCAGCGCGCTGCTCTGGAGTCAACGTGGGCAGAGCCACCGTGGTGTTCCTTCCTTCTCCGTCTTCTGGCAGGTCCGCGCAGGTCGACGACCAGGCAAAAGCCTGGACCGCTCCCCCGCGGCGCCGCTGCCAGTAAACACATCAACGCCTCGGAACATACGCGCGACACGCGAAGACTTCGCGCCGAAACCGCAGGTAACCCACCTTCCGGGGGTCCAATACGGAGTGTTACCCGTGTTCTGGCGCACTTTCGCGCACTACTGTTCTGGCCAGTAGCGGTAATCAGCCACAGGGAGCTTGAACAGCGATGTTGGGCACCATGCAGGACGGTCAACTGTCCATCGCGAACCTGCTGCGGCACGGCAGCCGGGTCCACGCCAGCGCCGAGGTCGTCACGTGGACCGGGACCGAGGCCCGCCGAACCAACTACGCCGAGGTCGGCAGGGAGGCGGCACGCCTCGCGCACGCGCTGCGCAGCCTCGGGGTGACGGCCGACCAGCGGGTCGGCACGTTCATGTGGAACAACGCCGAGCACCTGGTCGCCTACCTGGCCGTGCCGGCGATGGGCGCGGTGCTCCACACGCTCAACATCCGCCTGTTCCCCGAGCAGCTGACCTACGTCGCCAACCACGCCGAGGACCACGTCGTGCTGGTCGACGGCACGCTGGTGCCGCTGCTCGCGAAGGTGCTGCCGACGTTCGAAACGGTCCGGCACGTGGTGGTCGTCAACGGCGACGCCTCGTCGCTGCGGGCGCCCGACGGCGTGACCGTGCACTCGTATGCCGGGCTGCTCGCTGACCAGCCCGACACGTTCGACTGGCCGGACGTGGACGAGAACTCCGCCGCGGCGATGTGCTACACGTCCGGCACCACCGGCGACCCGAAGGGCGTCGTCTACACGCACCGCTCGATCTGGCTGCACTCGATGCAGGTGTGCATGACCGACTCGATGGCGTTGTCGCAGGCGGACCGGGCCTTGGTCATCGTGCCGCAGTTCCACGCGATGTCGTGGGGCCTGCCGTACGCGGCGCTCATGGTGGGCGCGTCGCTGATCATGCCGGACCGGTTCCTGCAGCCGGAGCCGCTGGCCGCCATGATCGCGGCCGAGAAGCCGACGATGGCGGGCGCGGTGCCGACGATCTGGCAGGGACTCCTGGCCCTGCTGACGCAGAAGCCGCAGGACCTCGCGCCGCTGGGCCGGGCCGTCGTGGGCGGCTCCGCGTGCCCGCCGTCCCTGATGGCCGAGTTCGACAAGCTGGGCGTGACGATCGTCCACGCCTGGGGCATGACCGAGACGTCACCGCTGGGCTCGGTGTCCCTGCCGCCCGCCGGGCTGCCGCCGGAGCAGACCTGGGAGTACCGGATCCTGCAGGGCCGCTTCCCGGCGTCCGTGCGGGCCAGGCTCCGGGACGACGAGGGCAACGAGCTGCCGTGGGACAACGAGGCGGTCGGCGAGTTGGAGTGCGCCGGGCCGTGGGTCGCGGCGGCGTACTACCGCGTCGAGCCCGGTCAGGAGGGCGCGGAGAAGTTCACCGACGACGGCTGGCTGCGCACCGGCGACGTCGGCGCGATCACGCCGGACGGCTTCCTGCGGCTCACCGACCGGTCGAAGGACATCATCAAGTCCGGCGGCGAGTGGATCTCGTCGGTGGACCTGGAGAACGCGGTGATGGCGCACCCCGCGGTCGCGGAGGCCGCGGTGGTCGGGGTGCCGGACGAGAAGTGGTCGGAGCGGCCGCTGGTGGCGGTCGTGCTGCGTACCGGCGAGTCGGCCACGCCGACCCAGCTGCGTGACTTCCTGGCCGACAAGGTCGCGAAGTGGCAGCTGCCGGAGAACTGGACGTTCATCGACGAGGTGCCGAAGACGAGCGTCGGCAAGTTCGACAAGAAGCGGATCCGCGCGGCAGCCGCGGACGGCACCCTGGACATCACCCACCTCTGACTGTTCAGCCTCCCCGGGGTTTTTGAGTGTTGGTTTTGTTGGGGAGGTGCGTTCTGTTTGGGTACGTGCTTGTGGCTGGGCTGCGTCACGTTCCCCTGAGGTGGCGGTTGGTGGCCTCGGGGCTTGAGGTCACAGATGGGGGGTGGCCTGGGTGCGGGCACGCGACGGCGGTGGGCGGCCTTGACCCTCGAGTTCGGGGATGGGGGGTGTCATGGGTGCGGGCACGCGACGGCGGTGGGCGGCCTCGGGGCTCGAGTTCAGGGAAGGGAGGTGCCATGGGTGCGGGCACGCGACGGCGGTGGGCGGCCCTGACCCTCGAGTTCAGGGAAGGGAGGTGTTCTGGGTGCGGGCAGGCGGTGATAGGCCGTCTGTTGCATGGTGGGCGTCGGATCATCGTAGTCGTATCCGACGTTGTTGGTGGGGAGAAACTGCTGGTGGGGCGCGTTGTGTGGGAGTGGGGGGTGTTGTGATTTGGCATTTGGCCTAAACCAAATGGTCGGCACCGACCGTCGGAGATCGGTATCGTCGGCCACGTGCCCGAATCCCGTATGCGGAAGCTGACCGCGACTTCGTACGTCGTGCTGGGCATGCTGAGCTACTCGCCCGCGACCAGCTACGACCTCAAGCAGTGGATCGCGAACACCATCGGGAACTTCTGGGCGTTCGCGCACTCCCAGCTGTACGACGAGCCCGCCCGCCTGGTGGCCGACGGGCTGGTCAGCGAGGACGTCGAGGAGGGCGGCCGGCGGCGCAGGACGTACTCGATCCTCCCGGCGGGCCGCGAGGCGCTGCGCGACTGGCTCTCGGCGCCGACCGAGGAGCCGACGGAGGTACGCGACCTCGGCCTGCTGAAGCTGTTCTTCCTGAACTTCGGCACCCGCAAGGACCTGCTGCAGCTCGCCCGTGACCGCCGCGAGTCGCACCGGACGCGGGCCGACGCGTACGAGGAGCAACGCGCGGAGGTCGTCGACTACGCCGACCGCTGGCAGGTCAAGACGATGGAGCTGGGCATCCGCTACGAGCGCTGCGTGGAACAGTTCTGGGCCGACTTCCTGGCGGAACTGGAGGAAGAGGACCGCCGCTGAACCCACCGTCCGGCGTGCGTGCGCGGACGACATCCGCGAACTGTTTACATGACCTTGGACTGCCAGGAAAATCCTTGGCATGCGCGCACATCCATTACGCCTGGTGACCGCCGCTCTGTCGGCCGCACTGGCGATGTCCCTGTCCGCCGTGCCGGTCATGGCCGCACCGGCCACCGCTGACGCACCGGTCGACTTCCACGAGTGGAAGTCACCCGCCGACTTCCGCAAGGGCCGCGCCGAAGGTGTCCGGCCCACGCCGGCGGGCCTGGTCATCACCCGACCCGCCGGCACGGTCGAGCACACCGAGCCCGACCTCGGCACCACCCGGACCTACGAGTTCGGCCGCTGGACCTCCCCGGTCTACCGGCCGGGCTTCGACGCCACGCAGCTCGTCGCCTCCTGGAACGCCCGGACGCCGGACGACACCTGGCTGAGCGTCGAGATGCAGGGCACCACGGCGCAGGGCACGAGGTCCGGGTGGTACACGATGGGCCGCTGGGCGCTGAAGGACACCGACATCGTCCGCACGACGGTCCCCGGCCAGGAGGACGCCGTCGGCTACATCGACGTCGACACGTTCGTCGCGTCGCAGCCGATCGCCGGCTACCAGCTGCGGGTCACCCTCTACCGCGAGCGGGGCACGCACCGGTCACCCACGGTCGGCATGGTCGGCGCGATGACCTCCCACATCCCCGACCGCTTCACCGCGCCCGCCGGGCCGACCGCCGGCGCGTGGGGCACCGAGCTGCCCGTGCCGCGCTACTCGCAGAACATCCACGCCGGCCAGTACCCCGAGTACGGCGGCGGCGGTGAGGCCTGGTGCAGCCCCACCTCCACGGAGATGGTCGTCGAGTACTGGGGCCGCGGGCCGAGCCGGAAGGACCTGGGCTGGATCGACCCCGCCATCGCCGACCCGCAGATCCCATTCGCCGCCCGGTACACCTACGACCACGACTACGACGGCACCGGCAACTGGCCGTTCAACACCGCCTACGCCGCCTCCTTCGGCCTGTACGGGCACATCACCCGCCTGCACTCGCTGACGGACATCGAGAAGTTCATCAGGGCGGGCATCCCGGTGATCACGTCGCAGTCGTTCCTGTCCAGCGAGCTGGACGGCGCGGGCTACGGCACGTCCGGGCACATCATGGTGGTCGTCGGCTTCACCGCGAACGGTGACGTCATCGCGAACGACCCCGCCTCGCACGACAACGACGCCGTCCGCAACGTGTACAAGCGCGACCAGTTCGCGACGATCTGGCTGCGCACCAAGCGCGTCAACGCCTCCGGCGGCATCTCCGGCGGCCCGGGCGGCGTGGCCTACATCATCGCGCCGCCGTGGAAGAAGCTGCCGAGGGTCTGACACCCTCGGAGGCATGTTCGCGGACGAGGAGTACCCGGCGGCGCCCTACCCCGGGCGCCGCCCACCGGGCTCCTTCGTGCACGACGACGCCACCGGCTGGGACCTCACCGCCGACCCGGCGGCCCTGTCCGGCTGGCGGGTCGACGGCCGGGACCTCGACGACTGGCTCGCGGCACGGGACGCGCCGCCGTTGGCCGACCGCGTCCCCGTGCTCTGCTACGGCTCCAACGTCTGCCCGTCCAAGATCACCTGGCTGCGCACGGCCCTGGGCATGACGGGGCCCGCCGTGCTCCTGACGGCCCGCTGCACGGGCCTCGCCGCGGTCTGGGCCAGCGGCCTGCGGGTCGTCGACACCCAGCGCCCCGCCACCCTCGCCGCGCTGCCCGGCAACGTCGAGGACCACGCCGTGTGGCTGGCCACCCAGGACCAGGTCGCCGTGCTGGACCGCTGCGAGGGCCGCGGGGAGCGCTACCACCTCGCCCGCGTCGACACCGGCGCGGTCCGCCTCACGAACGGCACCCTCGTCGACGGCCCCCTCGCCTACACGGCCGCCGCCCCGCGGCGCATGCCGCTGCTCGTCGACGGCAGGCCCGTCCGGTGCGCGGACGTCCCCCAGTCGGGCGCCGCCGCCCTGACCGGCGTGCCGGCCGACACCGACGGGCTCACCGTCCGTGAGATCAGCGGGGCGCCGGCACCCGAGGACTTCCCCGGCCGGGTGTTCGTCTACGGCACGCTCCAGCCGACCGCATCCGACTGGTGGCGGCTCGAACCCCATGCCGGCCAGACGTACGAGGCACGCATCCCGGGTGTCCTCTACGACACCGGACTCGGCTACCCCGCGTTACGACCGGGCACTGGGCCGGGTGTCGCCGGATGGGTAGTCCACCTGGCGGAACCCGCCCGCGTGCTGTCCGAACTGGACGACTACGAGGGCACGGAGTACCGGCGGACCAGAATCGCGCTACCAGGCGGTTTGTCGTGCTGGACCTACGTGTGGGTCGACTCCGTCGAGGGATTGCGTATCCTGGCGGCCCCGTGGGGAGGCGTGGAACCCGTCTCGGAGGTGAGGGCGTGGCCCGACATGACCGACTCTGTGTGATCGCGGCGCTCGTCCTGACGGCGACCAGTGCCTGCGGCGCAGGTCAGAACGCGGCCAGCGAGCCAACACCGACCCTCTCCCCGACCACCTCGACCTCCTCCTCGCCACCGCCGCCGACCAGTGGCGTGGCCGCGCCATCAGGCCCGGTGACCAACTGCACCGCCGACCTGCTCACCGGTTCCGTCGAGACGATGGGCGCCGCGGCCGGCCACCGGTCCGTGGTGCTCGTCGTGACGAACAAGAGCAACCGGACCTGCACGATCAAGGGGTTCGGCGGCCTGCAGCTGCTCACCGCCACCAGGGAGCAGATCCCCACGAACGCGGAACGCAACCTCGATCCGGTGCCCACGCTCATCCGGCTGAACCCGGGCGGCGAGGCCGGCAAGCGCCTGCACTGGACGGTGGTCGCGACCGGTGACGAGCCGACCACCGGTCCGTGCCAGCCGGTGGCGAGCGCGATCAACGTCCTGCCACCTGATGAGACCGCACCCTTCGAGGTCGACTACGAGTTCGGCTCGGTCTGCGACCACGGCAAGCTGGAGACGAGCGCGTACTACCCGCACTGAGGCCCTGACCCCTTATTTGCGCCATTCCCTGGTCAGACGTGCCGTTCAGGAGGCACGCTCTCCCCATGAACACCGAGCCCGACCTCGCGACTGCGCAGACGGTGCGGCAACCGGTGCCTCCGCACACCGAGTCCCCGCCCGAAGCGGAACGGCCGGCGGACCCGCTGGCCAAAGTCATGCTCACCCCGCGCCAGTTCTGGGTGGTCCTCTCCGTCGCCGGGCTGCTGCTCGGCCTGCTGCTCGCGTTGCTGCCCGTGCGGGTGGCCAACGCGGACCCGGCCAACCCCGGCCACGTCACGTGCGGCAACACGATCGGCGGCGTGGAGACCGGCCCGCTCGCCGGCGCGCTCGACCGGCCGGGCCAGGACGTCCTCGCCACCTACGTGAACACGTGCGAGAGCGCGATCGCCACCCGCCTCGCCTTCTCGTGGCCGCTGTTCTTCGCCGGCGCGCTCGTGATCGTCTGGCGCGGCGTGGTGCGCAGGGAACCGCCTAGCGCTTCTCATCCAACAGCTTCCCGGGGTTGAGCACGCCGTCCGGGTCGAGGGTCCGCTTGACCGCGGCGAGCACGTCCACGCCCAGCGGGCCGATCTCGCGGGACAGGTACGGCGCGTGGTCGACGCCGACCGCGTGGTGGTGGGTGATCGTCCCGAGTGTCCCGATCGCCTCGCACGCGGCCGCCTTCGCCTGCCGCCACTGGGTTTCCGGGTCGTCCTCGGCACGCGGGACGAGCACGGTGAAGTACAGCGAGGCGCCCGTCTCGTAGGCGTGTGAGATGTGACACGCGACGACCGGCGCCCGGCCGGGCGCGGCCAGCGCCGCGACGAGCGCGCCGCGGACCGCGGTGCGCAGCTCGCTCAGGTTCTTCCAGTACGCGGCGGTCTCCAACGTCTCGACGCAGACCCCCTTGTCCAGCAGGGCGTCCCGCTGCCGTGGGCCGGCGAACCGGCCGTGCCGCCAGGACTCCCCCGCCGCCGTGCCGAGCGAGACCGGCCGCAGGTCACGCAGCACCCGCAGCGTCGCGCGCCGGCGCAGCGCGAGCTCCTCGGTGGACGTGGCCTCCCAGCCCAGGATCAGCAGGCACGGTTCGAGGACGCCCCGCAGGCGCAGGTACTTGCGCACCAGCGCGGTCTTCCAGCCACCGGACAGCGCGAAGGCGACGTCGGTCTCGTGCGGGTCGGACAGTCGTGTCACGTCCGCGAGCACCTGCCGCTGCGCCAGCTCACGCATGGCCAGCGCGCCGGCGTCCCAGCCGTCGACCACGAAACCCTCGTAGCGGCGCACGGTCGGCAGCTCACGCACCCGCACGGTCACCTCGGTGATCACTCCGAACGCGCCCTCGCTGCCGACGACCAGCTGCCGCAGGTCGGGACCGGCCGCGGACGCCGGCGCGGCGCCAAGCCGCCACTCACCTCGCGGTGTCGCGACGCGCACGCCCTCGACCATGTCCTCGAACCGGCCGTAGCCGGCGGAGGCCTGGCCGGCCGACCTGGTCGCGGCGAAGCCGCCGATCGTCGCACGCTCGAACGACTGCGGCACATGCCCGAGCGTCAGCCCGTGCGCGGCGAGCAGCCGCTCCGCCTCCGGTGCGACCACACCGGCCTGGAACACCGCGAGCCGCGACACCGGGTCCACGGACACGAGCCGGTCCAACCGCGCCAGGTCGAGCACCACGACCGCGGCCTTGTCGCCCCGCAGCGCGGCCACCCCGCCGACCACCGACGTGCCCCCACCGAACGGCACGACGCCGACACGGTGTGTCGCGCAGACCTCCAGAACCCGTTGCACCTCATCGGGATCCGCCGGCACGACCACCGCGTCCGGCACGGGCGCCGCGCCGATCCCACGGTGGCGCAGGAGGTCCAGGTAGGACAGACCACCGGTGCGGCCAAGGCGTTCGTCCCGACCCGTATGCACGTGCTCCTTCCCGAGCACGGCGCACAGCGCCTCCCGCGCCGCCGGCGGCAGCCCGGATTCCGGTACGGTCAAAGCGGAATCCGGGGCAGCCGGCGTTGTTCGTACGGGCAGACCCGTCCGCGCCGCTAGCCAGCGGGCGGCGTGTGCCGGCAGTATGGCGTTGCTGTCACCGTCGACGGGCGTCCATCCGCGACGCTCGAGGCGGTCAAGGTGGTCATTGTTCTTGCTCACTAGTATAGTGTGACATATGGCCACCATCCGTCACACTCCGTCACCCAACCGTGTTGCAGATGATGTACTGCTCGACGCGGCCAAGGAGTGCGTGCTCGCGGTAGGCGTCCGCCGGACCACGCTGAGCGATGTCGCGCGCACCGCCGGAGTGAGCAGGATGACGCTCTACCGCCGCTTTCCCGATGTGCGCGGCATGCTGTCCGCATTGATCACCCGCGAGGTCGGCACGATGCTGGCGAAGGCGACCGAGGCGGCGCGGGACGAGCCGACCGCACGGGGGCAGCTCGTCGTCGCGTCCGTGCAGATGCTGCGTTCGCTGGCCGCCAACCCGTTCATGCACGCGGTGATCGAGCGGGACGCGGAGATGCTGGTGCCGTACATCTTCGAGCGGATCGGCACGAGCCAGCGGATGACCGAGGAGTACCTGTACGCACAGCTCGCGGCCGGGCACGCGGACAACTCGATCCGGTCCGCGCCGCTGAAGGTCCAGGCCCGCACGGTCTTCCTGTTGCTACAGCCGTACGTGTTCACGATCCGGCCCTCCACATCGGACGTCGACCTGGACGACCTGCTGACCGAGTTGGGCCGGATGCTCGACGTCGCCTTACAGCCGTGAGCGCTGCCCGCGGAGCGAACCGCCGGCACCGCGCCCTCGTGGGGACGCCGTGACGACCGCGCTCAACGCGACGCGCCGTGCCGCCGACCTGGCGGCGCTGACGGCCGGCGAGGTCGTCGACGTACTCGTGGTCGGCGGCGGGGTGACCGGTGCCGGCATCGCGTTGGACGCGGCCGCACGCGGGTTGTCCGTGGCGCTGCTGGAGGCCCGCGACCTGGCGTTCGGCACGTCTCGGTGGTCGAGCAAGCTCGTCCACGGTGGACTGCGTTACCTGGCGAGGGGTGACGTGCGGCTCGCGCACGAGAGCGCGGTGGAGCGCGGCATCCTGATGACGTCGACCGCGCCACACCTGTCCCGGCCGCTGCCGCAGCTGATTCCCTTGCACAGCCAGATTTCCGGCGGTCATGCGGCGGTCGTCCACCTTGGGCTGATGGCCGGGGACGTGCTGCGCCGCGCGGCGCGGACACCGTCGGCGCTGCTGCCCTCGCCGCGGCGGGTGTCGGCGCAGGAGGCGCTCGCGCTGGCGCCGGGGCTGCGTACGTCGGACCTTCGTGGCGGGTTGCTCTCGTTCGACGGCCAGCTCACCGACGACGCGCGGCTCGTGGTCGCACTGGCGAGGACCGCGGCCGGACTCGGCGCGAAGATCCTGACCCGCACGCCGGTCGTGGGTCTGTCCGGCACCGCCGCGGAGATCCGCGACGGCGGCCGGCTCGTGGAGGTCCGGGCCCGCGCGGTGATCAACGCGACCGGCGTGTGGGCGGGACGCCTGGTGCCGTCGGTGCGGTTGCGGCCGTCGCTGGGCACGCACCTGGTGGTGTCCGGCCCGTCGATCGGCCTGGCCAACACGGCGGTGACCGTGCCGGTGCCGGGCTCGCGGTCGCGGTTCGTGCTCCTGCTGCCGCAGCGGGACGGTCTGGTGTACATAGGGCTGACCGACGAGCCGTTCGACGGCGAGATCCCGGACGAACCGGTGGCCCCGCCGTCCGACGTGGACTTCCTGCTGCTGGTGGCGTCCTCGGTGCTGGCCAGGCGCCTGACCCACGACGACGTGCTGGGCAGCTACGCGGGACTGCGACCCCTGCTCGACGCGCCGGGCCGCAGCGCGGACCTGTCCCGCGACCACGCGGTCCTGCGCTCACCGGAGGGCGTGCTGACCATCGTGGGCGGCAAGCTGACGACCTACCGCCGCATGGCCGAGGACGCCGTCGACGCGGCGGTCGCGGCCGCCGGCCTGACCGCGACGGAGTCCCGCACCCGCCACCTCGCCCTGGTCGGCGCGGCGCCCCGTCCCGTCCTGTCCACGGTGGACGCACCAGAACGCCTGGTCGCCAAGTACGGCACCGAAGCCCCACGCGTGGCCGCCCTGGACCCCACCCCGGTGGCCGACGACCTGGAGATCACGGCCGGCGAGGTCCAGTGGGCGGTCCAGCAGGAAGGCGCCCTGGACGCCGACGACGTACTCCACCGCCGCACCAGAATCGGCCTGGTCCCAACAACCCTGGCCGCGGCCCGCGAACCCGTCACCGCCCTGGTGACCAAAACCCTCCCCACCACCCCCTGACCCGCGAGTCCCGCGTTCAGACATACCGAGTCCCGCGTTCAAACACCATGAGTTGCGGTTTCGTGCTGCACGAAATCCCAACTCGGTGCGTGAACGCGGGACTCGGCGTGCGAACGCGCAACTTGGTATGCGCGAACGCGGGACTCGGTATGCGCGAACGCGGGACTCGGGGTGTGTGAGTGCGGGACTCGCGGGTTAGTGGGGTTGTTGGGCTTGGCGGAGGCGTTCTGCTACGCGGGCCACTTCTTCCTGGGTGCCGATGATCTCGAAGTGCATCTCGTCGCGGCGGCCGGTGTAGTCGCCGCCCCAGCGGACCACGTTGTCGACCTCGCCGAGGATGCTGTGGATCTCCGTGGTCTGGGACGGGGTGAAGGTGCCCTGGGCGCCGAGCACGTGGCGCGTCGCGTTGATGTCGACGGCGGTGGCGCTGGCGTGGTTGGAGATGGCGTGGCTGCCACGCACGTTGCGGTCGGCGTAGCCCCAGTCGTCGTGCTCGCCGGCCGGGCCGTTCAGCTCGACGCCCTCGACGCGGGAGTTCACCTGGCCGAGCACGTGCATGAGCACCTCGCCCGCGTCGCCGTCGGCCACCGTCACCCGGATGTTGGTGCCGGGGATGGTGTGCGCGCTGCGTTGCGGGTTGACCGGCCAGCCGTTCTGCGACACCCGGCCACCGGTCTGCGCCGGCGCGGCCTGCCGCGGCGCCTGTACCGGCTGTGCGCCGGTCACCGGCTGCTGGGCGGCGCCCCGCGTGGCCTGGTTCGGGTTGACCTGCGGTGGCGCCTGCAGCTGCGGGCCGGCCTGCACCGTCGACTGCGGGCTCGTCTGCGTGGCCTGCGGGTTGAACTGCGGCACGGCCTGTACCTGCGGACCGGTCTGCGCCTGCGGGTTGAACTGCGCGGCCGTCGTGGAGTTCTCGCCGGCGATGGGGACCTGCCGCCACTGGTAACCCGGCGCGGCGGGCGTCGCGGGGGCCTGCGCCACCAGCGTCGCGTTCTGGCCGGCGATGGGCACCTGCTGCCACTGGTAACCGGGCGCGGCCGGCGTCCCGGGGCTCGAGTACACGCCCATGTTGTTCGGATCGAGGCCCTGCGACTGCACGGTGTAGGACACCGGCGTGATCTGGGGCGTCAGCACCGGCTGGTCGCTCGCCTTGCCGCCGATCTGCGCCAGCAGCTGCTTGACCTGCTGCACCAGCTGGACGATCTGCTGCACGGTCTTGATGATCTTCTGCAGCTTCTCGACGACGTCCTTGACCTTCTGCATCGTCTTCGTGGCGGTCGTGACGGCCTTCTGGACCGACTGCGCGATGCCCTTGGCGATCGACGCGCCGAACGACAGCCACGACGACGCCAGCGCCTCGATGCAGATCGTGATGATCTGCTGCACGGCCTGGCTGATCAGGTTCATCACCGTCTGGCGGGCCTGCGCGACGGCCTGGCCGGCCGTCTTCATCGCGGACGAGACCGCCTGGCTCGCCTGTGCTAGCGCCTGCAGGCCGTCCGCCTGGTTGGCGCTCGTCGTGCGGTAGCCGGTGCCCGCGGCACCCGTCCAGCTGGTGGTCTGGGTGGTCGACGCCTGGCGGTACACCTGGGCGGTGTTCGACAGGCCCTGCGCCGCGGTGGACCACGACTGCGCCGAGCCGGTGATCGCGCTCGGGTTGCCCATGAGGATGTCGAACGGCTCCCGCAGGAACTTCACCGCGTTCAGCACCCAGCCGACCCCGGCCGAGCTGATCGCGCCGAGCGGGTCGCCCGCGACGCCGATGACATCGAGCGCGACGTTCGCGACGCCCATGGCGGAGCCGAGGATGTCGCCCTTGTCGATGGCGTCGGAGGTGCTCTTGATGTGTGTCAGCAGGTTCTGCACCTGGTTGGTCGACGAGCTGGTCGTCGTGCTCGGTGCGACGATGGTGTCACTCATTTCCTACCCCCGGTCATGACTGCTTGCTCGACCGCTTCCGCCTGTGCTTCGTGTTCCTCCGCGAACGGGGCGGTGGTGAACACGCTCACGTGCTGGTCCTCGATGGTCTGGTACCCGTCCGCGGCCTTGTCGAGCCCCGACCGGACCTGGTCGACGGTCTCGCCCGCGTGGCCCATGGACTGCCGGACCGTGTCCGCCGCACCCGTGACGGCCGACGCGAAGAACTCCGCGATCTGACCGAAAGCACCACCCGACACCGAGTCCTGCGCGCCGCTCGCAACGGAC
>Ga0164298_10000096_pt1 | contig 39274 bp, 37 predicted proteins | sample Whisoiple_216_MG_FD_109713 | JGI IMG/M metagenome (GOLD analysis project Ga0164298, IMG submission 109713) | Unamended control soil microbial communities from upstate New York, USA - Whitman soil sample_216_MG | ecosystem: Environmental > Terrestrial > Soil > Agricultural land ...
GCGGTCCCCAGATCCGGACAGATCCGAGCCCGCACCCCCTCCGGAATCTCACAGTCCGGCGGAATCAGAGCGCGGGTGAACCCCAACCGGGCCGCCTCGGCCAACCGGTTCTTCACCCCGTGCACCCGCCGCACCTCCCCGGCCAGCCCAACCTCCCCCAGCACCACGATGTCCGCGGGCAGCGCCTGCCCGCGCGCCGCCGAAGCCACCGCGAAGATCAACGCCAGGTCTGCCGCGGGCTCGTGAATCCGCATCCCGCCGACGGTCGCCGCGAACACGTCCTGGTCCGACAGCCGAATCCCGCCCCGCCGCTCCAACACGGCCAACGCCATCGCGACGCGGGCCGAGTCCAACCCGGACACAGCCCGCCGCGGCGTGGCCAGGGCCGACCGCGACACCAGTGCCTGCACCTCCCCCACCAGCGGCCGCTTTCCCTCCACCATCACCGTCACGGCCGTTCCCGGCACGCCCTGCTCCCGCCGGTTCAGGAACAGCCCGGAAGGATCGGCGACCCCGCGGATCCCGTCGTCGACCAGCTCGAAACACCCCACCTCGTCGGCAGGCCCGAACCGGTTCTTGACCCCGCGGACCATGCGCAACGTCGAGTGCCGGTCGCCCTCGAAGTGCAGCACGACATCCACCAGGTGCTCCAGCACGCGCGGCCCGGCGATGCCCCCGTCCTTGGTGACGTGCCCGACCAGCACCACCGGCAGACCACGCTCCTTGGCCACGGCCACCAGCGCCGCCGTCACCGCACGCACCTGGGTCACGCCGCCGGCCGTCCCCTCCACGACGGTCGTGGACAGTGTCTGCACCGAGTCGACCACCAGCAGCCCGGGATCCACCGCGTCGATGTGCCCCAGAATCGCCGACAGGTCGCTCTCGGCCGCCAGGAACATGGCCTCGTGCACGTTGCCGGTGCGCTCGGCGCGCAGCCGCACCTGCCCGGCCGACTCCTCGCCGGTCACGTACAGCGCGGGCGAGGACGCGCCGTCCCGCGCCGCCCAGCGGAACGCGACCTCCAGCAGCAGCGTCGACTTGCCGACGCCCGGCTCGCCGGCCAGCAGCACCACCGCGCCCGGCACAAGCCCGCCACCCAGCACACGGTCCAGCTCGGACACCCCGGTGCGCCGCGCCCTGGCCGCCTCGACGTCCACCTCGCCGATCGGCCGGGCGGGTGAACTCGGCGCGCCGGCCACGATCTTGGCCAGCGCGGCCTTGGGTACGCCGACCTCCTCGACCGTGCCCCACGCCTGGCATTCGGGGCAGCGGCCGTACCACTTGGCCGACTCGTTGCCGCACTCCGCACAGCGGTAGCCGGGCTTGGTTCGCACGTTCTTCGCCACGCCGCCAACCTAGCGGCGGGCACCGACAGTGTTAGTGACCCTCGCCCTCGACCATGTCGTCGTCGCGGTTGTCGGCCCGCGCCGTGGTCGGGGCGCCGATCGGCAGCGAGACCGTGACCCTGCCGGCCTTGGCGAACTCGAACGTCACCGGCACGGTCTTGCCGAACGGCAGGTCACCGGTCAGCCCGGTGATCACCAGGCTGATCGTGCCGACCACGTCCGGGGTCTGGTCCTCGGTCGTCGTCACGACCGGCGCCGAAGTCTCCGACGAGGGCGGCTCGCCCGTCGAGGTCGGCGGCTGCGCGCCGGTGGTCTCCGACGCGGAGGACTCGGAGGTCTTCGAGGTCTCGGAGGTCTCCGACGACGGCTCCGAGGACGGCGCGTTCGGGTTGTCGGCGGGACGGACCACCTGCAGCGCGAAGCGGGCGGGGATCTTCGCGGTGCCGACGATCTCCACGGTGCCGGCCGGGCTGGTCACGCCCACCAGCTCGTCGTCGTCCGCGCCGGTGTTGGCGATCGTGAGCACGAGCGGCGCGTCCTCGCCGGCCGCGTACGCCTTGCCGCCGTCCGGGAACGCGACCCTGACATCCCGCAGCACCAGCTTGCCGACCTGGGCCATATTGCCGTTCACCGCGGGTTCCATCTCCGCGGTCTGGGCGACTTGGCCGGCGCCGCAGCCGACGACTCCGAGCAGCGCGCTGACCCCGACGGCCACCGCGGGCAGCAGCTTGCGCAGCGGTCGGGTCGTCTCACGGCTCACCATCGCGGTCCTTCCTCGGGCCTGCCTACTACGCGGGAAGACTAGCGCCAGCCCTCGCCATCACCTCGGAGTGGTCAACCCGGCCGCCCGGCACTCCAATTCGGACGCCGGCAATTCGTGATCATGTCCGACCGGCAAATGCCGGCAAGCACGGTCATTGCCGCTTTGTCAACCCCCTAACCGAACCCATACCGAGCCGCTGACCTGCGACAATCGATCCAGGGCCCATTACGGCACTAGCGCGGCTCGTGTTAAGATGGAGGCAGCGAAAGGGGCAGAGGACACATGGTTTTCAAGGTCGGAGAGACCGTCGTCTACCCGCACCACGGTGCCGCACTCATCGAAGCCATCGAGACCCGCGTGATCAAGGGCGAGGAGAAGAAGTACCTCGTCCTCAAGGTTGCGCAGGGTGACCTCACCGTACGCGTCCCCGCGGACAACGCCGAGATCGTGGGTGTTCGGGACGTCGTCGGTCAAGAGGGCCTCAACAGGGTGTTCGATGTTCTGCGTGCTCCTCACACCGAGGAGCCGACCAACTGGTCGAGAAGGTACAAGGCCAACCTCGAGAAGCTCGCCTCGGGCGATGTGAACAAGGTTGCCGAAGTGGTGCGCGACCTCTGGCGGCGCGAGAAGGATCGCGGTTTGTCCGCCGGTGAGAAGCGCATGCTTGCGAAGGCACGCCAGATACTGGTCAGTGAGCTCGCACTGGCTGAAGGCACTGACGAGGGCAAGGCCGAGGTCATCCTCGACGAGGTCCTCGCCACGGCTTCGGTCTGAGCGTCTGAGCAGCAGCACACAACGAGATAACGAGTCCACTGTGACGGTCGCGCTCGTCCCCGCTGCGGGGCGAGGTGAGCGCCTCGGTTCAGGCGGACCCAAAGTCATGGTGTCGCTCCATGGCTTGCCACTAGTCACACATGCCGTACGTAGCCTGCTCTCGGCGGGTTGCGTGCGGCATGTTGTCGTTGCGGCCCCACCCGATTACATCGCGCCGGTGTCGGGGGCACTGGCCTCGTTCGACGCCGTGTCGGTGGTCGCCGGTGGCGAGGACCGTACCGCGTCGGTGCGACTCGCCCTGTCCGCCGCGCTCACGCTGATCCCGGACGCGAAGATCGTGCTCGTGCACGACGTCGACAGGGCGCTCACCCCGCCCGCGCAGATACGTTCCGTCGCCGACGCGGTGGGCGCCGGCAACCCGGCCGTGGTCCCCGTGCTGCCGGTCACGGACACGGTCAAACGGGTGAACGCCACCGGTGTCGTCCTGAGCACGGCCGACCGCACCGGACTGCGTGCCCTCCAGTCGCCGCAGGGCTTCGAGGTGGAGGTGCTGCGCCGGGCGTGCGTGGAAACGGGTGGCCTGGCCGACTTCACCGCGAAGGTGGACGTGCCGGTGCTCACCGTGCCGGGTGACGTGGCCGGGATGAAGATCACCACCCCGTTCGACCTGACCGTGGCCGAGGCGGTGGCCGCACGATGACGACGACGCCGAGGGTCGGCATCGGCACGGACGTGCACCCCGTCGAGGCCGGTCGCGAGTGCTGGATCGCGGGGCTGCTCTGGGAGGGCGTCGACGGCTGCGCCGGCCACTCGGACGGGGACGTCGCCGCGCACGCGCTGTGCGACGCGCTGCTGTCCGCCGCCGGTCTGGGTGACCTCGGGTCGGTGTTCGGCACCGGCGACCCGCGCTGGACGGGTGCGCACGGAGTCGAGCTGCTGGCCGAGGTGCGCACCAGGGTCGAGGCGGCCGGCTACCGGCTCGGGAACGCCGCGGTGCAGGTCATCGGCAACGCACCCAAGATCAGCAAAAGGCGTGCCGAGGCACAGAAAGCCCTGTCCACGGCCGCGGGCGGCGAGGTATCGGTGTCCGGCACCACGACGGACGGCCTCGGGCTGACCGGGCGCGGAGAGGGCGTCGCGGCGGTTGCCACCGCATGCCTTTTTCCGCGCGGCTAGGCTTTGTCCCTAGCCAACGTCTCCCGAAAGTAGTAATGCCGTGAGCCTCCACCTGTTCGACACCGCGAGCCGGAGTGTGCGGGAGTTCCATCCCGTCCGCAGCGGAACGGCGTCGATCTACGTGTGTGGGCCGACACCGCAGGGCCCGCCGCACATAGGACACATGCGGGGCGCGCTGAACTACGACGTGCTGCGGCGCTGGCTCGCGCACCAGGGACTGGACGTCACGCTCGTGCGCAACGTCACCGACGTGGACGACAAGATCCTGCGCAAGGCGAGCGAGGCCGGCCGGCCGTGGTGGGAGTGGTCGGCGACCTACGAGCGCCAGTTCGAAGCCGCGTACGAGACCCTGGGCTGCCTGCCGGCGTCGATCGCGCCGCGGGCGACCGGGCACGTCACGCAGATGATCGAGCTGATGCGGCGGCTGATCGACGACGGCCACGCCTATGCCGCGGCCGGGGATGTGTACTTCGACGTCCGGTCGTGGCCTTCCTACGGCGAGCTGTCCGGGCAGAAGCTCGACGAGGTGCAGCAGGGCGAGTCGGCGGCCGAGGGCAAGCGCGACTCGCGGGACTTCACGCTGTGGAAGGGCTCGCGTCCGGGCGAGCCGTCGTGGCCGACGCCGTGGGGTCCCGGCCGGCCGGGTTGGCACCTGGAGTGCTCGGCCATGGCCCTGACGTACCTCGGCGCGGAGTTCGACATCCACGGCGGCGGACACGACCTGGTTTTCCCGCACCACGAGAACGAGCTGGCTCAGTCACGTGCGGCCGGCGACCCGTTCGCGCGGTTCTGGATGCACAACGGCATCGTCGGGATGGCCGGCGAGAAGATGTCGAAGTCGCTGGGCAACGTCGTGTCGATCCCGTCGATGGTCGAGAAGTACCGGCCGCAGGAGCTGCGGTACTACCTGGTCGCCCCGCACTACCGGTCGACCATCGAGTTCTCGATGGCGGCACTGGACGAGTCGGTGCGGGCGTACCAGCGACTGGAGTCGTTCGTGCAGCGCGTCGGTGCGCGCGTGGGCGCGGTGCCGCTCGGGTCGTCGGTGGGCGCCGAGTTCGCGGCGGCGCTGGACGACGACCTGGGCACGCCGGCGGCGTTCGCGGTGGTGCACAACACCGTGCGCCAGGGCTTCACCGCCCTGGAGGAGGACTCCGCCACCGCCCTGGAGGCGGCGGCGACCGTACGTGCGCAGCTGGGCGTGCTGGGCCTTGACCCGCTGGCGTGGCCGTCGTCCACGGTGGACGACGGCGCGCAGAAGGCGCTGGACGCGTTGGTGTCCGAGCAGCTGGAGCAGCGGCAGGCCGCACGCGCCGGCCGTGACTTCGCGACCGCCGACGCGGTGCGCGACCGCCTGCTGGCCGCGGGCATCTCCGTCGAGGACACCCCCGACGGTCCACAGTGGACTTTGAAGGACGGCTGAGCAGGTGGCGGGCAACTCCCGGCGCAAGGGCGCCATACGCAAACCCGGGACGAAGAAGGGGCAGGTGACCGGCTCCGGCGGGCAGCGGGCGAAGAGCCTGGAGGGCAAGGGACCGACGCCGCGCGCGTCGATCCGCCCCGGCCACCCGGCGCAGAAGCGTGCGGTGAAGGCCGCGCAGCAGCAGCAACGCCGCTCCGCGCGGGACAAGCCGACAGCCGAACTGGTCGCGGGCCGCAACCCGGTGGTGGAGTGTCTGCGGGCGATGGTCCCGACGACCGCGCTGTACGTGCAGCTGGGGGTCGACGCGGACGATCGGGTGACCGAGGCCGTCCGGCTGGCGGCGGACCGGGGCATCTCGGTACTGGAGGTGAGCAAGCCGGAACTGGACCGTCTGACGGGCGGCGCACTGCACCAGGGCCTGGCGCTGCAGATGCCCCCGTTCGAGTACGCCCACCCGGACGACCTGCTGAGGTTCGCCCACGACTCGACGGAACCGCCGCTGCTGGTGGCGCTGGACGGCGTCACGGACCCGCGCAACCTCGGCGCGGTGATCCGCTCGGCGGCGGCGTTCGGCGCGAACGGCGTGCTGTTGCCGCAGCGCAGGTCGGCCAGCATCACCGCGGTCGCGTGGCGCACGTCGGCGGGCACGGCGGCGAAGATCCCGGTGGCGATCGCGACGAACCTGACCAGGGTGCTGCGCCAGTACGCGGCCGAGGGCCTGATGATCGTGGGCCTGGACGCTGACGGCTCGGTCACGGTGGACGACCTGTCGCTGGCGACGTCCCCGCTGGTGGTGGTCGTGGGCTCGGAAGGCAGAGGGCTGTCCCGCCTGGTCCGCGAGACGTGTGACGAGACGGTGTCCATTCCGATGTCGGCGGGCGTGGAGTCGTTGAACGCCTCGGTCGCCGCGGGCGTGGTACTGGCGGAGGTGTCGAGGCGGCGGCGAGTGGCCGGCCGCACGTAGTCCGGCCTGATGTGAGCCACTGGTCGGGGGAGGTCAGCTTTGTCGTTCGCCAGCCCGCTGTTCTTGTGGCTGTTCCTGCCCCTGGTGCTTGGCGCGATCCTGGCGGCGCCGAGGCACTGGCGAAACGGCATCATCGCGGTGGCGTCGCTGATCTTCTACGCGGTGGGCGCGGGCGCGACGACACTGTTGCTGCTGGTCACGATCGCGGTGAACTACGTCGTGGGTCAGTGGCTGGAACCGGACGAGTGGGCGCTGGCCGTCCGGCGCAAACGGGTGCTGCTGGTCTCGGTGATCTGCTTCAACGTGGGCTCACTGGTGATCTGGAAGTACCTGGGCTTCATGACCGAACAGCTGAACGGGTTGGCCGAGCTGTTCGGCGGCGACTTCCCCGTCACGCACCTGCTGCTGCCCATCGGCATCTCGTTCTACACGTTCCACAACATTTCCTATGTGGTGGACATCTACCGAGGCGAACGCCCCGCACTACGCCATCCGGTGTCGTTCGTGACGTACATATCGATGTTCCCGCAGCTGGTGGCGGGCCCCATAGTCCGGTACCGGGAGATAGCCGACCAGCTGCCGCAGGAGCGAACGCATCGCCTCGATGACATAGCGGCGGGCTTCCCCCGTTTCGCACTGGGGCTGTGCAAGAAGGTCATCATCGCGGACTCACTGAACCCGCTGGTGAACGCCTGCTTCGCGACGCCCGGCGACAAGATGACCTTCGCGATAGCGTGGCTGGGCGCGCTGACGTACACGTTGCAGCTGTACTTCGACTTCTCGGGCTACTCGGACATGGCGATCGGCCTGGGAAGAATGCTGGGCTTCCGCCTACCGGAGAACTTCGCAAGACCGTATTCCTCGATGACGGTAACGGAGTTCTGGCGCCGCTGGCACATGTCCCTGTCAAGATGGTTCCGCGACTACGTCTACATCCCCCTGGGCGGCAACCGCCACGGCGCGGCCAAGACGTACCGAAACCTGTTCACGGTGTTCGTACTGACCGGCTTCTGGCACGGCGCGAACTGGACCTACCTGGTCTGGGGCCTCTACCACGGCGCCCTACTGATCATCGAACGAGGCTTCCACCTGGACGAGTCCCCCGCGATGCGGAACCACCGTGTCGCCCGACGAGCCCTGACTCTGCTGCTGGTCATCGTGGGCTGGGTCTTCTTCCGCTCACCGGACCTGGCCCACGCCCTGACGATGATCGGACACATGCTGCTGCCCGACTTCACCGGCCTGACGGACATCGTCGCGGAGGCCTTCACCAACCAACGCCTGGTGATCCTGTTGTGCGCACTGGCGATTGTTTTTCTCCCCGCTCACCCGGTCACCGGGCCGCTGCTGGAGTCCTCCCGCAGCAAACCGGCCACCGCCCTACGCATCACCATCATGACCGTGGGCCTGCTGTACGCCGCTATTCTGGTAGCGACGGGCACCTTCAGCCCTTTCTTGTACTACCAGTTCTGATGCCCGACCCGGCTCAGTATCGGGCCTCGTTGATGCCGCTGAACTGCGGGAACGTTGCTCGGCGTTCTCGTCGGCTCTCGCCGCTCCCTGACGTCTGGCGGGCTGGAGACCGGCCTGATCTACCCGCGGTGCGCTGACCCGAAGCGAGACCGACAACAAGGGCAACGCAGCTCACTCGCCACTGACACAAGAACGCTGAGTCCCCGGTTCCGCCGCTATGAGGACATGATCCTCCGCTTCGCCGCCGACCTGACCGTGCCGTTCATCAACAACACCTCCGAACGAGCCATCCGCCCAGTCAAAGATCCAGCATACGCCTGGCGCACCCCCCATTGACTCGCCAATTTCGCCGACCTCTAGTCCTACCCGGATACCGCCACCAAATAGGCACTCAACCAACTCGACATACTCCGCGAACTCTTCACCACCGGCGCCCGGTTACCATCAGCGCTCATACCAGCTGAATAGCTACGACCCCGCCCATCTATTTAAGCTCAAGACGCATGCCGATTCGACAGTCGGGCGGTAGGTCTTTGATTCTCAGCGCAATCTCTACCCTGTCATCACCATTACTACTTCGTGCGACTGAGTAGTCTTTACATGGCTCATGGAACCCTACGGGCTCATAGTATGCGTCTTCTCCTTTTGGCAAAATTACAACGAAGAACGCCTCCGCTATAGTCATAGCAGGACTGAAACGGAAGGTGAATTCGTCCGGACTCCGACGAATTAGGGGCAAACATTTCCCTGGCCAATCGCGAATAATCTCAATCTGCAACTCGGCACCCTTTGGTACTGGTGAGTGAAGGTGAGCGAAAAGATGAAGCTTGCCGCGATGCGTCCACGAGGAAGTAACAGCCCATCTCGGCCCACGTCCACCCGAAATAGACAAGCTTCTAACTTTAACCTTCACGCGATGCCTAAATCTGGGCGGCTGGTCCCAGGCAGGACTAGACCACAAGCGCATAAAATAAAGTTCGTCATGCAGTACAACGATGTGAAGATTGATAGACTCTTTGACATCGCCATTTGGCGCCACCGAGACGACTTGCTTCCAACGCTTGACTATAGCCGCGGGTTTCGTCGACTCCTCCCAAATGAAGTCACAGTAGCGCGTTAGCAGTTGCCTGTGCATGTCTGCTTCGTTATTGATTCGCCGCCTGTCAGTCAGAAGCAAGAGCATAACGGCAAGGATTAGAAAAATCACGACAATGAGCGCTCCAAGCTTAATTGCGATGTTACCTAGAATGACGCCGAGCAGTGCTGCGAAACTCATGATTCCTATGATCGACTTCACGATGGCAGTCGAGTCTTCGCCAGCTAGGTAGTCATCAAGCCAGGAGACGAAGCTTTTCAACATGGAACAACACCTCCGACCCGACACAGGATCTAGCGCGCTGGATCGGGAAGCACAGGGCCGCCCTGAACCTCTCGTATCTAACTAGAGGTCGACGCGCCACGCTCAGCTGAATTATCCAGCACACCGCAGTATACGAACAGTAGTCCTCTGCGGCGTTCGCTAATGCAACCCGATGACCTTGTTGTACATGCACTTCACTAAATAGATCTTCGTGTCAATTGCCGGAATTTCCGACGGTTGGCCATCTGCAACGGCAACTCTAGCGATAAAAGGTCAAATGACAGGCTTCCGACTGCAGAGCGGCGCCATCGACCGTATTTGACGACCTTTTTCGGCATTCGTCGATTCCGACACTGAAGGCGGCGGCGACAACCTCGACCCCGCCACCCTTGCTCGGGCGTGCGGGCGTTGAGGATGGTGTTGGCCATGCCCAATGCCCAGAGTTTGTTCCCTGTGGGTCGACATCAAGACAGTTGCGCGGAGGTCGCGCAGCAGATGGGCGCCGCACCAGGCGTGCAGCACCTGGGTGACATGTTCGCAGCCGGCATAGCCGTCATGAGCCAGCACACCTGAGCGCTCGGCGAAGACGCCGCCGGCATCGATGTCATCTTCGGTCCGGCCATCGACATCCATCAGGGTCCGGTATTCGGTACACAATACGTGCACATGCGTCAAGGCACCCGCGGCCCGGCCGCAGGTCTCGTCTGTGCACAACATCGGCACGGTGGCAACACCACTCGCATGTGGGCCAGGAACCGCTTCTCCAGTTCCTGAGCGGCGCGGCTCCGGATACCGGCGGGAACCCGGTGGACACATCAAGTCCGGCCGCCGCTCACGTCCCGCGACCGGCGCCTTGGCCGGCGATGACGCACAAACTCGACAAACACTCCAGCTCAAGCATCCACGATCTCGTCCGGATCATCGATCAACGACCGTGTTGATGAGGAAGCACCCAGCTGCTTACCGGGTTGCGGTCCGACCAACTCCGTAATGAGCTTCTCGGCCAGCTTATTCTCCCACGATACATCCAAGGATGGTAGGCACGATGAATTTGACGGATCGTGCCCCAACCGGCGTTCCAACGTCGCAATCCACTCACCCTACTCGGCGATCATCCGATCACGTTGCGCGCCAGCGCCACCTGCAAACTCCACCACACGCGCGAGCAACGCGGGGCCGCCTGCATTTTTATGAATTCTGCAGACGGCCCCGGGCCATCAACTGCCCTCTTCGCCGCCTCCGCCGCCAAGATGACTATTCATGGTGATATCCTCCAATACTATTCAGCAGTAGAATGCGAAAAATTCATTTTCCTGTAAACCGACGGGGTGAGATGAAAATCACCAACCTGATGCTCGACGCAACTAGACTGGCGTTTACGTAACCAAATGGCAACGCGGCAAAACTTTAGCGCTACCATCCACGCATCCTGAACGGGGGGTCCGCGCCCAAATGGGGAACAATTTTCTCTATACTGCCCCTTTTGGACTACTATGCGTAGCCAAAGGTCACCCCTCATTTTGCCTCACGGCTGTCCGGAACGACAGGATCTGCTGGTCCTTGGCACACTTTCGGTAACGCTCGATGGCGGTGCGCAAAACCACCGGGCTGTTGCCGCTGCCCTCACCCGACTGGGTGAACCTGCCTAGGCTTAGTAGATACTCAATGTCGGTTTCGGAGAGGGGGGAACGTCGATAGGGTTAACGACGCGGGTGATCCTAGGCGTATCGGCACATCGGCAGGCGGAGATCCTTCTCCGTGAGCGGTTGCCGCGTCGCTGGATGCACGTCCAGGGCGTAGCTAGTCGTGCGGGTGCAGCTGTGACTATGTTCGCCTGGACGGATGAGACTGATGCTTCGTGGCTTCCGTCAAGGCACTTGTCAGTGCAGTAGCAGGATGACCTGTAGTTCGCCGATTATTGCGCCTATTGCGGCGCCCACCGCTATCAGTTTCCACTCGTCCTGGCGGAATGCCGGTCTCAGGAGGCCCTCGTACTCCACGCGGGTCAGGCGGCGCATCTTCGTCGCGATTGTGTCGCGGATGTCCAGTGCGGTTGTCGCGTAGTGTTCGGCTACCAGCATTGTTGTTGGGAGGTAACGGATTGCTCGTTCCGACGCCGTCCTCTTCAGAGTGGCGAAACGGGCGGGGCCCAGCAGCGAGCGGGCCATTCCCGCCTGTTCCTCGATCGCCTTTTCCACCGTCTCGCGGATCATGCTTCTCAGCCGGTCCGCGCGTGGGCCGTTGAGTATCGCGGTCACCAGGTTCGGGACCGTCATCACCTCTCGGGCCACGACCGTCGCGTACTGTCTGGCCACCTCGTCCCTTCGGCGTTGGAAGACGCCCTGCAGGGGAAGTACGCCCAGGATCCTGCGGCGCTCGCGCGGGAAGAACACCAACTTGATCGCCAGCCAGTCGGTGAACCAGCCTATCGCCGCACCGAACAGCGGCAGCACCAGCGGCGACTTCGTCAGTGCCCACACCACTGTCTGCACCAGGCCGAGAAACAGTCCGAAATAGACACCGCACCGCGCGATGAACGTCATCTCCGGGCGCGATATGTCACGGATCAGCTTCAGCAGGACCCGCTTGTCGCGATGCAACGCCGCTACCGCCACCTCCTTGATATCCAGGACCTCATGGATGTTCCCGGACACCTCGGCCATCACGCGGGCCACCAGGTCGGGGATGCCCGCCTGAACCCGCTTGATCACCAACTCCTGTCCGATCGGCGGCAGGCTGCGCCACAGGCCCTGGTCGGCCAGCACCTCGCGTGTCGTCTCGTCGGCGGCCACCAGCAGCGGCAGTTCCAGCTCCGCGGCCAGGCGGTCGGGGTCCAGGCGTTGGATGATCTCCTTCGGGTCCACCAGCTTCGCCGTCAGCAGGTCCGCCGCCACCGCGATCATCCGTGCCGAGTTGCGTGGCACCACGCCCTGCCAGCCCAGCAAGGGCGGTATCCCGACGAACTCCACCGGCCTGAACATCATCTCGATCGCCGCGCGCTTCGTCAGGTAGCCGATGACGGCCGCCACCACCGGCATGGACAGGTACACCTGCCAGTGCGTGACGAACTCGGTCCACATAAACCGGTCAGTATCGCGGACCCGGCCGGAGGCGGCACTCTCGATCCGGCGGCTCCGGGAGGGATAGTGGAGGTATGCAAATCAACCGTATGGGTTACGGCGCCATGCAGCTCGCCGGGCCCGGCGTGTTCGGTCCGCCTCAGGACCGGGACGAGGCGCTCGCCGTCCTCCGCACGGCCGCCGAGCTCGGGGTCGACCACATCGACACCAGCGACTTCTACGGACCCACGGTCGTCAACGAGCTCATCCGCGAGGCCCTCCACCCCTACGACAACCTCACCATCGTCACCAAGGTGGGCGCCCGGCGCGGCGACGACGCCAGCTGGATTCCCGCCATGGAGCCCGACGACCTGCGCAAACAGGTTCACGAGAACCTCGACCACCTCGGCGTGGACGTCCTCGACGTCGTCAACCTGCGGCTGCACGCCCCGGACGAGCCGCTGGCCGAGCAGTTCACGGCCCTCGCCGAGCTCCAGCAGCAGGGGCTCATCCGCCACCTCGGCGTCAGCGAGGCCACCGACGCCCAGCTCACCGCCGCGCAGGCCATCGCCCCCGTCGTCACCGTGCAGAACCTGTACAACGTGGCCAACCGCGCCGACGACCCGCTGGTCGACCGGTGCGCCGCCGAGGGTATCGACTACGTGCCGTACTTCCCGCTGGGTGGGTTCACGCCGCTGCAGTCGGAGACGCTGACCGAGGTCGCCGCGCGCCTGGACGCCACACCGCACCAGGTCGCGCTCGCCTGGCTGCTCCAGCGGTCGCCGGCCATCGCGCTCATCCCGGGCACGTCGTCGGTCGCGCACCTGCGGCAGAACATGGCTGCCGCGGACCTTGAACTGCCTGCCGACGCGGTCGCGGAGCTGAACTCGATCGGCTAGTGGGTGGCCCGCCGGGTCACCGGGCCACCACGGGTCCGGTGACCCCCGGCGGCGCGGCGGTGGCCACCCGGCCACGCAGCCTGCCGACCGTCCAGCAGATCAGGTAGATCAGGAACGAGATGCCGGTGACGAACGCGCTCACCGGCGCCCCGGGCGCCAACGACAGCACGAAGCCCCCGAGCGCGGCCGTCTCCGCGAAGATCACCGCCAGCACCGTGGCGCGCAGCGGGCTGGCCGTGACCCGGGCCGCGGCGGCGGCCGGAGTGATCATCAACGCCAGTACCAGCAGTGCGCCGACCGTCTGCACGCCCAGTGCCGTCGCCACGCCCACCAGGACCGCGAAGATCACCGCCAGCAGTCCGACCGGGACCCCGCGGGCCTTCGCCACCTCCGGGTCCACCGACGCGAACAGCAGCGGCCGGTAGATCACCAGCAGCACGAGCAGCACGGCGACCCCGCAGATCGCCAGCAACGCGATCGACGCGAAGTCCACCCCGACGATCTGCCCGACCAGCAGGCCGAACTTGTTCGACGCGCGGCCCGGATAGAACCACAGCAGCAGCACGCCGACGCCGAGCCCGAACGAGAGCACCGCGCCGATCACCGAGTCGTGCTCCGAGCTGCGCCGGGACAGCAGGCCCAGCACCAGGGCGGCGACGATGGCACCGGCGAGCGCACCGTGGCCGACCTCGGCGCCCAGGAGCAGCGCCGCCGCGCCGCCGGTGAACGACAGCTCGCTGGTGCCGTGCACGGCGAACGCCATGTTGCGGCTGACGATCAGTGGCCCGAGCACGCCGGCGACCAGGCCGAGGATGCCCGCGGCGACCAGCGCGGCCTGGACGTACGGCAGCGCGAACAGCTTGCCGTAGAGGTCCCAGTCGAAGAGCTTGTCCATCTACGCCGGCTCCTCGTGCAGGTGGTGCGGCTGGTCCTCACACACCGCGCTCTGCGCGCCCACCACGTGGATCTGTCCCCGCACCCGCACGACGTCGATCTTCGCGCGGTACAGCTCGGACAGCGTCTCGGAGTTCATCACCTCGCCGGGACTTCCCACGCGGAAGCGACCGTCCACCAGGTACAGGACACGGTCGACCAGCGGCAGGACCGGGTTGATCTCGTGTGTCACGAACAGGACCGCGGTGTCGGCGCTGCGCCGCCTGCGGTCGATCAGCGAGCTGACCACCCGCTGGTTGGCGAGGTCGAGCGACAGCAGGGGCTCGTCGCACAGCAGCACCTCGGGGTCGCTGACCAGTGCCTGCGCCACCCGCAGCCGCTGCTGCTCGCCGCCGGAGAGCTGCGCGACGGGCGCCTTCGCGAACGCCGCGGCGCCCACGTCCGCGAGGGCCTGGTCGACCTTCTGGCGCCGCTCGCGGATCCGGGAGACGCCGGTCCCCCAGCGGTGCCCGTCCAGGCCCAGTCCCACGAGGTCGCGGCCCCGGAGCGGGGCGTCGATGGCGCGTTGCTGGGGGATGTAGCCGATGCGGCGGTTGCCGCGGCCCGGCGGCTCACCGGCGATCCGCACGGTGCCGGAGGTCAGCGGCTGCAGCCCGAGCAGCACTCGCAGCAGGCTGGTCTTGCCGGATCCGTTGGGGCCCAGCACGACGACGAACTCGCCGCGCTCGATGTCCAGGTCGAGACCGGACCACAGGATCCGGTCGCCGTAGCCGAGCGTGGCGTCCCGGAGGGAGACCGCAGGAAGTCCGCTCACGACACCGCGCCCGCCAGCGAGTCGACTTCCTTGGTCATCCATTCAACGTAGTCGGTCACGCCCGGTGGCAACGTCTCACTCACGTCCACGACCGGTACTCCGGCGGTCCTGGCGGCGGAGATGAGCTGGTTGGTGACGTTCGTCTCGGTCTGGTCGTTGTTGACCAGCGCGACGACCCGCTTCTTCGTGATCAGGTCGGTGGTGTCGGCGACCGCGATCACCGGCGGGTCGGTCTCCTCCTCGATAGCCTCGGAGAACTCCGGCGGGGTGACGTCGGCAATGCCGGCGGTGTCGAGCAGGTAGTGCGCGACGGGCTCGGTGGACACGACCTTGCCGTCCGGTATCGCCGCGGCCCTGGTGGCGAGCGCGTCGAGCTTGGCGTCGAAGGCCTTCGCGTTGCCGGCGTAGGTGTCCTTGTTGGACGGGTCGATGGCGCCGAGCTCGGTCGCGACCTTGTCGGCGACCTTCCTGACCGTGGCCAGCTCGTACCAGACGTGCTCGTTCTCCCCCTGTGGGTGACCGGAGACGTCGTAGGCGTTGACCTGCCTGGCGTCCGTGCCGGCCGCCTTGGCGAGCTTGGTGAAGAAGTCGTCGTAGCCGCCGTCGTTGTACAGGATGAGCCTGGCGTCGGTCAGCAGGGTCGCGTCCTCGGGTTTGTCCTGGTAGGAGTGCGGATCCCCGGACGGGTCGTTGATCAGGGACTTGACGCTGACGTCCTGGCCGCCGACGGCCGCGGCGACGCTTCCCCAGACGTTCGTGGACGCGACGACGGTGATCTTCCCGTCCGCGGCCGCGTTCGACCCGCCGGCGCAGCCTGCCGCGACCAGGGCGACCGCGGCGACCGCGACGGGAAGGGCGCTTCTCATGACGAGCCTCCGAACCACATATGCATGTCACGCTATAGGTGATGAAAACCGTTTTCGACTACTACTCGTCGACTATACGACTCCAAATCCAACGGCCTTCATCCGACTGGGTGCGATGTCTCACCCCATGCGGTGAACATGACGTGTGCCGGCGGCCTTCTGCTGGTGCTTCTGAACCGTTACGGTCAGCACATGGCGCGGTCAATGCATGTTCGCCGGCCTGCGACACTGGCGTCGCTGGCCGCGGAGCTCGGCGTGTCCCGGACCACCGTGTCCAACGCCTACAACCGACCCGACCAGCTCTCTCCCGAGCTGCGTAGGCGGGTGCTGGAGACCGCGCGGCGGTTGGGTTACCCCGGTCCGGACCCCGTGGCGCGGTCGCTGCGGACCCGCAAGGCGGGGGCGGTGGGGCTGCTCCTGACCGAGAACCTGTCGTACGCGTTCCGTGACCCGGCGGCGCTCGGGTTCCTGGAGGGGCTGGCGCTGGCGTGTGAGGGCGCGGGTCAGGGGCTGCACCTGGTGCCGGTGAACCCCGAGCGCGAGGACGTCACGGCCGTGCACAGCGCCGGGGTCGACGGTTTCGTCGTGTACTCGGTGCCCGACGACGACCCGCACCTGGCGGCGGTGCTGTCCAGGCCGGTGCCGACCGTGGTGTGCGACCAGCCCCGCGTCGAGGGCGTCGACCTGGTCGGCATCGACGACCACGCGGCCATCACGGAGCTGGCCGGGCGGCTGATCACCCTGGGGCACCGGAACATCGGCGTGCTGTGCATGAGGCTGGCGCGTGACCGCAACGACGGGTTCGCCTCGGTGTCGCGGCAGCGGACGGCGCATTTCCACGTGCAGCGGGCGCGGTTGACCGCACTGGCGGAGTCGTTCGAGGGCGTCGGCGTGGACTGGGCGCGCGTGCCGGTGGTGGAGCGGTTCGACCACTCGATCGTTTCGGGGTCGTCGGCGGCCGCGCAGCTGCTGGACGCGAACCCCGAGGTCACGGCACTGATCTGCACGTCGGACATCCTGGCGCTGGGGGCGCTGACCGAGGCGAAGAAGCGTGGGCTGCGGGTGCCGCAGGACCTGACGGTGACCGGGTTCGACGGGATCGCCGAGGCGGAACGGGTCGGGCTGACGACGATCCGGCAGCCGGTGCTGGAGAAGGGGCGCGCGGCGGGGAAGCTGCTGCTGGGCGCCGCGGAGCACAGCCGTCCACGAAACATCACCCTGGACACGGAGCTCGTGTTCGGCGAGACGTCGGCACCGCCCCGGACCACGGAGGAGCGCTGGTTCGGTCCCTGACACGAGGGACAGGCTCACTGCCAGCCACCCTCGTACAGCCGCCGGTGCCACCAGGGGTACGGCATCCCCCGCCAGTCCGTCACGCGGTTCGGATCGGGGTCCGGCAGCGTGCGACGCCGGAACTCGGCGTCGAGCCTGGCCAGCAACCGTCGCAGCTCGATCCCGGTCCGAGGCGGCACGCCGCACACGACGGCCTGCAACCCGTCCCGCACCACCGCCACGTCCTCGTACTGACAGCCGGGACAGGATGGGCACCGCGACGCGACGAGCCTCAACCCCGAGCCAGGTCCACGAAGGAACGCGCGATAGCTGCGCAGGAGTTGCGCGGTACGGCCAGGCTGGATCTCGTAACCATGGCCGCGACTCTCGGCGAGGTGAACCGCGGCGCTCACATCGAGTGACAGGCGGTCGATACGCCCGAGTTCGTAGGCCCACTCGGGCGGACGGCGTTCCTCGAGTCGTCGTACGGCGCGGATCGCGCCGGGCCGCTTACGCGGCATCGGCCTTTCGGCAGATCGTCATGACGGCCATGATGGCACGGCATCCGCACCGGACGACCCGCGCGGTTTCCGTGGGCAAGCGGTCCGTCAGGTCAGGGCGAGCGGGGCCGGCGGGCCCACGAGACCGCCGAGCCGGCCCACCACCTGGTAGGTCCCGGCCGTCACCGCCCTGCGGGCCAGGGGGCAGCCCGGCGCGGACGTGCGACCCGCCCAGTGCACCGTGAACTCCACCGGCTGGCCGGCCGGCAGCACGCGCACGTCCTGTTCCGGCGGCCCGTAGCAGTCATTGCTCGACCACAGCCGCGTGCCGTCCTGGGCCAGCACGAAGATCTCCCGCAGGTTGCGGCTCACGTCCCGCGTGCACGGGACGGGTCCGCCGTTCACGACCAGCAGCCGAAGGAGCGGCCGGGTGCCCACCGGGTACGACGGCGCGTCCGGTGCCGCCGCCACCTTCAGGACCGCGTCCGGGCACGGGGCCGGTGGGCCGGCCGGCGGCGGTGCCGGGGTCGGTCCTACCGGGCTCTCGACGGGCTTCGGACTCGCCGTCACCGAACCGCTCGGCACCCCGGGGCCGGGGCTCGACGACGGGGGCGACGTCCGCGCCGACGTCGTATGCCGCGCGCTCGTCGGCGGTCTCACCGCGCTCCGCACCGGATGCTGGTCGTCGGCGGCCACGAGACCGCCGACGATCCAGGCCAGCAGTGCCACCGCGAACACCAGCGCAACGGCCGCGACAGCGCGGCGCCGCCAGTACACGGACGGCGGCAGCGGACCGTTGGGATCGATCATGAGCCGACGGTAGACCCGCGATATCAGGTCCTCTTGGATCTTCCATAGACCCGATCGGGGGATATTTCCGCTGGTAGTGGCACCAATCGTGGTGTCGGACAACACGTTGCCACGGCCGGGTGATACTTGCTCCAATTGGAGGTCGAGCGGGAATCCAGAGGTCGACGGCACTGTCACGTCATGGAACGGGAGCTGACCATGACCGCTATCGACGAGCTGCTGCACCGGCACGCGATCGGGGTGGACCACGGCGCGCCCGAGGTTCCGACACCGGTCCCGTCCCTGCACCTCGCCGTGGTCACGTGTATGGACGCACGCATCAAGGTCTTCGACGTGTTCGGACTCCGGCACGGCGAAGTGCACATCATGCGCAACGCGGGCGGGGTCGTCACCGACGACATCATCCGCTCGCTCGCCATCAGCCAACGCAAGCTGCAGACCCGCGAGGTCATCGTCATGCAGCACACCTCGTGCGGGCTGGCGACGATCACCGACGACGAGTTCAAGGACGAGATCGAGCGCGACACCAAGCTCCGCCCGCCGTGGGCCATCGAGGCGTTCCGCGAGGTCAAGGACAGCGTGCGGCAGTCGGTGGAACGCGTGCGGCGCAGCCCGTTCGTGCCACACCGGGACAACGTGCGCGGCTTCGTCTACGACGTGGCGACCGCCGAGCTCACCGAGGTCAGCTAGTCCCGCACCGTGGCGAACCGGGCGGTGGCGGCGGGCTAGCATCTTGCGGCGATGAGCCTCGATGTCCGCGTGCTGACCGACTGGTTCGCCGAGTGGGCCCGGCCCCTGCCCTGGCGGGCGCCGGACACCTCGGCGTGGGGTGTGCTGGTCAGCGAGATCATGCTCCAGCAGACCCCCGTCGCGCGGGTCGAGCCGTCCTGGCTCGAGTGGATGGCGCGCTGGCCCAGGCCCTCGGATCTCGCCGCCGCCACGCCCGCCGACGTGCTTCGCATGTGGGGCAAGCTCGGTTACCCGCGTCGCGCGCTTCGGCTGCGTGAGGCTGCGGAAGTGATCGCCCGCGAGCACAATGACATCGTGCCGTCCGATGTGGACACGTTGCTGGCGCTGCCCGGCATTGGCGCGTACACCGCCCGTGCCGTGGCGGCGTTCGCGTACCGCAGGCGGTGCCCGGTCGTCGACACCAACGTCCGCCGGGTGGTCGCTCGTGCGGTGCACGGCGCCGGTGACGCAGGACCCGCCTCGACCACGCGGGACCTCGCCGACACCGAGAAACTCCTTCCCGGCGACGACGAGCTCGCGGCCCAGATGTCCGCCGCGCTGATGGAGCTCGGCCAGACCATCTGCACCGTGCGCAACCCGCGCTGCGCGGACTGCCCGATCTTCGACGCCTGCGCCTGGCAGCACAATGGCCGTCCCGCGTACGCCGGACCGGCCAAACCCGTGCAGAAGTTCGCCGGCACCGACCGTCAGGTGCGTGGGCTCCTGCTCGACGTCCTGCGGGACACGTCCGTCCCCGTCCCCAAGTCACGGCTCGACATCGTGTGGTCCGACGCGGGCCAGCGGGACCGATGCCTCGACTCGCTGCTGGTCGACGGGCTGGTCGAGCAGACCGCCGACGGCCGCTTCGCACTGCCGGGTGATCACTAACCGAATTCACTGGCAATTGGGGAACTCTTGTCTTGGCGTATCCGCGCCACTACCGTCGAGTCAGCCAGCCAGCGATCTGGGCCGGAAGGCCCCTTGTCGAGGGAGATCGAGATGGCCGTATCCCGCCGTGCCCTTTTTCGGGGCGGCTTCACCGTGGCAGCGATGGGCGCACTGGGTGCCACGGCGGCACCCGTCGCCGTCGGCGAGGTCAGAAGAGTGGCCCGGCCACGTATCTACACATGCGCCGAGTGGGGCGCCCGCCAGCCGAACGGCACCATCACCGTCGAGAACCACAAACCGACCTACATCGTCGTGCACCACACCGCCGGTGGTAACTCCACCGACTACTCGCTGGCGCACGCCTTCGCGATCTCGCGGGGTATCCAGAACTTCCACATGGACGGCCGCGGCTGGATCGACTCCGGACAGCAGCTGACCAACAGCCGCGGCGGGTTCGTCACCGAGGGCCGGCACCGCAGCGTCGAGATCCTCGACCAGGGCACCAGGCACGTCCAGGGCGCCAACGTGGCCAACCACAACAGCGAGCTCATCGGCATCGAGAACGAGGGGCTCTACACCTCGGTCAACGTGCCGCAGAAACTGTGGGACTCGCTCGTGCAGCTGGTCGCGTACATCGCACAGCAGTACGGGATCTCGCCCAGCCTCATCCGCGGGCACCGGGACTTCAACTCGACCGAATGCCCCGGGACCGTCCTCTATGGACGACTGCCGGAGCTCAGAAGTGCCGTGGCGGCGGCCATCGGCACCTCGCCCGCCGCGGACGTGCGGTCCTGGCCGCTGCTGAAGCCTGGCGAGAGTGGCGAGAAGGTCCTTGCGCTGCAACACCTCCTGCGGGCACGCGGGGTGGCCGTCGCGGCGGACGGCCAGTTCGGGCCCGCGACCACCGCGGCCGTCCGGGACCTGGCCAAGCGGAACGGAGTCGCGTACGAGCCCTGCTACGCCAGCCGGACGGCAGACGAGAGCGGGTACGCCGGCGCGGGGATGTGGCCGCTGCTCGTCAGCACGGTGCGTGCGGGTGACACGGGTGAGGCGGGCCGGGCCGCGCAGGTGCTGATGTCCGCGCGGCGCGAGGGGTTCGCGGCCGACCGGGTGATCGACACCCCGGCCTGGCAGGACCTGCTCGCCTGACTAACCTGCGCCCGTGGCGCAGACGCTGGAGTTCTTCTTCGACGGCGAGGCGGACGCCGCCGTGCGTGGGCTGTGGCGCAGGCTTTCCGAAGCCGGCGTGCCAGGCCCCGCACGACGGCGCCCGCACGTGATGTTCGCGGCGGCTCAGTCCATCCCTGCCGCCACGCGAAAGGCGTTGCGGGAGGATCTGCGGCTGCTGTCGATCCCCGCGCTGTGGCTGTCGACGCTCGCCGCCTTCGACGGCACGCTCGTGCTGACCGCGGTGGTGGACACCGAACTGCTTGCCGTGCACTCGGCCGTGCACGACGTGCTCGCCAAACGGGTGAAGCAGCCGGCCGCCTACTACCTGCCGGGATCGTGGGTCCCGCACTGCACGCTCGCCGAGGGTCTCGAGCCGGCCCAGATGACCACGGGCTTCGCCGCCCTGTACCCGGTAGGGTCGATCAGGGCAAGCATTACCGAGATCGTGGTCGTCGACACCCAGACGGGCGAGGCGGACGTCCTGCGCGATCTGCTGGAGGGGACATGAACGAAGAGCTGCGGCAGGTTCGGGACACCCTGATCGAGGAGCTCCGCAGGTCCGAGACGTTGACGGTCGCTGGGCGCGCGCTCTATGCCCGCTATGCCGCGATGTCCGAGGCGGCGGACGAGGTCGACGCACCCGACGCCGAGCAGGGCCCCCCGGAACCGCCGCCCCAGTCGCCTCGCCGCCGGCCGGCGCCGGTCGAGGAGGACGAGGAGTTCGGCGGCTCGTTCATGGTCCGCACCAACCCGTCGCAGCCGACGATCCCCGGCTACCGGGAGACGCCGCCCGCCGAGCCGACCCCGATGGACCTGCCGCGCTCGATGCGCGACCGCCGACGCTAACGATCACGCACCTCGGACAGGAACGCCTCGACCGCGCCCCGGTAGACGTCGGGTTGGTCGTGGTGGACGACGTGGCCCGCGCCCTGCACGACAAGGTGGCGCACCGGTCCCCCGGCGCGTGCCGGCAGCTCGGCCATCTGGCCGGGCGGCATCGCGCTGTGCTCGGCCTCGATGGCGAGCATGGGGCAGCGGACCCGCTCGACGAACGGCCAGTAGTCGCGGCGGCCCCACTCGTTCGCGATCTCGTACAGGTCCTCGAGGTCGGAGATCAGGTGGTAGCCGTCGTCCCGTTCGACCATGCACTCGGTGAAGTAGTCGCCGAGCGGGCCGAAGAACGCACGGACGTGCGCGAGCGAGCGGAAGGGCACCGGCCACGACGCGAAGTGCGGCCGCCACGGGTCGACGGTCTTGCCGCGCTGGTCGGGTGCGATGTCCTCGACCACGACGGCCTGGACCAGGTCCGGGTGCGTGGCGGCGAGGCACCAGGCGTGCAGGCCACCCATGGAGTGGCCGATCACGACCGACGGGCCCAGCTCGGCGAGAACCCGCGCGGCGTCGTCGACGAAGTCCTCCGTGCGCCAGCCGCCGCCGCGGTGCTGGCTGCGGCCGTGCCCGCGTGCGTCGAGGCCGACGACCCGCCCGTACCTGGTCAGCCAGCGCGCGGTGGACCACCAGGTGGTGGCGCGGCCCATGAGCCCGTGCAACAGGAGGATGCCGCCGCCCTCGCCGCCGAATTCGATCACAATGCATGTAATACACCCGCGCATCACATCTGGTCGGCCATTATGTCCGGGGTTAGACGAGAGTGGGGTTGTTGACATGCGTAACCGCACGGCCGTGCGCGCGGTCTGTCTCACGCTGGCCGCGGTCAGCCTCACCGCGTGCAGTGTGTCGCGGTCGCGGAGCTCCGGAGCCAGTACGACGGGCGAGAAGCCCGCGGAGTCGGCGGCGCCGTCGGCGGACGGTGCCGGGGATCCGTACTACCCGACCGACGGCAACGGCGGATACGACGTCACGGCCTACCACGTGCGGATCAGCTACGACCCCTCGTCGAAGGAGCTGACGGGCGACACCCAGGTGACGGCCAAGGCCACGGCGGAGCTGGCCGAGTTCAACCTGGACCTGCAGGGGCTCGACGTCTCCTCGGTCACCGTCGGCGGCAAGGAGGCGAAGGTCAGCCGCTCCGGTGAACACGAGCTGGTGATCAAGCCCGCGGCGCCGGTGGCGTCCGGCACGTCGTTCGAGACCCGGGTGCGGTACTCGGGCGTCCCGGAGTCGGCGGAGGAGGGCAACCTCGGCGAGAACGGGTGGCAGCTGTCGTCGTCCGGCGGCGCGTTCGCGGCCGGTGAGCCCCACTCGGCGAGCGCCTGGTACCCGGTGAACGACACCCCGAAGGACAAGGCGACGTTCAAGCTGGACGCCCGCGTGCCGGACGGCTGGAGCGTGATCTCGAACGGCGTCGAGGCCGCGCCGACGCCCGGCGGCGACGGCTGGACCACGTTCCACTGGACCGAGCCGAACCGGATCGCGACCTACCTGACGACGGTGGGCATCGACAAGTGGACGTTCGACCGGTCGACACTGCCCGGCGGGACACCGATCGTGAGTGCCTACGCGCCGGGTGCCGAGGACAAGAGGTCGGTCGAGGCGCGGCTCCCGGAGATCATCGAGTTCCTCGCGTCGAAGTTCGGCCCGTACCCGCAGTCCGCGGCCGGCGGCATCTACATCAACGAGAACATCGGCTTCTCACTGGAGACCCAGACGCGGCCGATCTACGCCTCGTGGGCTGAGGAGTCCGTGGTGGTGCACGAGAACGCGCACCAGTGGTACGGCGACTCGGTCTCGGTGGACCAGTGGAAGGACATCTGCCTGAACGAGTGCTTCGCGAGCTACGCGTCCTGGCTGTGGGACGAGGCGAAGAACGGCGTGAACCTCGACGACGAATACCGTCAGCAGGTGGCCCGCGGCACGGACCGGCTGTGGTCGGGAAAGCTCTACGACATGGGGCCGGGCAACGAGTTCACGGCCGTCTACGAGAAGGGCCCGCTCGCGCTGCACGCGCTGCGCCGGCTGATCGGCGAGGACGCCTTCAACCGGGTGCTGAAGGAATGGCCGGCCAAGCACAAGGACGGCAACGCGTCGTGGCCGGAGTTCGAGAAGTTCGCCCAGGAGACGGCGGGCAAGGACCTGACCGGCTTCTTCAAGGCCTGGTTCCACGACGGCACCCAGCCACCGGACGACTACCTCTACCCGGGCCCGCTACGCAAGTGAGGATCGTCCATGATGGACAGACGGTCCGCGGCGATCCGTTGGGGCACGGTCACTGCGGGAGGACGACCTCGGCGATGATCGCGTTGTGGTCGCTGCCCGGCAGGCCGTAGACGGCGTAACTGCTGATGGCACAACGGTCGTCGACGACGATGTGGTCGATCGTCAGCGGTGGGCCGGTCGGCAGCGACGACCAGGTGGCGTCGAGACCGTTGCCGGTCTGCTCGGCGGCGTCGGCGTAGCCGCGGTCGATCAGGTTGCGGAAGGCGGCGTGGTCGAAGGTGGCGTTGAAGTCGCCGGCGAGGATGCTGACGCGGTCCTCCGGGGCCGCCTTGGGCAGGCCGGCCAGCTCGGTGCGCCAGGTGCGGACGTCCTCGTCGTACAGTGGCGGTTGGACATGCACGGCGGTCAGCTGGATGTCGTCGCGGCCGGGGAGTTCGACCTTGACGGTCGGTTGCGAGAACGTGGTTTCCGACATGACGATCACCTGGCGCAGCGGCACGTTCGCGGCGAGCCCGGTGCCGTCGCCGCCGGGCCGGGCGTCGAAGACGCGGTACGGCAACAACTCCGCGAGGCCCGCATCGTCCAGAGCGGACACTTCGAGTGGTGTCAGCTCCGGCATGGTGAGAATGTCGACCTGCTGCTGCCGCACGAGGTTGACGATCGTGCGGGCGTCGGCCCTGCCGACGTAGAGGTTGGCGGCCATGATCCGCAGGCGCGTCCCGGTGGCCTGAGGTTGCTCCTCCGACAGGACGCGGGGGCCGAGCAGTACGCCGAGCGACAGCGCGACGACGAGGACGACGAGCGCGAGCATGCGTCGCCGGAGCACGAAGGTGACGACGGCGAGCACCAGACACCCGGCGATGACGTACGGCGTGAGCGCCATGGCCCCGGCGACGAAGGCGAGGTCCACGAGGTCGTCGAGGCCGATGACCCGCGCGACGCCGTACGCGAGGAAGAGGAGGGTGAGGAGCGCGAGCAGGGCGGTGACCGAGCCGCGCCGCGGCCGCCGCGGCTCGTCGAGGTCGCCGGGCTCGTCGACGTCGTAGGTTGGTTCCGCCGGGGCCTCGGTCCACCTAACCATGACGCTCGTTGCCGCGTTTGTAGTTGCCGGTGGCGCGCGCGAGGAGGTGCTGGGCCTGGTCGCCGGTGGCCTGGTCGAGACGGGCCTGAAGCCTGGCGGCGGCCTGGCCGCGCACGGTCGTGACGACACGGCCGCCGCGGGAGACGAGCAGCTGGCCGCTCTTGGTCACCTGCCAGTCGAAGGGGTCGTCCTCAAGGCCCATGACCACAGCTTGCCCGAAGATGGTCACCCCGCGCCCCTGGTTTGGCCGGTGTCGGGCACCTGAGTTATCCCCAACACGACTGTGGACAACCTTCCGGGCTGTGGACAACCCTGTGGACTGCCGGAGATTTCGGCTGGCTGGGAGGGCTGTGGCGGGTTCACGCGCCGGCCGCGGCGGGGCTCACGGCTCGGCTCGGCCGGTGGCGTTGACCGGCCCCTCGGCCGCCCTCGGTTCGCCGCGGTCCGCGTTACGCACGGAGCACATCGCGGGGGCCAGAAGTTCCGCCGCCACCAGGGCGTAAACCGGAGCCGCATGGCACACATTCGCGCAGCCACAATTTCTTGATCAACGCCAACACAGATGATTGAGTGGGCAGCCCCCACCCGAACCCGGGGGGCACCCCGCTTGCCATTCTACCGGGTTGGGGGGACATCTTTGCTGGTCAGCGCGGGCTGTGGATAACTTTCACTCGGTGGGGCGGGGTTGGGGCGGAAATTCAAGGGATCGGGGAGACTTTGGTCGAGTTTTGTCACTCTCGGTAGGAGGCTCGGGTGGGACTTGTCCACAGACCTTTCATGCGCGAAGGCCGCGCTCCCGATGAGGAGCGCGGCCTTCGTGCGTGCGTTGGTCAGGTCAGGCTGACTCGCTGGCGTCGTCGCCGGCGGAGGTGGCCAGGTTGACCGGTGGGACGTCCGGGACCTTGGCGGGCTTGGGCTCGCCGCGGAAGGTGAACTTGGCGTTCTCCGTCGCGGTGCCCTCCTCGCCGTCCCAGCCTTCGACGTCGACGATGATGATCTGGCCCGGCTGGATCTCGCCGAACAGGATCTTCTCCGACAGCTGGTCCTCGATCTCGCGCTGGATCGTCCGGCGGAGCGGACGGGCACCCAGCACCTTGTCGAAGCCTCGGGTCGCGAGCAGCTTCTTGGCGATCGGCGTCAGCTCGATGGCCATGTCCTTGTTCTTCAGCTGCGTCTCGACGCGGGTGATCATCAGGTCCACCATCTTGACGATCTGCTCTTCGGTGAGCTGGTGGAACACGATGATGTCGTCGATACGGTTGAGGAACTCGGGGCGGAAGTGCTTCTTCAGCTCGTCGTCGACGCGCTGCTTCATGCGGTCGTACGTCTGGCCCTCGCCGCCGCTCGAGAAGCCCAGGTTCACGGCCTTCGAGATGTCCTGCGTGCCGAGGTTCGACGTGAAGATGATGACCGTGTTCTTGAAGTCGACCGTGCGGCCCTGACCATCCGTCAGGCGACCGTCCTCCAGCACCTGCAGGAGCGTGTTGTAGATCTCCTGGTGCGCCTTCTCGATCTCGTCGAACAGCACCACCGAGAACGGCTTGCGACGCACCTTCTCCGTCAGCTGGCCGCCCTCCTCGTAGCCCACGTACCCCGGAGGGGCACCGAAGAGCCGCGAGGCGGTGTACCGGTCGTGGAACTCGCCCATGTCGATCTGGATCAGGGCGTCGTCGTCGCCGAACAGGAAGTTCGCCAGCGCCTTCGACAGCTCGGTCTTACCGACACCGGACGGGCCGGCGAAGATGAACGAGCCGGACGGACGGCGCGGGTCCTTCAGGCCGGCACGAGTACGGCGGATGGCCTGCGAGACCGCCTTGACGGCGTCCTCCTGGCCGATGATCCGCTTGTGCAGCTCGTCCTCCATGCGGAGCAGACGCGTGGTCTCCTCCTCGGTGAGCTTGAACACGGGGATACCGGTCCAGTTGGCCAGGACCTCGGCGATCTGCTCGTCGTCCACCTCGGCGACGACGTCCAGGTCACCGTCCTTCCACTGCTTCTCGCGCTCCGCCTTCTGGCCGAGCAGCGTCTTCTCCTTGTCGCGGAGCTTGGCGGCCCGCTCGAAGTCCTGCGCGTCTATCGCGCTCTCCTTCTCGCGGCGCACCTCGGCGATCTTCTCGTCGAACTCGCGCAGGTCCGGCGGCGCGGTCATGCGACGGATGCGCATGCGGGCGCCGGCCTCGTCGATCAGGTCGATCGCCTTGTCGGGCAGGAACCGGTCGTTGATGTACCGGTCGGCCAGCGTCGCGGCGGCGACCAGGGCGGGGTCGGTGATCGTCACGCGGTGGTGTGCCTCGTAACGGTCCCGCAGGCCCTTCAGGATCTCGATCGTGTGCTCGAGCGTCGGCTCGCCGACCTGGATCGGCTGGAAGCGGCGCTCCAGCGCGGGGTCCTTCTCGACGTACTTGCGGTACTCGTCGAGCGTCGTCGCGCCGATCGTCTGCAGCTCGCCTCGGGCGAGCATCGGCTTGAGGATCGACGCGGCGTCGATCGCGCCCTCGGCGGCACCCGCACCCACGAGGGTGTGGATCTCGTCGATGAACAGGATGATGTCGCCGCGCGTGCGGATCTCCTTGAGGACCTTCTTCAGCCGCTCCTCGAAGTCACCGCGGTAGCGCGAGCCGGCGACGAGCGAGCCGAGGTCCAGCGTGTAGAGCTGCTTGTCCTTCAGCGTCTCCGGGACCTCGCCCTTGACGACCATCTGCGCGAGGCCCTCGACGACGGCCGTCTTGCCGACGCCGGGCTCGCCGATGAGCACGGGGTTGTTCTTGGTGCGGCGGGACAGCACCTGCATGACCCGCTCGATCTCCTTGGCCCGCCCGATGACCGGGTCGAGCTTGCCCTCCCGCGCCGAGGCGGTGAGGTTGCGACCGAACTGGTCGAGCACCAGCGAGGAGGACGGGGTGCCCTCGCCGCGGCCGCCGGTCTCCGCGGGCTCCTTGCCCTGGTAACCGGACAGCAGCTGCAGCACCTGCTGGCGTACGCGGTTGAGATCGGCCCCGAGCTTGACGAGCACCTGTGCGGCGACGCCCTCGCCCTCCCGGATCAGGCCCAGGAGGATGTGCTCGGTACCGATGTAGTTGTGACCGAGCTGGAGCGCCTCCCGCAGCGACAGCTCGAGGACCTTCTTGGCCCGTGGGGTGAAGGGGATGTGCCCGCTAGGTGCGTGCTGGCCCTGGCCGATGATCTCCTCGACCTGCTGCCGCACGCCCTCAAGGGCGATACCCAGTGACTCGAGCGCCTTGGCGGCGACACCTTCACCCTCGTGGATCAACCCCAGGAGGATGTGCTCGGTGCCGATGTAGTTGTGGTTGAGCATCCTGGCCTCTTCCTGGGCCAGGACAACCACCCGCCTCGCGCGGTCGGTGAACCTCTCAAACATCTGCACTCCTGACTGCTGCGCCGGCGGCCCTTAGTACCCGCCTCCGCGCGACGGGGTTCAGCACCGTGAAGACCACTCTAGTCGTCACTCATGTCGCTCTCAGTACCACTTACGGCTATCCGTGAGCTTCACAAAGAACAACGTGCAACTACGAGGGAGGATTCCGCCAGCCACGTATGTCCGCTGTCCGCGAACAGTCCAAATGCTCAGCTCGCGACGATCATGACTGTCCGCTAGAATTAGGCTAGGCTCACCTTAATTGACGACGGAGGCCACCCATGCGGACCAGTCCAAGCCTACGGCTTGTGACCGCCGCGTACGTGGCCGACCTCGAGGACTCAGTGTCCAGGGCAGGGTCCTACCAGGTAAAGACCCACATTCGAATGGGCCTCCCCGACGACTCGACCGGCTGGGTGACCTGCGCGGAACTACTGTCCGCGCCCGAGTCGTTCACCATGTGGCGGCAGGAACTCGCAGGTTGGCTGCACGACCGGTACGGCGAAGCACCCGAACGGACCACCGCCGGCTACGTCATGTCCTGGTACCTCTCGGTGCCCGCCTACCTGGCCGCGCTCCTGTTCCATCATGAACGACGCGTGCCGTCCCTGCGTCCGGAGCACCTTGCGTTCCGCAAGAGTCAACCGAGACCCCACCCGGACTCGATCGCGGTGCTGGCCGACGACTTCGTGTGCCTCCCGGACGACCCGGCCGCCGGGACGCCCAACGCGACCGTGGTGACCGACGAGCGAGCGCTCGCGGCCGTGCTGCGCGGGCGCTTCACCGCACACGCCGCGCAGTTCGTCGCGTCGTTCGGCAAGACCGTCCGCTTCGGCCGGCACACCCTGTGGGGCGCCGCGACGGACGCGCTCGACAACTGGATGTGGCTCGCGGGCCGGTACGGCGGCGACGAGGTGGCCGGGGTGCTCGACGCGGCACTGCTGCTGGAGGACCGCTTCGAACCGCTGACGTCGGCGTCGACGCTGCGGCCGGTGTCCGACGCGATGGGGCACACCCGCTGGACGCGGCGGCGGGAGAGCTGCTGCTTCCACTACCTCATGAAGGCCGGCCAGGGCGTCTGCGAGACGTGCCCCAGGGTGTGCAAGAAGTACTGAGTCTCACTCTCCCCCGCCGGCGGACAGGGCGTCGCCCAGCGGGGTTCGGCGGTAGAGGACCGAGCGGCCGGCGCGGGCCCGGGTCACCAGGCCGGCGTTGCGGAGGACCGCCAGGTGGTCGCCCACGGCGCCCGGGGCCAGCGACAGGGTCTTCGCCAGCTGGGTCGTGCTCGCCGGGTCCGACAGGGCCACCAGCAGCCGTGCTCTCGTCCGGCCCAGCAGGGACGCCAGCGCGTCCGGGGGCGTGGCCGTCGACGGCTCCCACAGCGCGGCCGTCCCGCGGGCCGGGTACACCAGGGTCCTCGGCCACGGCGGTTCCGTGTAGACGCCGGCCTTGGGCCAGCCGTACACCGACGGCACGAGCAGCAGACCGGCGCCGTCCAGGTGGAACGTGCCGTCGAGGCCGGACATCTCGATGGCGCCGTCGTGCCAGCGCAGGCGTTCGTGCAGGCCGTCCAGTGCCGCGTGCCAGCCGCCGGTGCTCAGCAGGCCTCCGCGGTGGATCACGTCGCGTTCCAGGATCGCCCGCAGCACCGGCCAGTCGGGCGCGACCAGCTCGTGCCACGCCACCGCCATCGCGTCGGCCAGGATGGTCGCCACCGACGGGTCGCGGAGCACCTTCAGCACCCGTTCGTCCGCGGTCGACTCGCGGGACAGGCACTCCTCGATCTCGTGGCGGGCCTGTGCCAGTGGCGTGGCCCGGATCGCGGCCAGGTCCTGTTCGATCGTCTGGGTCATGCTCGCCGGCGGCTGCACCACGAACGCCGGGCCGTACCGGGCGCTCTGCAGCGCCAGAACCGCGTCCAGTGCCGTCTCCCTGCGCAGCCGCCCGTACGCCGGCGTGACCCGGGCCGCCCACTCCGGCGGCAGCGGCGGGTGCCTGCGGTTCAGCTTTCGCAGCAGGTTCTCCAGCTCGACGATCGGGGAGAGCGCGAAACGGCTGTTCAGCAGGTCGTCCCGGCCGGCGACGAACCTCAGCACCCTCGTGACCTTACGCCCAGCGGCGAAACAGTGGTGCCGAGCAGGCACGGCACGAACACTGCGTTGGTGAGTGAACGCGCCACCTTCCGCGAGGTCCTCGCCGTGCCGGTCTACCGCACGGTTTTCCTCACCCGCTCGCTCGCGGTCGGCGCCGACACGCTGCGGACCGTCGCGCTGTCGGTGCTCGTGTTCACCACGACCGGGTCCGCACTGCTCGGCGCACTGACGTTCGGCATCTCGTTCCTCCCCCAGGTCGTCGGCGGCCTGGTGCTCGGCGCCCTGCCCGACCTGCTCCGGCCCCGGTTCCTGATCGTCACCGGCTACCTGCTCGAGGCCGCCGCCGCCGTGCTGCTCGCGGTCGGCCTGCCGGTGTGGGCGAGCCTGCTGCTGGTCGCGGGCATCGGGTGTCTCGCGCCGGTGTTCAACGGCACCGCGGGCCGGCTGACCGCGGACGTGCTGACCGGCGACGCGTTCGTCGTGGGCCGCGGGTTGTTCCAGCTGGCCAACTCGGCGGCGCAGATCATCGGGCTGGCCGGGGGCGGGTTGGCGGTCGCGGCCATCGGGCCGCACGCCGCCCTGGTGGTGACCGCCGTGTGCCACGCGCTCGCGGCGGTCTGGGCGCGGGTGGCACTGCCGCTGCTGCCCGCGCCTGGCAGGACCGGTGACCGGTCACTGGTCCGGCAGAGCTTCCACGGCGCGCGGGAGCTGCTCGCCGACCGGACGATCAGGCGGCTCATGATCGCGAACTGGCTGCCGGCCGGGTTCGTGGTCGGCGCGGAGAGCCTGCTGATCCCCTACGCGACGCTGCGGCACTTCCCCGACGGCGCGGCCGGCGTGATCCTCGGGTGCATCCCCGTCGGCATGTTCGCCGGCAACCTGGTGGTCGCCCGGGCGTTCTCGCCGCTGGCGAGGCAGCGGGCCGTCGCGCCGCTGGTCGTGGTGCTCGGGCTGCCGCTGCTCGGCTTCGCGTTCGACCTCGACCCGGTGGTCGCCGGGGTGCTGATGGTGGTGCTCGGTTGCGGCTTCGCGTTCGGGCTCGGCCTGCAGGGACCGTTCAGGGACGCGCTGCCCGACGACGCCCGTGGTCAGGCGTTCGGGCTGCTCTCCACCGGTCTGATGACGCTGCAGGGTGTCGGTCCGCTGCTGTTCGGCGTGCTGACGGAGGTGATGCCGGTCGGGTCCGCGATGGCGCTCGCGGGCGTCGCGACGCTCGGCGTCGCGGGGTGGCTCGCCGTCGCGTCGCGAGGGCGGGCGAAAACGCCGGTGCTCAGTTAATCACCGGCGCTTTCACACAGAAAGTGTTCAGGCCTGCGCGTTGTACGCCTCGGCGACTTCCTTCGGGATTCGACCACGATCGGAGATGTTCATGCCCTGCTTGCGTGCCCACTCACGCATTGCTTGGTTCTGTTCCCGATCCGCCGAAGCGGTTCGGGGGGCACGGCCGGCACCGGCCAAGCGCCCGAGCGGCCGCTTACGGCCACCGGACCGGCGCGCATGCTCGACGTATTCGGAGAGGGCGCCACGCAACCGCTCCGCATTGTCCTCAGAGAGGTCGATCTCGTAGAACGCGCCATCCAAACCGAACTCGACGGTCTCCTCCGCTTGGGAACCGTCGAGGTCGTCGACCAGGCTAACCGTGACCTTCTGCGCCATCTGCGCCCTCCTCAGGTTTGCACACAGGGACCGGTAACGTGCCGCAGCACGATATACGAATACTCCCTTTAACCAGCCTAACGCAAATCCTTGATTAGGTTAGCGTGTTCCGTGTGCGAACCGGGCTCATTCCGGGCGCACGAGCGGAAACAGGATGGTCTCCCGTATGCCAAGGCCGGTGAGCGCCATGAGCAACCGATCGATGCCCATTCCGACACCGCCGCTCGGCGGCATTCCGTACTCCAGCGCCCGCAAGAAGTCCTCGTCGAGACGCATCGCCTCGTCATCGCCACCGGCACGCATGGCGGCCTGTTCGACCAGCCGCTGCCGTTCCACAACCGGGTCGACCAGCTCCGAATAGCCGGTGGCCAGCTCGAATCCCCGGACGTAGAGATCCCATTTCTCGGCCACGCCGGGGATGCTCCGGTGCTCGCGGGTCAGCGGCGAGGTCTCGACCGGGAAGTCCCGCACGAACGTGGGCTCGTGCAGCCCGGCGCCGACGAGGTGCTCCCACAGCTCCTCGACGAGCTTGCCGTGGGTGAGCTTCGGGTCGACCTCCAGGTCGAGGTCCCCGGCGTGCTTGTGCAGCAGGTCGGCCGGGGTCTGCGGGGTGACCTCGGTGCCGAGCGCCGCGGACAGCGACGGGTACATGGACAGGTTGGCCCATTCGCCGGACAGGTCGTACTCCTCGCCGGAGGCGAGCGTCACGACCTGAGTGCCGAACACGGCCTGCGCGGCCTCCTGGACCAGCTCACGGGTCAGCACGGCCATCGTGTCGTAGGTGCCGTAGGCCTCGTAGAACTCGAGCATCGCGAACTCCGGCGAATGCGATGAGTCGCTGCCTTCGTTACGAAAGTTGCGGTTGATCTCGAAGACCTTCTCGATACCGCCGACCACACACCGCTTGAGGAACAGTTCCGGCGCGATACGCAGGTAGAGGTCCATGCTCATCGCGTTCGAGTGTGTGACGAATGGGCGCGCGGTGGCACCACCGTGCAACGTCTGCAGCATCGGGGTCTCGACCTCGAGGAAACCGCGCCCGTGGAAACTGTCGCGCAATGAACGGACCACGCCCGCTCGAGTGCGTACCGTTTCCCGGGCCTGGGGGCGCAGGATCAGGTCGACATAGCGCTGCCGAATGCGGGTTTCCTCGTTCAGGTCCTTGTGCGCGACCGGCAACGGCCGGAGTGCCTTGGCCGCCATCCGCCATTCGTCGGCGAGAACGGACAGCTCGCCACGCCGTGACGTGATTACCTCACCACGCACGAAAACGTGATCACCGATGTCGACGAGGCTCTTCCACTCCGAAAGCGATGCCTCACCCACCTTGTTCAGGCTGAGCATCGCCTGCAGTTCGGCGCCGTCTCCTTCTTGCAGGGTCGCGAAACAGAGCTTGCCCGTATTGCGCAGAAAGATGATCCGGCCAGTGACGCCCACCACATCTCCGGTGGCCGTGTCCGGTGTCAGATCCGAAAACGCCTCGCGAATCTGCCGAAGAGAGTGCGTGCGCGGCAGTTCCACGGGATAAGGATCGACCCCGTCGTCAAGGAGCCGCGCCCGCTTCTCACGACGGACCCGAAGCTGCTCAGGAAGGTCGTCGGCCTGCGGTTCCTGCGATTCGTCGGTCACGGTAGAACAGGGTACGGTCGGCCGCTGGCCTCGCGGTATCGGGTTAGTTTGGTCCCATGGATGCCAACCGAGCCCGTTCGTTCGGCGCGCGGGCGGCCGACTACGCGGAGCACCGGCCGGGCTACCCGGCGGACAGCGTGCGGTGGGCACTCGGCGCGGCGGCCCGCCCGGTCCGCGACGTGCTGGACCTGGCGGCCGGCACCGGGAAGCTGACCGAGGGGCTGCTCCCGCTGGGGCTGACGGTGACCGCGGTGGAGCCGGACGACGGCATGCGCGCCGAGCTGTCCGACCGGTTCCCACAGGTCAACGCGTTGGCCGGGGCGGCTGAGGAGATCCCGCTGGCCGCCGGCTCGGTCGACGCGGTGCTCGTCGGGCAGGCGTTCCACTGGTTCGACCAGCCGGCGGCCCTCGGCGAGATCGCGCGGGTGCTGCGCCCGGGTGGCGGCTTCGGCGCGCTGTGGAACGGCGAGGACGACACCGTCGAATGGGTGGCCGGGCTCGTCGAGGTGTCGGACACCCGTCGCAACATCACGCCGGAGCGGTTCGTGCTGCCGGCGCATCCGGGGTTCGCGCCGTTCGAGGAGGCGTCGTTCCCGCACACCCACCGGCGCACGATCGAGTCGATGGCGGAGACGTTCGGCACGCGCTCATGGCTGCTGGTGCTGCCCCCGGACGAGCGCGCCGCCATGTTGTCCCGGATCCGCGCCTACCTGGCGGCCCGGCCGGAGACGTCCGGTGGTGAGTTCGACCTGCCGCTGACGACGAGGGTGCTACGCGCGTCGGGACCGCACTAGCGGGGGGCGTTGCGTTCGAAGACGAGGCGCAGGCCCAGCAGGGTCAGGTCCGGGCGGTGGTCGGTGATCGTCTCGGACTCGTCGACCACCAGCGGGGCCAGGCCGCCCGTCGCCATGACCGTCACCTCGCCGGGGTGGGACGTGCGGTGCAGCTCGTCGATGATGCGGCGGACCAGGCCGTCGACCTGGGCCGTGAAGCCGTAGATGATGCCCGACTGCAGGCACTCGACCGTGTTCTTGCCGATCACCGACTTCGGGCGGACCACCTCGACCTTCCGCAGCGCCGCCGCGCGGGCCGCGAGCGCGTCCACCGAGATCTCGATGCCGGGCGCGAACACCCCGCCGAGGAACTCGCCGCGCGCGGAGATCACGTCGATGTTCGTCGACGTGCCGAAGTCGACCACCACGCAGGTCGTCTCGTGCAGGTGGTGGGCCGCCAGCGTGTTGATCACCCGGTCGGCGCCCACCTCCTTCGGGTTGTCCACCAGCAGCGGGACACCGGTGCGCACGCCGGGCTCGACGATCACCCTCGGCACGGACCGGTAGTACCTGCTGAGCATCACCCGCAGCTCACGCAGCACCGCGGGGACCGTCGACAGGGCCGACACACCCGTGACCGACTCGGCGTACTCGCCGAGCAGGCCGCGCATCGTCAGCGCCAGCTCGTCGGCGGTCATCTGCGGGTCGGTCCGCATCCGCCAGTCGTGGACCAGCTCGGCGCCGGCGAACAGCCCCAGGGCGATGTTCGTGTTGCCGACGTCGATCGTGAGGAGCACTCAGCGCTCCGACTGCAGCAACGCGTCGAGCATCGCCGCGTCGGCGGTCTCCGCGGAGATGGCGCCGCTCACCAGGCTGTGGCCCGCCGGCACGTAGGCGGGCACCGAGCCGCGGTCGACGATCTTGTTGGCCTCGTCGACGAACACCACGCGCGGGCGGTGAACGGCCGCCTCCGCGGCGTCCATCAGGCCGTACGAGATGAGAATCACGGTGTCGCCCGGGTGCACCAGGTGCGCGGCGGCGCCGTTGATGCCGATGACGCCGCTGCCCCGCTCGCCGGTGATCACGTACGTCTCGAGCCGGGCGCCGTTGGTGACGTCGACGATCGCGACCTGCTCGCCCTCCAGCAGGTCCGCCGCCTCCATCAGTACCGGGTCCACGGTGACCGAGCCGACGTAGTGCAGGTCGGCCTGGGTCACCGTCGCCCGGTGGATCTTGGATTTGAGCATCGTGCGGAACATGTCAGTTCTCCCCCTCGCCACCCAGGTTCACCGGGGCGTTGTCGATCAACCGCGTCGTGCCCACCCGCGCGGCCACGAGGAGCCGCGCCTCCCCACGCTCGGGCGCCGGACCCAGGTCGGCGCCCCGTAGCTCCAGATAGTCGACCTCGACCAGTGGCTCCTCGTCGAGCACGGCACGCGCGGACTCCAGCACGACTCCAGCACCGCCGGCGCTGACCCGCGCGCCGGCCGTCAGTGCCGCGGACAGTGTGACGGCCGCCGTCCGCTGGTCACCGGCCAGGTAGGCGTTCCGGGACGAACGGGCCAGGCCGTCGGTGTCCCGGACAATCGGGACACCGATGATCCGCGCGTCGTGGTTGAGGTCCCGGACCAGCTTCCTGACCAGCGTGAGCTGCTGGTAGTCCTTCTCGCCGAACACCGCGTAGTCCGGGCGGATGATGTTGAGGAGCTTGGACACCACGGTCAGCACGCCCGCGAAGTGTCCTGGGCGGGACGCGCCTTCCAGCTCGCCGCCGAGTGGTCCCGGGTCGACGGTCACCTCCGGACCACCCGGGTACATGTCCTCGCGCGACGGCGTGAACACGAGCTCGACGCGTTCCTCCCCGCATGCCTGGAGGTCCTGCTCCAGCGGCCGCGGGTAGCGGTCGTAGTCCTCGTCCGGCCCGAACTGCAGCGGGTTGACGAAGATGGACGCGGCCAGCACGGTGCCGGGCAGCCGGCGCGCGGTGCGCATCAGCTGGCGGTGGCCGTCGTGCAGTGCGCCCATGGTCGGCACGAGTGCGATCTTCCGGCCGACCGCCCGCAGGGCGCGCGCGGTGGCCACCATGTCTTCCAGTCCACTGTGGACGTGTAGCTGGCCGGGGGTGAACCTCGGCGTCATCGGCGATCCTCTCCGGGTTCGAGCGCCGCGAAGACGTCGGGAGCGAGGTCCGGTCGCAGGAGCCCGCTCTCCTCGGCCCGTTCCGCGGTGCGCGCGGCGAGCGCGCGGTAGGTGGACAGCATCTCCGGCGCGTTCTCGGCGAGCACCCGCAGGTGGGCCTTGACGGTGCCGACGTCGCCGCGGGCGACCGGGCCGGTGAGCGCGCGGTCACCGTGGCGCAGTGCGTTGTCCAGCGCGGCGGACAGCAGCGGGCCGAGCATGCGGTTGGGGTCGCCGACGCCGGCCTGCTTGAGCAGGTCCGCCGCCTCGGCGACCAGCGTGACCAGGTGGTTCGCGCCGTGGGCCAGCGCGGTGTGGTAGAGCGGGCGGGCGGCGTCCGGGATGCGGACGGGCTCGGCGCCCATCTCCACCACCAGCGCCTCGCCGACGCTCCAGGCGGCCTCGTCACCGTCGCCGGCCGTGACGCCGAAGCAGCAGGTGGCGAGGCGTTCGAGGTCCTCGGCCCGGCCCGTGAAGGTCATCACCGGGTGGAGGGCGAGCGGCAGGGCGCCCCGCTCGGCCGCCGGCGCGAGGACGTCGACGCCGTGTGCGCCACAGGTGTGCACGACGATCTGGCCGGAACGCAGCGCGTCGGCGGCGGCGAGGCCGCGGACCATGCCGCGCAGTGCGTCGTCGGGGAGGGCGAGCAACACGAGGTCGGCCCGGCGGACCACCTCGTCGGGCGGGAGGAGCGGGACGTCGGGCAGCAGCTCCTCGGCACGCTGGACGGACTCCTTGGACACGCCGGAGGCGGCGACGACCGTGTGACCGGCGCGCATGAGGGCGGCCCCGAGCACCGCGCCGACGCGGCCGGTGGAGACCACCCCGACGGCAAGGCGTGCGGGCCGGTTCATTCCGCCTCCCTAGCTCTCCCGACGGAAGCGTAACTTCGCGCACGCGTACGCGGCGGGGCGGCCCGGCCCGAAGGGGTACTTCAGGGCGGGCCCGGCCGCCGTTCCTGGGTGCGGGCGGGGAGGTCGGCCTTCGCGGCGTGCAGGACGGTGATCAGGCGGGCCTCGCGGTCCTGCGCGTCGGCGCCGGCCAGACCGATGCGGACGGCGTGCCAGAGGAAGGCCAGCTCGGTGACCGCGGCCTGGTAGGTGCCGACGGCGCGGGCCGCGCTCCGGCCCCGCTTGCGCCCGGCCTGCACCCGCCAGCGGCGCCGGGCCGTGAGCGTGACCAGGCGTCGCACGTAGGCGGGGTCGACCCAGCCGCGGTCGACCATCTCGGGCAGCGCGCGGGCCACGATCCGCTGCTCGCGGCGCCGGTGCCAGCTGACCAGCATCACGCCCGCGATGAAGATCGGCACCATGACCAGGAAGTACACGTTCAGGAACGTCGTCGGGGTGCCGAGCGTCGCGGCCGCGTTCCACATGGCGTGCAGCAGGACGGCGAGGAGGTAGCCGGCGAGCGGCGCCAGGACGCGGAGGTACCGGCTGGGCGTGCGCACGGCGATGCCGGCGCCGATGCCGATCATGGCCGTGAACAGCGGGTGCGTGAACGGCGACAGCACGCCGCGCAGGATGAACGCGGTGACCACGCCGCCGGTGCCGGCGTTGCCGAAGCCGTGCTCGGCGAACGCGCGGCCGAAGTAGTAGATGTTCTCGGTGAACGCGAACCCGGCCGCGACGAAGCCCGCGTAGACGACGCCGTCGATCACGCCGTCGAACTCGTTGCGCAGGAAGTACATGACGCCGAGGACGAAGACGCCCTTGAGCGCCTCCTCGAACAGCGGCGCGGACACGATGGCGCTGATCCTGTCGCCGCCCCCGTGGCCGAGCAGCTTGTCACCGATGGCCGCGGCGGTGTTGTTGACCAGCAGAGCCGTGATCGCCGCGACGCTCGCGCCCCAGCCGAACGCCAGCCACAGCATGCGCGCCGGCTCCGGCTCCCAGCGGTCGATCCACAGAAGCGCGGCCACGATCGACGCGACGGGCACGAGCGCCGCCACGATCCCGACCAGCTCGGCGACAAGCCCGACCCGCGCGGTGGAGATCGCGAGAAGCGTCAGCCCACAGGCCGCGAGCACCATCAACGCGGCAACGGGAAGAAGAACGGTCCGCCGTCGCGGAGTATGCCGACGCGGCGGCCGAGCAGGGTGCACGCGATCACCCTAACGGCGCCAATGAGCCCCACGTCCACACACCACGAGTCCCGCGTTCAAACGCCGCGAGTCCCGCGTTCGCACACC
>Ga0164298_10000097_pt1 | contig 39099 bp, 34 predicted proteins | sample Whisoiple_216_MG_FD_109713 | JGI IMG/M metagenome (GOLD analysis project Ga0164298, IMG submission 109713) | Unamended control soil microbial communities from upstate New York, USA - Whitman soil sample_216_MG | ecosystem: Environmental > Terrestrial > Soil > Agricultural land ...
GTCGGTGCCCCCCGCTGTCGGTGCCCCCCGCTGTCGGTGCCCCCCGCTGTCGGTGCCCCCCGCTGTCGGTGCCCCCCGCTGTCGGTGCTCCCGGCTACGGTGGGGCATGACTGAGACGCCATGGGAACCCCCGGCGGCCGGCACGGAGGTCGAGCACCTCGTCGGCGCGCTGGAGCGGCTGCGCACGACCTTCCGCTGGAAGGCCGACGACCTCGACGCGGACGCGTTGCGGGCGCGGGTGGGCGCGTCGACGCTCACGATCGCCGGGCTGCTCAAGCACCTGGCGTTCGTGGAGGACTACACGTTCACCACGAAGCTCCGCGGCGAGCCGTTCGGCGACCTGTGGCGGACCGAGGAGTGGGACAGCGAGCGCTGGCCGTTCACCTCGGCCGCCGACGACAAGCCGGCGGACCTGTACGCGCTGTGGGACGGCGCGGTGGCCCGCTCCCGCACCCGGCTGGCCGCGGCGCTGGCCGCCGGCGGCCTCGACCAGGCCGTCCACGTGTCCTGGCCCGACGGCCGCCACGCCAGCCTGCGCCGGCTGGTCCACGACCTGGTCGAGGAGTACGGCCGCCACACCGGCCACGCCGACCTGCTCCGCGAGTCCGTCGACGGCCGGGTCGGCGAGGACCCACCACCGGGGTGGCACCCCGTGAGCTGACCGTCCCGCCCCGGGTGAACCGCCGGCTCGATCCGCACTCTGGGCCCCCGGCCGGGGCGAGACACAGGGCTAGCCGCCGCGAAACTCGCTGGTTGGCCCCGTGGGGTGACCTTCCCGGGTGCCAGCCGGACCCGGCCCGACTGTCGCGTGTGGACGGTCAGCCCCCGGTCGTCCTCGGGGAGGCGAGTGCGGTCAGCTGGTCCGCGGCCTGGCGCCACTTGTCGCGGTCGGTCTCGGTCGCGTCGCCCTCGGGCGGGGAGGCGACCTTGTCGAAGAGCGTGTGGTGGTCCGCGACGCCGTTCCTGCGGCCGGCGTAACGCAGCAGCGTGTTCGCGGAGTGGTACCGCACCAGGTAGTCCTCGTCGCGGACGCCTTCGGCCAGTGTGCCGATCAGCTCGGTGGTCGGGGTGAACTCCTCGAGCACGCGGGCCGCGTCGAGGCGGACGCCCCAGGACGCGTCGGAGGTCAGGACCGACGCGACCGGGCCGGCCCACGCCTCGTCGCCGGTCACCACGTGCAGCGCCTGCGCGACCCGGACCAGGAACTCCTCCGTCGCGCCGGCCAGCGCGGCACGCAGCAGCGCCTCCGCGTCCTGCGGGGCGGGTCCCTCACCGGCGAGGGCGGCGATCGACTGTGCCGCAAGGGAGTCCTGCGCGTCGAGGCCGGCAGCCAGCATGCGCGCCACGTCCGCGGGTGCGGTGCCGGCCAGCTCGATCAGGCGGGAGTACTCGGGGCCCTCGTGCCAGACCGTGTAAGGATCGCCGAAGACATCGTGCCGCCAGCGGTTCCAGGGGGGATCTTCCATGAGCGCTGACATTACTCAGTACCGTGACACGGCCGAAGCGGCGTGGCGGTGGGTACTCGAACAACTGCACTGGGACGACGGACCAGCGCTCCCGGACGTGCCGGATCCACGGCACCGCAATGGTTTCCAAAACGGCATCGGCGGCCTCGCGTACGTACTGGCCGAGATCCGACTCTGTCGCGACTGGACGGTCGAGGAACGTCCCCTGGCCGAGGCAACCACCAAGCAACTGACAAACACCGCGAGTCCCGCGTTCAAACACACCGAGTCCCGCGGCCAGACATAGCGAGTTGCGGTTTCGTGCACACAAGATCCGGCCTGGCACGCCAGGACCTGCACGAAACCCGCAACTCGATGCGCGCGAACGCGGGACTCGGTATGTGCGAACGCGGGACTCGCGGGGTTAGGGGAGGATTACCAGTTTGCCGGGGGTTGTGTTGTTTTCCATTGCTTGGTGGGCTTCTTGGATTTTGGACAGGGGGTAGGTGTGGGTTGGGCCCAGGGTGAGGGTGCCGGTGGAGAGGTCGTCGAGGTAGCGCTGTAGGACTGGGGCGGGGAGGTCGGCGGCGTCTCCGCTGTACGCGGTGAGGCGGACGCCGGTTGGGATGTAACCGATCGGGTAGAAGTCGGGGACGGTCCACGTGTTGGACAGCATGCCGGCGAAGCAGACCGTGCCTTGCACCCTGGTCGACGCGAGGGTGTCGGGCAGGGTCGGCGTGCCGACAAGCTCCAGCGCGGCGTCGACCCCCTCCGGCACGACCTCGCGGACCCGGCCGGCCACTGTGCCGTCGTCCAGGATCGGGTGGTCGACGCCGTGCTCGGCCAGGGTCGACAGCCGGTCGCGCTGGCGGGTCGTCGCCAGGACGGTGGCGCCCAGGTCGCGGGCCAGCGCGGCCGTCGCGTAGCCGAGTGCGGAGGTGCCGCCGCGGATCAGCAGCGTCTGCCCCTTCCGCAGGTCGAGACCGGTGGTCAGCGCGCCGTACGCGGTCTGCAGCGTCTCCGGCACCGCACCCAGCACCGCCCACGGCAGCTCGGAGCGGAACGGCACGACCTGCGCCCGCGGCACCAGCGTGTACTCGGCGTAACCACCGTCGAACGCCCGCCCCATGCCGCCCATCATGGCCGCGACCTGCTGCCCCACCTCGAGATCACTGTCCGGCGCCGCGTCCACCACCCCGACGGCCTCGATCCCCGGCACGATCGGGTACGGCACGTCACCCTCCGCGAACCCCAGCCGGAGGTGCAGGTCCGACCGGTTCAGCCCGAACGCCCGGACCGCGATCCGCACCCAGCCGGGACGCGCCTCGGGGATCGGCAGGTCACGCAGCTCCAGGTTCTCCACCGGTCCTGGTCCGGTCAGTACGACTCCACGCATGGTCCCGATCATGCCTCAGATCTGGCCGACCAGCTTCTCCCCCACCGTGGCGATCAGCTTCGCCATCGCCGCGGCGTCCAGTGTGTCCGGTTGGAGGACCAGGCGGTGCACGCCGAGGTCCGCGTACCGGCGTGCGGTGTCCACATCGGGCAACCCCGGCGGCGTGATCGTGATCTCCAGGTCACCCAGCTCGGCCGGACGGCCCGGGATGGCGCGCAGCCTGCCCAACGCCTCCTCGGCGGCGGAGACGTCCAACTCCCAGCCGTACCAGCCGTTTCCGTGGCGCACCGCGCGCCGCATGGCCGCCGGGACGTGCCCGCCGACCACGATCGGCGGGTGCGGGCGCTGGACCGGGCGCGGCCGCTGCGACACCCCGGCGAACGACACGAACTCGCCGGTGAACTCCGGCGCAGGCTCGTCCCACAGCGCCCGCATCGCCGACAGGTACTCGTCGGCACGGGCGGCACGCTCGCTCAGTGCGACGCCCATGGCGTTCAGCTCCGGCTCGATCCAGCCGGTGCCGACGCCGACGGTCAGCCGTCCGCCGGACAGGAAGTCCAGCGACGACAGCTGTTTGGCGAGCAGCACCGGCTGGCGCTGCGGCAGCACGACCACGCCGAGCCCCAGCCCGATACGGGTGGTCACCGCGGCCAGGTAGGTCAGGGCGACCACCGCCTCCAGCCGGACGGGCTCCTGGGAGCTGTCCGGCGGGAGCGCGACGTGGTCGCCGACCCACAGGCCCTCGAACCCCATGTCCTCGGCCAGGATCCCCAGGCGCGCCAGTGTTCCCGGCTCGGCGCAGCCGCCGCGGTGCAGTCCGTACAGGGCCAGCTTCATACCCCCATCTAATCAGCTCGTCACGCGCGCGAAGCCGACCTTGAACAGCTGCCCCGGCAGGTCGTTCACGAGGTACAGCTCGCCGTGACGGTCCGTGCCGAAGGACGTGACCTGCGTGGGGAACTCGCCGATCCGCGCGGAGGTGTGGGTGCCGTCCCGGTTGGCGCGGATCGCCCAGGCACTGCTCGAGCAGTAGTCGGACCCGATGTAGGTGCCGCCGGCCAGTGCCGCGAACTCCTGCCCCCGGTAGACCATGCCGCCGACGACCGCGCAGCCCTCGAACGAGGTCTGGTAGGTGAAGACCGGGTCGGTGTAGGTGGCGTTCGGGGCGCAGCGGTCGGCGTTGAACAGGAGCGTGCCCTCGCGGCAGGACCAGCCGAAGTTCGTGCCGCCCTGGTTGCGCCTGATGTGGTCGATCTCCTCCTGGGTGCCCTGGCCGACGTCGCCGATCCACAGCGAGCCGTCGGCGCGGTCGAACGAGAACCGCCACGGGTTGCGCAGGCCGTACACCCAGATCTCGGGCCGGGCGCCGGCCACGCCGACGAACGGGTTGTCCCTCGGCACGCAGTAGGGCTTGCCGGCGCACGCGCGGTTGACGTCGATCCGCACGATCTTGCCGAGCAGGGTGTCGAGGCGTTGCCCGCTCGCGAACGGGTCGCCCGCGTCGCCGCCGTCGCCGAGCGACCAGTACAGGTAGCCGTCGGCGCCGAACGCGAGCTGGCCGCCGTTGTGGTTGGAGAACTCCGCGTGCGGCTGGGTGAGGAGCACCTGCTCGCTGGCGGGGTCGCCCAGCCTGATCCGGGACAGCGTGAGCGTGCCGTCCGGCAGGCCGGTGTAGGCGATGTACAGGCGGTTCGTCCTGGCGAAGTCCGGCGCCGGCAGGATGCCGAGCAGGCCCCGCTCGTTGCCGGAGATGTCCATGCGGTCGCGGACGTCCAGGACCGGGTCGGCGGCCAGACCGGTGCCGGGGTCGTAGGCACGGACGGTGCCCTGCTTCTCGACGATCAGCAGCCTGCCGTCGGGCACCCCCGCGATCGCGACCGGCCGCTGCAGGCCGAACGGGACGAGCTGCGTGGTGGTGACGGTGAGCTGGTCGAGCGGCACCGGGCCGGGGGCCGCGGTGGCCGGACCGGACGTGAGCAGGGACAGGGCGAGCGCGCCGATGGCGGCGACGCCCGCGAGGCGACGACTGTGTCGCGGCATCTCGTAACTCCTCGGGATGGCAGGAACATCTTCTGGGAGCGCTCCCAAACGATAGCGCCGGCAAGACCCCTCGCGCGACCCGCAAAGCCGCCCGAAAGGGAAGGCCACACAGATCAAGTCGACGTTCAATGAGCGAACAGGCGATTCGGAGAGGTGAGGACATGTCGGACAACGAGTCCGCGGACGTGCGGGTCGAGTTCCGCGGTGGCGGGATCGAGGAGACGGACGAGCAGATCGAGGTCGTCGACGTCGAGGAGATGACCGAGGAGGAAGCGCCGTGAGCGGAGCATTGGCCAAGGTCACCGCGGTGACCAACGCGATCAAGGACGCGTGGTGGCTGGTCGAGAAGAGCGAGTCGGTGGTCAACATCCACGCCGACCAGGCCAACGCGGTGCCCGACGGCGCCGACTGGGTCAACGACCTCACCGGCGCGCAGGGGCCGAACTACAAGGACATCACCTACTCGAGCTCCTGGTACATCTGGAACCCGTTCGGCGAGGACAGCGAGTCCAGCACGACGATCACGATGCGCGTGTTCTGGATGTACGGGGCGAAGTACCGCGGTGGCGGCGCGTTCATCCCGACGGCGTGGGTGGAGGTCGTGCACCTGGACCCCGGGTACAACAACGACATCGACATCTCGGTGCACATCGGCCAACCGTCCAATGTGGGCACCGAGACCGCCCCGATCGCCGCGCTGCCGCTGAGCATCTCGGTGAAGGAGGACTCGATGGTCCCCGGCCAGGACAACCAGGAGACCTACACCGTGATGCTGTACGGCACCGGCCAGGGGCAGGTGTACGGCTAGGCGCCGGCGTCGGTGGTGTGCTCGGCGGCGTGCCGCCCGGGCCGGTCGTGACCTGACCGGCGCACCAGGCTCACGCCGCCGGCCGCGCCCGGTCAGCCCGCGGCCACGGCCACCGGTCTCGTGCCGATGTTCTCGTCCTCGGCGAGCAGTTGGCGGGCGATGGTCGCGACCGCCTCCCGCAGGTCCGTGCCGGCTGGGCGGTCGGTGTCGTGCTCCACCCGCTCCTCCAGCCAGCTCGCCCACGCCCCCCGGATGAGATCGGCCTCCCGGAGTCCCGCGTCCGTGTGCTCGTACACCCAACCGTCGCGGGTCAGGTAGCCCTGTTCGACCAACCTGTCGAACACCGGGGCCAGCACCTCCGGTGGCACGCGCCGCCGGAACGCGATGAACTCCAGGTCGGCCCGCTCGAACCGCCTGGTCGCCACCTCCACCTGGATGACCGCCCACGCGCCCGCCATGTCCAGCCGCGTCCCGGACTCGGCCACGATGCGCCGGAGGGTGTCGGCCTCGGCGTCGCGCAGGATCCGGCCCACGGCGACCTCCAGCAGGCACTGCGAGTCCGCCTTGGTCGGCGAGGCGAAGCCGTCGCCCATGTCCGTCGAGCCCAGCCGCGCGCTGTCCCGCAGCCGCACCTGTTTCAGGAACAACGCCACCACGAAACCCAGCACCGCCACCGGGACCGTCCACATGAACACGGTGTGCATCGCGTCGGCGTACGCCTCGATGATCGGTTGCTTCGCCGCCTGCGGCAGCGCGTGCAGGCCCTTCGGGCTCTGGGTGGCCCGAGCGATCACTTCCGGGCTCGCCGCGCCGGTGCGCGCCGCCGCCTCGGCCGCGGACGTCAGGTCCGGCGTCAGCGCGTTGGTGTAGATCGTCCCGAACACGGCGGTCCCGAACGCGCCGCCCAGGGTCCGGAAGAACGTGACGCCCGAGGTCGCCGTACCCAGGTCGGCGTACTCGACGGTGTTCTGGACGGCGATCGTCAGCACCTGCATGCACAGGCCCAGCCCGGTGCCGAACACCAGCATGTACACCGACGACAGCCACACGCCGGTGTCCGCCCCCATCCGCGACAGCAGGTAGAGGCCGAACGCCATCACCAGCGAGCCGACGATCGGGAAGTACCGGTACTGCCCGGTCTTGCTGATCACGTTGCCGCTGAAGATCGACGCCGCCAGCAGCCCGAGCACGAGCGGCAGCGTGCGCACGCCCGCGACCGTCGCGGAGTCGCCGTCGACGTACTGCATGAAGGTCGGCAGGAACACGATCGCGCCGAGCATCGAGAAGCCGACGACGAAGCTCAGCATCGAGCAGACCGTGAACACGGGGTTGCCGAACAGGCGCATCGGCAGCATGGGCTCCTTCGCGCGGGTCTCCGCCCAGCAGAACAGGGCGAGCCCGACCACCCCGACCGCGAACAGGCCGATGATCACCGTCGAGCCCCACGCGTACTCGCTGCCGCCCCAGCTCGTGGCCAGGACCAGCGCGCTGGCGCCGACCGCGACGAGACCGATGCCGACGTAGTCGATGACGACCCGGTTGACCGACTTCACGGCCGGGATCGTCCGGGCGGCCGCGATCACGACGACGACCGCGATGGGCACGTTCACGTAGAACGCCCAGCGCCATGACAGGTGGTCGGTGAACAGCCCGCCGAGCAGCGGCCCGACGACGGTCGCCACGCCGAACACCGCGCCTATCGCGCCCTGGTACTTGCCACGCTCCCGCAGCGGGATGACGTCCGCGATCAGCGCGATGGCGGTGACCAGGAGCCCGCCGCCGCCGATGCCCTGAATCGCGCGCCAGGCGACCAGCAGCGTCATGTTCGTCGCCGTGCCGCACAGGAAGGAGCCGGTGATGAAGATGATCGTGGACACCTGGAAGATCAGCTTGCGGCCGAAGAGGTCCCCGAACTTGCCGGCGAGCGCCGTGGCCACCGTCTCGGCCAGCAGGTAGGAGGTCGCCACCCACGACATGTGCGCCGCCCCACCGAGATCGGAGACGATCGTCGGCAGGGCCGTCCCCACGATGGTCTGGTCGAGCGCGGCCAGCAGGATCCCCAGCATGATCGTCACGAAGACGACGTTGCGGCGTCTGCCGTCGAGAACCGGTGGCGCCGGCTGCGCGGCGGCGGGCACCAGGTCGGTGGTGGTCACGCCCCCACGATCACACCGCGGACCCCCACCCGCATGCCGAGTCACCCGGTCAGTTGGCGGCCCGGAACGTCGCGAACCGCGCGGGAACGGCGCGCGCGACCAGCACGAGAAGTGACATTCGATACGGGATCGTCACAGCTCAGCGCCAGGGCTCCTCCCCGACGCGGACTGTCGCGTCCCGGGCCGCGGACTCGTCGACGGCCAACGCGACGCGGTGGTCGTGGATGCCGTCGGCCAGCGGGTACGGCTCGGGGCCGCCGGCGACCCAGGCCGCGGTGTCCTCGAGCAGCGTCGCGATCGCGATCTCCTCGTCGTTCCACCGCTGGCCCTGGTACGGGTTCCGGTACAGGACCTGGTCGCCGAAGGTGATGTGGTCGGTGTCGAAACCGTCGAGGTCCAGGTCGTAGCCGGTCTGCCGGCGCTCGATCGGCGTGCGCACGATGGTGCGGTCCGCCACCAGCCGGACGGCCTCCAGGTCCCGCAGCTCACCGGTCGTGCCGCGCACCAGCAGGCGCCGGTTGAGCAGTTGGTTGTGCCACTGGTTGTCGGTGAAGTCGTAGAGCCCGAAGCCGTCCTCGAACGCCAGCGTCGCGATGGTTGTCGTGGCCGGCTTGACCTCGACCGGGTCCGCCCAGCCCGTCCGGCCGATCGGGTCGGCCAGCGGCGCGGTGGTGCGGGTGGCGTGTACCTCGACCGGACCGCGGCCGGTACCGAGGAACGTCCGGATCAGCGACACGGCGTGGTACTGGTGGGTCGAGGAGACGTCCACGCGGGTGACCGTGCCGATCGCGCCGGACCGGACGAGCGCGAGCCGCGCGGCGTGGGGCGGCATGCGCGTGTACTGCTCGGCGACCTGGACCAGCCCGCTCGCGCCGACCGCCCGCCACAGCCGGCGCAGGCCGTCGAGGTCGGGCGCGGGCGGCGTCTCGGCGAGCACCCGCACCCCCCGCTCGACCAGTTCGACGATCAGGGGCGGCGTCACGGCCCACGGCACGGCCGTGACCACGAAGTCGGGTTTCGAGGCGAGGCACGCGTCGAGTGACAGGTGGACGGGCACCGGCAGGTCCTGAGCCCGCCGCGACACCACGCCGACGCAGTCGAGATCCAGCGCGGCGCCCAGCCGCCAGAAGTACTCCGCACGCCAGCCCGTACCCACGATCCCGAAGCTCGTCACGACAGCGATCCAAGCAGGCCGGGTTCGTGCGCGACAACACCTCGGGCACTGCCATCCGCCCACTCCATCGGGTGAACCCTGACGCCCCAGGCAACCAATGGGGGTCCTCACGATTCCTTAGTACGTGTGGAGCGAGCCCGGGGAGCGGGTCGCTCGCACGTACAAAACCGTCTCCTGGGGGATTGTCATGTCTTGGTTCGAGGTACTTCCTGTCGCGCTCATCGCGGTCGGGTGGCTGTGGGCGCCGGGGTTGCCGGTGGCCTATCTGTTGGGGTTGCGGGGGATCGCGGCGTTCGCGATGGCGCCGGTGGTCAGCATCGCCGTGGTGGCGTCCACCGCCGTGGTGGCCGGGATGGCCGGGCTCGACTGGTCGGTGCCGCTGGTGCTGGTCGCCGCGCTCGCCGTCGTCGGGCTCGCCGGACTACTGAGGTTTCTGCTCAGACGCACGGGTCTTCTCGCCGGGACAGCCGATCCGCGCCGGCTTTCCCTGATCGCGGCGGCCGGGTTCGTGCCCGCGGCCGTGCTGGCCGCGGTGAGCGTGGTGCACGCCGTCGGCTCGCCGGACACCCTCTCGCAGGTGTTCGACACGCCGTTCCACTACAACGCGCTCGCCTACATCCGGGACTCGCACGACGCGTCGTCGCTGACCATCTCGGCACTGGGTGACCCGGAGGTCACGCCGGCCTTCTACCCGGCGGCCTGGCACGACTTCACGTCGCTGGTCATGATGTCCACCGGCGCGTCGGTGCCGGTCGCCGCGAACGTGTTCTGCACGGTCATCACCGTTCTCCTGTGGCCTGCCTCGTGCCTGCTGCTGGTGCGGCAGCTGTTCGGCCGCAACACCGCCGCGCTGGTGGTCACCGGGGTGCTCTCGATCGCGTTTCCCGGGTTTCCGTGGGACTTCTTCGGCTGGGGCGTGCTCTGGCCGAACCTGCTCGGGATGGCGCTCGCGCCCGCGCTGTTCGCGCTGGTCCTGACGGTCACCGGCTGGGTCAGGGACGACATGGTCGGCCGCGGCCGGGCGTGGCTCCTGCTGGCGATCGCGGTCGTCGCGGCCGGCTTCGCGCATCCGAACGTGCTGTTCTCGCTGGCCGCGCTGTCGATCTTCCCGGCGGGCGCCGCGCTCTTCCTGCGCGCCAGGCGGTTGCACCGCGAGGGCCGCACCCGCCGCGCGATCGTCGAGTACGTCGTGTTCGTCGTGGCGCTCGTCGGCGGCTGGCTGGGCACGATCACCTCGTCCGCGCTCGCGCCTGCCAGGAACTGGGCCTCCTGGAAGTCGTTCGAGACGCCGGCGAACGCGGTCGGCGAGGTGTTGTTCAACGCCACCAACCAGCACGAGGCGTTGTGGTTGCTGTCCGCCGTGATGATCGTCGGCGCGTTCACGGCCCGCCGGTTCCCCGCGATGCGGTGGGTGCTGGCCGCGCACCTGGTGTCCGGGTTCCTGTACGTGGTCTCGGCCTCGCTCGTCCGGCCGGACACCCGGCTGCTGATCGGCTTCTGGTACAACGACTCGCACCGCCTCGCCGCGATGCTGCCGATCACCGCCGTGCCCCTCGCCGTCGCGGGCGTGGTGTTCCTCACGACCAGGCTGAAGGCGCTCGTGCGGACCGAGCGGGCGACCGTGCCGGTGCTGGCGGTCGGGTTGACCGTGTTGCTGGTCGTGGTGACCGCCGGTCTGTACCCGGCCGACCGGGAGTCGCGGGTCGCGGTGACCTACCAGCAGCCCGAGAACCAGAAGCTCGTGAGCGACCGGATGCGGGCGTTCTACGACCGCGTCGCCGACCGGATCCCGGAGAGCTCGGTGGTGATCGGCAACCCCTTCGACGGAAGCGTGATGCTGTGGGCACTGGAGGACCGGCGCGTGCTGTACCCGCACTTCCTGTCCTCGAAGAGTCCGGACGAGGTGTACCTCGGCCAGAACCTGTACAAGGCGTCGTGGGACTCGCGGGTGTGCGAGGCGGTCAGGCGGTACCGGATCGAGTATGTGTTGCAGGGCAAGGACGACCCGGCGATCGCCAGGACGACGCCGTTCCAGGGGATCTCGAAGGTCGCCGACGCGCGGGGGTTCGAGCTGGTCGACCGCGCCGGGCCGACCAGCCTCTACCGCATCACCGCCTGTGGTTAGGTCCGCACCTGTGCGCTCGGGGAGGCGGACTGGCGTGCCCACGCGTTCCTGAGCTTCACCCTTGCGCCCGTCTGCATGAGCGAGCCGGCGTACAGCCGGCTCGCCAGCAGCACGATCAGCACGAGGGTGCCGCCCAGCAAACCCAGCGCCACCAACGGTTCCCAGAGGTGCGCCTCGCCGGCGAACAACCGCACCGGCATCGCGACCGCCGCCGAGAAGGGCACGTAGGACAGGACGCTCATCGCGGTCGGGTCCTCGGCGAAGAACACGACCGCGAAGTACGGACCGAGGATCAGCAGCATCACCAGCCCCGTGCTGGAGCCGAGATCCTCCTGGCGGCTGACCAGCGAGCCGGCGACCGCCCAGATCGAGGCGAGCAGCACGAACCCGAGACACATGAAGGGCACGAACCACCCGAGCGCGGGCGCGACGACGGACAGCAGGTCCCGGTGGCCGCCGACGGTGAGCGCGATCGGCGCGGCGACGGCGATCACGGCCACCTGGGCGAGCGTCAGCACGGCGTGGCCGACGATCTTGCCGGTCAGCAGCGCGCGGATGGGGATGGTGGAGACGAGGATCTCGACGATCCTGGTCTGTTTCTCGATGACCGTGCTCTGGGCGATGGCCGCGCCACCCGCGGCGAAGAGCAGGAACATGAAGGCGAAGACCTGGATGACCAGCTGGCGCTCGTTGCTGGTGACCGAGGACCTCTCGAGCAGGTCGACCGGCGGCGCGGTGGCGAGCGCGGCGACGATGTCGGTTGGCGGGTCGTCGAGGGCGATGACCCGCACCCCGCTGGGCGGGTCGCCGGGCACGACGGCGGCCTCGACCTTGTCGTCCCGGACCAGCCGCTCGGCGGCGGCGACGGAGCCGACCTCGCGGACGTCGAGCCCGGTGCCGTCGAGCACCCGGCTCGCCGCGGCCCCGACGGCGGCGACCTCGTCCGGGTCGTCGGAGAGCACCCTGGGCAGGACGGCGGACGCGAACAGCACGACGAGGATGACGGCGAGCCCGACCCAGGTCCCCTTCATCCGGACGAAGCTCCGCACCTCCCGCTCGGCCACCAACCTGGCCGAGGTGGTGAACGACGTGGCCATCAGACGACCTCCTTGAAGATCTCGTCGAGTGTCGGCAGCAGTGGGCCGAATCTCCTGACCCCACCCCGGTCCAGTGCCGCGGCCAGCACCTGCTGGTCCGCCCGCCCCCCGTTCACCAGGTCGAACACCGCCCGCGGCCCGTCCAGGTCGACGACCCGCACCCCCGGGTGGTCCCGCAGCCAGCCGGCATCGCTGTCCACGACCAGTTCGAACCTCGCCGAGCCGTGCTGTGCGCGTAGCTCCTCGCGTCCACCGCTCGCCTTGATCACGCCCTCGGAGATGATCACCAGGTCGTCGCACAGGCGCTCGACCACCGCGAGCTGGTGACTGGAGAACAGCACCGGCACCCCTGCCGTGGCCCGCTCCCGCAGCACCCCGAGCACGGTGTCGATCGCCAGCGGGTCGAGCCCGGAGAAGGGCTCGTCCAGGATCAGTAGATCCGGGTCGTGCACGAGCGCCGCCGCCACCTGCACCCGCTGCTGGTTCCCGAGCGACAACGCCTCGAGCCGGTCCCCGGCGCGATCGTCCAACTCCAGCTGCGCCAGCAGAAGCGCGGTGTTCGCCGACGCCTTCTCGTGGCTCAGTCCGTGCAGCTGCCCGAGCCACGTGACCTGCTCGGCCACCTTCATCTTCGGGTACAGGCCACGTTCCTCCGGCATGTACCCGAACCGCTGCCGCACGGACTGGGTCACCGGCGCGCCCCGCCACGTCACCGAGCCGCCGTGCGGCTCGAGCACACCGAGGATGATCCGCATCGTGGTCGTCTTGCCGGAGCCGTTCGCGCCGAGGAACCCGGTCATCCGCCCCGGCCGCACGTCGAACGACACCCCGTCGACGACCCGGCGGTCACCGAAGCTCCGGCTTATCGTGGAGACCTTCAACATGCCGGAGACGCTAGGGAACCACCGGCCGCCGCGCGTCCGGCGCGCGGCCCACCCGCTAGTCCTCCTCGCGACCCACGCCCGGCGCGACGATCCCCTTCTCGTAGGCGAAGACCACGGCGTGGGTGCGGTCGCGAAGACCCAGCTTGGTCAGCACCCGGGACACGTGCGTCTTTACCGTCGTCTCCCCCAGGTACAGCTCCCTGGCGATCTCCGCGTTGCTCGCGCCGCGGGCCAGCTTCACCAGCACCTCGAACTCGCGGTCGGTCAGCTCCGGCGGCCGGTGCACCGGCGGGGGCGGCGCCTGCGCGGAGAACCGGGCGATCACCCGGCGGGTGACCTCCGGGGACAGCAACGCGTCGCCACGCGCCACGATCCGCACCGCCTCGACGAGGTCCTCCGGCGACGCGTTCTTGAGCAGGAACCCGCTCGCACCGGCCCGCAACGCCTCGAACAGGTAGTCCTCGCGGTCGAACGTGGTGAGGATGACGACTCTGGTGTTTCCCGAGCCGAGCACGCGGCGGGTCGCCTCCAGGACGTCGATCCCGGGCATCTGGACGTCCATGAGCACCACGTCCGGCCGCAGCCGCTGCGACAGCTCGACCGCCGTGAGCCCGTCTCCCGCCTCGCCGACGACCTCGATGTCGTTCTCCATCCCCAGGATGACGCGGAAGCCCGCGCGGACGAGGTCCTGGTCGTCCGCGAGCAGTACCCGGAGCATCACGCACCACCGCCTCGGGTCACGGGCAGGCTCGCCCTGACGCGGTAACCAGCATCCCGCCGCGGCCCGGCCTCCAGTTCGCCGCCGTGCACGGCGATCCGCTCCCGCATGCCCACCAACCCGAACCCGCCCGTCCTCGTCTGGCCGTGTCCGCGGCCGTCGTCGGTGATCTCGACCTCGAGCGCGTTGTCGAGGTACCGCACGCGAACCTCGGCGCTGCGCGCGCCGGCGTGCCTGACCACGTTGGTCAACGCCTCCTGCACGACCCGGTACGCCGACAGCGCGACGCCTTCCGGCACCGGCCGCGGCTCACCGTAGACACCGTGCCGCACGTCGAGGCCGGTGGCGCGGGCACGCGACACCAGGTCGTCCAGCTGGTCCAGCCCCGGCGAGACCTCGTGACCCTCGGGTTGCTCCGCGTCTTCCGCACGCAGGACACCGAGGAGGCCACGTAGCTCGCCGATGGCGTTGCGGGCGGTCCGCTCGACGGTCTGGAGCGCCTCGCGGGCGAGGTCCGCGTCCTTGTCGAGCGCGCGGCGTGCCGCGCCGGCCTGGACACCCATGACCGACACGTGGTGCGCGACGACGTCGTGCAGGTCCCGCGCGATCCGCAGCCGCTCGGCGACGACGGCGCCCAGCATGTTCTGTTCCTGGGAGAGCCGCAGCTGTTCGGCGCGGTACTCGATCTCCGCCTGCCGGCGCGCGGAGAGCCAGGCCATGTTGCCGAACCCCCAGGCGGTCCCGAAGTACACGACGTTGACGACGAGGTTGAGCAGCAGGTTCGCGAGCAACGGGTCGAGCGGTCCCGCGGCGGCGGGGAACTCCGGCCTCGGGTTGGTCAGTGCGCCGACGAACGACGCCAGCAGCCAGCCGGACATGAAGATGATCACACCGACCCGCGACCACCGGGCGACGACCCGGTTCCGCTCCCACGCGCCGACGGTGAAGACCGCGATGAACAACGCGACCGACGGCGTGTTGTTGTCGCCGATGTGCCGCAACTGCGCGCCGATGAACACCACACTGATGATGATCACCACGACGAGCGGGTACCGCCGCCGCACGGCGAGCGGCACGGCCAGGGCGACACCCCAGGCAAGCTGCTCGGGGAGCGCCGGCGCGTCCCCGAACGCGAACGCGCCCACGCTGTTGATGAGCACGAGCATCACCACGGCACCGACGAGCACCGCGAGCGCGATCCAGACGTCCCACCGCCGCTCGCCGGCCGTCGGCGGCGGCCGGCGCCACCGGCTCCAGTCGGGCTCCCCAGTGCTCATGTGGCCAAAGGTAGTGCATGGGAGAACCGTTTCCCGGCCGCCGGACCGGCCGTGCCAGGCACAACGCGACCGCCCCGGTGGCCGGCAGTCCAATGTCCACAGTGGACAGATGGCGAACGCGGCTGTGCCGGGGAAATCATGTCTCCTACCGAGCGTCGTAACGACAAGTCGCGTGCTGCCGGCCGTACCATGGCCGACCATGGAACCCGCTGAAGCAGCGCAGCCGGCCTTCCCTGAGACGAGAGCCGCTCACCGTGCACCACCGCAGGAAAGCTCCGTCGGTGAACCGACGGTCCAGCCGACCCCGGGCCGGCCAACGCTCCCGCGGCGACGTAGGCAGACTCATCTCGCGCCCCAGCTCGTGAACTCCCAACAGCAGGCGGCGCAGCAGCAGGGACCCCGGCGCGAACGGTCGCCGGAGCGGTCGCGTGACCTGTTCACCGCGATCGAGAACGGCACCCGCCTGGGCCGGCTGCACCGGGACGCGGGCAACCACCAGGACGGACAGGAAGGCCGACACGCGTGAGCACGTGCTCGTCATCCGGGCCCGCGGAGTGGGAACCGTCCGACACCTGCCGGTAACAATCAGCGAAAGGTGGTACCTCCACAGTTGACACTCCGCTAGGGTCTTGGCCGGGTCGGGGCCGTCACCCTTGGGGGAACTCTTTCATGCGTCGCGCGTTACCTGCTGTCATTACCGCACTGCTTACCGTGGGGCTCCTGGTGGGTCCGCCGGTCGGGGCGCAGCCGGCCGCCGACCCGGTGCCGTCGACCTACACCGCCATGTCGCCGACTCGGGTGCTCGACACCCGGGACGGCACCGGCGCCGGCACGCGAAACCCCATCGGACCGGGCGGCACGGTCACGCTCGACCTGTCGGCCAGGGTGCCGGACACCGCCACCGCCGTGGTCCTCAACGTGACCGGGGTGACGCCGACGGCCAGCACCTTCGTGACGATCTACCCGGCCGGCATCGCCCGGCCCACGACCTCGAACCTCAACCTGCCGCCGGGTGACATCCGCGCCATCCAGGTGACCGTCACGCTCGGCGCGAACCGCTCGGTCAGCCTGTACAACAACACCGGCAACACCCACGTCGTCGCCGACCTCGCCGGGTACTACGGCACGACCGCCGCCGCCAAGTTCACCGCGCTGAGCCCGAACCGGGTGCTCGACACCCGCGACACCAACAGTCCGGTCGGCCCCGGCGGTGTCCGGACGGTCGACCTGGGCTCGCGGATCCCCGCGTCGGCGACCGCGGTCACCTTCAACCTGACGGGCACCGCCGCGTCCACCGCCACCGTCGTGACGGCGTTCCCGAGCGGCACCGCCCGCCCGTCCGCGTCGAGCCTGAACCTGCCCTCCGGTGACACCCGCGCGAACCTGGTGACCGTCGCCGTCGGCGCCGACGGCAAGGTCAACCTGTACAACAACACCGGTAACGTCCACCTCATCGTGGACGTGACCGGCTTCTACACCCCGGACTACGGCTCGGTCTTCCTCCCGCAGAACCCGACCCGGGTGCTCGACACGCGCAACGGCACCGGGACCGACGGCACGCTCCCGCTCGAGGCCGACGAGGTCCGCTCGGTCGACCTCACCGGCAGCGGCGTCCCCGTGACCGCCACCGGCGCGGTCCTCAACGTCACCGCCGTCGATCTGGCCGGTTCGACCTTCGTCGCGGCCTGGCCGCAGTGGGAGGACCGGCCGGCCTTCGGCTCGACCCTCAACGCGTCCGCCAACCAGATCGTGTCCAACGCCGCCGTGGTGCCGTTCGTCCGCTCGCTCGGCGTCGACTTCTACAACCTGGCCGGCAGCACGCACCTGATCGCCGACCTGGCCGGCGTGTTCGCCGCCGTCGAGGACCAGTGCCGCGCCGACTGCGTCTATGCCTGGGGCGACAACTTCAGCCGCAAGCTGGGCACCTCCGAGGCCCAGTTCAGCCGGGTCGTCCGGTGGTACGTCACCGGGCTGTCCGGTGCGCAGGCGGTCGAGGGTGGCGGCTACCGCAACGGCTACGCCCTGCTCAAGGACGGCACCGTCCGGTCGTGGGGCAACAACGACTTCGGCCAGCTCGGCAACGGCTGGACCAGCAACCAGACCGGCGGCGGTTCGCCGTTGCCGGTGCCGGTCGTGGGGCTGACCGGCGTCACCGCCATCGCGGCGGGCGGGAACACCGCCTACGCACTGCGTGACGACGGCACCGTCTGGGCCTGGGGCGCCGGCAGCGGCGGCCAGCTCGGCAACGGGGCGGTCAACGACGCTGGCGCACCGGTCAGGGTCGGCACCCTGACCGGCGTGGTCTCGATCGCCGCCACCGGCGCCAACGGGTACGCCGTCCGCGACGACGGCACGGTCTGGGCGTGGGGCTCGAACGCCTCGGGCGCGCTCGGCACCGGCTCGTCGGACGTCCAGTCGTCGGTGCCCGTCCAGGTGCGCAACCTCGCCGGCGCCAAGGAGGTCGCGGGCGGGGGCAACGGCGCCTACGTCCACCGCGCCGACGGCACGGTCTGGGCCTGGGGCAACAACACCGAGGGCCAGCTGGGCAACGGCTCGACGGCGGCGCAGTCGACGACGCCGGTCCAGGTCAGCGGCCTCACCGACGCCGTCGCGATCGCGGGCGGCCGCTACAACGGCTACGCGGTCAGGGCCGACGGCACCGTCTGGGCGTGGGGCGCGGGCTCGGACGGCGCACTGGGCGGCGGCCAGGACTGCGAGACGGTCGCCTTCCCGTGCGCGTCACGCACGCCCGTCCAGGTCTCCGGCATCACCGACGCGACCAAGGTCGCGAGCTTCCAGTACGGCGCCTATGCCCTCCATGCCGACGGCTCCGTAGCCGCCTGGGGCTTCAACGGCTACTCCTCGCTGGGCAACCCCGACGCAGGCTGGACAGCACTCGTACCCGTACAGGTCACCGGCGTCACCAACGCAACCGACCTCGGCGCCGCCGAGTACACCGGCTTCGTGGTAGTCCCCTAACCCCGCGAGTCCCGCGTTCACACCTAGCGAGTCCCGCGTTCAACCATGGTGAGTTGCGGTTTCGTGCACACGAGACCCGGACGTGCATGCCGGGCCTGCACGAAACCGCAACTCGGTGTGGGCGAACGCGGGACTCGCGGTGTTTGAACGCGGGACTCGCGGTGTTTGAACGCGGGACTCGCGGTGTTTGGGCGCGGGACTCGCGGTGAAAGTGATCGGGAACCGTGTTGGTGTGGCGGTGCGAGTGGGGGGAAAGTACGGGAGAAGCAGGTCGCAAGTTCACGACCCTAGCGTGAAAAACACACGAGACGGGTGTGAGGAAGGCGGCGCTGCAGTCATGAAGGCAGATCTCGCGATGTTCGGTGGCACGCCCACCGTCCGGCCCGAATACCGGCGGCTGGAATGGCCCGTGGTCACGGATGCCGACCGGGCGGCGGTGGGGCGCGTACTGGACAGTCGCAAGTTCACCGTCGGGGCGAAGAACGAGGCCGAGATCCACGGCCTCGAGGCGGAATGGGCCGAGTTCTGCGGCACGCGGTACGCGGTGTCGGTGAACAGCGGCACCGTCGCGCTGGAGCTGGCGCTCGCCGCGCTCGGCATCCAGCCGGGCGACGAGGTGATCGTCCCGGCGCTCAGCTACGTGGCGACCGCGATGGCGCCGCTGTACTCCCTCGCGGTACCGGTCTTCGTGGACATCGACCCGGTGACGTTCAACATCGACGTGTCCAAGATCGAGGCCAAGATCACCAACCGCACGCGGGCGATCGTGCCGGTGCACCTCGGCGGCCTGCCCGCCGACATGGACGAGATCCTTGCCCTGGCGAAGAAGTACGACCTGCTGGTGGTCGAGGACGCCGTGCAGGCGCAGGGCGGCACCTACCGCGGCCGCACGTGCGGGTCGATCGGCGACGCGGGCGTGTTCAGCCTCAACGTGGAGAAGAGCATCCCCACCTGCGGCGAGGGCGGACTGGTGGTCACCGACCGCGAGGACGTCGTCGAGCGCATCCGGAGCCTGCGCATCCTCGGCGAGGATCTGTCCACGGAGGAGCGTCTGTACGTCTCGGCGACCCGCGGCTCGAACCTCAAGCTGAGCTCCGTGCTGGCCGCGTTCACCCGCGCACAGCTCGCGCGTTTCTGGGAATACCAACAGAAGCGGGACGTCAACACCCCGGTCTTCGTCGACCGCCTGGCCGAGCTGCCGGGCATCATCGCGCCCTCGGTCCCCGACGACCGCACCCACATGTGGCACATGCTGCGCTTCCGGTTCGACCCGCGAGCGGTCGGCCTGTCGGACGTGACGCCCGGCCGGTTCCGCGCCGCGCTGCGCCGCGCGCTGCTCGCCGAGGGCGTGCCGCTCACGCACTACCAGATCATCCCGCTGCCCGGCCAACCCGTGTTCCAGGACCAGAACGCGTACGGCAACGGGCTGCCGTGGTCGCTGCCCGGCACGAACCCGCAGCGCTACGACCTCGCCGACTACCCCGTGACGTGCCAGATCATCGAGGACTCCCTGTGCCTGCGCCGCATGCACCTCAACCCGGACGCCGGCCCGGCGCTGGACGAGTACGCGACCGCGTTCGAGCGGGTGTGGGACAACCTGGAGCACGTCGCCCGTTACGCCCGCGCGATGCGTTACCAGGCCCCGTGGCAGGCCGTGCCGCGCTACCAGAACGCGGACGCGGCATGACCACCGCCGTCGCCGACGATCTCCCGCTCCGCCGCACCGCCCTCGCGGTGCGGGAGCACGTGTTGCGGATCGGGGCGGGTCCGATCGGGACACACGTCGGTGGCGCGTTGTCCGCCACCGACATCCTCGTGGCCCTGTACCGCGAGGTGCTGCGGGTCCGCCCGGAGGAGCCACGCTGGCCGGGCCGCGACCACTTCATCCTCAGCAAGGGCCACGCGTCGGCCGCCCTGTACGCGACGCTGGCCGAGTGCGGCTTCTTCCCCGTCGACGAGCTGGACACGTACGGCCGCATCGACGGCCGCCTGATGGCACATCCCACGCCCGCCGTGCCCGGCGTCGAGTTCGCGACCGGTTCGCTGGGCCACGGCCTGGCACTGGGCGCGGGACTCGCCCTGGCCGCCCTGCGTGCCGGGCGCGAGAACCGCGTGTTCGTCCTGATGGGCGACGGCGAGCTGCAGGAGGGCACGGTGTGGGAGGCCGCGATGGCCGCCGCCCACTACCGCCTCGACAACCTGACCGCCGTGGTCGACCGGAACCGGCTGCAGATCAGCGGGTCCACGGAGGACAGGATGCGCCTGGAGCCGCTGGCCGACAAGTGGCGCGCCTTCGGCTGGCGTGTGTCCGAAGTGGACGGACACAGCTTCGACCAGCTGGTTCCCGCGCTGGAAACACGTTCGGCCGGCCCAACCGTGCTGATCGCCGACACGGTCAAGGGCCAGGGTGTGCGGCATCTCCAGCACCGCAAGCAGAGTCATTTCGCCAAGCTCGGCGCCGCGGCGTACGAGCGGGCCCTCGGCGCGCTGAGGGCCGTGGCATGACCAGCGGCTTACTGTCCTCCGACCGGGCCGCGTACCGCGCGACCCTGCTGGAGCTGGCACGCAGCGACCCACGGATCTGGTGCCTGGACTCGGACATGGGCGGCCTGGAGAAGGAGTTCCAGGCGGAGCTGCCGGGCCAGTACGTGGATGTCGGCATCGCGGAGGCGAACCTGATGTCGTTCGCCGCCGCCCTGGCGAGCCAGGGAATCGTGCCGTTCGCGAACACCATGGCGGCGTTCGCGTCCGCGCGGGCGCTGGAACAGGTCAAGCTGGACATCGCCTACCACGACCTGCCGGTCCGCATCGTCGCCACGCACGCGGGTCTGTCGGCCGCGCACTACGGCCCGACCCACCACGCGACGAACGACGTGGCGGCCATGCGAACCCTCCCGAACATGACCGTCCTGGCCCCCGCGGACGCCGCCGAGACGGCCCACCTGGTCGCCGCGGCGGTCGAGCACCCGGGCCCGGTCTACCTCCGCCTGGGCCGCAACCCGATCCCGCTGGTGAGCGACCGGCCACCGACCATCGCCAGGGCGATGGAGCTGCGCGAGGGCAGCGACGTCACGATCGTCGCCAGTGGCGCCCTTCCCGTCCACTTCGCCCTGGACGCGGCGGCCGAGCTGCGCGAGCGGCACATCTCGGCCCGAGTACTGAACATGCACACGATCAAGCCACTGGACGTGCCCGCACTCGTCGCGGCGGCCGAGCAGACCGCCGGCGTGGTCACGGTCGAGGACCACTCGGTGTTCGGCGGGCTGGGTGGCGCGGTCGCGGAGGCGCTGGCGGAGCACCGTCCCACGCGGGTGCGGCGGGTCGGCATCGCGGACGCCTTCTGCCACCGCCCGGGAACGCACGCCGAACAGCTGGCGGCGGCGGGAGTGTCACCGGCACACGTCGTGTCGGCGGCACTCGCAGTAACCGACAAAGGAGATCAGTCATGACCGTAGCCCTGAGCACCTGCCCCGACTGCACCGAGGCCGTCCCCGCGGCGGGCGACGTCCGCGTCGCGTCGATCACGGTCTGCCCCGGCTGCCAGGCCGAGCTCGAGGTGATCAGCATCGACCCCGTCGAGTACGCCCTGGCACCGGACATCGAGGAAGACTTCGGCGAATGACCCTCGCCGTACTGACCACGCGTACCCGTCTCGAGGAGCGGCTGATCTTCGCCGCCCTCGAGCGGCGCGGCATTCCCTATGCCCAGGTGGACGACCGGTCCCTGATCCACCACCTGGGCGACCGGGAGGTCCCGCGCTACCTCGGCGTCCTGAACCGGATCATGTCGCACACCAGGAGTGTCTACGCGACAAGGCTGTTCGAGGCGACGGGCCACCAGGTCCTCAACCCCAGCAACGTGGTCGAGACCTGCGGCGACAAGATCCTGACCTCACTGGCGCTGACGAAGGCCGGCATCCCCACCCCGAGAACGGTCGTCGCGGTGACCCCCGACGCGGCCGTCGAGGCCATCGAGCAGCTCGGCTACCCGGCCGTGGTCAAGCCGGCCGTGGGCTCGTGGGGCCGTCTGCTGTCCAAGGTGAACGACCGGGACGCGGCCGAGACGCTGATCGAGCACAAGCAGTCGCTCCGCTCCCCTATCCACAACGTGTACTACCTCCAGGAGTACATCGACAAGCCGGACCGCGACATCCGCGTGATCGTCCTGGGCGACGAGCCGGTGGCCGCCGTCTACCGCCGCTCCGACCACTGGATCACGAACACCGCACGCGGCGCGACGACGACATCGTGCCCGCTGACCGACGACCTCGTGAGCCTGGCGCTGCGCGCGTCGGCGGCGGTCGGCGGCGGCATGCTCGCGGTGGACCTCCTGGAACGCTCGACGGGCGAGCTGCTCGTCACGGAGGTCAACCACACCATGGAGTTCCACGGCCTGGCGGCGGCGACCGACGTGGACGTGGCGGACCTGATCGTCACCCACACACTGTCCACACTGGAGCGTGCCGCATGAGGGCGACGGTCGTCGGCGGCAGCGGCTACATCGGCGGCGAGCTGGTCCGCCTCCTGCGGGGCCATCCGGAGGTCGAGCTGGCGTACGTCACCTCGGACCGCTACGCCGGCCGCCCACTGCGTACCGCACACCCGAACTTCCGCGGCGTGAACCAGACGTTCGTGCCGGCCGGCGAGGTGGGCGAGTCCGACGTCGTGTTCCTCGCCGTCCCGCACGGCGCGTCGATGAAGGAGATTGACCACTGGGCGACCCGCGCCCCGCGGGTCATCGACCTGAGCGCGGACTTCCGCCTGCACGACGACCGGCTCCGCGCGCGCCACTACCCCGGCAGCGCCCCGGATCCCGAGTGGCTGGCCCGTTTCCGCACGGGCATCCCCGAGCTGAACCGCGAGAACCTCCGCGACGCCAGGCACATCGCGGTGGCGGGCTGCATGGCGAACGCCGCCATCCTGGCGCTTCACCCGCTGGCCGCCGCCGGACTCGTGGCCGGCACGGTGCTGGTCGACGCCCGCACCGGGTCGTCCGGCGGTGGCCGTGTGCCCGACGAGGGCAGCCATCACCCCGAACGCAGCGGCGCGCTGCGCATGGCGAAACCGCACGGACACCGGCACATCGCGGAGATCGAGCAGGCGTGCGGGGTCGGCGTGCACATGTCGGTGACGGCCGTCGAGGCCGTCCGCGGCGTGCAGGTCGTGTGCCACGTGCCCCTGCCCGGCGCGCTGCCCGAACGCGACGTCTGGGCGGTCTACCGGGACGCTTACCGGAGCGAGCCATTCGTCCGGCTGGTCCGCGAACGCTCGGCACTGCATCGCCTGCCCGAGCCCAAACTATTGTCCGGCACCAACTTCTGCGACATAGGCCTGACGGTCACGCCGGGCACCGAGCACCTGATCGTGGTCTCGGCCATCGACAACCTCGTCAAGGGAGGTGCGGGGAATGCCGTCCAGTGCCTCAACATCGCGGCGGGCTACCCGGAGACAACCGGCCTCGAGTTCATGGGCCTCCACCCGCTGTGAGCGTTACGTCGTCAAGCTGGGCGGCTCACTGGGCACCGAGATGGCCAACGCCTGCGACGACCTCCGCACGCTGGTGGCACAGGGCGCCGAGGTGGTGGTCGTCCACGGCGGCGGCGCGGCGGCCGACCAGGTCACCGTGGAACTGGGCCGCCGGAAGCGTTACCTGACCGCGCGGGACGGTCGCCGCAGCCGTTACACCGACGCCGCGGCACTGGACGCGTTGACGCTGGGCATCCTGGGCCGGGTCAAGCCGGCGATCGTGACCGCCCTGGGGGACCGTGCGGTGGGCCTGTCGGGCGTGGACGGCGGCATGGTGAAGGCGACCCGCAACCGCCCGGCCCGGGCGACCGTGGACGGCAGGGAGATGATCGTCCGCGACGACCTTTCCGGTCGGGTGTCCGAAGTGGACACCACGCTGCCACGCGCCCTGCTGGCGGCCGGCTTCGTCCCGGTGGTCTCCCCACCGGCGCTGGGCCCCGACGGCCCGCTGAACGTGGACGCAGACCGCTTCGCCGCGGCGCTGGCGATCGCACTGGCGGCCGACTGGCTGATCGTGCTGTCGAACGTCCCGGGCCTGCTGCGCGACCTGGACGATCCCACCAGCGTGGTACCGGAGGTCCCGGCCGACCTGGACGTGTCCGTGGCCGACGGCCGCATGAGGGTCAAGCTCCAGGCCGCCGCGGCGGCCCGCCGGGCCGGTGTGACCAACGTGGTCCTCGCCGACGGCCGGGCCGACTCGCCGATCACGGCCGCGCGCGCGGGCGCCGGCACCCGTTTCACCGAAGGGAAACCCGATGTCCGAGCGAGCTGAGGCGTTGCTGCGGCGGATGGTCGAGATCCCGTCGGTGTCGGGCGACGAGAAGCGGCTGGCGGTCTTCCTGACGGAGGAGCTTGCCACCTGGGGCTTCACCACGTACCTGGACGAGGCAGGCAACGCGATAGCCCGCCGGGGCGACCCCGCCGCGCCCATGATCCTCCTGGTCGGGCACATGGACACCGTCCCCGGCGGGCCGGCGGTTTCCCGGGCGGGCGACATCCTGCACGGGCGAGGCACGGTGGACGCGAAGGGCCCACTGGCCACGATGATCTGCGCGGCGGCGGAGGCGGACCTGAGCGGCATCCAGTACGTGGTGGCCGGCGTGGTCGAGGAGGAGACCTACGGCCGGGGCGCGACACACCTGGCGGAGTGCTTCCGTCCGGCGGTGGCGTTCGTGGGCGAGCCGAACGGCTGGTCCGGCGTGGGCATCGGCTACAAGGGCCGAATCATGTTGCGCTACAGCGTGTCCCGGCCGGCCGTCCACACCGCGAGCCCGGCGGAGAAGGCGAGCGAGGCCGCGGCCGCGTTCTGGCACGACGTCCTGAACTACTGCGCCTCGGTGACGACCAGCGAGAAGGCGTTCGACCGTCCGATCCCGACACTGAACGAGATGTCCGGTGACATAGCGGACGCCCACCTGGTGATCTCGGTCCGCACCCCACCGGGGTTCGACCTACCGGCGTTCGAGGCGTTCCTGCGAACCGTGACGCGCGACGGCGAACTGGTCATCGACGACCGCACCCCGGGTGTCCGGGTTGATCACCGGGGCGTCGCGGTCCGCGCGCTGTGCGCCGGCATCCGGGCGCAGGGCGCCCGCCCGACGCTCAAGCTGAAGACGGGCACGGCGGACCTGAACATCGTGGAGCCACGCTGGCAGGTCCCGATGGCGGTGTACGGCCCCGGCGACTCGGCACTGGACCACACCGACGACGAGCACATCTCGCTGGCCGAGTACACGAAGGCGATCGAGGTCCTACGCGACGCGCTGAACATCCTCGCCGCCGGACTTCGTGGGTAGCGCCCGCACCTCGGCGACGGGGAAGGACCGCCGCCACCGCCCGCCCACGGCGACCAGCACGGCGACCAGTACGCCCGCGAACGCGCCGAGGAGGAGGAAGGAGACCCGCCCGGTCAGTTCGTAGAGCACGACCCCCACCACGGGCCCCAGCACATTGCCCACATCGGACACGAGTCCGAACAACCCGAACGCGGCGCCCTGGCTGGCCGCGGCCGACCTCAGCTCGACGATCCCCCGCCGGGCGGTGAGGAACAGGACCGCATACCCCACCATCACAACGAGAAACGCCGCGGCGACGGGCAGGACGGCCGCGCTGGCGGCCATCCCGGCAAGCCCGCCACCGAGCAGCAGAAGCCCGATCCCGACGAGCGGCACGAGGGCAAGGCGGTCGGCGACGCGTCCCAGCACCCACATGCTGACCGCGGAGGTGGCGAGCCCCACGACGAACACGACGGAGATCGCGCCGCGAGCGGACCCGGTCGCCGCGCCACTCAGGTAAAGCGGCAGAACCGGCTCGAGGGACGTGTAGACGAGGTGGGTGAAGAGGTCGAGCAACCCGAGCACGAGCACCCACCGCCACCACCGCTGCCGGCCGGTGACGCGCTCGGTCTCCTCGTGGGCCTCGGCGGGCATGTCCGGAATGGCCCGCAGCAACCCGAAAGCGGTCAACGAGGTCAACGCGGCCCCGGCGACGAACAGGGCCTCCAGCCCGAAGGGTGCGGCGACTCCCGCGACCAGGGGCCCGAGCAGGAACCCGGCCACGGCGGCGGACCCGAAGTTGCCCATCATCCGGCTGGAGGAGACGTCGTAGCGCCGGCAGAGCGCGGACATCCCGGCGTACAGGGCGGGAGTGACGAGCCCTTCCCCGATCCCCCAGACGAACCGCCCGGCCAGCAACGTGACGGAGTCGGCGGCGAGGGCGGTCATCACGATCCCGGCGGCGGCGATGTTGAGGGCGACGCAGGCGACGGCCCGGGGCCGCCACCGGTCCACCCAGGCACCGCCGACGGGTTGGCACAACGCCTTGGCAGCGGCGAAGAGCGCGAACATCAGCGCGATGGTGACCGGCCCGGCCCCGACCCGTTCCTCGAGATCGGGAACGAAGGGAATCAGGACGGTGTAGGACGCATTGACGCTGATGACCGCGATGAGGAGGAGAAGCGCACGCCGCTGCCCGGCCCCCATCAGGCGGCCTCGATGTAGGCGTGCAGGGTGGCGTGCATCCCGTTGATGGCGGTCGCGAGCTCCGGCCGGGCGACGGGCGAGTAGACCATGGCCCACAGCTCGGTGGCGTCGAGCCCGTGCCGCTCCTTGAAGCGGTAGTTGTCGCGCCCCCACTCGATCCGCGTCATGCCGTTGTCGTAGGCCCACTCGGTGGACCGGTACATGAGGTGGATGTAGGTGCTGTACTCGTGGAGGCTCCTGTAGTCGACCCCGCCACACATGAAGGTGACCTCGTCACCGCGCCGGAAACCGAAGAACACCCCCACGAGCCGCGTACCCACCTGCGCCGCGACGAGCAACGCACCGGGCACGTCGAGCATCCCGTGCAGGGCGTCCTCGTCGAACAGTGCGGGCCACTCGTTCTTGTCGCTGGTGTCGACGGTCAGCGGAAAAGCCTCCGGCACAAGGTGATGCGCGTCGGCCCCGGCAAGCATCCGCACCCGCAACCCACGTTCCTCACCACGCCGCAGCCGCCGCTCGACGTCCCGCCGGATCTTGGGGCTGAGCCGGTACATGTGGTCCTGGAAGGACCCGTCGACGTCGATGCTGTAGGTCCGCTCGAGGTGAACCGTCCCGACCGGCGGCCCGACGACATCGAGCCAGCTGTCGACCCCGGCACTGGTCAGGTTGGGCACGACGAGCAGTTCGGCCGACCCGTCCCGAATCCACGACATGGCCGTGGCGTAGGCACCCTCGACGAGAGGCCCGGCAATGGCGCCACGCTTGCCGTACATGGAGTAGGGCGAACCAGCGAAGACTATCGGGTTGCCAAAACGGCCGACCAGGCCACATTGCAGCTCGTACCCATGCCAGAAGGGCGAGTCGGTGGTCTCGTAGAGCGGCAGAACCTGGTCCCCGGAGTGAACGTAGACCTGTCGGGTCCGTCGCTCGATCCCAATCCGCTCCCACCCCCGCAACCACCCGGCCGAGTCATAGAGACAGGACGCCAGAACCTGGTCAGGAACCTCGCCGGCGACCCCCCAGCCGCCACCCTGCGCACCGGTGATCGCCATACCCAACACCCCGTTCGCATCTACCTGCCCGTAGACCGAACGTATCCACGAGTGGTAACGGAACTTCCACGCAGACCTGGAGCCCACCTGGAGCCGCCCCGGCAACCAACCGCCCAGCAGGGATCGGCCTCACCGACCCCCTTCTCACCCCACGACCTGACCAGGGGCTCCACTCGGCCCCAACCGCCCCTTGCCACCCCACCACCTGACCAGCCCCAGCAACCACACCCCTCCCCCGGCCCCCCACCCCCGGCCCCGGCGGCCCGGACCGCCCCGGCCGAAGCCTCAACCAAGCACGACCCGCAACGACGGCTGCAACCGATCCCCATGCGCGACGACCATCGCATCGCACAGCTCCCAGATCCGCTCCACCGTCAGCGCCGCGGCCGTGGCCGGATCCGCCATCGCCGCGTGCCGGATGTGCCGCGGCTCGTCCTCCACCGCGGCCCGGACCACCAGGTCGTTCATGCTCAGGTAGTTCCGGTTCAACGCCGCCAGCTGCGGCGGCAGCTCACCGACCCGAGTCGGTTGCACCCCAGACGCGTCGACCACGCAGGGCACCTCGACCACCCCACGCGACGGCAGGTTCGCGATCAACCCACGGTTCGGCACGTTCCCGTAGATCACCCGGGGCGTGCCGGTCACCATGCTGTGGATGATCTGCGGCGCGTACTCCATGGTCCCCTCGACCTCCAGCGGAGCCCCGGACGCCAGCGCGGCACGAGTCTGCTCGTACGCGGCGATGTTCTCGTCCACGATCTCCAGGTAGTTCCCCACCGGCACCCGCAGCCGCGAGATCTCGCTCTCATGGCCGAGATACCACGGCACGTACTCCGACGAGTGCTCGCTCGTCTCCGTCGGGTAGTAACCCAGCCGCCGGTACATGTCCACCCGCACCCGCCGCCGCAGCTCCGGATCCGCCTCGATCAGCGCGTCCAACCGCGGGTACAGGTTCTCACCGTCCCGCAGGAACTCCAGCACCCACGCCTGGTGGTTCACGCCCGCCGCCCGGTAGGTCACCTCCTCGAACGGCACGTCCACCAGCTCCGCCAGTCCACGCATCGTCCAGTACACCGAGTGGCACAACCCCACCACCCGCGTCAGCCCGGTCGCCTCCGTCAGGTACTGCACGTTCATCGCCATCGGGTTGGTGTAGTTCAGCAACCAGGCGTCCGGGCACACCTCGGCGATGTCCGCACCGAGCGCACGCAGCAGCGGAAACGTCCGCAGGGCACGGAAGATCCCACCCACCCCGAGCGTGTCCGCGATCGTCTGCCGGACGCCGAACGAGGCGGGGACGTCGAAGTCGGTCCGGGTGGCCTCCGCCATCCCGACCTGCACGATGTTGATGACGAAGTCGGCCCCCGCCAACGCCTCCCGGCGGTCCAGATGCGCCGTCAGCCGCGGCGAGGCGCCCAGCTCCCCGGCGATGTACCGAGCCGCGGCCTCGGCGGTGGACAGCCGCTCCTCGTCGATGTCGTGCAGGGCGATGTGCACGCCACCGAGCTCCGGAAAGGCGAACAGGTCCGCCAGTAAGCCCTGGGTGAACACGACGCTGCCCGCGCCGACAAAGGTGATCTTCATGCCTGCTTCTCCTCGACATAGCTCATCGCGTCGGCCCACGTCGGCTGGGACGTCGTGCCACCAGCGGACAATGTGGACAGTGCGCCGCACACGGCCGCGACGTCCAGGGCCAACTGGTCGGACATGCCCTTCAGCTTCGCGGCGACGAAACCCGCGTCGAAGCTGTCGCCCGCACCGACCGCGTCCACAGGAGACACCACGATGCCCCTGCTGTGCAAGACATTTCCATCGCTGTGACAGAACCCACCGGCCGCACCGTCCTTCACCGCCACCACCGGCCCACGAGACGCCAGCACCGACGCGGCCGCCAGAGCCGTTGGGGCACCGGCCAGACGCATCGCCTCGTTGGCGTTCGGCAGCAACAGGTCCACTTCGGACAGTAGTGATCCCACGTCCCAACGGCCGGCCGGGTCGTCGTTCGTGTCCAGGGACGTGGTCGCGCCGTGCCGGCGGGCCGCCGCCAGCAACCCGGGCAACGAGCCGGCCATCGACGACAGCAGAAAGTACGACGCCACATGGACATGCCGGCTCGACGCCAGCAGCTCCGCCGGCACGACGAAGGAAGGCCACGAGCCGGACGTCAGCATCGCCCGGTCACCGTCCCGGGTGATGATCACCGTCAACGGCGTCGGTGCGTCGTCGGTCACCAACGCGGCGGTGTCGACTCCCCGCTCCGCCAACGATTCCCGGACGAAGCGGCCGGCCGCGTCGTCGCCGACGCGGCCCGCGATGGCCACCGACAGCCCCAGCCGGGCCGCCCCGCACGCCATGATCGCGCCCGAGCCGCCCAGCGTCAGCACGCCGGCGTCGACCAGTTGCTCGTGCTGGCCGAACGCCAGCGGTTCCGTCAGTGGCCCGACGATGACATCGGGGTTCGCGTCCCCGATGACCAGCAGGTCGACCATCACGCCTTGAGGCCGGACGCGGTGACCGACTGGATGAACGTCTTCTGCGCGCCGAGGAAGGCGATCAGCACCGGTACGACCGTGACCACGTTGCCCGCCATCACCGCCGCCCAGTTGGTGCGGTGCAGCCCCTGGAACGTCGTCAGCCCGAGCGGCAGCGTGTACTGCGTGTCGTGGTTGATCGCGATCAGCGGCCACGTCAGGTCGTTCCACGTGGTCAGGAACGTCAGCACGGCGACGGTCGCGAGTGCCGGCTTGGACAGCGGCAGCACGATCCGGAACAGCACCCCGAACGTGGAGCACCCGTCGATCCACGCCGCCTCCTCGAGCTCGCGAGGCAGCGACAGGAAGAACTGCCGCATCAGGAACACCGCGAACGGCGTCACGAGCGACGGCACGATGAGCGCGCCGAGCGTGTCGATGAGCCCCAGCTGCCGCATGACGATGAACGTCGGGATCATCGTGAGCTGGAACGGAATCGCCATCGTCACGAGCATCAGCACCAACAGCACGCGGGAGCCGAAGAACCGCAGCCGCGCGAACGCGTAGCCGGCCAGCACCCCGAACAGCAGGTTCGCCGCGACCGCGACCACCGACACGATCAGCGAGTTCGCGAACCACCGCGGGAACATGCTGTGCCCGAACACGTACGCGTACCCGCCGAGGTCGATCCCCTTGGGCCACAACGGCGGCGGGAACCGGTTGATCTCGGCGTTGGTCATGACCGAGCTGATCAGCAGCCAGATCAGCGGGATGGCGAACAGGAGCGCGAGCGGCACCAGCAACAGGTGCCACGGGCTGAACGGCAGCCGCCGAGCGGAACGGCGGGGCGAGTCCGGCGGCGCCGGGCGGGACGGTGGTCGCTCGACCTTCGCGGTCATGGTCATCGGGCAACTCCCTGGCGCCGCACGATCCGCACCGCGAGCGCGATGATCAGCAGCGCCGCCGCGAGCACGTAGGCCGCCGCCGCACCGTAACCGGCCGTGAACGTCTTGAACGCCTGCTCCCACACGAAGTACACGATCACCGTGGTCGAGCCGAGCGGCCCGCCCTTGGTGGTCACGTACACAAGGTCGAACACCTGCAGCGACTGGATCACCTGCCACAGAAGCAGGAACACCGTGATCGGCCTGAGCGCGGGCAGCACCACGTGCCTGAGCACCTGCCAGCGCCCGGCGCCGTCGAGCCGCGCGGCCTCCACGAGCGACGGCGGCACCTCCTGCAACGCGGCGAGGTACACGACGACACAGAAACCCGTGCCACTCCACAGGGTTATGCCGACGAGGACGAGCAGCGCCTGCCCCGGATCGGTGAGGAACCCTTGCGAGGAAAGGCCGATCCGATGCAGCAGCGAGTTGGCCGCACCGAACTCGGGGTCGAGGATGAACGAGAACAGCACGCCCTGCGCGGTCGCGGAGACCACGAACGGCACGAACATCAGCGTGCGGTACAGCCCGACGAGCCGGATGCGCTGGTTCAGCACCAACGCGAGCGCCAGCCCGAGGACGATGCTGAGCGGGACGTACAGCGCGGTGTAGACCAGTGTGTTGCGGACGGCCTGCCCGAACTTCGGGTCCTGCACGAGCGCGTTGTAGTTGTCCAGCCCCACCCACCGGCTCGGCGTGACGAGGTCGTTGGCCTGAAAGGAAAGCAGAAGCGACCAGACCACCGGGACGATGCTGAGCCCGAGGATGATGAGCACCGCCGGGGAGATGAACAACCAGGCGGTACCGGCTTCGCGCCGGGGCCTGCGGCCTGGAGCGATCGTGATGGGCACGGCGGCCTCCTCAACGAGGTATACGCAGAGCCGAGTTCGATTCGTCGGCGCAGGCGCGCATCGCGTCCTCCGGCGAGCTTCGACCCAACAGCACGGCGGCGATGGCCTGCCCCAAGGCCTGGGAGATCTCGGGGTACGCGGGGTGTACCGGTCGCACCCGCGCGTGCTCGAGCGCCTCGGCGAAGTCCGACAGCCCCGGTGTCTCGGCGGCGTACTTGCGCCACTCCGGGCTGGACTCGCTCTGCTTGCTCAACGGCAGGCTGCCCGCGCCCAACGCCCAACGCACGTCCTGCTCCGGCGCGATCAGCCAGCTCACGAAGGTACGCGCGGCGTCGACCCTGGCGGGCCCGTTGTCGAACATCGTCCACGTGTCCGGACCCGAGATCGTCACCGCGTGACCGCTGAACGTCGGCAGCGGCACCACGTGGTAGTCGACCCCGGCGTCGGTGATGTCCGGCAGCTCCCACGGCCCGGTGGGCACCATGCCCATGCGGCCGGACAGGAACACCTGGTACATCTGCTCACTGCCGGACTTCGGGTCGATGTAGACACTCTTGTCGCGGGCGAGATCCTGGATGACCTGGAGCGCCTTCACACCCGCGTCGGCGAACCCGATGCCCGATCCCGACGACGCGATGATGTCACCGCCGGCGTCCCAGACGAGCGGCCACAGCCGCCACACCGTGTCCTCGTCGCCCACGCCCGGCCAGCCGGTGCCGAAGACACCGGCGCTCTCGTCGGTGAGCGCCTTGGCCGTTTCCACGAAGTCCCGCCAACGCCAGCCTTCCTGCGGCAGGTCCACGCCGGCCTTCGAGAAGACTTCCTTGTTGCACACCACGGCGAGCGAGTCGACGAGGGCGGGTGCCGCACGGACCTTGCCGTTGATCGTGACCGCCTCGCGGACGGACGGCCAGTAGTCCGCACCCGTGCCCTCGACGAGGTCGGTCAGGTCGACGACCTTCGGGCTGCGCGCGATGTTCGCGAGGTCCGACCCGAAGATGTAGGCGACGTCCGGATAGGACCCGGCGGCCAGCGCCGCGAGAACCTTCTGGAGCATGGCGTCCGCCAGGACGCCACCGCCCATGTCCACCTTGATGTTCGGGTTGTTGCGCTCGAAGTCCTGTACCAGGTCCTCGATGACCAGTACCGCGGTGTCGGTCTGGCCGTGCCAGAAGTTGATGGTGACGGGGCCGCCGTTGGCGGCGTCCCCGTCACCACAACTAGTCAGCGCCGCACCCGCGGCCAGTCCGAGGGTGCCGCGAAAGAGGTCCCGCCTGTTTAACATGTTTTGTACACGTACCCACTACTACCCGGTGTCGACACGTCCACATCCCTCCGCACGATGCTCAATGAAGAGCCCCAACCACTACATGCCGCCCGCAGACCCGCGGCGCTGTACTCGATCACGATCACGTTGTTGCCGAAAGCGCTGACAAAGTCACCACACTCGTCCCAGTCGGCACACTCCTCGGCGACTGCGAAGTCGAGTCCGTTGGCCACTCTGTTACCGGCAAGCTCGACCGTGTTTTTTTGCGCGATGGCGAGCCCGACCCCATGGGCGTGCGCCGAAAGCAGCTTGATGTAGGTCTGCGCCTGACTGGTCGTCAGCAGGTTGTTCGAACGACTGTACGAGTCGTAGTTGTCCGGTTCGACCCCCTGGAACCCCTTCGAGGCACACGAGTCGACCCACCCGTTGACCTTGGCGGCGATCCGCTGCCGCTTGTCCGCGGTGCGGATGTCGAGCAGGGCCTCGCCCCAGTCAACGTCGTAGACGATCTTGCCGGCGGAGTCACGGAGGAGGAGGTCACCCCACTCACTCTCCGTGTTCGGCTGGGCCTGGAAGGCGTTGACGTAGCAGATGTTGTAGAGCCCCGCGGCAGGCTGGGCACTGTGGTCGCGACTCACGACCCGAACACCACTCGGCGGCGTGTAGGCCCCGCCGATCTGGTAGTCGAACTTGGCATGGACGGGCGGCAGGGTAGTGGCCGCGACGGCGTCGGAGGTCACGAACAAAGCCGCGACAACCGCAACGACCAGGGGAAGAACGCGAGCACGGGAAGACATCATCGGTGTGAGCTCCAGATGATCGCGGGTACGTCCCCGCCTCGGACCGCGTACGCGACCTGGCGACTCTGTCCGGACTCACGGCTGTTCTCCGCTTACCGGCTGGGCGTACCTCTGACGCCGAGTGCTCCGTCTCGGCGTGCGCACCAGAGTAAAACCAGGCACACGTTCCGTTGTCAAGAGACCCAAAGGATCATGCCCCGAACGCCGTAACGCACCCGCCGTTCAAAGGATCATCCCCACGACGAAGTTGCCAAATAACCAGACGGAGCGACAACTCGTGACTGTCTCTTGTGGATGTTCAACACCAACGGTACACGAGGCGACGCGACTGCCTCGCAGCGAAGAACGGCCCGACAAGTGGGGGACTGGTGAACAGGCTCGGGCCGGGCACCGGGCGACAGGTGTTGGCGCGCTCGGGGCCGGCAGGAGGAACGGCCTCGCTCAACGCCCCCGGACGAGGAGGCACGACCACTCAACCACCCCGACCGACAGGACACGAACCGCTGAACCAGCAACAAGCACTCAACCACCCAGCCGACGAGGCATCACCCACTCAACCACCACAGCGAACAAGACAAGACCTGCTCAACCACGGAGGTCGAGGCACGACTCGCTCAACCGCCCCTGACCAAGCAACCTCCTGGCCAGGCCGAGTCAACAAGGCACAAACCGCTCAACCGCCCCAATCAGAGGCACGACCCCCGCACAATCAGCTCTGACCAAGCAACCCCCTGACCACACCCAAGCCAACAAGACACACCCCTCAACCAACACAGACCCCACTCAACGAACCCAACAAACAAGGACCCGCCCAACCAAGGCACGACCCGCTCAACCGCCCCCGACCAAAGCGACCCCCTCACCAAGCCCCAGCAACAACACACAAACCGCTCAACCACCCCACACCAAGCAACCCTCGACCAACCCCCGCCACACCCCACCCCCGGCCCCGCCCCGCCGAACCCCACACAACCCAAAGAAGGAACCGAGATTCAGTCCTCAACCCATCCATGCTCCCGAGCCTTGACCACCAACCCCTGCCGAGCCTGGAGAATCTGCTGTGCGGACATACTCGGCGCCGCGGACAGCAACGTCTCCGTCACCTCGGAGATGAACTTCTTGGTGGACAACACATCACAGAGATCATTGTCGATCGCGCGGGCGGGCTCGGGCGACCCGAGCATCCGCACGTGCGAAGCCTTGGGCCCACGATCCCCCTCCTCGACGGTGAACTCGACCATCGTCCCGGGAGTGAGTAGGCGCTTGTCGAAGGCGAGGTCGTTCACATGGATGAACACGTCCTCGCCGCCGCCCTCCGGGGCGACGAACCCATAACCGCGAACCTCGTCGAAACGAACCACTTTGCCGCTGACCATCACAACCACCCAATACCAAATGAACAACCACGCGTGAGCCACCCTAGCGCATCGGGGCACCGGCCGCCGCACCCCCGGTCGCGGCGGCCGGTCCTCGGGTGGCCTCGTGGTACCGCCGGCCACCGGTGTCGCGGGTAACCCCCGAAATCACGGGCGCGCGCACAAACTCGATGCGTATTCGCCCGCCGCACCCGCACGTGCGCGCAGTATCTCCGGTATTCCAAACGACCCGAAAATATGCGTCAGAGTTGCGCGTACCGGTCCGACCAGAGGCGGTAGACCATCCGGCCGAGTTGCTCCGCGTCCGCCAAGTCGAATCGCCCGCCGTACATCAGGATGTCCCGTGCGGGTAATCCGACCAGGCACCACCGTCCGCGCCGCTGCCTGGCGACCGCGAGCACGCAGTCGGGACAACGCCGGTACACGTCCCCGATCCACCTGCGTGCCTGGCGTCGCGTGCGGTGCTCGCTGATCACGACGTCGGCGGTGCGCAGCCACGCGGGCGAGCTCACTCCGTCGACGGCGACGACCGCCTCGCGGTGGGACGTCATTCGTCGTGGCACCTCCTTGAATTTCGACATTTGCCACCATTCCTGCTGGGCGCGCATCCCGCTCCCTCCCCTAAAAGGACCCACAAGAAGAGTGCCAGGTGTTTTGAACAAGCAACTTGCAGGTCGCTTGCACAGCGCTTGGCGCGCACGTAACAGTTGGATATCAGAGGCCGCAGCTAAACCGATTCGAGTTATTCGGGACAGACACTCATGGGGAAACCGTCAAGAAGGCTGGGGCATGCGGTGGAGCTACGGATACTCGGACGGGTGAGCCTGCTGGCACAGGGGCGGGAGATCGACCTCGGCGCGACGAAGGTACGCGGCCTGCTCGGCTTCCTGTCGTTCAAGGCGAACGAGCTGGTGCACGTCGACCGCATCGCGGAGGCACTGTGGGACGACGTGCCCGCGGAGCCGGGCAAGGCGTTGCAGACCTACGTGTCCCGCCTGCGGCGCGTACTCAAGGCCGCCGGCTGCCCGATGGAGCTGACGAACGCCCACCGCTCGTACCGGCTCGACGTCGATCAGTCCACTGTGGACTTCCACCGGTTCCGCGCCATGATCCACGCGGGCCAACGAGCACGAGGCAACGGTGACGTGGCAGCGGCGGCGGAGCATTTCGCCGCCGCGCTGGCGTTGTGGGACGGCCCGCCGCTGGCCGACCTGGACACGTACTGGGCGCGGCGCACCCGGGAGACGCTGACGACCGGGGACTTCCTGACGGCCCAGTGCGCCCTGTTCGACACGAAGCTGTCCCTGGGCGACCACGACTTCGTCCTGACCGGGCTCCCCCCGCTGCTCTCCGACCACCCGACCGACGAACGCCTTGCCACCAGGTGGATCCGGACGCTGGCGGCCACGGACCGCGCCGACGAGGTGCCCGTCTTCGTCCGCGAGTACGCCAGCCGGTTGCTGGAGGAGCTCGGCGTCCAACCACCACCGGAGCTGATCAAGGCCGCCCGGGACGCGACGACGAGGAAGCCGAGCCCGCCACGACGGCCGGCGCCCCCACGTGACACCCCGGACTTCACCGGCAGATCGGAGATCCTGGCGCAGATGGACGCGCTGCTGAGCCGCACCGTCGAGGTCGTGGCACTGGACGGCCCACCCGGCATTGGTAAGACCACGCTGGTGCGGCACTGGGCGCACCTGCGGCTGGACCGCTTCCCCCACGGCGTGCTGTACGTGGACCTGGCGGGTTACTCGGACACACCACTGGTCGAACCACACGCGGTCATGGGCGTGTTCCTGGCCGAACTGGGCGTGGCCCCGACCCAGATCCCCGAAACCACGAACGAACGCGCCGCCCTGCTGCGAGACCTCCTGTCGTCGAGATCGGTCCTGGTGTTCCTGGACAACGCCCGCGACAGCAACCACGTGCGTCCCCTGCTGGAGGCCACGTCCCCATGCCCGACCCTGATCACCAGCCGCCAACGCATGAGCGGCATCACCGTCCGGGACGGCGTGGAGTTGCTGTCGGTCCCGGCCCTGTCCTCCACCGAGGCCACGGCTCTGCTGGCGAAGCGCATCGGCGCACGCGCGTCGGCTGACCCGGCCGGGTTCGCGAAACTCGTGGAACTGTGCCAGGGCCTACCCCTCGCGCTGAGGATCGTGGGCGAACACGTGGCGATGCGGCCGGCCGTCCCCATCGGCGAGCTGGCCGCGGAGCTGGCCAGACGCCTGCTGGACGCCGGCTCCCACGGCGACGACCACACGACCACCCTTCGGTGCACGTTCGCGTTGAGCTACCGTGCCCTGCGCGCACCGGAGCAACGCCTGTTCCGCCTACTGGGTCTCCATCCCGGCGCGCGGTTCAGCGTCCACGCGGTCCGCGCCCTCGCCGGCACGCACGAGGTGGAGAACCTGCTGGACTCCCTCGTCGGCGCACACCTGATCGACCAGGAAGGCGCGGGCCGCTACACCACCCACGACCTACTGCACGCCTACGCGACGGATGTCGCCGAGGACGAACCACCCGAGAGCAGCTCGCGTGCGATCCGCCGCATGTTCGACTGGTACTTCTGGTCCGCCAGCCTCGCGCGCGCCCACCTCCTGGACAACAACCAGACCGTGCCCGCCCTCGCGCCCGCCGAACCGGTCGAGCAGATGACGTTTGCCAGCAGGGACGAGGCACTGCGCTGGCTGGTGACCGAGCGTCAGAACCTCGTGGGGTGCGCGTACCGCGCGGCGGCGCTCGGGTACCACGAGCACGTGTGGCGCATCGCCGCGTGCATGTCCATACTCAGCCGCCGCGACGACCCACGGGACCTGCTGGACCTCTACGAACTGGGCCGCCACGCGGCGGAACTGCTGGGCAACAACGGCGCGGCCGGCGGCTGCCTCAACAACATGGGTGTCATCTACGTCCGGTTGAACGACGAGGAGAACGCCCGCCGCTGCTTCGAGCTGGCATACGAGGCGTTCACGAAGGCCGGCGACGAGCTCGGGCTGGCGGTCTTCACCCACAACACCGGATTCATTCGGCTCCAGACGGGCCAGCCGGTGGAGGCCGTCAAGTGGCTCACGAAGTCGCTGGCGATGCACAGCCGGGCCAGCGGCGAACGGCACATCGCCAACAGTCACCGCAGCCTAGGCGACGCCTACCTGATGCTCGACCGTTCCGCGGACGCGAAGTCGCACTACCGGCAGTCGCTGTTCGCCAGCCAGAAGATCGGCGACCTGGCCGGGCAGGCCAACAGTCTTTCCAGGCTGGCGAAACTCGCCATGGCGGAGGACCAGCTCGACGACGCTGTCACGTACGGCAACGCGGCGCTGGAGATGTTCGACCGGGTGCAGTTCGACGAGGCCGGCACCGCGAACGCGTTGCTGGCCCTCGCGACCGCCCACCTTCGTCGCGACGAGCCGGTGACCGCCGGCACGCTGGCGAGGGAGGCACTCAACCGCCACCAGGAGAACGGCGACGTGTCCGGCCAGGTCGACGCGCTGATCCTGCTGGGCCACACGCTGTCGGCCGCCGGAGAGCACACCGAGGCGGTCAGCACCTGGGCAACGGGCAGGTCGCTCACCCCGGCGAGCGATCCGCGCGGTGAGGTTCTCGACGAGTTGCTCGAGGCGGCCGCCACGCGGCCGGTGCCGGTGCCTCGTACGGAGAACACGGTGGGAGGCAATGAGGTGCGCGACGCACGCCAGTCCGTGGGAACCGCGGACTAGTGTCCCGCGCCGGA
>Ga0164298_10000098_pt1 | contig 38716 bp, 37 predicted proteins | sample Whisoiple_216_MG_FD_109713 | JGI IMG/M metagenome (GOLD analysis project Ga0164298, IMG submission 109713) | Unamended control soil microbial communities from upstate New York, USA - Whitman soil sample_216_MG | ecosystem: Environmental > Terrestrial > Soil > Agricultural land ...
CCAGCAGGCCCTGCCGGTCAGCTGACCATGTCGGTCGGGGCCGCTGCCGCCACCGCCTGTTCCACTGTGTGCACCGGGAGCTCCACCACCTGGGCCGGTTGTCGTGCGGGGACCAACCGGCGCACGAAACGGCGGACGCGATCCCACGGAGTTTCCAACTCCGCCAAGGGAATCGTGTGGCCGTACCGCGCCTTCGCGGCCAGGTAACGACGGGCCTCCGGACTTTGACCGCGCACCAGGAAGGGATGCTGTTCAACCTGGACGTCCGTGGTGGACAGTGCCGCCACCTTGGCCGGGTTGTTCGTCAGTAGCCGAACCCGATTCAGATTCAGGCTACGTAGGATCGCGACCGCATCCTCATAGGTTCTGGAATCTTCCGGCAGGCCCAGCTTTCGGTAACTTTCGAAGGTGTCGAGGTTCCGGTTGCTCTGTGTCAGCTGGTAACCCAGCGCCTTGGCAAGCAGACCGGCGCCTCGCCCTTCCTGGTCGAGGTAGATGAGCACGCCGGAGCCGGCCTTGCGCATCATGGCCATCGACTGTCGCAACTGGTCACGGCAGTCGCAGTCCACGGACTCGAATATCTCGCCGTACACACATCGTGAGTGAATCCGAACGAGACAACCATCGGTCGGTTCGCCGAACACGGCGGCACACGGCTGGTTGCCGTGCATGTCGGAGACGTCACCGAGCACGACGACACGGAAATCCCCGTCAGCGTGCCTCAGTTCGTGTTCCGTCAGGTTCCTTTCGCCCACGCGGGCTACCCCACACTCTGATCCGACTCCATCGTTCGCCCAACATCGCTGGGCCTAGGCATGGCGTCTGTGATGATGTCGATGGACAGGTTCGTGGCCATCGCCGCGGTCGCCCATTTGAGCGTCTCTTCGGTGAGGGCCCGTCTACCGATCCTCAACAAATGGTGCAACAGGGCGGCCGAAAAAGCCTCCCGAGCGCCGGGTGAGTCGGTGAGCGGTACCGATGGTGCGTTGATCGTCGCCTGCAGTTGAGGAGAGCTGATCATGGCCTGGAAGTTCTCGACGACGCACACCGTGGTCACTCCCATGGTGCGCAGCTGTCGTGCGACCTCTTCCATCCTCCTGTTGGCACCGCGATCAGGCAGCAGCTGACGCAATGCCCATTCCGACCCGACGACGTAGTCGACTCCGCCGAGCTCCCGGTAGATCTGCTGTGGACGCTCCAGGGGCGGCGACGCCTGCAGCAGCACCAAAGGTTCCCGGGGAAGGTTCCGTGCGGTGTCCAAAGTCCACTTCACGACGTCCACCGGCGCTTCCAGGGTCACGAGCACGGCGTCAGCGTGTGCCAGGGCCTGGCTCATGGCCTGGTTTCGCATGTCTCTTGTGGAGAGTGCGACCCGGAGCTCGTTCTTCCATCCGATCGTGGCGGCGTCTCCGTTGGGCAGCACAATAACCTGTGCCACCGGGGTCACCTCGCCGGGTGCTCGGATGATCAAGTCGGTGGATAGGTCTTCGGATCGCATGTACTCCAGGAGTCTCGTGGCGGGCTCGTCGTCGCCGACGGCCGCCGCGAACCGGACGTCGAAGCCCATTCGCGCGCCGGCCACCGCGAGGTTGAGACCTTTTCCCCCGGGGTTCATCTGGAACGAGGTCGCCTGCACCGACTCGCCCTTTTCCGGCAGCTTCTCCACCACCGAGATCAGGTCCATCACGGCGCCGCCGACGACCACGACCGCGTTCGCGCGTTCGTCCGCCGACACCGGACGGACGCCACCCGCCGCACGGACTATCCGTTCGGCGAGCACCCCCAGGGTGCGTTCCTCCACTGATCCGCGCAGTCCCCGCACCGTCGGTGCGGGTGGCGGTGACGAGACGCCCATCAGCTCGTGCAGCGCCGCCCAACCCTCGGACAGCGCGATACGGCGGATCCCCAGATCGGCCCGATAGAGCCGAGCGGACAGTTCCGGACTGTCGTTCAGCCGGTCCTGCAACAGGCCGAGCGCGAGGACGACGTCGGCGATCAGCCGGTCGGTGGGTGGCAGCTCCGCCACCACGCCTGCGACCGCGTCAACGATCGCCTGCTCGACCGGCACCCCAGACTCGCGGATGACCCGCTGGACCACCGGTAGGTCCGCGAGGACCCTGGTGTCCACCTCGGTGTCGCGCAGTCGTCGCGCGCTCAGGCCGGCATGGGTCCTCAACTTGAGGAAGACGCCGCGGACGCCGATGACTTCCGCGTCGGTTGCCATGGCCAACCTCCACTGCATGTCATTTGCCTCCCACTATCTCGCGTCGGGCAAGCACCCGAACCCGCCGAACGGGCGGCAAAACAGGCCCACACGGGCCAGTTCACGAGGGTTCGAACGTCCGAGCCTGCCTGGTGACACACGTCTGTCACCTGCGGTAATGAGAAGTTGACCATGATACCGGTGATCGTCCGACCACCCACCACCCACGTGTCTCCAGGGCCCAGACGGAGTTGCACGCTGTGATTTTTTCGTCACCTGATTGGTCGAATACCTACTGGAAAAGGTCAGAGCGTTGTGCCGTTTGGGGTAGGCCACCTGGTCTCGCACGCCCGCTAGATGGCGGCCAGCTGTTCCCGCAGGGTGTCGAGGCCCATCTGTCCGAGGTACAGGGCCCGCATGTGGAAGTCCTTCAGGTCGAAGCCGGCGCCCTTGCGTGCCATGGCCTCGTCGCGGGCCGACAGCCAGAGGCGTTCGCCCAGCTTGTACGCGGGGGCCTGGCCCGGCCAGCCCAGGTAGCGGTCCACCTCGTCGACGACCAGCTCGCGCTCGGTGATCGTGCGGTCCAGCATGAACTCGAGGCCGAGCTCGGGGGTCCAGCGCTCGCCCTCGTGGAAGCCCGTCCCGGCCGGGATGCCCAGCTCGAGGTGCATGCCGATGTCGATGATGACCCTGGCCGCCCGGAACAGGTTCTCGTTCAGCATGCCGTACAGGTTGCCCTCGTCGGTCAGGTAGCCGAACTCGCGCATCAGGCGCTCCGCGTACAGCGCCCAGCCCTCCGAGTAGGCTGGCACCCACGACAGCATCCGCTGGAACTTGTTCAGCCGGTCCGCCTGGTGCATCGCGGTCGCGATCTGCAGGTGGTGGCCCGGCACGCCCTCGTGGTACACGATGCTGACCTCGCGCCACGTCGTGAACGACTCCTTCTCCGGCGGCAGCGCCCACCACATGGCGCCGGGCCTCGAGAGGTCGTCGCTGGGGTTGGTGTAGTACGCGCCGGCCGAGCCGCCGGGCGGGGCGATCCGGCAGTCCAGTCGCATGATCTCGTCCGGGATGTCGAAGTGCACGCCACGCAGGTCGGTGAGTGCCTGGTCGGACAGCTTCTGCATCCAGTCGCGGAACTCGGCCACACCCTGGACCTGGTAGCGCGGGGCCGCGTCCAGCGCCTCGGCCGCCTCGGCCAGGCCGGCGCCCGGCCTGATCCGGTCGGCGATGTCACGCATCTCGGCCTCGAGCCGCAGGAACTCCGCCCAGCCCCACTCGTAGGCCTCCCGCAGGTCCAGCGTGGCGCCGAGGTGGCGGCGGGACGCCAGCCGGTACACGTCCTCACCCACCGCGTCCTTCGCCGGCGCCTTTCCCAGCAGCTCGGTGCGCAGGAACTCCGCGAGCTCGGTGTAGGCCCGGGAGGCGGCCGCCGCGCCCGCGTCCAGCTCGGCACGCAGGCTGTCCGGGCCGGCGGCGGCGAACTCGGTGAAGAAGCCGGCGCCCCAGTTCGCGCACTGGTCGGCGACCTTCCTGACCTGCCGCCGCGCGGAGACGTGCCCGCGCCCGGCCGCGTAGGTGAGACCCGCGCGGTAGCTCTCGACGGCCGCCGGCATGCGGGACAGCCGCGTCGCGATCGTCGCCCAGTCGTCGTCGGTGCTCGCCGGCATCAGGTCGAACGTCTCCCGCAGGTCCTGCGGCGCGCTGGCCAGCACGTTGAGGTCGCCCTCGACCAGGCCCGCGTCGTAGGTCTCGACCTCGATGCCGAGGCGCTCGGTGAACACCGCCCTCGCCACGCGCTCCCGCTCGTCGACCGGCTCGGCCGCCTCGGCCGCACGCAGGGCCCGCCGGGCCAGCTCCGCCCGCTCGGCGCAGCCCTCCGGCGACAGATCCGGCAGCTGGTCGTCGTGGCCGGAGATGCCGAGGGCCGTGGCTGTGGTCGGCGCGAGGCGGACGTAGTCATCCACGTAGGAGTCGGCGATGTGGTGCACGGTCATGGCGCGGACGTTACTCACTGGATACGCGGCAGGCACGGGATTTCGCCACGAGGTCATGTCCTGGCAGGATGGCGCGGTGCGCAGGGCCTCCAGAGTCGTCGGGTTGGTTGTGCTGTTCGGCGTGCTGGTGTGCTCGCTGTCCGGCTGCTTACGTGTCCACGCGGCCCTGGCCGTGTCCCCGGACGACAAGGTCTCCGGGGAGCTGATAGTCGCGACGGTACGGCTGAACGAGCAGGACAACGGGCCGACGCTGACGATCCCGCCGGAGCTGAACGACCAGGTGAAGTCGGAGAAGTACGACCAGGACGACTATGTCGGGCAGCGGGTGACGTTCACCGACCTGCGGTTCGTGGACCTGGCGCAGCTGGTGGAGACCATCTCGGAGCTCAAGCAGTACCGGCTCTCGCTGCGCCGCGCGGGCGACCTGGTGACGCTCGCCGGCTCCATCGACCTGACGCAGGTCCCCGTGGACCGTGCGGACGTCCAGATCAAGATCGCCTTCCCTGGCTCGGTGACCCGCACGAACGGCGACGAGGACAACGGCACGGTCAGCTGGTCGCCGAAGCCCACCTCGGTGACCGAGTTCGACGCCGTGGCCCAGTACTCGAGCGACGACGGCAACTCATGGGTCCGCTGGGCCCTGTACGTCGGCGGGGCGGCCCTGCTGGCCGCGGTCGTGGCCACGCTCCTGGCGCTGATCGCGCACCGCCGCAGCCTGGGCGCGGACCGCGCCCAGGCCCGGTCCTAGCCGACGGGCTGGGCCGTGCGGCCCGGGACCAGGCCCAGGCGCTCGACCACGATCTCCTTCGTCGCCTTCGAGCGGTTGAACGTGTAGAAGTGCAGGCTGGGCACGCCTTCGGCCAGCAGGCGCGCGCACAGCTCGGTGGTCACGTTCATGCCCTCCTCGCGGAAGGCCTTCGCGTCGCCGGCCAGCGGGTCGAGCCGGCCGGCCAGCGAGGCCGGCACGGGAGCGCCCGACAGCTCCACCGTCTTGCTCAGGATCTTCGGGGTGGTGAGCGGCATCACGCCGGGCAGCAGGAGCGTCTCGCAGCCCGCCGCGGCCACCCGGTCACGCAGCCGCAGGAAGTCGTCCGCTTCGAAGAACAGCTGGGCGATGGCGAAGTCGGCGCCCGCTCGCAGCTTGCGGACCAGGTACTTCGTGTCCTCGTCGAGGTCGGCGGAGCGTGGGTGGCCGTACGGGAACGCCGACACGCCGACGCAGAAGTCGCCGAGTGAGCGGACGAGACTCACCAGCTCCTCGGCGTAGGCCAGGCCTTCCGGGTGCTGGACCCACTCGCCGTTGGGGTCGCCCTGCGGGTCGCCACGCAGCGCCAGCACGTTGCGGATGCCCAGCGACGCGTACCAGCCGATGACGTTGCGCAGCTCGGCGACCGAGTGGTCGACGGCCGTGAGATGGGCCATCGAGACGAGCGTGGTCTCGGTCACCACCCGTCCGGTGGTGCGGATCGTGCGGTCCCGGCTGGAACCGCCCGCGCCGTAGGTCACCGATACGAACGCCGGGTCGAGGCCCTCCAGCGAGCGGATGGCGTTCCACAGCCGCAGCTCGTCCGCGTCGTCGCGCGGGGGCATGAACTCGACGGAGAACACCGGCCGGTCACCGGGGATGCGATCCACCACCGTAGTCATGCCGCCCCCTCGCCAGCTCCCGGGCGCTGATGATCCGCTTCGCAGGCTCCGCTCATGAAAGTCAGGGTAGTGAGTGGAGCTCAACGTCCTCTCAAGCCCACCCCGCCGATGCGTGGCACGGGCTGAACACGCAGGATGGGTACGTGACCCTGGAGATCGACGGCGACATCGACACCGCGGTACACCGGCACGTCGAGGCCCTGCTCCGGCGCTACCTGGCGCAGCGGCGTGCGGAGCTGCCGGCGTTGGCCCAGACCTTCGCCGCCGCGGTGGACACGCTGTCCGACTTCGCGTTGCGAGGCGGCAAGCGCATCCGGCCCACCTTCGCCTGGTGGGGCTGGCGGGCGGCCGGCGGCGAGGGCGCCGGGCCGCGTGCCGAGGCCGTGCTCACCGCGGTCAGCGCGCTCGAGCTGATCCAGACCTGCGCCCTGGTCCACGACGACGTCATGGACGCCTCCGAGCTGCGCCGCGGCCAGCCGACCGTGCACGTCCGCTTCACCGAGGCCCACCGCGCCGGCGGCTGGCTCGGCGAGCCGGAACGGTTCGGCACGGCCGCCGCGATCCTGCTCGGCGACCTGGCGCTGGCCTGGGCCGACGACCTGTTCACCGGCGCGCCGCTGGCCGACGAGATGCGCCGGGCGGCCCGTGCTCCCTGGCTCGCCATGCGGGCCGAGATGTTCGCCGGCCAGTACCTGGACGTCCTGGCCCAGGCCGAGGGCGACGAGTCGGAGGACCGGCCGTTCGGCGTGGCCCGGCTCAAGACGGCCGCCTACACGGTGGAGCGGCCGCTGCACATGGGGGTCGCGCTCGCCGGCGCCGGCGAGGACACCGTGGACGCGGTCCGCAGGTTCGGCACCGACATCGGCATCGCGTTCCAGCTGCGGGACGACCTGCTCGGCATGTACGGCGACATCGAGGTCACCGGCAAACCCGTCGGCGACGACCTGCGGGAGGGCAAGCGCACGCTGCTCGTGGCGCTCGGGCTGAAGTACGCGGATGCGGCCGGGCGGCACGCGGACGCGGACCACCTGCGCGGCGTGCTCGGTGACCCGGCGCTGACCATGGCGAACATCGACCGCGTGCGGGAGCTGCTCGTCGAGGTCGGGGCGGTCGACGAGCTGGAGCGGCGGATCGAGCTGCTCACCGGCAGCGGCATGGCCGCGCTGGAGGAGTCCGGGCTGACCGACCCCGGCCGCACCCGGCTCGCCGACCTCGCGATCGCCGCCACCCGACGGGACCGCTGAATGCGTCGGCTGACCGGCCCGACCGACCACGTGGTCGTGGTCGGCGCGGGGCTGGCCGGGCTGTCCGCCACGCTGTACCTGCTCGGCGCGGGCCGGCGGGTGACCGTCCTGGAGGCCGCGCCGCGGGTGGGCGGCCGGGCCGGCGGCGACCAGCTCGGCGGCTACCGGATCGACACCGGCGCGTCCGTCCTGACCATGCCGGACCTGCTGGACGAGGCGTTCGCCGCCGTGGGCTCGTCGCTGGCCGAGCGGGTCGAGCTGACCAGGCTGGACCCCGCCTACCGCGCGCACTTCGCCGACGGCAGCACCATCGCCGTGCACACCGACGCCGAGGCGATGGCGGCGGAGGTCCGCCGCGTCGCCGGGCCGGCGGAAGCCGCCGGTTACCGAAGGCTCAGGGCCTGGCTCACCGAGCTGTACCGGGTCGAGCGGGACACGTTCATCGGCGCCAACTTCGACTCACCGCTCGACCTGGTCTCCCCCGGGCTCGCGCACCTGGCCGCACTCGGCGGGTTCGGCCGGCTCGGCCCAAGGATCGGCCGGTTCCTGACCGACGAGCGGCTGCGGCGGCTGTTCTCGTTCCAGTCCCTGTACGCGGGCCTCGCGCCGCGGCACGCGCTGGCCGCGTACGCCGTCATCCCGTACATGGACACCGTCGCGGGGGTGTGGTTCCCGCGGGGCGGTGTGGCCGCGGTCGCCGACGCCATGGCCGCGGCGGCCGTCGGCGCGGGCGCGGACGTGCGGACCTCGACCGCCGCCGCGTGGCTGGAGCGGCGGGGTGACCGGGTCGCGGCCGTCCGCACGACGCACGGCGAGCGGATCCCGTGCGACGCGGTCGTGCTCACGCCCGACCTGCCGGTCTCCTACCGCCTGCTCGGCCTGGCCCCGCGCCGCCCACTGCGGCCACGCTGGTCGCCCTCGGCGGTGGTCCTGCACGCCGGCGTCGACCGGACCTGGCCGTCGCTGGCACACCACACGGTGTTCTTCGGCCGGCACTGGGACCGCACGTTCGACGAGATCCTCCGCTGGGGCAGGCTCATGAGCGACCCGTCGCTGCTGGTCACCCAACCGTCCACGACCGACCCCGGCCTCGCGCCGGCGGGCCGGCACGTCGTCTCCGTGCTCGCGCCGTGCCCGAACCTGGAGGCCGGACCGATCGACTGGCCCCGGGTCGGGCCGGCGTACCGCGCCGAGCTGGGGCGGGTGCTCGACGAGCGCGGGCTCACCGGGTTCGACGGCGCCGTCGAGGTCGAGCGGCTCGTCACCCCGGCGGACTGGGCGGCGGCCGGGCTCGGCGCCGGCACCCCGTTCTCGCTGGCCCACACGCTCGCCCAGACCGGCCCGTTCCGGCCGGGGAACCTGGTGCGCGGCGTGGCGAACACCGTGCTGGCCGGGTGCGGCACGACCCCGGGCGTCGGCATCCCGCCGGTGGTGATCTCGGGCCGGCTGGCGGCCGAGCGAGTGGTCGGACCAGGCGTCGACCAGGCCGTGCGGACGTCCCGGCACGTGGCCGTCCGTTGAGTTGGGATACTCCCTTCGCGGCAACGCCGAACGGACCGAGGGGCGTGCCTGGATGGAGAGTCGCACGATGGCCAGAAGATCGCGCCTGATCGCGGTGCTAGCGGCGGGTCTGCTCGCGGTGAGCGCCTGCACCAACGAGGTGTCGGGCAGCGCGAGCGGTGTCGACATCGGACCGCTCACCACCGCGGAGGCGACGGCGGCGGCGATGTCGAGCTTCGCCGAGGCGGCCGCCGTGCACTACCAGGGCGACCTGACCGCGTCCGACGGCGCCAAGCTCACCGTCGACGTGACGGCGACCGGCGGCGGCGAGGTGTTCGGCACGGTCACCGTCCAGGGCCTCGGCGCGACGCTCGCCGTGCTCGACAAGACCCTGTACCTCAAGGGCGCGCCCGAGTTCTGGGCGGCGCTGGCCACCCGGTTCGGCGTCTCCTCCGGCAACGGCACCGCGCTCGGCAACCGCTGGGTGAAGCTGCCGTCGGTGCTGCTCGGCGTCGACTTCGGCGACATCTTCGCCCCGGACGTGGTCGCCAGGACCGCCGGCAAGGCCGTCAGGGACGCCGACAAGGAGCTGACCACCCGGACCACGACCGTCGGCTCGGTGTCCGCGCTCGAGGTCCCGGTCGACGGCGGCACGGCGTACCTGGCCAAGGACGCGCCGCACGGCGTGGTGAGCCTGGCCGTCGACGAGATCGGCACGGCGCAGAACGCCAAGGCCAAGGACATGCGGGTCGCGGTGACCGACGTGTCGGCGAACGTCAACCAGATCTACACCGACCTCGCGAACCTGGCGAAGAACGAGCTGGGCACCGCGGTCGACGCGCTCACCTCGATCACCCAGGGCGGCAACCGGTTCGACGCGTGCGGCGCGGCCAGCTGCACCGTCGCGGTGGACGTCACCAACCCGTCGAAGAAGGCCGTGCGGATCCACCTGAAGGCCGACTGGACGGGCGACAACGCGTCCCTGGGCAGCTGTGAGCAGATCTCCGACCCGGTCGCGCCCGGCGCGTCGCTGTCGATGAGCTGCGCGGTCACCACACCGCAGTGGGTGAGCTTCTACCAGCGGGCCAACTCGGTGCCCGGCACTCACCCGTACGGCGCGGTGTGGACCGCGCTCGCGCTCGCGGACCCGCCGGACGCGACCGCGCTGGCGACGCTCGGCGCGGCCAAGCCCGCGGACCCGAAGAAGAAGCAGGACACCGGGAAGGGCCACACCGTCTACGAGATCGGCAACTCCGCCGGCGTGTGGAAGTACGGGGTGGCGTCGGCGAAGTACTGGCGGGACAGCGCGAAGGCGCAGCTGCGGGCCTGTCTCGGCCTCACCAAGGCGGTGTGCACGTACTCGCTGGTCACCACCTCGGAGAACGAGGTGTCGGCCTACGCGCTGGTCAACCAGCTGGTCGCGGCCTACGTCAAGGACAAGGGGAAGTGCCCGGCCGGCCAGTGGACGAGCTGCCCGAAGTGAGCCCGGCCAGCGACCTCGACCTGGCTTACGAGGCGTGCCGGCGGATCAACGCCCGCTACGGGCGCACCTACTTCCTCGCCACCCGGCTACTGCCTCCGGACAGTCGTCCGGCGGTACATGCCCTGTACGGCTTCGCGCGGCTCGCGGACGAGATCGTCGACAACGCGGTCGCGCCGGGCGATCCCGCGCACGCGCTGAACACCCTCGAGAAGGCCCTCCACGAGGCGCTGCGAGACCGCGTCACCGGCACACCGGCCCAGCACCCCGTGTTGGCCGCGCTCGCGGACACCGTGCGGCGCTACCGCATCGAGGAGCGGCTGTTCACCGAGTTCCTCGCGTCCATGCGGATGGACCTGACGGTCACCGGCTACGCCACGTTCGCCGCCCTCGCCGAGTACACGCACGGCTCGGCCGGCGTGATCGGGCTGCAGATGCTGCCGGTGCTCGGCACGACCGGCCCGCGCGAGGAGGCCGCGCCGTACGCGGCCGCGCTGGGTGAGGCGTTCCAGCTCACGAACTTCCTGCGGGACGTCGGCGAGGACCTCGACCGCGGCCGGCTGTACCTGCCGGCCGAGGAGCTGGCCGCGTTCGGCGTGGACCGGGCGATGCTCGAGCACGCACACCGGACGGGCCGCGCGGACCGTCGGGTCCGGCGGGCGCTCGCCCACCTCGTGGCTTGCAACCAGGCCGTCTACCGCCGCGCCGAGCCGGGGATCTCCTTGCTGCGCGAGGCGTCCCGGCCGTGCATCGGCACCGCGGCGCGGCTGTACCGGCACATCCTCGACGAGATCGTCGCGTGCGACTACGACGTGCTGGGCCGGCGGGTGGTCGTGCCGACCCGCCGCCGGTTGCGCATCGCCGCGCCGGGGCTTGCCCTCGCGGCGGCCAGAGCGCTGCCCTTTGGGGTACCGCGCGGCACCCGTTAACCCGGTCCACGACGACTGCCCCAGACCGCCCGAAACGGCCATCCTCGCTGGTACGGGCCACGGTAGTCGTGGGCCGGTCACCGTGGGAGGACTCGATGACGGTGCCAGACGGAGCCCAGCTCTCCGAGGACGGCAAGTATTGGTGGGACGGCAGCGACTGGCAGCCGGTGCCCGAGGACGGCGGCGAGCAGACCGAGGTCGGCCAGCTCAGCGACGACGGCCAGTGGAAGTGGGACGGCAGCCAGTGGCAGCCGGTGGACGGCGACGGCAGTGACGGTGGAAGCGGCGACCTGCAAGGTGCGCTGGCCGACAAGGGTCTCGACATCCCCGCCGACGCCGCCGACGCCGACTACATCAAGCAGGTCTACGACCACGTCAGCAACTGGTACGACGGGCTCGGCGACGACGACAAGGCGATCTTCGACGCGCTGTCGCAGCAGGGCGGCGACCAGATCCTGGCCGACCCCGAGGTCGGGGTCGTCGCCGACGGCGACCCGCTGATCGCGGCGTTCGCCGGTACCGACAAGACGCTCGGCGAGTCGCTGCAGGCGACCGGCGAAGCGCTCGAGCAGGTCCAGAGCTGAGAGGAGCGGATAGATGTCTTGGGATGAGTTCGCCGCGTGCGCGGGTCAGGACGGCGAGATCCTCGCCCAGCTCGGCGAGGACACGGTCAGGGACCTGGCGAACAAGTGGGACTCGCTGAGCGACACGGCCAAGGCCGCGCTCGGTGTGGCGGCCAGATGGGGCGGCGAGTGGCTCGTCGGTGCCCTGGCCGCGATCGGCATCGCGATCACCGACGCCGCGGCGGTGGTGCTCGCGGGCGCCAGCCTCGGCGCCGTCATGGCGGTCATCATGGACTGCTACGACAAACTGTGACGTGATGTCGCAAGGTGTGGCGCTGGCGCTGGCCGTCCTACTGGCCGGCGCCGGCCTGCCCAAGCTGTGGCGCCCCGACCATGTCGCCGGGGCGCTTCGCCGTGTCTTCGTCCGGCGCACCGTCTCGACGGCCGCGCTCCGCCGTGCCGGCCAGGCGCTCGGGCTGTGGGAGCTGCTGCTCGCCGCGGCGATGGTCGTGCTCGGCGGGCACGCGGTCGGGATCGCCGCGGCCGCGACGTTCCTGGGGTTCCTCGGGTTCGTGGTCGCGGCCGTCCGGCGTGGCGCCTCGTGCGGGTGCTGGGCGTCGCTGACCGAGGGACCCGCCGGCGGCGCGGAACTGGCCCGCACGGCCGTCCTGGCGGCCGGCGCGGCCCACCTGGCCGTCGCCGGGTGGTCACCCGGGTTCGGCTGGGCCTCGGCCGGCTGGGCGGCGGCCTTCCTGGCGCTCATGGCGGTCGCGGCGACGGCCGGTGGACGGGTCGCGCCCGTGCGGTCGGCACGCGTCGCCCGCCGGCTGGCCCAGCGGGCCGCCCCGACCCGCCGCGGCCGCCTGGCGGCGCGGCTGGCGTTCCTGCTGGGGTTCGTGCACGCGGGCACCGACACCGAGCGCCGCAGGTACCTGGACGCCCTCGCGGCGGCACGGGCCGCGGGCCCGATCCCACGCGAACGCGAGGTCCGGGCCGACGCGCCTTCGCCTCCGGGGACGCGGGCTAGAACGCGAGTGCCTGAGCCCGGCGCTTGACCTCGCGGCCACCCGTGGCGCGGAGCGCCTCGATGGGGGTGCCACCCGGCAGCGTCTCGTCCGGCTCGAACAGCCAGCGGAGCATGTCGTCCGGGGCGAAGCCGGCGTCGGCGAGCACGGTGATCGTGCCCGGCAGACCCTTGACGATCTGGCCGTCCGCGGTGAGGAACGGCCTGGGCACGCTCAGCACCCCGTTCCTGCGGACCGCGAGCAGATGACCGTCCCGCAACGCCTGTCGGACCTTGGTTACCGGTAGTCCCAGGTGGTCGGCCACGTCGGGCAGCGGCAGCAACTCGATCTCGGGACCCAGCACGTCGCCGGCGGAGGGGATCGCACTCACACCGCAAACGATGCCACACGTGACCCGTGACCGCGTACGGCAATTTGAGTTACTGGCCAGACCTCACGTCCAATTCGGCTGCTTCGCCGCGCCAAAGGTTCAGGGTTCCGTACCATCACGTGCGTGGACGAAAGGGGAGTCGGCTTGATCGGTGCGCTGCTGGAGCAGCGGTACCGGGTCGAAGCGCTGCTCGCCCGTGGTGGCATGTCCGCGGTGTACCGCGGGCTGGACACCCGGCTGGACCGGCGGGTCGCGATCAAGGTGATGGACCAGCGCTTCGCGGACGACCGCACGTTCGTCGACCGCTTCGAGCGGGAGGCACGGTCGGCGGCGAAGATCCATCACCCGAACGTGGTGGCAGTGCACGACCAGGGCGTCGACCGGTCGCCGAGCGGCGACCTGGTGTACCTGGTGATGGAGCTGGTCGACGGCGGCACGCTGCGGGACCTGATCAACGAGCGCGGCGCGCTGACCGTGCCGCTCACGCTGGCGATCATGGAACAGGTGCTCGCCGCGCTGGCCGCCGCGCACCGCGCCGGGCTGGTGCACCGGGACGTGAAGCCGGAGAACGTGCTCATCGGGCATGCCGGCGAGCAGGGCAGCGCCGTCAAGGTCGGCGACTTCGGTCTCGTCAGAGCCGTGCACAGCGCGGGGACCACGAGCGCGAGCGTCATCCTCGGCACGGTCGCCTACCTCTCCCCCGAGCAGGTCACGACCGGCGCGGCGACCGCGACCGGCGACGTGTACTCGGCCGGCATCGTGCTGTTCGAGGCGCTCACCGGCGCCGCCCCCTACACCGGCGACAGCGCCATCTCGGTCGCCTACCGGCACGTGAACGACGACGTCCCGGCCCCGTCGACGCTCGTGCCCGGCATCCCACCCGAGCTGGACGACCTCGTGGTCCGCGCGACCCGCCGCGACCAGGCGCTGCGCCCGGCCGACGGTGCCGCGTTCCTCGCCGAGGTGCAGAAGCTGCGTGCATTGCTCGGCGCACAGGGTGTCGGCGTGCCGGTGCCCGCGCCGAACGTCGCCGACCGCACGATGCCGGTGACGCCGCCCGCGTCGGCCACCGGTGGCGTGAGCGTCGTGGAGCTGGCACCGGCCGAGCAGACCATCGCCACCGGGCAACCGGTGCCCGCGGCGCCGGCCACCATGAACGCGACCATGAACGCGACGATCGTGCGCCCCGCACCGGCCGGCTTCCGGCCGATCGGCCCGCAGGGCACCCGCGCGATGCTGCGCACCGACCTGGACCGTGCCAACGCCGCGACGGACTTCGTGGCGCCGGCCGGCCTCCCGGCCGGCGGCCTGCCCCCGCAGCCCCCGCAGCAGCAGCGCCCGCGGCCCAGGCGCCCCGGGCCACCGCCGAAGAAGAAGAGCGGCGGCGGGTTGATCGCGCTCTGGGTCATCGTCGGCGTGCTCGCGCTGGCCCTGGCCGGCACCACGACCTGGTGGTTCACCTCCGGCCGGTACCGCACGGTGCCGGCGGTGACCGGCAAGACGTCCGTGGAGGCGCAGCAGCTCCTCACGGACAGCGACCTCAAGCCGAACATCGAGACCGCGTACAGCAACACCGTGCCCAACGGCATGGCGATCGGGACCAAGCCTGCCACCGACACCGAGGTGCTGCGGGGCGACCAGATCACGCTGGTCGTCTCGTCCGGCAAGCCCAAGGTGCCGAACGTGCAGGCCGGCATGGACGTGGCCGAGGCGAAGCAGCTGATCACCGCCGCGGACCTGAAGCCGGACCTCGACGACGGCGCCAACCAGTTCTCCAACAGCGTGGAGAAGGGCAAGGTCATCACGACCGACCCGCAGCCGGGCGAGGAGCTGGCGATCGGCAAGCGGGTCGTCATCGTGGTCAGCAAAGGCCGCCAGCCCAAGCCGGTGCCGGACGTGAAGGGCAAGTCCCGCGACGAGGCGTTCGACCAGCTGCGGCAGGACGGCTTCGACCCGGTCGACGGCGAGACGAGGTTCGACCAGAACGTCGAGGGCGGGCACGTCATCAGCACCGACCCGGATGCCGGCACCAAGATCGACGGCGACGACCGGAAGGTCACGGTGGTCCTGTCGAACGCCGTCACCGTGCCCGACCTGGCCAACAAGTCCCGCAGGGATGCCATCCAGCAGCTGCAAAGCCTTGGGCTTCAGGTCGACGTGCAGTCGTTCTCCGGCGACGACCGCGGCCGGGTGTTCGGCCAGTCTCCCGGTGCCAACAGCCGGGTCCAGCCCGGCTCGAGGGTCACCATCTGGATCCTGGGCTGACCTGCGCCAACGGGTCGACGACGACGTCCTCGCGTGCGTGCGGAGCGAGTCGTCAACACTCCGCACGCACGTAACTCGCCGGTCACGTCACGCTGCTTGGGTGGAGCCATGGGTCGACTGAGTGGGCTGGACGCGGCGTTCCTGAGCCTGGAGACGCGGGAGCGCCCGATGCATCTCGGCGCTGTCGCCGTCTTTCAGGGGCCGGTCGCGCCCGACCGCCTGCGGGCGCTGCTCGCGGAACGGGCGGCCCGGCTGCCGGCGTCGCGGGTCGCCGGCAGCTGGTTCCCGTCGTGGTGGCCCGCGTCGGACTTCGACCCGGCCGCGCACGTGCGCGGCTACGCGGTGAGCGACCAGCGCACGTTCGAGGCGTACGTGGCCGGCTGGCTCGCGACGCCGCTGGACCTGGCCAGGCCGCCGTGGGACGTGCACGTGGTCACCGGGCTGCCGGACGACCGGTTCGCCGTGCTCGTCAAGCTGCACCACTCGCTCGCGGACGGCGCCGGCGCGGTCGCGCTGGCCGGCGCCCTGCTGGACGGCGGGATGCCGCCGAGCAGGGAGACCACGCCGCCGTCGTACGGCCTCGGGGAGACCGCGGCCATGGCGGGGGCCGTCGCGCGGGCCGTCCGCCGGCCACCCGCGCCGGCCATGCTGGCCTCGGGCGGGTCCGCGCGCCGCGTGGCGTTCGTCCGCCTCGACCTCGCGGACGTGCGCCAGATCCGCCGCCAGCACGGGGGCACCACGAACGACGTGGCGCTGGCGGTGCTGGCGGGTGGGCTGCGCTCATGGCTGCGGTCGCGGGACGTCGAGGTCGACGGGCTCACGCCGCGGGCGCTGATCCCGGTGAACACCCGGGCGCGGGGCGGCGCGGGCGGCAACCAGCTGTCCGGGTACCTGTGCGACCTGCCGGTCGGGCTGGCCGACCCGGTCGAGCGGCTGCGTGCCGTACGGCTGGCGATGGACGCCAACAAGGCGGGCGGACCATCGAGTGGCGCCGGGACGATCGCGATCCTGGCGAACCGGCTGCCGTCGGCCGTGCACCGGCTCTGCGCGGGTCCGGTGGCGATCGCGGCGCCGCTGCTGTTCGACACGGTGGTCACGAACGTGCCGCTGCCGAACGTGCCGCTCACCATCGACGGCGCGCCGCTGGCGGAGATCTACCCGTTCGGCCCGCTCGGTCCCGGGCACGCGCTGGGCGTGGCGATCTCCCCGTACCGCGACGCGGTCCACATCGGACTTCAGACCGACCGGGACGCCGTGCCGGACATCGACGTGCTGGCCTCGGCGATCGGCAAGTCATGCGCGACCCTCCACGAGCTGGCGGACTGAGTCGACGAACGCGTCGACGTCCAGGTCCTCGTCCCACGAGGACTGGAGCAGCAGGCCCTGGTAGATGGCGACGAGCACCCGGACCAGACCGTCCGGTGCGGCGTCCGCGAACGCCGCACGCTGGTCGTCGACGCCCTGGCGGGCCAGGTCACGGATCCTGGGCTCGCGGACGGTCTCGGCCCAGGCCTGCATGCTGAGGCTGCGCTGATGTTCGGCGCGCGGCGCGGCGATCGCGCGGAGGACGTCGAGGTAGCCGGCGAGCGGGTCGGCGGCCCTCGCCAGCCCGGCGCGGTTCCCGTGCCAGTCCTCGACGATCGCGATGATCATGTCGTCCTTGCCGGTGAAGTACCGGTAGATGAGACCGGCCGACAGCCCGGACTCCCTGACGATGTCCTGCATGGACGTGCGGTGGAAACCGTTGCGGGCGAAGCAGTTCGCGGCGGCGTCGAGGATCTGGCGCCTGCGGTTGGCCAGGTGCTCGTCGCTGACCCTGGGCACTACCGGACCACCGCCCACGCGACGCGGTAGAACTCGGCGGCCGGCTCGTCCCGGTGGTAGCGGGCGGCGGCGTCCTTGGTGGACAGGTCGCCCCTGAGGTCGAGGCCGCGCTCGGCGAGGTAACCGGGGACGGCCAGGGGGTCGAGGCCGAACGTCCATGGCTCGCCGACTCGTCGTACCGACCGGTGCCACTCGGTGTCGTCGTCGAGGGCCGCGCGGTCGACGTAGGTGAGGATGACGGTGCTGCCGCCTGCGGTCGCGGCCACGACGTCCCGGAGCGTGGCGTCGACGGCCTGCTCGGTGAGGTAGTTGGTGACCCCCTCCCAGACGACGGCCGTGCGCCTGTGGGGGAAGCCGGCCTGGTTCAGCGCGCTCGCCAGGCTCTCCTCGTCGAGGTCGACCGGGACGTAGTGGACGTGCGGACGGTCGGCGATGTGTCGCCGCTTGGCGGCCTGGGTGGCGGGGTGGTCCACCTCGTAGGTGGTGGGGATGCCCGGGAGGCGGTGGGCGCGGCTGTCGTAGCCGGCACCCAGGATGAGGACCTGCTCCGGCGCGGCCGCCGTCAGGAGGTCGTCGATGAGCCGCGTGCGGGCGATGGCGGACATCCGGGGGCCACCCGGGTAGCGGTGGTCGATGAGGCGGGCGATGCCGTGGCCGACGGGTGGCAGCGCGGCGGCGCGGACCAGCCAGCGGTAGCGGGTCGGGAGGAAGCGGGTGGCGTAGGCGTCGGTGAAGAGCCCGTCCCCGCGGCGGCTCTCCAGCGCGCGGAAGAGGGCGACGTGCTCGGCGGTCCGGCTGGCGGTGCGCATGCGCCTCAACATAGATGAATGAACGTTCGTTTTTCTACGGGCACGAGAGAGGCCGGCCTCGCGGGCCGGCCTCTTTTCGGGGTCAGGACCGGAGCATCTCCGCGACCAGGAAGGCCAGCTCCAGGGACTGCTGGGTGTTCAGCCGCGGGTCGCAGGCGGTCTCGTACCGGCTGTTCAGGTCCGCGTCGGAGATGTCCTGCGCGCCGCCCAGGCACTCCGTGACGTCCTCGCCGGTCAGCTCGACGTGGATGCCGCCGGGGTGGGTGCCGAGGCGGCGGTGCACCTCGAAGAAGCCCTGGACCTCGTCGACGATCCGGTCGAAGTGGCGGGTCTTGTAGCCGGACGGCGACTCGTGGGTGTTGCCGTGCATCGGGTCGCACTGCCAGATGACCTTGTGCCCGGACGCCTCGACCTTCTCGACGATCGGCGGCAGCGCCTCCCGGACCTTGCCGTTGCCCATGCGGCTGATCAGCGTGAGCCGGCCCGCCGTGTTGTGCGGGTCGAGCCGCTCGACGTACTCGACCGCCATCTCCGGCGTGGTCGTCGGGCCGATCTTGAGCCCGATCGGGTTGGACAGCAGCTCCGCGAACGCGATGTGCGCGCCGTCGAGCTGGCGGGTCCGCTCGCCGACCCACAGGAAGTGCGCGGACAGGTTGTACAGCCGGGGGTCGGGCTCGCGGGTGTCCAGGCGGAGCATCGAGCGCTCGTAGTCGAGCAGCAGGGCCTCGTGGCTCGCGAAGATCTCCGTGGAGTGCAGCGAGGAGTCCTCGACGCCGCAGGCCTGCATGAACCGCAGCCCACGGTCGATCTCGGTGGCCAGCGCCTCGTACCGCTCGCCGGCCGCCGAGTTGCTGACGAAGTCCTTGTTCCACTCGTGGACCTTCGACAGGTCCGCCATGCCGGCCGCGGTGAGGGCACGCACGAGGTTCATGGCCGCGCCAGCGTTGGCGTAGGCCCGGATCATGCGGCCCGGGTCGGGCACGCGGGCCTCGGGCGTCTTGGCGAGCGAGTTGATGATGTCGCCGCGGTAGACGGGCAGGCCGAGCGCGTCGATGCCGTTGGAGCGCGGCTTGGCGTACTGGCCGGCGATACGGCCGACCTTGACGACCGGCATGCTGGCGCCGTAGGTGAGCACGACGGCCATCTGCAGCAGCGTGCGGATGTTGCCGCGGATGTGCGGCTCGGTGTTGTCCACGAAGGTCTCGGCGCAGTCCCCGCCCTGCAGCAGGAACGCCTCGCCGCGAGCCACCTCGGCAAGCCGGTCACGCAGCCGGTCGATCTCGCTCGGCACGGTGACCGGTGGCACGCTCTCCAGGAGGGCGCGCACCTGGCGCACCTGCTCGGAGTCGGGCCACTCGGGCTGCTGAGCGGCGGGTCGGGACAGAGCGTCGTCGAGTCGGGCACGCAGTGTCGGCGGCAGCGGCGGAAGTTCGGGAAGAGTGTCCACCGGCACGTCAACGGTCCAGTTCACGGGACCAGAGTAGCCGGACCTGTCACCCCCGTTTACGCCGACGGCGGACGCTTCTTGATCGCTTCACCGGTGAGTGGTTCGTTGGGGTCATGCCAACCAGCCCGACGCTGTACGAGTGGGCCGGCGGGGCGTCGGCACTCGAGAAGCTGTTCGACCGGTTCTACGCGCACGTGGCCGGCGACGCGCTGCTCGCGCCCGTCTTCGCGCACATGGGCGCGGGCCACCCGAAGCACGTCGCGGCCTGGGTGGGCGAGGTGCTCGGCGGCCCGAAGACGTACTCGGCCGAGCGTGGCGGGCATCCGCACATGATCTCCCGCCACCTCGGCCGCGGGATCACCGAGGAGCAGCGACGCCGCTGGGTGACCCTGCTGCTGGACACCGCGGACGAGGTCGGCCTGCCGGCCGACCCGGAGTTCCGCGCGTCGTTCGTGGGATACCTGGAGTGGGGCAGCCGGCTGGCGGTCATCTTCTCGGCCCCGGGCGCGGACACCTCCGCCCCGGAGGAGATGCCGACGTGGGACTGGGCGAAGCCCCCGTGGCAGCCGGCCGACTAGATCGGAGGTCGCCGGGAGGCCCACGGGTGGGCACGCTCGTACTGGCCCGCGAGCGACAGCAGCCGTCGCTCCGAGCCCGCCGGCCCGCCCAGCTGCACGCCGATCGGCAGGCCGGCCTCGTCGAAGCCCGCCGGGAGCGCGGCCACCGGGTACCCCAGCAGGTTCCAGACCGGGTAGAACGTGATGCCCATCGACACCACGCCCAGCGTGTGTGACGCCCCCGCGCCGTGGAACCGCCCGATCCTCGGCTGACGGCCCGTCCACCCCGGCTGCAGGACCACGTCGAAGTCCCCGAAGAACGTCGCCATGGCCTCGTGCAGGCGGGCCTCGCCGGCGCGTACGCGGTTGAACAGCGCGTCCGGCACCCGGCGTCCCACCGCGGCGATGCGCCTCGTGCGGGGCTCCAGCCACTCCGGGTGCGGCAGCTGCGCCACGTCGTCGGCCACCCCGCGGAAGTACCGCACGAGGAACTGCTGGCTCGCCATCGGCCCCAGCGGCGGCTCCGCCGGCACCACCTCGTGCCCCAGCACGCTCAGCCGGTCGGCGACCGTCTGCACGGCCTGCTTGCGTTCTCGCTCGATCGGGGTCGGGCCCAGGGGGCCGCGCAGGGACAGCGCGATCCGCAGCTTCCCCGGCTCGCCCTCGACCGCGTCGCGGTAGCCGCCCGGCTCGTCGGCGATCACGTCCAGCATCGCGGCGGCGTCCGCCACCCGGCGGCCGAGCGGGCCGATGCCGGCCAGGCCGTTCCAGTGCTCCTCTTCGCCCATGCTGATCAGGTCACGGGTGGTCTTCATGCCGAACAGACCGCAGAAGTTCGCCGGGATGCGCACCGACCCGCCGCCGTCGGAGCCGGTCGCCGCGCCGACCACGCCGGCCGCCACCGCCGCGGCCGAGCCGCCCGACGAGCCGCCCGGCGTGTGGTCGACGTCCCACGGGTTCCGCGTCGCGCCGTAGGTGAGCGTCTCGGTGAACGGCCACAGGCAGCGGTCCGGCGTGCGGGTGTGCCCCACCAGCACCGCGCCGGCCTCCCGGAGCCTCGCCACCGCGGGCGAGTCGGCCTCGGCCGGCCCGAACTGCGGCCGGCCGCCCATGGCCGTGACGTCGCCCGCCACGTCCTGGTCGTCCTTCACCGCGATCGGGACGCCGAGCAGCGGGGTGCGCTCCCCCGCGTCGAGCCGTCGCTGGGCGTCCGCCGCCTGCGCGCGGGCGCCGTCCGCCCAGACGGTCCGGAAGGCGTTCAGCTTCTCGTCGACCTGTTCGAGCCTGCGCAGCACGGCCTCGAGCAGGTCGGGCGCGGACACGTCACCGTCGCGCAGTGCGGCGGCCTGCGCGTCCGCACCTGCCCACAGCAGCTCCTCAACGTCCATGCGAGGCACTGTAGGCGATGGTCGCTCCGGCAAGCTCGGCCTAGCCGAAGAAGACCTCGGCCTCCTGCAGGCGCGAGCCCGGCACGGTCTTCAGCTCGGCGGTCGCCTCGGCGAGCTTGACCCGAACGATGTCGGTGCCGCGCAGCGCGACCATCACGCCGAAGTCGCCGTCCTGCACCGCGTCCGCCGCGTGCAGGCCGAAGCGGGTGGCGAGGACGCGGTCGTACGCGGTCGGGGTGCCGCCACGCTGGACGTGCCCGAGCACGACCACACGCGACTCCTTGCCGGTGCGCGTCGCGATCTCCTCGGCGAGCCACTGGCCGATGCCGCCGAGACGGACATGGCCGAACGCGTCCTTCTCGCCGGTCAGCAGCTTCTCCTCGCCGCCCTCGGGCAGCGCGCCCTCGGCGACCACGATGATCGGCGCGTACTCACGCTCGAACCGCCGCTGGACCCAGTCGATGACCTGGTCGACGTTGAAGTGCCGCTCCGGCACCAGGATCACGTTCGCGCCGCCGGCGAGGCCGGAGTGCAGCGCGATCCAGCCGGCGTGGCGGCCCATGACCTCGATGACCAGGGCGCGGTGGTGCGACTCGGCGGTGGTGCGCAGCCGGTCGATGGCCTCGGTCGCGATGTGCACCGCGGTGTCGAAGCCGAAGGTGTAGTCGGTGGCGCCGAGGTCGTTGTCGATGGTCTTCGGCACACCGACCACGCCGATGCCGTCGTCGGTCAGCCGCTTCGCGACGCCGAGGGTGTCCTCGCCGCCGATCGCGATCAGGGCGTCGACCTCGAACTTGGCGAGGTTCTCCCTGATCCGGTCGACGCCGCCGTCGATCTTGTACGGGTTGGTCCGCGACGAGCCGAGGATCGTGCCGCCGCGGGTCAGGATGTCCTCGACCTGGTCGAGCCCGATCGGCTTGACGAGGCCCTCGACCGGGCCCTGCCAGCCGTTGCGGAAACCGACGGTGTCCCACCCGTAGGACTCGATGCCCTTGCGGACCACGGCGCGAATGACCGCGTTGAGTCCTGGGCAGTCACCGCCACCTGTGAGCAATCCAACGCGCATGTGCTCGATCCTCCAACCGACCGCTTGAGCCGAGGTCCTGTCCGGGTCTATTCGCCCGTAGGGTGCCACCTTCTGGATCGGTGCAGCAAGGCGGCCCGGCTTAACTGACGGGAAAACCTCGCTTCAGCCGTTCGGCCTCCATGATTCGCCAGCGGACCAGGTTGTGGCGAGCGTCCGCGAGCGCGTCGTGAGCGTCGCTCGGCGGGGGCGGCAACGCGGGTTTGCCCACGTCCTCCCACCGCTGGCGCAGCTCCCGGGTGAAGCGCGGCAGCTCGCGCGGCAGCGCCGGCATGTCGCCCCACAGCTGGGCGAGCGCGACGTGGTCGTAGGCCGCGAACCACGCCCACAGCTCGACCCGGTCCCGGCCGCGGTTCAGGAACCTCATCAGGCGGTCGCGCATGGTCGCGCGGTCGCACCAGGCCGGGTCGGCCGGCGACGGCAGCTTGTCGAGCACGTGCTCGCGCACCCACTGCCCCGCCTTGTCCGGGTCGAACTCCGTGGAGACGGCGTAGAACTCACGCCCGTTCTCGTCCACGACACCTATCGACACCAGGTCGATGGTCGTTCCGTCCTCGATGAACTCGGTGTCGTAGAAGAACCTCACGCAGGCAGCCTATTCAGCCCGCCTCGGTCTCCGGGATGCGGTCGGTCTCGCGGGCCGTGCGGCGCTCCTGGGTGGGCAGCTCGACCTCCTGCTCGGCGAGCAGCTCCTTGGCCTTGGCCGCGTAGATGTCCACGTACTCCTGGCCGGACAGCTCCATCAGGGCGTACATGATCTCGTCGGTAATGGACCGCTCGACGAACCGGTCACCGGCCAGACCTTCATACCGGGAGAAGTCCATCGGCTTGCCGATCTTGATGCGGATCTTGTGCGGCCGCCACAGCTTGGAGCCGATGGGGTTGGCCTTGTCGGTGCCGAACATGGCCACCGGGACGACCTTGACCCGAGCCTCCAGGACCATGCGGGCGAGGCCGGTCTTGCCCTTGTAGAGCCGCCCGTCCGGCGAGCGGGTGCCCTCCGGGTAGATGCCCAGCAGGTGGCCCTCCTTGAGCAGCCGGATGCCGGTGTCGAGCGCGGCCTGCGCGGCGGCGCCGCCGGACCGGTCGATCGGGATCTGGCCCATGCCGGTGAAGAACCACTTCTTGACCCGGCCCTTGATGCCTGGCTGGGTGAAGTACTCGAGCTTCGCCGGGAAGGTGACACGACGGGACAGCATCAGCGGGAGGAAGAACGAGTCCGCGACGGCGAGGTGGTTGCTCGCGAGCAGCGCGCCGCCGTCGGCGGGGATGTTCTCGACACCCTCGACCTGCGGGCGGAAGAACAGCCTGAGCAGCGGCCCTATGAACACCCACTTCATCAAGAAGTACACCGCTTCCCGCGCCTCCCTCTCGTGTCCGCCCGACACGTTTGTCGAGCGTAGGCAGGGTGACCGACGCGCACAATGCTTCGGTACCCGATTGTCGGAACATGTAACAGGACTAACCTTCCCAACCAACCACGGTACCCAACGCGTAAACATGTGGTGAGAGATGCGGCCATGGACGGCCCAGTTCGTGCGACCATGACCGTGAGCATCTGCCCGCATGGCTCGTGGACCGAGGAGGCCTGGGTGTCCGACCGGCCTGACGACGTGGACGCCGCGTTCGCGGAGATCGTCGCGGATCTGCGGCGCGAGGGGGTCGGAACGACGATTCCGGACCTGGACGACCTCACGGACACGTCCGAGCTCCCGATCGCCGACGACCCGGACGGTACGCCGCCGGCCGGCACGCCGTCGCCCACCATGGACCGGCCCCGGACCGTCCAGGACCAACCGACCTCATGGCGCGGCCACAACGCGGAGTGGGACTGGTCCTGGGGCACCGACGAGGACCACTACGTCCCGCCGGAGCCACCCCCGCTCCCCAGGCTCCGCCCCCTGACGATCGTGGCCCTGGTCCTGATCGTGATCGGCGTCGTCCTGCTGATCATCCCGTCCCTGATCGGCCTGAGCACCCACGTCGCCATCCCGATCGCCCTCCTGTCGGTCACCTGCGGCGGCGCCATGCTGCTGCTCCGCGTCCGCCAGAACCCCCGAGACCCCGGCGCCCGAGACGACGGCGCCCAAATCTAACCCGCGAGTCCCGCGTTCAAACACCGCGAGTCCCGCGTTCGCCCACACCGACCTGCGGTTTCGTGCAGTCTTGGCCTGGGCAGGTGCACGAAACCGCAACTCACCATGCCTGAACGCGGGACTCGGCATGTTTGAACGCGGGACTCGCGGTGTTTGGGTGCGGGGGTCGTGAGGGGTTAGCAGGAGTCGGCGGCCAGGGCGGCGGCGCCTACGAGGGCCGCGTCGTCGCCTAGTTGGGCCGTGCGGATGCGGGCGAGGGGGCGATAGCCCGCGCCGGTGATCATCTTCTTGTAGTGGTCGCGGGCGTCGTCCAGGAACAGGGGGGCCGACTCGGACACGCCGCCCGCGATGACGACGACCTCCGGGTCGTAGATGTCGGCCGCCAGGGCCAGACCCTCGCCCAGCCAGCGGGCCAGCTCGGACATCGCGCGCTGGGCCAGCGGGTCGCCGTCCCGCGCCGCCGCAGCCACCTTCCGGCCGGTGATCGCGCGAGCGTCCATGGCGTCGCGGAGCAGGACCGTCGAGCGGCCCGGATGCCGCGCCAGCAGCTCCACCGCCGTCGCACTCAGGGCCGTGCCGCTGCAGTACCGCTCCCAGCACCCCTGCTTGCCGCACGGGCACGCCCGGCCGCCCGGCACCAGCCGCAGGTGCCCCAGCTCCGGTGCGACGCCGTACGCGCCGCGGAACAGCTCGCCGTCCAGCAGCAGCCCGCCGCCGATGCCGGTGCCGATCGCGACCAGCAGGGCCACCCTCGCGCCCGTCGCCGCGCCGAACCGGTGCTCGCCGAGCACGGCCGCGTTCGCGTCGTGCTCCAGGACCACGGGCAGCTTCAGCCGCTGGGAGATGCGCTCGGCCACTGGCGCGTCCCGCCAGGCCAGGTGCGGCGCGAACATGACCGTGCGGCGGTCGTTGGCGACGAAACCCGCCACCGCCAGGCCGACGCCGCACACCCGGTGCCGGACCGCGAGCCCGGACACGGCCGCGACGATCGCGTCCTCCAGCGCGGTCTCGCCGGCGGGGGTCGGCGCACGCGCGGTGTCGAGGACGTTGCCGTGCCGGTCCACGACCCCGGCCCGCACGCTCGTCCCGCCGATGTCCACGCCGATCGTGGCCCTGGCCCTCAACGGGGCTCCCGCCGGACGGGGATGTGCTGCACCTTCGGCGACGGTTTCTCGTCCGGCGTGAACCCGGGCATGTGCGGGACACCCGGCTCCCACCGGTCGGCGAGCACCGCCCGCAGCAGGGCGACCACGTCCGCGGCGGCGTCCAGCCCGCGCCCGGCCAGCGCGTGGGGCTCGCCCCGCACCACCGCGAAGGCGGCGCACAGCGGACACCACGAGCACGAGCTGTCCGGTGGCTCGGCGGCGAGCCGGTCCAGCGAGGGCCCGGCCCGCTCGGCGACCGCCTCGACCAGCAGCCGCAGCTCCTCGACCAGCCGGCTCCCCGGCTCAGCGCTCACACCAACCCTCCCACCCTCAACCATCGCGAGTCGCGCGTTGAAACACACCGAGTCGCGTTTTCGTGCACACCCAAGATCGGCACGAAAACGCGACTCGGTATGTGTGAACGCGGGACTCGCGGGTTCATGTCGGTTCTCCCGCCTCGAAGCGCAGGACCAGGCCGTCCGGTCCGGTCGCGGCGTCGGTCACGTGGTGGCGGCGCAGCAGGACCGGCAGGGCGACCAGGCGGCGCACGCCGTCCACGGTGATCGCCAGCTCGTCGCCGATCCTCTTGAGATCCACAGTGGACTCACCGGTGAGCGGCAGCGCCACCGTCAGCTCGTAGCCGCCCTCGACCGACCCTACCGACAGCAGCGGGATCGCGTACGGCCCGACCGTCTCCAGTGGATCGTCCACGCCGTACAGGTCCTCCGCCAGCCCCAGCAACGCCGGCACCCCAACGGGTTCCGCCGCCAGGTGCTCGACACGCCGCATCGGCAGGGTCATCGAGGCGTCCAGTTCGGACAGCACGGCCTCCTGCTCGGCACGCCTGGTCCGCAGCCAGCTCGCCGCCGGACCCTGCCACCGCCTCGCGGGCGGCACCAGCCGGTTCGCGATCAGCGAGTCGACCTGGATGGCACGCAACGCAAGCGCCGCAAGGGTTCGGCGCGTCTCCGCGACGACCAGCCGCTCCGGCGTGAGCACCAGCCGCACGGACGTCCGCGCCGGGTCGACCAGCACGTCCCGCAGTTCGGCGACCTGCCGGGCCAGCCCGGACACGTGCCGCCCCAACGACAACCGCGTCAGGTAGCCACCGACCGCCTCGGGCAGAGCCAGCAGCCGCAACGTCTCCGCGGTCGGGCCGCAGTCCACGACCACGACCTCCCACGGGCCCGCCGCGGCGAGCCGGGCGACCTCGGTCAGCGCCAGCAGCTCGTCGACACCGGGCAGCACGGTCAGCTCCGCCGCGTCCACATCGGACAGTCCCGGGAAGAAACCCCGCACCTCGCGCCGGATCGCCTGCCAGGAACGGTCCGCGAGGCCCCGGGCGTCCACGTGCGCCGCGTACAGGCAGGTGTCCACTTCGGACGGCTCGGCGGCGACCGGCACGCCGAACACGTCACCGAGCGAGTGCGCCGGGTCGGCCGAGACGACCAGCGCCTTGTGCCCGCCGACGGCGAGACGGGCGGCCGTCGCCGCGGCGAGGGTGGTCTTGCCGACACCCCCCTTGCCGGTGAACAGCAGCAACCGCGCCGGGCTCGCCGAGGAACTCATGTCGATGACTCGCTTCGCAAGCCGCGCTCAGCCGCCCTCGACGCGGCGCTTCAGCTCCTTGAGCGCGATGTCCATGATCATCTTCTCGGCCTTGCGGCGGAAGAGGCCGATCATCGGCACGGCCAGCTGCACGGACAGTGTGTAGGTCACCCTCGTCTTGTCACCCTCCGGGGTGAGCAGGTACTGGCCCTCCTGGGCCTTCTGCATCTGCCCCTTGACCAGGTGCCAGTCCACGCACAGCCCGTCGGACGCCCAGTCGTACGCGAGCGTGTACACGTCCTTGAACGGCCCGGCGTCGAGGGTGAACTTCACCTCGCGGGCCCTGCCGTCCTCGATCTCGTCGAGGACCTCGGTGCTCTTCACGGCGTTCGCCCACTCCGGGTACGCCGGGAAGTCCGCGATCACCGCCATGACGTCCTCAGGTGGTGCGTCGACCACGATGGACTGGGTGGACTCGTCGGCCATAGCGGGGAGGCTACCCGAGCGTAGGCCCTACCAGCGCAGCACGTAGGGCCGCTGGGTCCGCTGGAAGTGACCGACGTTCGCGCACTCGGTGTACGCGACCCGCATCCGCGGCGCGAGCGGCTGGTGCACGTGCCCGAAGACGGCCCAGCGCGGCTGCTGCTTCATGATCATGTCGAGCAGTGAGGGCGAGCCGCGCTCGAACCGCCGCGCGAGCACGTCGTAGGTCAGCTCCGGCACGTCCGGCGGGATGTGCGTGCAGACCACGTCCACGTCGGCGAGCCGCGCGATCCCCGCCGCGAAGTCGTCCTCGGTCCGCAGGTACGGCCGGAAGACGCCGGGCCCGCGGGCCACCACGCCTGGCGGGAGGAGCCCGCCGCCGACGAACCCGAACCGCAGGCCGCCGATCTCCGCGACCTCGCCGTCGAGGATCCGCACGCCGTCCCCGGCGAACTCCGGCCACAGGTCGGGCGTGTCGACGTTGCCCGGCGTGGCGTAGGTCGGCGCGGTCATCGCCGCGAACAGGCTGGCGTACTGCGTCCGCACCGCCTCCTCGACGACCGCCGCCGCGTCGCCGACCGAGCCCCACAGGGCACGCGCGAACGCGGGCAGCTCGGCCGGCCGCTCGCGCCGCAGCCGGGCGAACTCGCCGACCGCCTCGGCGCCGAACACCGTGCCGAGGATCCCGCCGCCGTGGTCGTGGTAGTCCACGAAGTCGATCAGGTCGCCGAGCACGATCAGCGCGTCCGCGCCGTCACCGGCCCGCGCGAGCGCCTCCGCGTTGCCGTGGACGTCGGACACCACGTGAACCCGCATGGACACGAGTCAACCACTCGCGGGCGCGATGCCGGGCGGCCTGCCGTCCTCGAGCACGAACTTGAGGTCGAGCGCGACGGCCTTGGCCGCCCGCTGCCGCCGCTGCGCCTCCTTGACCGGCCTCCTGCCCTCGCCCCCCGCCGGGAGGTCGGCACGCAGGAAGTAGTGCAGCACGGTGCCGTCGAGCACGGGCTCCAGCCAGACCTCCATCGTCCCGACCAGCGCGCCGCGCACGGTCCAGCGCACCCCCTCGTCGCCGCGGTCGGCGTACACCGCGAGCTCGAGGTCGGGCCAGAACCGGCGCCACGAACGCGGGTCGGCGAACGCGGCGGCCACCGACGACGGCGGCACGGCCAGGAACGTCTCGTCCATGACGTCAACAGTGGGCACGCCGGTCACCACCTTTCCTCGTGGGCTCGGTGCGGTCGTTGTTCGGCGTGGGTGTTCGATGGTTCGCTCCGCAGGCTCCGCTCACGACCAGCAGCATGTCACGGGGTCGAAACCCGTCGCACGACCCGGCGCGCTACTTTCCTTGTGTGACCCACGGCGACGAGAGCCTCACCGACATGGTCTGGGCCAATGCGGAGCGGTTCGGTGCGACCATCGGGTTCCGCCGGCGGCTCGGCGGCTCGTGGGTGGACGTGACGACGCGCGAGTTCGCCGGCCAGGTGCTGGACCTGGCGAAGGGGCTGATCGCGGCGGGGCTCCGGCCGGGTGACCGGATCGCGCTGCTGTCGGGCCCGCGGTACGAGTGGTCGCTGCTCGACTTCGCCTGCTGGTCGGTCGGGTGTGTGACGGTGCCGATCGAGGCGTCCGCGACGCCCGCCGAGGTCGAGTGGATCCTGTCCGACTCCGGGGCGTGCGGGGTGGTCGTGGAGACCGTCGAGCACCGGGAGACGGTGCGGCGCGTGGTGGACCGGCTGCCCGAGGTCGTGTGGGTGTGGCAGCTCGACGGCGACGACGAGGTGCCGTCCGCGGTGACCGAGCTGACCTCGCTGGGGACGCAGATCTACGACGACCGCGCCCACGAGCGGCGGCTCATGGTGCGGGCCGATGATGTCGCGACCGTCGTGTACCCGGACGGGGATCACCCGAAGCGGGCAGAGCTGACGCACGGTGAGCTGCTTGCCGACGTGCGCGCGGTGATCGGCGCGCATGCCGGGCTGCTGCGGGCCGGGAGCTCGCTGCTGGTGCTGCTGCAGCTGGCCGACCTGCCGTGCCGGATCGCGGCGCTGGCCTGCGTGTACACGCGGACGACCCTGGGCCACGTGCCGGACACCGACGACCTCTTCACCGACCTGGGGGTGTTCCGGCCACGCGTGATCGTGGCGGATGCGGTGCTGCTGGGGCGGTTCCACGACGCGGCGCGCGCGAAGGCCTACGCGGACGGGAACATGATGGTGTTCGACACCGCCGAGTCAGTGGCCATGTCCTACGGGGCGAAGACCGGCGCGGCCCCGCTCGCCCTGCGGGTGAAGCATGCCGTCGCCGCACGGGTCGTCTACCCGAAGCTGCGGGCGTCCTTCGGCGGCCGGTGCGTCGCGGCGTTCACGTCCGGGGAGGCACTCGACCCCGGACGGGTCAACTTCTACCGCGGCATCGGCATCGAGGTGCACGCCCTGGGGCCGCAAGGGTAGTCAGAAGGCCTTGCCCGACAGCAGGTTGGTCAGGCGCGTCGCCATGTCCGCCCAGCGCCACCGCTTCGAGACCCAGCGGCGGCCGGCGTCGCCCATCTCCGTCGCCATGGTGGGGTCGGCGAGCAGGTCGGCGACGGACTTCGCGATGGCCGGGACGTCCCGCCCGTCCACGACGTTGCCGGTGACCCCGTCCAGGACGGCTTCCGGGGCGCCCCCGGAGTTCCCCGCCACCACAGGCAGCCCGGACGCGGACGCCTCCAGGTAGACGATGCCGAGGCCCTCCACGTCCAGGCCGCGGCCGTGGGTGCGGCAGGGCATCGCGAACACGTCGCCGGCCACGTAGTGCGCCGGCAGCTCCGCCGACGGCACCCGTCCGGTGAAGACCACGTGGGACGACAGGTCCAGCTGCGCCACCAGCGCGCGCAGGCGGTCCTCGTACGGGCCGCCGCCCACCAGCAGCAGCGCCGCCTCCGGCACCCGCTCACGGATGGCCGGCAGCGCCCTGATCAGCATGTCCTGGCCCTTACGGGGCCACAGGCGGGACACGCACACCGCCGTCGGCCGGTCGCCGAGGCCGTAGCGGGTGCGGATCTCCTTGCGGGCGTGGAAGTCCGGTTTGAACACGTCGGTGTCCACACCGGACGGCAGGTACTCCAGGGCCGCCATCCGGCCGAACGCCGAGGCGAAGCGGGACCTCGTGTACTTGCTCACGAACGTCACCGCGTCCGATGTGGAGCCGATGCGCCGCAGTGCGTGCCACGCGCCGGGCAGCATCGACCAGCCCACCTCGTGGCCGTGTGTGCTGGCGATCACTCGCCGCGCGCCGGCCGCCCGCATCGTCGGGCCGAGCAGCGCCAGCGGCGCCGCCGCGCCGAACCAGACCGTGTCGCACGCCTCCGCACGCAGGATCTCCTTGGCGCGGCGGGCAAGCGCGGGAGTCGGCAGCATCAGGCCCTGGTGACGCACGACCGGGAAGGGCTGTGCCGCGTCGAACTCCTCGGCACCGTCCCAGCTCGGGGCGTACACGACGAGGTCGCCGTCGGGCAGCCCGGTGGCCAGCGCGTGCAGGTAGGACTGGATCCCACCGAGACGCGGCGGGAAGTCGTTGGTCACGAGCAGGGTCCGAGTCACCGGTAAACCCTACTTGAGGGTGTCCTTCAGGTATGACTGCCAGCCGCCCACGAGCCCGTCGCGGTCCACGCCGAGCAGCCCACGCAGCATCGCGTCGGTCTCCAGGGCGGACACCGGGCCGGCGCCGGCGAGCTTGCGGTACACGGCGATCAGCGCCGGCTCGCCGTACCGCTCGGCGATGTAGCGGGTGACCGACCAGCTCTGCTGGTAGGCCAGGTCCAGCTCCGCGCCGCCCGACCGGAACGCCCGGTCCTCCGGCAGCGCGGTGGGCGGGTCGCCGTGCCGCACCTGCTTCGCCAGGTCCGGCGCGCCCTCGGCGAGGGTGACCCCGCTGTCCCGGTAGCCCACGTAGTCCGCGAAGCCCTCCAGCAGCCAGGTCGGCGAGCCGTCGACGGTGTCCGCGCGGGCCGCGAGGTGGGTGATCTCGTGCCGCAGCACGATCCGCAGCGACGCGACCGACAGCGTCCGGACCCCGGACGGGCTCAGCACCACGCGCTGCCCCGCCACCGTGCGGGTCCTGTTGTCCACCCGGTCCGCGACCGCGACCGCGACGACCGACTCGACCGGGAAGTCCGGGCCGACCAGCGCCCGCATCTCGCCGGGTGAGTCCGGCAGCAGGAACGCGACCCGGTGCGACCAGGACGTCGGCCAGACCGCGCTGACCGCCTCGACGGACGAGTCCAGCTCGTGCACCAGCCGGTCCACCATCGGCTCGCTGCCGGGATGGCTCAGCACGATGCCGTACCGGGTCGCGGCCACCACACACGGCGCGAAGTCCCACGGGCCGCGCCACGTGTTGCGGCCGAGCCCGCCGAGCGCGGTGTCGGACCGCAGGTACCAGGCGTCGCCGTGCCGGGCGAACAGGTAGCCCATGGCCCGGTCGGTCGGGACGAGGTCCGCGCCGTGCAACGCGTAGTGCAGGTCGACGGCGGGCGCCCACAGCTCGTCCGCCGGGCCCGTGTCCGGCAGCTCGGTCAGGTCGAGGGCGTCGTCGGCACGCAGCCGGTAGCTCCACTCGTCGAACGGGACGCCGGCGAGGTTGGTGAACATGCGCCGCTGCCCGGCCACGAACACCGGGTCGGCCTTCGGGTCGAGGGTGGCGAGGAACGCCGGCTCGTCGTGGTTCCGCACGGCGAGGGCACGGCGGCGGAGCAGGGCGCCCACGGCGTCGGTGCGGGTGGCCTCGTCGACGTGCGGGGCCGGGCTGACCGCGCCCATCGGGCGGCCGGGGCCGCCGGTCGAAGCGGGCGGGGCCGTGCCGCCGGGGAACGAGACCAGGGCGAGCCCACCGAGCACGGCCACGGCGACGGCCGCGCCGAGCCACGTCCGGATCCTCGCTCTGGGCTGCACAGGATGCATGCTAGGGGTTTCCACGGCTTGGGGCCGACGCGAACGCGCCGGCCCCAAGGTCGTGGTCGTTCTCAGCCGGCGATGCGCCGGGCGCCGAGGAAGTCGCTACCGGCACCCTTCGTCGCGGCGGCCGTCTTGACGGGCACGCCTTCGGTCGAGGCGTGCACCAGCAGGCCGTCGCCGACGAACATCGCGACGTGGTGGATGGAGCTCGCGCTGCTGCCGTAGAACAGCAGGTCACCGGGCTGGTACTGACCGTCGGTCACGGCCTTGCCGTAGCCGTACTGCGCACGGCTGGAGTGCGGCAGCGAGATGCCGACCTGGCCGTAGGCCCACATCGTCAGACCGGAGCAGTCGTAGCTGCTCGGACCGGCCGCGCCCCACACGTACGGCTTGCCCCGCTGCGACATGGCCTTGGCCGCCGCCTGCCCACCGAGCCCGGCACCGCCCAGGTAGACGCTCTTGTCCTCCTCGCCACGCAGCGCGGTCTTGTCCGCGCCGGACAGCTCGTCGTACGCGTCCTTGACCTTGCTGACCTGGGCGTCGAGGTCGGTCTTGGTCTTGGTGATCTTGTCGGTCAGCTGCTGGGCCGCCACCTGGGCGTCGGTCGCCCGCTTCTGGGCGTCCTTCGCCGTCTTCTCCGCGGTCGCCGCCTGGTTCGTCGCGGCGGACAGCTTCGAGAGCGCCTCGGAGTTGTCGGACGCGAGGACGCCGAGCGCGGAGGCCCGCTCCAGGAAGTCGTCCGCCGAGTCACCGGTGAGCAACGCGGAGAGCTTGTTGAACCGGGCGCCCTGGAAGGACGCGTTGGTCAGGTCGTCGACCTGGCCGCGGTAGGCCTCCTCGTCGGCCTTCGCCTGCTTCATCGAGGCGTCGGCCGCGGTGAGGTCCTGGTTCGCCTGGTTGAGCGCCGCGTTCTTCGCGTCGAGGTCGACCTTGGCGGCGTTCAGCTGCTCGCTGACCGTCTCGGCCTGCTGCGACAGCTGCTGGTACTGGGCCAGCGCCTCGGACGCGGTGCCCGGGGTGGCCGGGGGCGGCTGGGAGGCGAAGGGCACGGCGAGCGCCGTACCCGGGACGGAGAGCACCGTCACCATGATGGCGGCCGCGATGCTCAGTCCCGCTCGAGCTCCACGCCTGGTTTTTTCCGACGCCACGTCGTGTTTTCTCCCTTGGCTTGGAGCGCTGGGGGCCGACGCGAGAACGCGCCGGCCCCCAGGCTTTTCGTAATTTGTCGTCCTCAGCCGGCGATGCGCCGGGCGCCGAGGTAGTCACTGCCGCCGCCCGTCGGCGCGGCGCCTGTCTTGACCGGGGTACCGGTCGTCGAGGCGTGCACCAGCTGGCCGTTGCCGATGAACATCGCGACGTGGTGGATCGAGCCCGCGCTGCTGCCGTAGAACAGCAGGTCACCGGGCTGCCATTGGCCGTAGGGCACGGACTTTCCGTAGCCGTACTGCGCGCGGCTGGAGTGGGGAAGCGAGACGCCGACCTGGCCGTAGGCCCACATCGTCAGACCGGAGCAGTCGTAGCTGCTCGGACCGGCCGCACCCCACACGTACGGCTTGCCCCGCTGTGACATGGCGGCCGCGGCCGCCTGCCCACCCACGCCGGGGCCGGCGAGGTAGACGCTGTTGTCCTGCTCGCCGCGCAACGTGCTCTTGTCCGCGCCGGACAGCTCGTCGTAGGCGTCCTCGACCTTGTCGATCTGGGCGTCGAGGTCGGTCTTGGTCTTGGTGATCTTGTCGGTCAGCTGCTGGGCCGCGGTCTGGGCGTCGGTGGCGCGCTTCTGGGCGTCCTTCGCCTTCTTCTCGGCCGACGCCGCCTGGTTCGTCGCGGCGGAGAGCTTCGAGAGCGCCTCGGAGTTGTCGGACGCGAGCACCCCGAGCGCGGACGCGCGCTCCAGGAAGTCGTCCGCCGAGTCGCCCGTGAGCAACGCGGAGAGCTTGTTGAACCGAGCGCCCTGGAAGGACGCGTTGGTCAGCTCGTCGACCTGGCCCCGGTATGCCTCCTCGTCCGCGGCGGCCTGCTGCTTCGCCGCGTTGGCCGAGGTGAGGTCCTGGTTGGCCTGGTTGAGTGCCGCGTTCTTCGCGTCGAGGTCGGTCTTGGCCGCGAGCAACTGCTCGTTGACGGCCGAGACCTGCTGCGACAGTTGCTGGTACTGGGCCAGCGCTTCCGACGCGGTGTTCGGGGGTGGGGGCTGCTGGTAAGCGAGGGGAACGGCGAGTGCAGGGCCCGGCACGGAGAACAACACCGCCGCGGCTGCGGCGGTGACACTCAGTCCCGCACGGGCTGCGCGCCTGGTTCTTTGCGACGCCACGTCGCGCGTATCTCCCTTACATCCGAACCGCCGACCGGGTGAGCCGTTTTTGACAAGGAGCTACCGCGATTGCGACTGCCCATCGTCTGCTCCACCCACCGTGGGGGAATCCGGTCCGACCACCCGTGACGGCGCTTGTGAAAGCTCCGTTCGTGTGACCGGCTTCGGCGGCGATCTCGCGTAGGGCCCTCGGGGTGGACCACTGCCTGCCACGAGATCTCGGACAGGTTACGAAACGTGAGTCGATGCGTCTACCTGGCCCGCCCAAAAAACTCGGCAGAACGCTGCTGAACACCAATGGAGCAGTGCCAACAGCACCCTGTGATCACGGCAACAGCTCAGTTCACCGCGTTGCGGGAACGCAACCACACCGTTCGGCGACATCCACCGACCGTTTGGCGACGGGAACCATCAGTCGGACGTGTCGGACAAATCGCCCTCAAGCCGACCGGTTCACCCGTTCCAGACGCAGTCGGGGGACTATGCCCGCCCTCCCGAGTGCGTCGATGGCACGTTGCTCCAGCGCGTCGATCTCGACGTTCTCCGGCATACCCAGCAGCACGCTCACCACACAGTCCTCGCAGGCCAGCCCACGAACCACGCAGCTGTCGCAGTCGATGATCATTCCCGGCTCCTTCGTCCTCTGTCGGCCTCCTGCGGCGCACGTTATGGCAGACCACCGACAATTTCGGACTTCGTACAGGTCGGGAATGACTTCCACGGCTCGCCGCCCCTGTATTACCGCCTGCCGAGCACGCCGGGAAACGAGTGAACCGGGGGCCACGCACCTCCGTATCAACTCAGGCGTTGTACGCGGTAGAGACCGTGGCCCAGGGAGGTACCGCGTGCGCATCGCCGCCGGGCTGGTGCTCGCCGCCACCCTGTTGACCGCGCCGGGACAGCCGGAGCCCGGTCCGCCGGGCGGCACCCCGGCCGACCCGCGTCCCGGCGCCGCGTTCGCCGGCCCCGAGGTCGCCGGCCTGCAACGCACGGCCACCGACGTCCAGCGGGAGCTCGCCGACCTCGCCGGCCAGATCCACGACGCGGAGCGGGACCTGGGCGCGGCCACCGGCGCCGCGACCGCCGCACGAGCCGAACGCGAGGCCGCCGACCGGGTCGTGTCGGCCCAGCAGGCCGAGGTGGACGCCTACTCCTCCACTGTCTACGAGACCCTCGCCCAGCCCGTCGAGCTGCGTGCGCTGCTGTCGGCCGGCGACCCGCGCGCCTTCCTCGACGGCACCGGCCTGCTCGCCCAGCTACGCGCCGACCAGGCCGAACGCCTGAGCGGCGCGCTCCGCCGGCAGGACGCGGCGGTGCGCGCCGAGAACACCGCGTCGGCGATGGCGTCCGCCGCCCAGCGCCGCAAGGACGACCTGGACCGCCGCGACTCGGACGCCAGCAACCGGGCCGCGGCCGTGTCGTCGGAGCTGCGGGGCGTCGTGGCCGACACGAACGCCGCGGTCGTCGCGCGGCAGCGGGCCCAGCAGGACCGCGCCAGGACGACGGCCGCCAACTGGCACGCCTACGTCGACCGGCTGGCGGCGGGCATCACGCCGCCCGCCGCGCGAGACCTGCGTGATCCTCATCACTTCCCGGCCGGACTGACGGCCCTGGCCGAGCCCGGTGTCGCTGTCCGGACACTGCCGTCCGGAGAACGGATGCTGGTACTGCCGGCGGAGACCATCGCGGCCGTGACCTACGCGGTCGACGCGCTCGGCAGGCCGTACGTGCCGGGCGAGGACGGCACCGGTCCGGTGGCGTACTCGTGCGACGGCCTGGTCCGGGCCGCGTACGGCCTGCCGTTCGGGATCGCCGAGCAGTACTCGGTGCTCGCGCCGGTCACCGACCCCCAACCGGGCGACCTGGTGTTCCTCGGACCCGCGCGGTACGGCGTGCAGGGCGTCGGCATCGTGCTGGACGGCCGGACCATGCTGGCGGCCGACGCGCGCCTGGCCGGCGTCGTCGTGACCGACCTCCCCCCGGACACGCTGGGCTACGCGCGCCCCGCACTCGACCGGGTGGCGGCGCGTGCGGTGCCGAAGGCCACGGACGGCGGCCTGCCATGGCGGTGCGGTGGCGTGTCGGTGCCGGCGGGGGTGTGGGGCGGGTACCCGAACGGGTTCATCCCGCGGTCCGCACTGTGTTCCGTCGGCACCGGGCCACACGTGCTGCGCTGCGACGCGGCGGCGGCGTTCGGTGCGTTGGACGAGGCGTATGTGCGGGCGTTCGGGACGCCGGTGTGCGTCACGGACTCGTACCGGACGTTCGAGGCGCAGGTCCGGCTGTTCGGGGAGAAACCGGCCCTGGCGGCGGTGCCCGGCACGAGCGACCACGGCTGGGGTCTCGCGGTGGACTTGTGCGGCGGCGCCCAGTCGTTCGGCACCGCCCAGTACGCGTGGCTCATGGCGAACGCACCCGCCTTCGGCTGGGTCAACCCGGGCTGGGCCCGCCCCGGCGCCGGCCGCGAGGAGCCGTGGCACTGGGAGTTCACGCGTTAGCTACGACCGAGCCTGGCCAGCAGGACGGCCGACGGCACCGGGTGTGCGCCGCGGCGGCGGACCGAGTCGGCGACCGCGCGGTCCGACGTCACCACGACCACCGGGCGGCCCTCCGGCTCGGCCGTGACGAGCGCCCGGATCACGTCGTCGGCCAGCACGCCAGGGTCGCTGAACAGCACGCGCACACCCCTTGGCGCGGTGGTCGGCACGGCGACCACGCCCGCGCCGTCGAACACCAGCGTCACCTCGGCGGACGTGCGGGCCGCGAGCGCGGCCAGCTGCCGGATCAACCGTTCCCGCTGCTCGGACAGCGGCAGCTCGGGATAGCCGGTCTTCGTCACGTTGTACCCGTCGACCACGACATGCACGGTCGGCAGGGTCAGCAGCCGCTCCAGTGCCGCCGGGTCCTCGACCCGGCTGACCGCCCCGTGGGCCTCCGTCGCGCCCCGGACGAGGTCGGCGGGGCGTGGGCCGGAGCCGCCGAGGGCCAGTTCGCGACGCAGGCCCGTGACCGCCCCGTCGAGGGTGTCGACCAGCAGCGCGAGGCGGACCTCGTCGGCCTGGCGGGCCTCGCGGGCGGACTGGCGGGCGATCTCGGCGTCCGCCTCGGCGCGTTCCGCCCTGGTGCGTTCGGACTCGGCGCGGTCCCGTTCCCGGTCGCGCTGCTCGGTCAGCGCCTTGACCTGTGCCTCCGCCTCGCCGCGGATGCGGGCGATCTCGGCGCTCGCGCTCGACGCCTCGTCCTTGGCCGCGCGGACCCGCACTCCCTGCTCCCGCAGGCGTTTGCGCAGGCGCTCCAGCTCCGTCTCGCCCTCGGCGCGGACCTTGTCGATGGAACCCTGTATGGCCTCCAGCTCGGCACGGACCCTGGCCAGCTCGGTCTCCGCCCTGTCGGCACGCGTGACCGCCGCGTCACGCTGTGCCCGCAGGCCCGCGTCGGAGGCACGGCGGGAGACCAGCTCGACGTAGTGCGGGGCGGTGTCCTCACCGAGCAGCACCGCCGCGGCGGCCACGACGGCCGCGTCGTCGCCGGACAGGTCGAGCACCGCGGGCCGGTGCTCACGGCACCACTCGACGACCGCGGTGCGGAAGGCGACCGAGTCACGCAGGCTCGCGACGATCGTGCCCGCGCCGAGCCGCGCCCGCTTGGCCGGGGTGAACCGGGCGACGGCACGCAACTGCTGGGGCACATCGATCTTGGGCAGCGCGCCGAGCGCCTCCGCGCCCAGCTCGGCGATGCGCGTGCGGACGGCGTCGGGCAGCGCGGTCCAGTCGACTGTGGACTCGCCTGCCGGCTCCTCCACGGGGTCGACCGGATCAACCGGCTCGAGCGACGGCACCATCACACCAGGGTAGGCTAGTCCGCCTC
>Ga0164298_10000099_pt1 | contig 37823 bp, 37 predicted proteins | sample Whisoiple_216_MG_FD_109713 | JGI IMG/M metagenome (GOLD analysis project Ga0164298, IMG submission 109713) | Unamended control soil microbial communities from upstate New York, USA - Whitman soil sample_216_MG | ecosystem: Environmental > Terrestrial > Soil > Agricultural land ...
ACTACGAATTGAGTGCAAATTGCAAAAGGGCATATGCACGTGCATCACTCGGACGGAGTCCTGGGTGCGACCCGGAGTCACACCCGTCTCACGATGGGTGGCCGCGCCGCGAGGAGCATCGAAAGTGGCAACGGCGAGCACCGAGCCGTTCGTCCCGGGGACCTGTCACGCGGAAAGCGATTTCCTGTGGTCGGACCGTAGAGACTCAGCCGTCCGGCCGGTGTTGGATGTCCTGGTATGAAGAAGATTGGTAGAGCCCTCGCGGTGCTGTCCTCGGCCGTGGCGCTGCCACTGGCCATGACGGGCACCGCGTACGCGGACATCCCGTTCAACCAGCCGGTCAACGGCAACGCCACGTACTACAACGACTCGGGCTTCGGCGCGTGCGGCACCTGGCTGAACGCCGCGACGGAGATGCTGGTCGCGGTGCCGGCCTCCTACTGGTCGACGCCCAACCCGAACAACGACCCGCTCTGCACCGGCGTCTCGGTCCAGGTGACCTACAACGGCCGGACCATCACCGTGCCGGTCAGGGACAAGTGCCCGAGCTGCGACAGCGCGCACATCGACCTCAGCCAGCCGGCGTTCGCGCGGCTCGCCGATCCCAACCTCGGCAACATCCGGCTGACGTGGAAGTTCGTCCGGTCCTGACGACGAAGGGAACGTTCGATGCGGTGGCTGCGCAACCTGGTGATCCTCCTGCTGGTGACGCTGTTCGCGGCCGCGCCGGCCGATGCCGCGCAGGCGACGAAGAAGGGCGTGAGCGCGCTCAACACCAACGGCGTGACCGCCGCGCTCGGTGACGTCCGGGCGGGCTGGTTCTACACCTGGGCGTCGAACAAGCAGGGCGTCATCGCGCCGTCCGGCGTGGAGTTCGTGCCGATGATCTGGGGTCCTGGCTCGGTCAACGACGCCCAGCTGAACGAGGCGAAGGCACTGGGCACCACCCTGCTCGCGTTCAACGAGCCGGACATGACCGGTCAGGCCAACATGTCGGTCGACCAGGCGCTCGGGCTGTGGCCCCGGTTGCAGGGGACCGGCATGCGGCTCTCCGCGCCGGCCGTCGCGTTCGGCGGCGACTCCGCCGGCGGCTGGCTCGACCGGTTCATGAGCGGTGCGGCCGCACGGGGCTACCGCGTCGACTTCATCCCACTGCACTGGTACGGCAGCGACTTCTCCGCCGCGGCCGTGGGCCACCTGCGCGGTTACCTGCAGGCCGTGTACGACCGGTACCACAAACCGATCTGGCTCACCGAGTACGCGCTGATCGACTTCACCGGCCCGACCCCGAGGTACCCGAGCCAGACCCAGCAGGCCGACTTCGCGCGGAACTCCACCGCGATGCTGCAGGGCCTGGCGTTCGTGGAGCGGTACGCCTGGTTCACGTTGTCGACCAGCACCAGCCCGACCGGCCTGTACACGGGCTCGACCGCCAATGCCGCCGGCGCCGCCTACCGCGCCGCCGCGTGACGAAATCCAGGAGGAGCGAATGCGCAGGATCCTGTACGCCCTCATCGCGACGATTGCCGCGACGCTGGTGACCGCGGCACCCGCGACGGCCCTCGCGGACCACACCGTCACCCTGGTCAACCAGTCCGGCGGGACGATCTGGCTCGGCAGCGGGGTGAACGCCGACGGCTCGGTGAACTTCACCAACTTCCCCGTGCTGCAGAACGGGCAGTCCGTGACCGTGACGATTCCCGAGTCGAGCGCACCGAACCACTGGCGTGGCAAGTTCTTCGCCCGGCAGGGCTGCACCGGCACGCCCGGCAGCACCTTCCGCTGCCGGGTCGGCGACTGCGGGCCGCAGGCCAACCGCTGCACGACCGGCGAGCAGCCGGCCAGCCTGGCGGAGTTCAACTTCGACCGCGCGGACTCGTTGGCGCCCTGGTACAACGTGAGCTACGTGAACGCGTTCTCGTTGCCGGTCACCATCGTGCCGCGCGACGCGTCGGCGTCACCGCCGGAGTGCGAGGCGATGGGGTGTTCGCAGAACCTGCTGCCGTTCTGCCCGGCGGCGAACCTGACCCGTTGGGACGACGGCACACCGATGCTCTGCACCAACCCCAACCGGGACGTGCGGACCGCGTACAGCGACGCGATCTCGTCCCGGTGCCCCAGGGCCTACGCCTGGTCGCACCAGGACACCGTGCCGGGCAACCAGGTCGTGCGGCAGTGCCGGCAGTGCAGCGGGTTCACCGTGACGTTCCACAGTGGACGGTAGGGGGCGCGCGGGCAACACGGGCTGGTCGATCGGGCAGATGTCGCCGGCTGCCCGCGGGGTCCGGCACAATCACGGAATGTGACCCAGCGACCGCGGACGGCAGCCCCGTCCGCGGTCGTCCCGCGCGACTGCCTGGCCCACCGGGCGATTCAGGCGGCACACCAGGGGATCCACCGGTCGCTGGCGGTCCAGCTCGCCGAGCGGGCGCTGGGTGGTGAGGAGTGCGCGAGCGACCCGAGCTGCTTCCGGCACGCCGTGCTGACGCTGGTGTACGCGGGCGACCTGCCGTCGGCCGAGGCCCACTGCGCGGCCGCGCTGACGAGACCGGAGTGGCGCGCGGAGTTCACGGTGCTGCATGCCCGGATCCGTTACCTGGCCGGGGACTGCGCCGTCGCGAGGGAGATGGTCGCCGGCGCGCTGCGTGCGCCGCCGCCGGGCGACCTGGCGTGGCTGGTGGAGATCCTGGTACAGCGCGACGAGCTGGCCCTGGCGGAGTCCCTGCTCGAGTCGGTTCCCGGTGGGGCGCTCGCCGCGCACGCGGCCGTCCAGCTGGCGAGCAACCGGTTCGAGCTCGCGGTGGACGGGTACCTGGCGTGCGGAAGGGAGCTGGCCGAGTCGGGGATCGCCAACCCGGCGGTGGTCGCGTGGCGGTCCCGCGCGGCACTGGCGGCACTCGCGACCCGGCGGGTGGACCTGGCGCTGGCACTGGCCGACGACGAGCTGGTGGCGGCCAGGCGGTGGGGTTCGCCCGCGACCGTGGGCGCCGCGCTGCACCCCGTGGCGCTGCTCCGGACCGACATCGACCTACTGGCGGACGCGGTGCGGTTGCTGGACCTGGCCCGTGCCCGCAACGAGCAGATCTGGGCACTGCACGACCTGGGGCTGCTGCTGCGCAAGCGGCGGGACCGCGGCGCGGCCCGGGCGAAGCTGCTGCTGGCGGACAGGCTGGCGCGGCGGGGCGGCAACGTCCGGTGGTCGCGACGCATCAGGCCGGTGCTGGAGAACCTGCCGGCGCCGGGTGCGACCGCCCCGCTGACACGACAGGAGACCAGAGTCGCGCGGCTGGCGGCCGCCGGGCACACGAACAGACAGATAGCCGAGAAGCTGAGCCTGACACTCCGGACCGTCGAGTTCCACCTGTCCGGCGTCTACCGGAAGCTGGGCATCTCGGGCCGCCGCGAACTGAGCGCCGTGCTGGCGGCCTTGTTCTGACCCGCGGTTCCGACCCGCGCTGACGGCCCTCGTGCGAGCCCGCACGAGGGCCGTCAGCCGGCCTCAGTTGTTGTTGACGAACTGACGGGCCAGCTGCTCGCCCGTGGTGACCGCCTTGCCGTGGTTCTCGATCGGGGAGATCTGGGAGTTCTTGAACAGGATGTACGTGACGCCCGAGTCGGTGCCGCCGTTGCTCGGGTCGGGGTTGATCCCGAGCTGGTCGGCCGACGCGTACGACGCCTCGCCGATGATGTCCGTCGGACCGGTGTCGCCCACCACCGCGTACAACACCTGGTTGTTGTAGATGATCGCGACGACCCCGCCGCCCTTGATGCCGAAGTTGCGGTAGTCCCAGGTGCTGCTCGGGCTCGGCACCACGACGTAGGGCAGGGTGGCGGCGTTGAGCGGCCTGCCGTCGGACTGGTGGAACGCGGTGTCGTCCTGGAAGCAGCAGTCGGTGTCCTCGTTGCACTGCGTGGTCCGCTGACCGTCGCAGTCGATGTCCATGTCGGCCTTCCAGAAGACCGCGCCGTTCTTGTCGCACACCGAGATCGTGCGCGAGGCCTCCTCGTCGGTCTTGTACTTGCCGTTGGAGATCTGCGTGCAGCTCGTGACCTTGGCCAGCAGCTCGGCCGCGGTCGGCGCGGCGGTGCCGCCCGCGCTGTCGTTGACCGTCAGCGAGTCGAGGTTCGGGCCGCCGCCCGCCGTCGTCGCGGTGGCGAGCACCGTGTGGCTGCCGGCGCTCAGCGTGGTGGTGACGGTGCTGGTGGTCCACGTGGTCCACGCGCCGGTCGCCGCGAACGCCGGCGTGGACACCGCGGCGCCGTCGACCGCGACGGTCATCGGGCGCGAGGCGGTGGTGCCGTTCGCGAACCGGAACACCAGCTGCGTGCTGCCCGCGGGCACGGACACCGACCACTGCACCGAGGAGCCGGCGACGTTGTCGGTGTTGACGAATCCCGACCCGGTGAACCCAGCGTGGTTGGACTCGACCACACCCTGCGAGACGACCGCGCCTTCGGCCTGGTAGACCGTCGTCGCCGCGGGCGCTGCCCCCGGCGCCCCGACGAGGCCACCGACGGCGACGACCGCGGTCAGGACGGCTTTGGCTCCACGCATGGCTACACCTCCCGAACAGTTAGAAAGTCTTCCTTACTAATAACGGAAAGTAGGCTGCCGGCCGCCGTACGTCAATGGTCTATACCGCCAAGGGCATCGATATCGCCGCGGCTATACCGGATGGCCGTCGAACTGTCTGTTGTGTACCGTTATGTCCGCATCTCGGCCGGAGGTCGGGAAAGCGCTTGCTACAACCGGTACGGCCGCACCGGTCGGCTCGCCGGGAAGTCCCGCGTTGGCGTCGGGGTGGCCGGCCGAGCACGATCAGGACATGACACACGTGGTGGTAATCGGCGGCACGGGACATATCGGCGGCTACCTGGTGCCGCGACTGGTCGCGGCCGGGCACGAGGTGACGGTCCTGACCAGGGGCAAGGCCAGCCCGTACCGGCCGGACGGGGCGTGGTCGTCGGTCACGACGGTCGTCGCGGACCGTGCGGAGGAGGACCGGGCCGGCACGTTCGGCGACCGCGTGCGTGGCCTGGCGCCGGACGTCGTGATCGACCTGATCTGCTTCACGCTGGACAGCGCGCGGCAGCTCGCGGAGGCGCTGGACGGCCAGGTAAGCCATTTCCTGCACTGCGGCACGATCTGGGTGCACGGGCCGAGCGTGCAGGTCCCGACCACCGAGGAGGCGCCGCGCCGCCCGTTCGGCGACTACGGCGTCCAGAAGGCGGAGATCGAGACGTACCTGCTGGATCGCGCGCGCCGCGACGGGTTCCCCGCGACCGTGCTGCACCCCGGGCACATCAGCGGGCCCGGCTGGGTGCCGATCAACCCCGCCGGCAACCTGGACCTGGACGTCTACCGCAGGCTTGCCGATGGCGAGCAGGTGGCGCTGCCCAACCTGGGCCTGGAGACCCTGCACCACGTGCACGCGGACGACGTCGCCCAGTCGTTCACCGCGGCGATGGCCAACTGGTCGGCGGCGGTGGGGGAGAGCTTCCACGTCGTGTCACCCGCGGCGCTCACGCTGCGCGGCTACGCGGAGGCGGTGGCCGGCTGGTACGGACGCGCGGCCGACCTGAGCTTCCTGCCGTGGGAACAGTGGCGGGAGACGGTCGACCCCGGCGCCGCGGGTGCGACGTGGGACCACATCGCCCACAGCCCGAACTGCGGCATCGCGAAGGCGGAACGGCTGCTGGACTTCCGGCCCCGCTACAGCTCACTGCAGGCGGTCCGGGAAGCTCTGGAGTGGCTGGCCGCCCGGGGTGACGTCCCCGCTCTCTGACGGCGGGCCAGGGCCGCACAGGATGCCGACTTGTGATCCTTCCCGGACAACGGGCATCGGGTGTTTCTCCGTCTTTCGGACACCAGATGACAACCAGGAGGACACATGAACCGCAGGCTTGCCGGCGTCGCACTCGTGTTGGGCATCGCCACCGGGCTTGCCACCGCGTGTACCGCCAGTGGATCGGACGTCGCGACCTCGATGCCGGTCGAGGGCTCGGCGGACGGGGCACAGGACTCGGCGGGCGGCTCCGGTGGCGCCGACCAGCCGAGGAAGTCCGGCGGTGCGGAAAGAGAGAACGTCGACCAGCCCGGGGTGAACCGGATGCTGGTGCGTACCGCGAACATCGACCTGACCACCCACGACGTGGGCAAGGTCGCCGCCGGCGCGCGGGACATCGCCATCGCCCAGGGCGGCTACTCCGGGCAGGAGGACGTTCGCGAGGACACCGCGACACTCACCCTGCGCATCCCCTCCGACCGGTTCGACCAGGCGCTCGGTGAGCTGTCCGAGCTGGGCACGGTGACCCGCAGCAACCAGCGGGCGGACGACGTCACCGAGGAGGTGGTCGACCTCGACAGCCGCATCACGACCCAGCGGGCCAGTGTCGACCGCATCCGCACGCTGCTGGCCAAGGCGACCACGGTCGACGAGATCGTGCGGATCGAGCAGGAGCTGACCACGCGTGAGGCGGACCTCGAGTCGCTCGAACAACGCAGGCAGGCACTGGGTGGCCAGGTCGCCCTGTCCACGGTGACCGTCAAGGTCAGCAGGTCCACCGCGCCGCCGGCGGTCCAGCGGGAGGAGGAGTCGAGCGGCTTCGTCGCCGGCCTGTCCGACGGCTGGAGCGCGTTCCTCGATGCCGGCGCCGTCACGCTGCAGGTGCTCGGCGCGGTGCTGCCGTTCCTGCTCGTGCTGGCGGTTCCTGGCGTGCTGGCGTACCGCTGGTGGCGGCGTCGCCGGATCGCGGCCGTTCAGGAGTCGTGACGGGAAGCGGTGCCGGGCTGCCCATATTGGACAGCCCGGCACTGCTTTTTTCGCCGTCGAGCCACGAATGAACACCGCGCGCCGTCCGCGAACACCTCCCACGCGGTGCGGCTCATCGCGTCCCGCCACCTCGCATCCGGGCGCGAATAACATCGAGTTCCAGCGGCGTCGCACCCGGTCCAGGTCGGGTGCGACGCATTTTTGTGGCGTAGCCCACCGCCCCGCCGGGTCTGCCGACGACGGCCATTTGGCCCATCCCTTACGTCTCATTGAGACGAGGTTCACCAAGCACGGCGGCCGGACCGGGCAAACGACGTGGGCGTATTCGGTCACCGAAACGGCGCGAACAGGCCCGTGCCCGACAATCCGCTGCAGAATGAAATCAGACCGCGACGTGCGGCGACCCGGCAATATTTGCTATCGTGGCCTATACAGTGCGTTGAATGTCGCGGATATGCGCGCACACCCCCCGGACGTAAGAGAGAAGGCAATGGCCCAGAAGGTTTTGGTGCAACTGGTCGACGACTTGGACGGCACGTCGTCCGATGACGTCACCACGGTGGAGTTCGGCCTCGACGGCGTCATGTATGAAATCGACGTGAACACCGCAAACGCGGAGCGGCTTCGCAAGGCGTACGAGGACTACATCGGGTCGGCTCGCCGTACCGGTGGCCGGTTGAAGCGCGGAACGCGCTCGGCCGACCGGTCCAGCAGTAACGGCGAGGCCGGCGCGATTCGCGTATGGGCGCTGGAGAACGGATACGAACTGGCTGGTCGTGGCCGGATTCCCGCGCACGTCATCGAGGCGTACAAGGAAGCGCAGCAGCAGCCGGCGAAGAAGACGAAGGCCGTCGCCGCCAGTAAAGTCACGGCCCGGCGACGCACGCCGGCCAAGAAAGCGTGACCTGTGACGCGGGTGCGGCGGCCCAGGCTGTGCCCGCGTCACAGCCGCAATGCGAAAAAAGCTCCCGTCATCGGTTTCTCGGCACCGGGGAATTGCGGACAGGCTGTCGGCTTTGCGTCGACCTGTGACAAATGACGCAGTACTGCCGCTGATTGCCTGGACCACGACGTGACGCACTGTTGTCTGGTCACCATGATTTCCTTGGGTGAGCCACTCGCATACCGCAAGGTGAGGCGTCGCGGCGGACAGTAGTGCGTTGGCCGCGGTCATCGTGCACTGAGGACGGTCCCGCCGTGTCGTCGGGGGACGAGCGGCCCGCGGCGTGGCGAGACGTTGCCAATTGTCATCCCGGATCCCGTTCCGGCCACTCAGCGGTCGACAGCGGTGCCCACGGCGCCGGACACGCCACCGGCCGCCAGAATGAGCACGTCCGCCTGTGTGGGGCATCGAGCAGGCCCGTTCGCGCCCTCGGCGCTCCAGCCGGCGACACCCCTCCACTTCGGTTGTCCTGTCCCGCTGGGGTGGACCGCCGTCAGCTGAGCGGGAGGGGAAGGAAGTCGTTGCCCTGCCACATCTTCCGGGACGTCTCCTCGGGGTAGGGCGCGACGGTCGACGTGGTGTCGAAGATCTGGGTGAGACGCTCGACGTGGTCGAAGGCCGGCCAGCCGGGGTCGCCGGTGGTGGCGAACGCGGTCCACGCCGTGCGCATGGCGGTCGACAGCCGCTGTACGTCGGGGGACGGTTCCGGGCCGAGCAGCAGCGGGCCGAGGTCGGCGTCGGTGGTGCCGAACAGCAGCGGGATGTCGAGACCGTGGCAGGCGCCGAACTGGCCCTGGGCGGCCAGGGTCAGCTCATAGAGGTAGGCGCGCCCGCCGCCGGCGGCCTGGGCTTCGGCCAGGCGCAGGGTGGGCATGCGGAAGACGAGGTCGGAGTGGACGCGCTCGTAGAGCTGCTCGGCCGAGGCGTCCGGGAACGCGGTCCGGTAGTCGGCGCCGGGGCCGAACACACGAAGCGCCCGGTTCGCGTCGTCGTCGGTGATGTTGCCGATCCTGCCGAACATGCCCATGAACAACCGCCACTCCTCGCGGTTGTGCCCGGTGATCAGCGCGATGTCCCGGCCCGCGCCGCCGGCCAGTGCCTGCCACGGCGTGACCGGCAGGACCTCGCCGTCGACGACCGGGGCGAAGATGGTGTCGCCGTGGGCCAGCTGCCCCCAGTGGTCGGCGTGGTCGAGCGTCGTGGCGGCCACCGCCTCACCGGCGAGAACCAGCTCGTGCGGCTCCACAGTGGCCAGGTCGGCGACGGTCGGCCGCAGGCCGCGCTCGGCGGCGATGGCGGCGGCGACGTCGGCGGCCAGTTCGGCGGAGAGGAACGTGCCGGGAACGCTCTGGGCGATGGCGCGGCGGAACAACCCGGCCGCGGCCGGCATCGCGAGCAGCGCGGCCACGGACCCGCCGCCCGCGGACTCGCCGAACACGGTGACCTGGCCGGGATCGCCGCCGAACGCGGTGATGTTGTCGCGCACCCAGGTCAGCGCCGCGACCTGGTCGAGCAGGGCACGGTTGGCCGGCGCCCCGCCGATCTCCGCGAAACCCTCGATGCCCAGCCGGTAGTTGCAGGTGACCACCACGACGCCGCCGTCGCGGGCGATGCGGCCGCCGTCGTAACCCGCCTGGGCGGCGGTGCCGAGCTTGTAGGCACCGCCGTGGATCCACACCATCACCGGGCGGCGCGCGGCGGGGTCCGGGTCGGGTGTCCACACGTTGACGGTCAGCCAGTCGTCGCCCGGCGGCGGTGGCGGCAGGGCGGCGCCCGCGGGCCGGAAGCTGCCGAGGTCTTGCGGTGCGGGTGGCCCGAAGGCGAACGCCTCGCGCACACCGTCCCAGGGAACCGCTGGTCGTGGTGCCGCGAACCGTGCGTCGCCGACGGGTGGTGCGGCGAAGGGGATGCCGCGGAAGACGGTCAGGTCGTCCTTCCGGCGGCCGCGGACTGTTCCGGCGGTGGTCCGCACCTCAGTCATCGGTGGCACCCTTCTGCACGCCGCCCGGACGGCCTCGCGGTTGGCTTCTCACCGGCACACGGGCCGCCCGCCGAGGTCCGCGGGCCCAGGACCGCCGCGCCCGACGGTCTCGGGCAGGCGGCGGCATCGGCGACAGCACCACAGCGCAGATCATGCCCACGTGCGAAACAAGTAGCAAGTATCACCGCGTCTCAGCACGCCACGGCACCTGATCGACCGCGAAGAACCCTGTTCGCCTTGATTCGTCCGATGTGGACCGTAACCCGTCCACGCGGGGAACAACGGCGAGCCCTACGTGCCGGGGTGATCGTCCTCGATCCACTCGAGCAGGTCGCCGGGCTGGCAGTCGAGCACCCTGCACATGGCCTCCAGGGTGCTGAAGCGCACGGCCTTGGCCCGGCCGTTCTTCAGTACCGCGACGTTCGCCGGCGTGAGCCCGACCCGCTCGGCGAACTCGCCGACGCTCATCTTCCGTTTGGCCAGCTCGACGTCGATGCGCACGACGATCGGCATCAGATCACCGCTTCCATGTCGGCGCGCAGCGTGGTGGCCTGGCGCAGGAGCGCACGCAGCACCACCAGCAACAGGCCCAACACGGTCACGCCGACCACCACCAGGAACAGCAGGAGCGGCAGCCCGGGGTCGTCCGCGTTGAAGCCGACGTAGAGGAACACGCCGACCAGCACCACCCAGGCCGCGGCGACGGCCCAGACGATCGCGTCGACCCACGCGAGGGACGCCGGGCTGAAGATGCGGTCCTTCCTGACCAGGGTGAGCAGCTTCCAGGTACACACGATCACCACCTGGACGCACAGCACCCAGAACACCGACACGGCGGTCGCCGGCCACCTCAGGTACGCGAGGTCCGGTTCCTCCTGGGCCATGAAGCGGAACTGGCCGGGCAGCGACATGGTCTGGAACACGACCAGGATGCCGAACAACACCACGAGGAGGACTCTGAGCAGGGCCACGGCCCGATGCGCCACCGTCATGCATCGAGTCTCGCTTGCTATCTATCGATTGTCAATCGCTATCTATCGAACCGTTGTCACGGTGTTCTGGGAGGTCCAGGCCGGGGTGTCCACAGGCGAATGTCCTGGTCAGATCTCTGTCCAACTGGCCAGTACGGCTGATTCCGGTGCGCCCGAAGGCTTTTACTAACCTCCACCCTTGTGAACGACCGCCACGACGCCAACCTGTCGCGCCCGGGCCTGCGCATCACCAGTCGCACGGTGGGCGGAGTCCGGGTGGCCGAGGCCGCGGGCGAGGTCGACCTCGTCACCGCGCCCGCGCTGCGCACGGCTCTGCTCGACGCGCTCGCCGAGTCGCCGGGAGGTCTCTGCGTCGTGGACCTCACCGGCGTCACGTTCCTCGACTCGGCCGGGCTCACCACCCTGATCGAGGTGAACCAGCGCGCCCGGTCGCTGCGTGTCGTGGTGGGCTCGAACCGGCCGGTCATCCGGCCGATCCAGCTGACCGGTCGGGACGGGGTGCTCGCGTTGTACGGCTCCGTGACCGAGGCGCTCGCCGCCTAGTCACTGTCGCTTGTGGACAGACGGCCGCGGGTGTGCGTTCCGGATTCGAATACGATGTGAGTTCGTCACGAATCTTCCGGGAATCGGTCACGTCCGGGGTCCCGTGAATTGATGAAGATCTCTTCCGCCATTGGGTGTACTGCTGGGGGCCGAACGTTGTCCGTGCAGTTGTCCGTATTGACACGGACTTCTGACCTCGCGAAGATTCAGCCGGCACCACATGACCGACTTCTCGAACTTCTAGCCAGGAGAAGGGAAAGTTGTCAATGACCACCGCGAAGGACATCTTACAAACAGTTACCGTCGAGCCGTCTTTCAATGTCGACCAGTTGTCGACCGTTCTGCAGTCGCTCGCCGATCTGGACCGTGACTCCACCGCATGTGCGGTGGCCATGACGGCCGGCGGCGGCGGCGTGCTCAGCGCCACCCGCGCCGCCCTCGACGCCGCCGACACCGCCGCCACCGCGGGCCGTGTGCTCGCCCGTGGCGAAGGCGCCGACCTGACCGTCGTGAAGGCCGTTCTCGAGGCCGCCGCCGCGGCCGCCGAACGCAGTGCGCAGGAATGCGGTGCACACGCCGAGCACAGCGAGCACTGCCGAATTCACTCCGAGAGCGCCGGTCGCGCCGCGGAGCTTCTTCGCTCGCAGTTGTCGAGCCTGGGCTGAATCGGGCCGGACCCGATTCACGGCCGAAATCGTCTCACCCGTAGTGCATATCTCGTAGTGCGTATACAGCGGTCCCCGGACGTCTCTGGCCGGGGACCGCGCGCTGCGCTTTCTCACCGGTGAACACCGAGGTGGCGACCCATGGGCGGTCCGGACTGGTTTCGCTGGCTGCTGACCGTGCTTTTCGTCGCCGTCGGCGCCTATTGTGTGGCCCGGCTGGCGGCGGCCCGGCACGTGCCGGCGCGGTATCGCGCCTGCCATCGGGCGACCGATCTCGGGCACGGGATGATGAGCGCGGGCATGGCCGTCATGTGCTCCCCGGCGGGCGGCCCGGTGCCCGTGGCCGGCTGGCAGACGATCTTCCTCGTGACCACGGCGTGGTTCGGCGCGTCGTGGTTGCGGCAACGGCATTCCCCGGCCGAGGAGATCGGCTGGCACGGCAGCGGCCTGCACCACATGGTCGCCGGGCTGGCAATGCTGTACATGCTGTTCGCCATGCCGGCCGGCGATGGGCACAACGCGATGGCCGCGCCGTGGGTACCGGCGATGCACGACGCGAACCTGGCGCTGCCGGTGATCGGCTGGGCCTTCGCCGGTTACTTCGTCGTCCACGCGACGACGCTCGGCGCACGGGTGGCCCGGCCCGCCGTGGGGTGCGACGCCCGGCTGCCGGCACTGCTCACGGCCCCGCGCCTGGCCGCCTCCTGCCAGGTCTTCATGGCCCTCGGCGCCGGCTACATGCTGGTCGTCTGACGGACATCCATCCGGGACAGTGCACTGTGGATGTCAACGCACCCGAGGAAGGTCCCGGGAACCGCGGCGCGTCGCTCTCCGACTACGAGGTCATGAACCGCACGATCGGGGGCACGCCATGCGACGACGGGACTTCCTGCGCGGCTCGGCGACGGCCGGCCTGACCGCGGCGACCACCGCGTCGGCCGCGGACCCGCGCCCGGCGGCGCCGCTGCGCGTGCAGGTCGTGATGTTCGACGGGGTCGAGGAGCAGGACTTCGCCGGCCCGTACGAGGTGTTCTCGGTCGCCGCCGGGCACGCCTCACGTGGCGTCGAGACCAGCTACGTCCGCGTGGACGGACCGGGCGTCGTGCGTGCCTCGTACGGCACGCTGGTGGAGGTCGAGCACGGGTGGGCGCCCGAGCGGGCGGACGTGATCGTCGTGCCGGGCGGCGGTTACGCGCGTCGCGAGGGCCCCGGCGTCTGGGCCGAGATCGACCGCGGCACCCTCCCGACCGCGCTGGCCGCCGTGCGGGGCCGCACCCTCGCCGCGCTGTGCACCGGCACGCTGCTGCTCGGCGCCGCCGGCCTGCTGCGTGGCCGCCCCTGCATCACCCACCACGGCGCGGTCGCCGATCTCGGGGCGCACGGCGGGATCCTGACGAAGGCCCGGGTGGTCGACGACGGCGACATCGTCACGGCCGGCGGTGTCACCAGTGGACTCGACCTGGCACTGTGGCTGGTGCGGCGAGAGCTCGGCGCCGACGCGGCCGTCGGTGTCGAGAACCAGCTCGAGTACCAGGTCAGAGGAACGGTCTGGACCAGATGACGCGACCCGGCCCGCACATCGGGATCCTGCTCTACGACGGGTACAGCCTGCTGGACGCGGCCGGCCCGGCCGATCTGCTGTCCCGGCTGCCGGGTGCGACAGTCACGATGATCGCCGAGCACCGCGGTCCCGTCCGGGCCGACACCGGACAGGTCGCGATGCTGGCCGACCGCGCCGTCGGCGACGTCGACCGGCTGGACGTCCTGCTGGTCCCGGGCGGCGGACCGACGCGATGAAGAACGAGACCCTGGTGGACTGGATCCGCGCGGTCGACCGGCACACCATCTGGACGACGTCGGTGTGCACGGGCTCGCTGATCCTCGGCAGGGCGGGCCTGCTCCACGACCGTGCGACGACGTACTGGGCGTCCGCGGACTACCTGGAGACCACGTTCGGCGTCCGGTACGTGCCCGCCCGGTACGTCCGGACCGGCAAGATCATCACCGCCGCGGGGGTCGCCGCGGGCATCGACATGGCCCTGTACCTCGCCGTCCAGCTCGTCGGCGAGACCGTCGCACGCGCACTTCAGCTCGCGGTCGAGTACGACCCGCAGCCGCCGCTGGACTCCGGCAACGCGGCCGAGGCGAGCGAGGAGCTCAAGGAGCTGTCAGTCCGCCTCCTGGACGACGCCGCCAGCCAGGAGGTCGGCGACGGCGGCGATGCCGGCCTGGATCGCGTGTCGTGCCGTGTCGCCGAAACCAAGGACGAGCCGCGGCCCGGCCGGTCGCACGGTGTGGTGCAGTCCGGCCATGCCGTAGAGGCCGACGCCGCGCCGGCCGGCCTCGGCGATCAGCTCGTCCTCGCTCGTGTCGGCGGGCAGGTGCAGGACGGCGTGGAAGCCCGCGGCGAGCCCGGTCACGCGCAGCTCGGGCGCGTGGGCGGCGACGGCGGTGAGCAGGGTCTCGCGGCGGGCGGCGTACTCGGCGCGGACGCGCCGGAGGTGCCGGTCGTAGCGTCCGGACTCGATGAGCGTGGCCAGCGCCAGCTGGTCGAGTCCGGGACTGCCGCGGTCGGCGACCTGCTTGCCGTGGGTCAACGCGCCGAGCAACCGGCCGGGGGCGACCAGCCAGCCGAGGCGCAGTGCGGGCGCGAGCGACTTGCTGACCGTGCCGAGTGAGACGACGCGGTCGGGCGCGAGCCCCTGGAGCGTGCCGACGGGGTCGCGGTCGTAGCGGAACTCGGCGTCGTAGTCGTCCTCGAGGATGACCGCGTCGTGCCGCCGTGCCCAGGCGATCAGCGCCAGCCTGCGGTGACCGGCGAGGACCACGCCGGTGGGCCACTGGTGGGCCGGGGTGACGAGCACGGCACGCGCCCCGGTCCGTTCGAGCGCGTCGACGTCGAGACCGTCCTCGTCGACCGGGACGGCGACGGTGGCCATGCCGGCCGCGGCGGCCTGCTCGATGGTCGAGCCGGGGGCGCCGGGGTCCTCGAAGGCGAGGGTGCCGATGCCGTCGGCGGCGAGTGCCCGCAGCGAGAGCCCGAGCGCCTGTGCCATGCCGGTGCAGACGACGACCCGGTCACCGGTGGCGTCGACGGCCCGCACGCGTCGCAGGTAGGCGGCGAGGACGTCCCGCAGCCGGCGCTCGCCGAGCGGGTCGCCGTAGTCGAAGGCGGAGTTCGGGGCGGTGCGGCAGACCTCGCGGACCGCCCACGCCCAGTCCTCGCGGGGCGCGAGCCGGAGATCGGGGACGCCGTGGCGGAAGTCGGCGACCGGATGTCTCGGCGCGAGCCGGGAGCCGGGGCTCGGCGACGACTCCCGCTGTGTGCCCACCCCGGAGGCCACGCGGGTGGCCGATCCGGCGCGGCTGTTCAGGTAGCCCTCGGCCCGCAGTTGGGCGTAGCAGTCCTGGACGAGACCCCGGGACAGGCCGAGTGCCCTGGCGAGCTCACGCGAGGACGGCAGCCGCTCGTCGGCGGCGAGGCGACCGCGGCGGATGGCGTCCCGCAGCTGGTCCTCGAGCTGTGCGCGCAGGCCCGTGCTGTCCCGGTCGATCTCGATCAGCAGCTCCGGCCCGGAACCGGCCCACTCCACAGGCATGAAACCGGACCTTACCGGTGAGCAGGTCGGCTCCTAGCGTTCTCACCATGACTACGGACCTGACGGCCCGCCCCCGGCTGGTGTCCCGGGCGCTGCTGCTGCGTTTCGTGTCGATCGCCGGCTCGTCGATCGGCTTCAACCTGCCGCTGTCGGTGGTGCCGTTGTTCGCGCGGGAGTCCGGCTCGGACGGCCAGGCCGGCATGGTGACGGTCGCGCTGCTGCTGGCCACCGTGGCCGCCGAGCTGGTGACGCCGAGGCTCGTCAACCGGGTCGGCTACCGCTGGGCGCTGGCCGCTGGACTGGTTCTGCTCGGCGCGCCGGCGATCGTCCTCACGTTCAGCGGCGACCTGTGGGTGATCGTGGCGGTCAGCGTGGTGCGGGGGGCCGGTTTCGCGATCACCGTCGTGGCCGGTGGTGCCGTGACCGCGCTGCTGATCCCGGCGGAGCGGCGTGGGGAGGGCCTGGCGCTGACGGGACTCGTGGTCGGCGTGCCAGGCCTGCTGGCGTTGCCCGCGGGCGTGTGGGCGGCGGCGCACTGGGGCTACGACCCGGTGTTCGTGATGACGGCGGTGGCCACGCTGCTGGCGCTGCTGTCGGTCCCCGGCCTGCCCAGTCGCGCCGCGACGGCGAAGACGGAGAAGGGCGTGCTGGCCGGTCTGCGGAACCCCTCGTTGACCCGGCCGGCGGCCATCTTCGCGACGACGACCGCGGCGGTCGGGGTGCTGGTCACCTTCCTGCCGCTCGCGACGTCGGACCAGCCGGCCTGGGTCGCGGCGACGGCGTTGTTCGCGCAGCCCGCGGCGTCGACCGTGGCCCGCTGGTTCGCGGGCCGGCTGGGCGACCGCCGGGGCCCGGCGTCCCTGCTCGCGCCGGGACTGGTGCTGTCCGCGGCGGGCATGGCGCTGCTGGCCGGGCCACCGGCCGCGGTGATCGGCGGCGCGATCGTGTTCGGCGTCGGGTTCGGCGTGTTGCAGAACGCGACGCAGGCACTGATGTACAACCGGGCCCCGGCCGGTGGCGAGAGCGCGGTGAGCGCGATCTGGAACGGCGCGTACGACCTCGGCATGGCCGCCGGCGCGCTGGGTGCCGGTTTGGTCGTCACCTCGGCCGGCTACGCCATGACCTTCGTCCTCAGCGCCGCCGTGATCCTGCCCGCCCTGGTCCTGGTCCGCCGCGACCGCCGCGACCGCCGCGCGTGAGGTCGGTCAGGCCCCGACCCCGCACTAGTGTCCCGCGCCGGAAATCAGGCAACTAATTCGGCGGCCCAGCTTCCCGCCGGCGGCGTTGCCGGTTCGCCCAAGTACGACCCAGTACGAGGGCGAAGCGGCGCCTTGCCAGCAGAAACCTGGATCCACCGACTTGATCACCGCATTCCCGGCGCGGGACACTAGCGGACGACGTCGTAGACCAGCTTCTGGATGCCGTTGCCGTAGGTCTCGCTCTCGACGACCCGCAGGTTCTGCTGGTCCTTGTCGGTGCCGCTGAACAGTCGCTTGCCCGCGCCGAGCAGGACCGGGAAGACCAGCAGGTGGTAGCGGTCGACCAGGCCGGCGTCGGAGAGGTTGCGGTTGAGGGTGGCGCTGCCGTGGACGATGATCGGCGCGCCGTCGGTCTCCTTGAGGGCGGCGACGTCGTCCAGGGAGCGGAGGATCGTGATCTCGTTCCAGTTGGACACGAGGTCCTGCTCCCGCAGGGTGGTCGACACGACGTACTTCGGCATCGCGAGGTAGCCGGGGAACTCCTTCGTCATCCCCGGCCATACCGGCGCGAACGCCTCGTAGCTGGTGCGCCCCATCATCATGGCGGAGGCCTCGTCCTGCTCGCGGCCCTTGAGCTCGTAGGCGGCCGGGTCGAACTCGACGCCCTTGAAGGTCCAGCCCGAGTTGCGGTAGCCGGGTTCGCCCCCGGGTGCCTCGACGACACCGTCGAGGGAGATGAAGGCGGTGGTGATCAGGGTGCGCATGGGGTGCTCCTCGGTTGTTCGGCGTGCGATCGTAAGTGCGTCGAACGGGAGGCACGGATTTCGACACGCGGTTTCCCGGAGCTTCCGGCGGGCTCCGCCGGTTGGTCCTGCCGCTAGTCCTCGGCGCTCACGAAGCCGGTGCGATAGGCGAAGACGACGGCTTGGACTCGGTCGCGGAGGTCGAGTTTGGTCAGGATGCGGGAGACGTAGGTCTTGACTGTCTCGAAGCCGAGTGTCAGCTCCTCGGCGATCTCCGTGTTGGACAGGCCGCGTGCGATCAGCCGCAGCACCTCACGTTCCCGGGGCGCCAGCATCTCCAGCGGATCTCCCTCCGGTACCACGGCGACGGGCCGGATCCGGTCGGCGAAGCGCCCGATCAGCGTCCGCGTCACGGTGGGCGACAGCAGCGACTCACCCCGCGTCACCGTGCGCACCCCCTTCACCAGCTCGACCAGCGGCGCGTCCTTCAGCAGGAACCCGCTTGCTCCGGCACGCAACGCCTCGTACACGTACTCGTCGGTGTTGAACGTCGTCACGATCAGCACCTTCGGCGCGCCCGCCCGCCCCGCGATCCGCCGCGTGCACTCGATTCCGTCCATCCCCGGCAGGTGGATGTCCATGACCACGACGTCCGGCGCCAGCCGCGCCGCCGCCTCGACCGACGACGGACCGTCCGCCGCCTCCCCGACGACGGCCATGTCCGGCTGCGCGTCGAACACCGTGACGTAACCGGTCCGGACCAGCTCCTGGTCCTCACAGATCAGCAGCCGAGTGGTCACGCGTCCCCCGCGATCGGAATCACGGCATGCACGCGGAACCGTCCGTCCGGCTGCTCACCCGCCGTCAAACCGCCCCCGAGCGTCGTGACCCGTTCCCGCGGCCCGGTCAACCCACGTCCGCCGGACAGTGCACGCCCGGCGCCGACCGTGACCGGCGCGGTCGAACTGGTCACCGCCACCTCGATCCGGCCGTCTCGGTGGGTGGCGTGTACTTCGGTGGGTTGGCCGGTGGCGTATTTCACTGCGGTGGTCAGTCCTTCCTGCACCACTCGGTCCCACACGGCGGCGTCGTGGGCATGCCACCAACTCCGCACCGTCCGCAACCGGTCGGTGACCCAGGTTGTCGGCATGCGCAGAGCCTAGACATCCCCCGGGAGAGGTACTCGCCGATGTCCTCACCCTGGTGACTCGCGCCGACGCCCTGTCCTCCTGTCTTTTCCGTCATTCCCGCGATAACAAGGAAAACGGAGGGCATCACCATGTTCACGCGCGTGCGGCGCGGACTCCTCGTCGTCGCCGGCGTCCTGGCCGCCGCCTCGACGTCGGCCTGCGACGAGGCCGCCACGGCCGCGTCCCCCACGACCGCCACCGTGGCCGAACCGGCTCCGATCACCTGGGGTGCCTGCCCGGCGTCCGTGCCGGGCGCGACGCGGGACCCTCGCCAGACCTGCGGCACGGTGACCGTGCCGATGGACTACCGACATCCGCGGGGCAGGACCATCACCGCCGAGGTCTCCCGGATCGCCACCGCCGAGCCAGGCAAGCGGCGCGGCGTGCTGGTGCTGAACCCGGGCGGTCCCGCGCTGGCGGGCCTGGACATGCCGGGGGAGATGGCGGCGACCCTCGCGCCCGCGATCCTCGACCAGTACGACCTGGTCGGCTTCGACCCGCGCGGTGTCGGGCACAGCTCGCCGATGAGCTGCGGGCTGTCCGACCCCAGCGTGACCAGCGGGTTCCCGTATCCCGGCGCGGGCGGCTCGATCGAGCCCGACATCACCAGGGCACGCGCGATTGCCAGGCAGTGCGCCGGCATCGGTGACACACGGCTCGTGACCTCGATGTCGTCCGGCAGGCGCTCGGCGAGGAGAGGATCTCGTACTGGGGCCAGTCCTACGGCACGTACCTCGGTGCCGTGTACACCACGCTGTTCCCGCGGCACAGCGACCGGCTGGTGTTCGAGGGCAACGTCGACCCGAACAGGGTGTGGGCACAGCAGATCCGGACGTGGAACAAGGGCATGGACGCCCGGTTCCCGGACGCCGCCCGCGTCGCCGTGAACGCAGGCCTCGGGCTGGGCGGCACGGTCGAGGAGGTCGAGAAGACGTTCGTCGACGTGGCGGACAAGCTCGACCGGCAGCCGGTTCCGGTGCCAGGCACGCCGGTGTCCCTCAACGGAGGGCTGCTGCGGGCGGTCACGTACCAGCTGCTGATGCACGACGACACACTCGCCCCGCTGACCCGGTCCTGGCGGGCCGCGGCCGACCTGGCCGCCGGGAACGCGCCGGACCTGGCCGTGCTGTCGCAGGTGTTCGCCGGCTCGCCGGCCGAGCCTGGCGTACCCGCGGACAACCAGATCACGATGAGCCTGGCCATCCTGTGCGGCGACGCCACGTGGTCGCACGATGTGGCGTCGTACGAGACCAACACGGCGGCCGACCGCGAGCGGTACCCGCTCAGCGCCGGGATGCCCGCGAACATCTGGCCGTGCGCGTTCTGGTCCCGCACACCGGTCGAGGCAGCGGTCACGGTGACGGCGAAGGGCCCACGTGACGTCCTGATCCTGCAGAACCGCCGCGACAACGCGACGCCGTGGGAGTCCGGGCTCGGGATGCGCAGGGCGCTGGGCGGTCGCGCCGGCTTCGTCGGCGTCGACAACGGCGGGCACTACGTGTACGGCACCGGCTCGACGTGCGCCGACGAGGCCGCGGTCGCGTTCCTGACCGCGGGAACGTTGCCGGCCAAGGACATCTCCTGCTGATTCTCGTTGTGACGACGGGAACCCCGGAGATGACCTGGTTGCGCGGATGCGCTTCCCCTGGTCGCCGCGACGCTCCTCCTCCGCCACGCGGTCCGCAAGGGCCGAGTCATACACCGCGGGACACTAGTCTCGCGGTTTCAGGCAGAGGCGACAAGGGAAAGCGGTGCCGCCGACGTGGGTCTGGGCGAACTCCTCCAACTCGACCCACTGGCCGCAGAACTTGATGTACTCGCCGGTCCACCGGACGCCGCGTGCCGGAACGCCGGCGATGGTGCGGCAAGTGGCACGGTGGAGCATCAGGTAGTTCGGCGCGGGGTTGCGTGCCGTGTTGAGGACGTACAGGCCGGGATGCTTGGCCAGCCAGGTCTCATAGCCGACGTCGTCGTCTTCGAATCGTTGCATCCCGGCATCATCCACCAGGCGGTGAGCACTACACGCCGGGCAGGTTCTCGGGAATGTTCCCATGGCGGTGGCCGCCGTCGATGTGTTGTGCTGTGGGATATGTGGGGGAACGGTGGCCGCCTTGTCGCTGTGCTGGCCGTGTTCGTCGTGCTGGTCGGTGGGTGCGGGCAGGCCGAGTCGGTGCCGGTTCGGCGTGGGGTGCCGGTGCGGGAGGTGCTTCCGGCGGAGGTGCGGGACCCGGCGCCGCCACCGAACTCGACCACGGAGTCGACCGAATGTGGGGACCCTCGGGCGAGTTTGCGGCCGACCGAGGCGCTGCCCGCGCCCGGTCGACCGCCGTCCGGGTCGGCGATGGACCGGATCGTGCGTCGGGGGATGTTGGTCGCCGGGGTCAACCAGAACGCCTACCGCGTCGGTTATCGGGACCCGGTCTCCGGGGAGCTGAGCGGTTTCGAGATCGACATCGTCCGGGAGATCGCTCGGGCCCTGTTCGGGGATCCCACGCGGGTGCGGTTCGTCGCGATCAACGCCAGCACCCGGGTTTCCCTGCTGCGACAGGGCCGAATCGACCTCGCCGTCCGGACCACCACCATGACCTGTGAGAACTGGCGCGATGCCAACTTCTCCACCGAGTACTACACGGCGAACCAGCGGCTGCTCGTCCGGAACGGGGATCCCGCCACCGAGATCGAGCAGCTCAGCGGGCGGAAGGTCTGCGCGGCCACCGGAAGCACGTCGATCGTCAACATCCCCACCTTCAACCCGAAGGCGATCCCGGTGTCCGCGCCCGATGTCGTGGACTGCCTGGTGATGCTGCAGCAGCACCAGATCGACGCGATCTCCACCTCCGACATCCTGCTCATGGCGCTCGCCGCCCAGGACCCCAACACCAGGGTGGTCGGCCGTGTCCTCAAGCAGCAGCCGTACGGGGTCAGCATCGCGCCGACCGCACCCGAGCTCGTCCGTTTCGTGAACGCCGTCCTGGAACGAATCCGTGCCGACGGCACCTGGACGGCCTCGTACACCCGTTGGCTCTCACCGATTCTCGGGTCACCGCCGCCACCGCCGCTCGCGCGCTACCGGACGTGACCGCTGCTGCCCGGCCTGCGCGCGGCGTACCGTATCCAAGTAGATACCCTGACTGGGTTCGTGAGGAGGTGCTGGCGGTGTCCGTAGCGGAGTTTGTTGGGGGAGGCACGGCACCAGGCCGGCCTGACCCAGGATCAGCTCGCCCAGCAGGCGCACACGTCACGAACGGCCGTGTCGGCGTATGAGAACGGCCGGAAGAAGCCGACGCTGGACACGGCAGAGCGCCTGCTGAACGCCTCGGGCTTCGAGTTGGACATGCGTCCTCGGATCACGTTCCACCCTGTCCCCGGTACCCGAGGTCGCATCTACCAGGTGCCGGACCAGCTCCCGTCACTCCCGCCGCGCAGGGCGTTGGCGACGGTAGCGTTGCCTCTGTCGTTGAACTGGTCGCAGCCTGGCCGGAAGTACCGACTCCGGGACCGGTCGGACCGTGCCCGCGTGTACGAGGCGGTGCTACGGGAGGGCGCCGAAACCGACGTGCTCACCTACATCGACGGCGCCCTGCTGATCGACCTGTGGCAGGAACTGGTGCTCCCTCGCGACATTCGCGCCGTGTGGGAACCCTTGATCGCGGATTCGGTCCCCGCACAGTGACGAACAAGATCACTCTTACCGACTTCCAACTCGAGGTCGCGAGGCTCTTCTTCACCCTGCCAGCCAGCGAGGGCTTCGTTCTCGCCGGCGGTGCCGCGCTCATCGCACAGCATCTGACGTCACGCCCGACCCAGGACCGGTGACCCGGCCCGGAAGACCTGCTTGTCGCGGACGAAAACAAACGTGCGTTGGGCCGCTACATCTGGGTCGCCGAGGGGCTCATTCCTCGTCGGCGGGGTCGAGTAGGTGGCTGGCGGTGAGGGCGAGTCTCGCGCGGGTCAGGCCGGTCGGCTCGGTCAGGTCGATGCCGAGCGTCCGGCCGATCTGCTCCAGCCGGCGGGAAACGCTGCTGTGGTGCAGGTGCAGAACGTCCGCCGCGCGTCGTTGGGAGCCGGTCGCGCAGTAGACGTCCAGGGTCGCGAGGTCCTCGGCGGTCAACCGGCCGACGGCTGCCACGTCCGCGTTGTCGCGCAGGCATTCCTCGGGCACCTGTGCCAGCAGTGCCAACGCCCCCAGATCGCCGTACTCGGCGATCGGCTCCCGTGCGGTCGTGAAGCGCAGCGCCGTGCGGGCCTCCCGCCACGACTCCGCGGGGCTCTCCGCGGCGCCGACCCCCACCCGCACGCCCTCGGGAAACCGGTCCAGGGTCGTTGCCAGGATGACGCCCACGTCGCCCAGGGTGGCCGCCTTCACCGGGCGGCTCGGGCACACCAGTCCGGCCACCTGGTCCAGCGGCACCCGCGACCGCACGGCCGCCACCCGGATCGGCAGGTCCGCCGCGAAACCCAGCAGCCGCAGCGCGCGTGCCCTCGCCGCGTCGTCGCTCTCGGCGCTGATCACCAGTTCCACCAGTGCCGGGTCGGCCATGGTGGTGCGGGCGGGGCCGTACTTCTCCACCACCGCCGCCGCGGCGATGGCCAGGCGGTCCAGTACCGCCTCGTCGAGGGGGCCGGGACGGCCGGGGCGTTCGAGCCACGCCGTGCCGATCTCCTCGTCGTCCAGGGTGATCGGCATCGTCGTCGACGCGGGAGGTGGTGGCTCGGGGGCGGGCCTGCCATCCGGCGTCGTGCGGACCACGCGGCCCGTGCCGTGCAGCCGGATCCCGACCACGCACTCGGCCAGGCCCGCCGACGCCCTGGTCAGTGCCGGCAGGTCCACCCGCCTGCGCATCAGCGTGTCGTAGAACATGACCACCTTCAGCATGCCCTCGACCTGCGGACCCAGGTGCGACAGGCGCTTGGCCAGTGCCTCCATACACCCGAGGATATGCGCGATCGGTGCGTGAGAAGGCCGGAACGCGCGACGGGTGGCGGGTGAACTCCCGCGACCCGACCGACACGATGGTCGGCATGGATCCCGAGCTCGAGGCGTTCATCCCGCTGTTCCCGCCGGCCGACCTCATCGACCCGGTCAACGACCGCAAGCTGCTCGCCGAGCTGGCGGCGGGGGTCCCGCCGCCCGACATCGCGGACATGGCGGTCGAGGACCGCGTCGTACCCGGTGCGCCGGACGTGCCGGTGCGGATCTACCTTCCGCGACAGGCGTCCGGCGCCATCGTCTGGCTGCACGGCGGCGGGTACGTCATGGGCGACGTGGACTCCGAGCACCCGTGGGCCGGCCGGCTCGCGGACCGGGCCGGCGCGGTGGTGCTCTCGGTGAACTTCCGCCTGGCCCCCGAGCACCGGTTCCCGGCTGCCCTCGACGACGCCTACGCCGTGCTGGCCTGGGCGGCCGAGCACGCGGCCGAGCTGGGTGTCGACCCGGGGCGGATCGCGGTCGGTGGGCACAGCGCCGGCGGCGGGCTCGCGGCCGCGCTGGCGCTGCGCGCACGCGACCAGCAGGGCCCGCCGATCTGCTTCCAGCTGCTCAACCAGCCCTCGCTCGACGACCGGATGGACACCTGGTCGGCCCGCAACTTCACGGACACGCCCTGGTCCTATCGCGACAAGGTCGCCAGGTCCTGGCGGCACTACCTCGGCGACGCGGAGGCAACGCCGTACGCCGCCCCGGCCCGGGCCACCGACCTGTCCGGGCTGCCGCCCGCCTACATGGCCACCGCGGAGTTCGACCCGATCCGCGACGAGGCCATCACCTACGCGCTGCGCCTGCTGCGGGTGGGTGTCTCCGTCGAGCTGCACCAGTGGCCCGGCACCTTCCACGGGTCGCAGGCGATCCTGTCCGCCGAGGTGTCCCAGCGGCAGATCGCCGAGCTCAGCGCGGTCCTGCGCCGCGCGTTGGCCGAATGAGAGGACGACTCACATGGAACTCCAACTGGAAAGCCTCGACGCCGCGGCACTGCGGTCCGCGATGGACGGTGTGCACCGCGCGGGAATGCCTGGGTTGTACGCCGAGGTGCGTGCCGGTGGCGAGGTGTGGCTCGGCGCCGCGGGGGTCGCCGACGTCGCGACCGGCCGGCCCGTCGCGCCCGGCATGCGGCACCGCATCGGCAGTGTCACCAAGACCTTCACCGCCGCCGCGGTCCTGCGGCAGGTCGAGAGTGGACGGATCGAGCTCGACGCGCCGATCGGCCGCTACCTGCCCACGCTGGTGCCGGGTGAGCGCGGCGAGCGGATCACGGTGCGGATGCTGCTCAACCACACCAGCGGCATCGCCGACTACCTCCCGTACGCGTTCCCGTCCTTCGCGGGATTCCCCTCGCTGCTGGAGATCTCGCCCGAGAGCATCGACGACAACCGGTTCCGCCGGTTCCTCCCCACCGAACTGATCGGGATGGGGCTCGGCGCGCCGGCCTCCGGCGAGCCGGGAGCGCGGCCGGGGGTGTACTCCAACGCCAACTACCTGCTCCTCGGCCAACTCCTGGAGCTGGTCACCGGCACCACGGTCGAGCGGCAGATCACCCGCGACGTCATCCAGCGCGCCGGCCTCCGGCACACCGGGTTCCCGGCCGTGCCGTACATCGACGAGCCGCATTCGCGGATGTACGAGGCGCTGTACGGCCTGATCGACCCGCCACGCGACTACAGCGTCTACAACATGTCCTGGGTGGGGCCGGCGGCCGGGCTGGTGTCGACCGTCTCGGACCTGAACCGCTTCTACGACAAGCTTTTCGCCGGCGAGATCGTGGGCGACTCGTCGCTCGCGCAGATGCGGCGGACGGGTCCGGTCATCGCGCTGGACGGGAAGACGATCGAGTACGGGCTCGGGCTGCACAAGGTCGAGATCCCCGGCCACGGCACGTTCTGGGGCCACGACGGCACGGTCTGGGGCGCCGGCACGGTCTCCATGACCCGCGCCGACGGCGGGCGGCAGCTGTCCGTCGCGGTCAACCTCGTGCGGTGGAACAAGGCGGACTCGGCCGGCGTGCCGCAGCCCCATCCCATCGACGCGGCGCTGGCGGCCTTCCAGCGGCAGGCGTTGTGCGGCCGATGACCACGGATCCGCTGCGTGGTGTTCGTGGACGGCGGCCGGATCGCGGAGATCGCGGAGAAGCGGCGGCGCGATCTCCGCGACTCAGTCCCGGGTGAGGGCCGCGATGAGGCCGGCGTGGTGTGGCCAGCGCCGGGTCAGCTCGGCACGGTCGCCGGGGTCGAAGTCGCTGGGTACGAATCCCGGGGCCATGGTGTTGCCGTAGACGCCGTACTCGCCACCCGGCCGCAGGCGGGCGCCCATCCAGGCGCCGGCGGGGACGACGGTCTGGACATGCTGTCCCCTGAGGACGTCGGTGCCAAGGATGGTCAGCTCGTCACGGCCGTCGGGGTGGAGGAGGAGCAGCTCGATCGGGTCGCCGAGGTAGAAGTGCCAGATCTCGTCGGTGGGCAGGCGGTGCATGTCCGAGAACGAGCCGGGCTCGTCGGTGAACATGGCCACCATGCCGGTGCCGAGGGGCTTGCCGTCGGGGCCTTTGCCGGCCGACTCGTAGGTCGGGGTGAACAGCACGTCCTCCTGCGGCAGCTTGGTCATCCCCCACAGCTGCCGCAGCTCCTCCGCGGTCGGTCGCATGCCGGCCATTCTGCCGCACACCGGTGCGGCGCGACCGGCTCGACCGGCGGCCGTCGAGTGTTCTCGCGGTGTGATGATGTCGCCGGTGGGTGGGGATGGCATTCTTTGGGGCATGGGTCGTGATGAGATGCGGGCCGCCGACAGTGATCGCCAGGCTGTCGCGGACAAGCTGAAGAAGGCGATGGACGAGGGCAGGCTCGATCTCGCCGAGTACGACGAGCGTCTGCAGAAGACCTACGCCGCCAGGACCTACGGCGACCTGAAGGGGCTGCTCGACGACCTGCCCGGCAGCACGGCGCCCGTCCACGCCCCGGCCGGTGCACAGCCCACCCCCGCCGCGGCGGCCCCGGTGCCCGCGGCGGTCCGCGACCGTTCCGGTCAGCTCGTCCGCGCGTGGCTGGGCGGTTTCGGCGGAATCTTCGTCCTCTCGTCGGTGATCTGGCTGGTTACCAGCATCACCACCGGGCATCTCCTGTACTTCTGGCCGGTCTGGCTGCTCATCCCGATGGTGCTCGGCGCCCTTGGCCGCTTCGGCGGCGGGGAGGGCCGGCGCGAGCACGACCGCCGGCGTGGCCGCCGGGACCGCTGACCGCCGCCGCGACAACGGTTCACCATGCCTCGGACATTTGGTCCGGGGCATTCCGAAGTTTGTGTTGACCGGCGACATCAACCAGGTCAACGCATATGTTGATCACTCTGTGTGTGACAGTGGCAGACGGTTGGTGGCCGTTGCCGTCCCACATACTCCAACTGTCGTTGATTAGCCGCCGAACGGGCTATCTGAATTGGGTGAACCCTTACTTAAATTGCCTGTTCAGGGAATTCATCTCCAGGGGGGTTCATGATCTCGCGGCAGTCGCCGCCTGCGCCGACGAGCGTGCACGGCCTGGTGGCGCGATGGGTGCGCCGGACCCCGACCGCCTGTGCGGTGACCGAAAGCGAGAGCGGTCGCTCGCTGACCTACGAGGAACTGTGGCGCCACGCCGGCTGGCTGGCCGCGGAGCTGGCCGGCGCCCCGCGGCGCCTGGTTGCCGCCGCCGCGAGCCCGTCCGTCGACCTCGCCGTCGCGCTGCTCGGCATTCTGCGTGCCGGCGCGGCGTACGTGCCGCTCGACCCGCACGCGCCGGCCGACCGGCTGGCGGCGATCCTCCACGAGGCCGGTGACCCGCCCGTCGTGGTCGCCGCGGGCGAGCCGGGTGACCGGTGGGCCGACCGGCTGGCCGGACACCCGGTGGTGCGGGTCCCGGCCGGCGGCGGGAGCGCCGTCGACGGCGAGGCCGGCGCGGACAGTCCCGCGTACGTGTCGTTCACGTCGGGGTCGACCGGCCGGCCGAAGGGCGTGGTCGTGCCGCACCGCGCGGTCGCGCGACTGGTGCTCGAACCCAACTACTGCACGATCTCGCCCGGCGACCGGGTCGCGAACATGGCGAACCCGGCGTTCGACGCGACGACGTTCGAGCTGTGGAGCACGCTGACCGCCGGCGGCACGGTGGTGGTGCTGCCGACGCCGGCGGAGCTGCCGGTCGACGAGTGGATCGCGCGGATCGCCGGCGCGGCGGTCGACACGATGTTCCTGACCACGTCGATGTTCCACACCATCGCCCGCGAGCGGCCGGGTGCCTTCGCCACGCTGGCGAACCTCGTCGTCGGCGGCGAGCAGCTGGACCTCGCGGTGTCCCGCCGGGTGCTCGCCGGGAAACCGCCGGGACGGCTGGTCAACGGCTACGGCCCCACCGAGACGACGACGTTCGCGGCGGCGTACGAGTGCACCGAGGAGAGCCTGCGTGGCATGGCCAAGGTGCCGATCGGCTACCCGCTGCAGCGCACCGAGCTGCTGGTGCTGGACGAGCGGCTGACCCCGGTGACCCCGGGCGAGGTCGGTGAGCTGTGCGTGGGCGGCCCGGGCGTGGCGCTCGGCTACCTCGGCCAGCCGGAGCTGACCGCGCGCAGGTTCGTCGAGTGGGCGGGCCGGACGATCTACCGCACCGGCGACCTGGTCCGGGAGCTGCCCGGCGGCGCGCTCGAGGTGGTGGGGCGCAGCGACCGGCAGGTGAAGGTGCGCGGGTTCCGCATCGAGCTGGAGGAGATCGAGCACGCCACCGCGGCGACCGGTCTGGTCGAGGCGGTGTTCGTGGAGAAGGTCGGCGAGGGACCGAACGCGGCACTCGTCGGTTTCGTGCTGCCCGCCGGTGCCGCCGGTGCCGCCGATCATGACGGCCTGGCCGCGGTGCTGCGGACGCGGCTGGCGGAGACGTTGCCGGGCTACATGGTCCCGGCCCGCTGGGTGCCGCTGGACGCCGTGCCACTGGGCCCGACCGGCAAGGCCGACCGCACGGCCATGCTCGCGATGCTGGCCGCTCCCGCACCACCGGCCGCACCTGACTCCACGGGACCGGCGGAGCCCGCACGACAGGCGGAGCTCGCGGTTGTCGGGCAGGTGGTCGCGGAGGTGCTCGGCGTCGACGGCGTGGCCGCGTCCGACAACTTCCTCGACCTGGGCGGCAACTCCATCCTGGCCGTGCGGATCGCGTCGCGGATCGGGGCGCGGCTGGCGGTGGACGTGGACCCGACGGAGCTGCTGCTGGCCGAGACCCTCGCCGAGTTCGCCGGCACGCTGGCGAGCGAAGCGGTGGCCGGCGCATGAAGGGCGAGTTAGCCGGCACCGGCGCGACGGTCGCCCCGCTGTCCTCCGCGCAGGAGCGGCTCTGGCTGATCGACCAGGGCGCCCCCGGGTCGCCGGTGTACAACGTGCCACTGCTCCTGTGGTGGGCGCGGCCGGTGGACGTGACCGCGTTGCGGGCCGCGATGACCATGCTGGTCCAGCGGCACGACGTGCTGCGCACCAACTACCAGCGCCGCGGCGACCAGGTGGTGCAGGTCGTGGCGCCGCCCGCGCCGGTGCCGGTCGAGGTCGTCGCCGACCTGGCCACGCCGGGGGAGGTGCGGGCCGACGCGCTGCGCCGCGCCCGGTCGGGGTTCGACCTCGCCACCGAGCTTCCCGTGCGCTGTGTCGTGTGGCCGGCCGGGAACGCGGTCCTCCTGCTGGTCCACCACATCGCCGTGGACGGGTGGTCGCTGGCGCCGCTGTTCGAGGAGCTGGCACAGCTGTACCGCGCGGAGGAGCTGCCGCCCGTCGAGCTGCGGTACGTCGACTACGCGGCGTGGGAGCGGCCCCAGCTCGACGATCTGCGCCAGCAGCTGACGCGGCGCGCCGACGAGCTGCTTCAGGTGCCCACACCGTTGCTGCTGGGCGGCGCCCGGGCGGTCGCGGCGACCCCGGAGGGGGCGCGGCCGGGCCGGCAGGTCGACTTCGCCGTCGGCGCGGCACAGGTCCAGGCCGCCGAGCGGCTGGCGCGGGAGTCGCGGACCACGCCGTTCGTCGTGTTCATGGCCGCGTACCTGGAGACGCTGCGCCGCTGGTCGGACCGAGCGGACTTCCTGGTCGGCACGTTCACCGTGAACCGGCCGCACGCGGCGCTGGAGCGGATGGTCGGATTCTTCGTGAACACGGTCCCGCTGCGCTGCCACTGCGACGGGACCGAGACCTTCCGCGAGCTGCTCACCGCGACCAGGGCGGAGGCGTTCGCCACCCTGCGCCTGCAGCGGTTGCCGTACGACCGGCTCGCCGCGACGGTCACGGCGCGGGGCAGGCGGGCGTTGCCGGACGTCGGGTTCGCGTACCAGAACTTCCCGGCGCCGCGGCTGGAAACGCCGCCGTGGCGGTCGGAGCTGCTGCCCACCGGCACGGCCAAGGCCGACGTCCTACTCATCGTCGACGCGGCCGAGGCCGGCACCACCGGCACGCTGGAGTACGCCACCGACCGCTACCCGGAGGAGTTCGGCGACCGGTTCGCCGCCGACTACCAGGCGGTGCTCGCGGCGGCACTGGCCGAACCGGACCGGCGACTGTCCTCTGTGGAGATACCGTACGGTCCGGCCGGGGCGGTCGAGTCGCCGGTCGAGGAGCCCGTCGCGGGTGGGGTGCCCGCGCCACGGTTCGAACGCCGGGCCGGCGAGCTGTTCCACAATGCTCTGTCCACAGTGGACGGACTGGTGACCGGCCGACCGCGTGCCGAGGACAACTTCTTCGCGCTCGGCGGCAACTCGATGCTCGCGGTGACCATGCTGGCCAGAGCGGGTTCGGCGGTCACGCCACGCGAGTTCCTCGGCGACCCCACCGTCGCCGGACTGGCTCGGCTGCTCGCCCGGGTCGACGGCACCGAGACCGCTTCGCCGGCCGGCGAGCCGGCCGGCGAACGACCCGCGACCTCCGTCCAACAGCGGATGTGGGTCCAGGACCGCATGCGCCACCTCCGCGCCGCCTACCTCGTCCCCACTGTCCTCCGGTTCGACGGCGACCTCGCGGTGGACCGGCTCCGCGCCGCCGTGGACACCGTGCTCGCCCGCCATCCCGCGCTGCGGTCCCGGTTCCGGCTCGACCGGGCGGCGAAGCGGGTCGTCCACACCACCACCGGCGAGCCGGCCCGCACGGACGTCACGGACGTCTCCACGTGGCACGACGACAAGCTGGCCGAGCACCTCGCCACCCTCTGCTGGACGCCGTTCGACCTCGCGGCCGATGCCCCCGCGCGTGCGGAGATCCTGACCGGGCACAACGAAACCCTGCTCGTCCTCTGTGCCCACCACATCGTCGTCGACGGGCACTCCCGCCAGCTCCTCCTCGACCAGATCGGCGCCGCCTACCGGGGCGAGCCGCTGCCCGACCCGGCGGACCCGCCACCCGACGAACCGGGGACCGGCGCCGCGGCCGTGGTCGCCGCCCTCACCGGCGCGCCCGGCGACATCGCCCTGCCCCACGACCGCCCGCGTGGCCCGCTGCAGTCCGTCGACGCCGCCACCGTGCGCCGCCGGCTCGACGCCACCCGGACCGCGGGGCTCCGCCAGGTCATCGCCGACGCCGGGTGCAGCCTCTTCCTGGCCACCGTCACCCTCGCGGCGGCCTCCCTCTCCCGGCACGGCACACAACGCGACTTCCTCTTCGTCTTCCCCTGGTCCGAGCGGCCCGGAGGGGCGGTCGGCATGTTCGTCAACACCGTCCCGATCCGGGCGGACCTGCGGGGCACGCCGACCTGGCAGGACGCGTTGCGCCGGGTGGCCACCGCCGGTGCGGTCGGCTACCGCCATGCCGACGTGCCGTTCGACCTGGTCGCCGCGGCGCTGCAACCCGAGCGGGACCTCAGCCGGCCGCCCGTCACGCCGGTCCAGGTGTCGGCGGGCACCGAGCCCCGCCCACCCGACCTCGGCGTGCCGGCCAGCCTGCTTCCGTTGCGGCCGCTGAAGTCCAAGTACGAGCTGGAGTTCCTGGCGCTCGATGCCGGCGACGAGCTGGTGTTCGAGCTGACCTACCTGACCGGCCTCTTCGACGCGGCCACCGCGGCCGAGCTGGCCGACACCCTGCTGGCGGCGGCCACCGAACTGGCCGGCCACCCGCGGTCCCTTCTCTGAACAAAGGAAACCAATGACACACAACGAAACCATCGTGCGCCAGGACCTGGTCGCGCGGGTGCGGCAGGCGTGGGCCGAGGTGCTGGACATCACCGAGGACGCCGTGCCGCTGGACGTCAACTTCTTCGACGCCGGTGGCGACTCCATGCTGCTGATGCTCCTCACCGACGTGCTCAACGAGACCGGCGACGTGTGGGTCGATTCGGTCGACTTGTTCCAGCACAGCACGGTGACCGCCCAGGCCGACCTGCTGGCCGCGGCAGGATGACCACGCCGACGCTGTACGAGTGGTTCGCCGCCTCGGCCGCGCGATTACCCGACGCGGTGGCGGTCGAGGTCGACGACCGCGAGGTGACCTACCGCGAGCTCGACGAGCTGTCCGCCCGGCTCGCCACCCGGCTGGTCGCCGAGTGCGGGGAGGTGCCGGGCCGGGTCGCACTGCTGGCCTCGCGCAGCCTGCTCGCCTTCGCCGGGTACCTGGCCATCACCCGCCTCGGCGCGGTGGTTGTGCCGCTCAACCCCGACCACCCGGTCGCCCGTGGTCGCGCCATCCGTGCCGCCGCACAACCGGAGCTGCTGCTGGCCGACGCGGCCGGCGCCAGGCTGGCACCCGAGTTCGCGGTGCCGCGCACGCTCGTCGACCCGCCACTGTCCACAGTGGATCTGCCGTCGGTCCGCCGGGACCCGGACGCGGTGGCCTACATCCTGTTCACCTCGGGCTCCACCGGCCGCCCCAAGGGCGTGCCGATCCGGCACCGCAACGTGAGTCCGTTCGTGGCGCACAACGTGGCGCGGTTCGGGGTCGGTCCCGGCGCCCGCATGTCGCACACCTTCGACCTGAGCTTCGACGTCTCGATCTTCGACCTGTTCGTCACCTGGGCAGGCGGCGCGACGCTGGTCTGCCCTCGCCGCGCCGAGCTGGTGGAGCCCGTGCGCTACATCGCGGAGCGCCGGCTCACCCACTGGATCTCCGTCCCGTCGGTGATCTCGGTCGCCGCCCAGCTGGGCACGCTGCGTGCCGGGCTGCCCAACGAGCTGCGCCACAGCGTCTTCTGCGGTGAGCAGCTGACCCTGGCGCAGGCACGTGCCTGGCACGCCGTGGTGCCCGGCGCCGAGATCGCCAACGCCCACGGCCCGACCGAGACGACCGTGCTGTGCGCCGACCACGCGCTGCCCGCGGACGAGACGGCGTGGCCACGCACCACCAACGACAGCGTGCCGATCGCGCTCACCTATCCGCACCTGGAGTCGGTGGTGGTCGACGGCGCCGGCAACCCCGCCGAGGAGGGCGAGCTGTGCCTGCGTGGCGCCCAGCGGTTCGACGGCTACCTCGACCCGGCCGACAACGCGGGCAGGTTCGTCGCCCGCGCCGGTGACGGCGTGGTCCCGGTGGCCGGTCCGGTCCGGCCGGAGCACTACTACCGCACCGGCGACGTGGTACGCCGCGACGGCGACGCGTGGGTGCACGTCGGCCGGACCGACCACCAGGTGCAGGTGCGGGGGCACCGCGTGGAGCTGGGCGAGGTCGAGGCGGCGCTGCGGCGCACCGACGGCGTGCACACCGCGGTGGTCGTGGCCACGAGACGCGACGGCGAGACCGAGCTGGTCGGCTTCTACACCGGCGTCCCCGCGGTGACCGACGTGCGTCGCGCGGTACGCGGGCGGCTGCCCATCTACATGGTGCCCCGCCGCCTGGTCCAGCTACCGAGCATGCCGCTCAACGCCAACGGAAAGTTCGACCGTCCACAGCTGCGCGAGCTGGCCGCCACAAGCCTGCCCGCGCACTAGTGCGGTGTCCACCAACGTTCGCCGGGTCTCTCGGCGGCCCAGCGAGCGCCGGGCCGGCGAGACGGCGTTGCCGATCCGCCCAAGTACGTCCAGTACGAGGGCGAATCGGCGCCTTGCCAGCGGAGACCTGGATCCACCGATAGACCCACCAACGTTGGTGGACACCGCACAGGAGGAGCCTCACCCATGCGCCAGTCCGACCGGGACGTGGCCGTCATCGGCATGGCCTGCCGGTACCCGTCGGCCGCCGACCCCGAGCAGTTCTGGGCCACGATCACGTCGGGCTCCGACGTGGTCCGGCCGTTCACCGACGCCGAGATGCTCGCCGACGGCGCGGATCCGGCCGGCCTCGCCGACCCCGCCTACGTCCGGGCGGGCGCGGTGCTCGACGGCGTGGCCGAGTTCGACGCGGAGTTCTTCGGCCTGACCCCGCGCGAGGCGGAGGTGCTCGACCCGCAGCACCGCATCTTCCTGGAGTGCTGCTGGCAGGCGATGGAGAACGCCGGCCAGGCACCCGGCAGGGGAGGGCAGCGGGTCGGCGTGTTCGCAGGCGCCCGGACTAGCGCCTACCTGGCCGAGAACCTCTCGTCCGCGCCGGAGCTGCTGGCGGCCGTCGGTGAGTACCAGGTCGTGCTCTCCACGGACAAGGACTACCTGGCCAGCAGGGTGTCCTACAAGCTCGACCTGCGCGGGCCGGCGATCGCGGTGAACACCGCGTGCTCGTCGTCGCTCGTGGCCGTGCACCTGGCCCGGCAGAGCCTGCTGGCCGGCGAGTGCGAGGTGGCACTGGCCGGCGGCGCGAGCATCGAACCGGCGCAGCGGCGTGGCTACCGCTACGTCGACGGCGGCACCCTCTCCCCGGACGGGCGCTGCCGGCCGTTCGACGCCGACGCCCGCGGCACCACCGGCTGCAGCGGCGCCGGCGTCGTGGTGCTGAAGCGGCTGGCCGACGCACTGCGTGACGGCGACCCGATCCGCGCGGTCATCCGCGGGTCCGCGGTGAACAACGACGGCGCCGCCAAGGTCGGGTTCACCGCGCCGGGCGTGGACGGGCAGGTCGACGTGGTCACCCGCGCGCTGGCCGACGCCGGCGTGTCACCACGCTCGATCGGCTACGTCGAGGCGCACGGGACCGGCACCAGCCTCGGCGACCCGATCGAGGTCTCCGCGCTGACCAAGGCGTTCCGCACCGGCACCGAGGACACGGGCTTCTGCGTGCTCGGCTCGGTCAAGGGCACCTTCGGCCACGCGGACGCCGCCGCCGGGGTCGCCGGCCTGATCAAGGCCGTGCTGGCGCTGGAGCACGAGACGCTGCCGCCGAACGTCAACCTGGACGCGCCCAACCCGCGGATCCGCTTCGCCCGCAGCCCTTTCCGGCTCAATCCGGCCGCGACGGGCTGGCCGGCCGACGGTCCCCGCCGGGCCGGGGTCAGCTCGTTCGGCATGGGCGGCACGAACGCGCACGTGGTCCTGGAGCAGGCGCCGGCACTGGTTCCATCGGAGCCGACCGCCGAGCCGCAGCTGATTCCCTTGTCCGCCAAGACCTCCAGCGCGCTGGAGACGATGGCGGGCGAGTTGGCCGGGCACCTCGCCCGGACGCCGGCGGAGCTCGCCGACGTGGCCGCGACGCTCCAGCGTGGCCGGGCTCGGCTGGCCCAGCGCCGGGTCGTGGTGGGCACCGACCGCGCGGCCGCGGTTGATGCGCTGCGGGCGCCGGCCGGCCCGGTGTCCGGCGCCGACCGCCGGGTGGCGTTCGTGTTTCCCGGGCAGGGCAGCCAGTACACGGCGATGGGCGCCGGACTGTACCGGCGGCACGCCGAGTTCCGCGACGTCATCGACGAGTGCGCCACCGTGCTGCGGGCCGACCTCGGGCTGGACCTGCGCGACGCCCTGTACGGCGACGACGCGCCGCTGCACGAGACCTGGCTGACCCAGCCCGCGTTGTTCGCCACCGAGTACGCGCTGGCGCGGTTGCTGATCGAGCGTGGGATCGCCCCGGCGGCCATGGCCGGGCACAGCGTCGGCGAGTACGTGGCGGCCTGCCTGGCCGGGGTGTTCTCCCTGGCGGACGGGCTCGGCCTGGTCGCGGCCCGTGGCCGGCTGGTGCACGCACTGCCGCCCGGCGCGATGCTCGCGGTCGGGGTGTCCGAGAAGGAGGCCATCGAGGCGCTCCGGCCGGACGTGTCGCTGGCCGCGGTGAACGGGCCGCGGTCATGCGTGCTGTCCGGGCCGCGCGCGGCGCTGACCGAGGTCGAGGCACAGCTGCGTGGCCGGGCGGTCGCCTGCCGCTGGCTGCGCACCTCGCACGCGTTTCACTCCGCGATGCTCGACCCGGTGCTGGCCGAGCTCACCGCCGAGGCCGCCGCGGTGTCGCTCGCCGAGCCGGAGCTGCGGTACCTGTCCAACGTCACCGGCACCTGGGTCACCGGCAAGCAGGCCACCGACCCGCGGTACTGGGCGACCCACCTGCGGGAGACGGTGCGGTTCGCCGACTCGGCCGGCGAGCTGGCGCGTGCCGGGCTGGTCGTCGCGGAGGCCGGACCGGGCGGCGCGCTGTCCACGTTCGTGCGGCAGAGCGACGGCGCCGCCGTGCCGATGATGCGCCGCGCCAAGGACGACACGGACGACGTGGTCGCGTTGCTGTCGGGCGTCGGCGGCCTGTGGGCCGCCGGCGGGGTGGTCGACCTGCCCCGGCTCACGGCGAGTCGCGAGCGCCGCATGGTGGCGCTGCCCGGTTACCCGTTCGAGCGGCGGCGGTACTGGGTGGCCGCCGGCCGCTCACAGTCCACTGTGGACTCGAAGGTCGCCGGTGACGAGACGCTGACGGACGACCAGGCCCGCGTCGCCGCCGTCTGGGGCGAGCTGCTCGGGGTGGACGGCGTCGGCCCGGACGACGACTTCTTCGCGCTGGGCGGCGACTCGCTGCTGGCCACCCAGCTGGTGGCGCGGCTGTCCGCGCGGTTCGGCCTGACCGTGCCGCTCGACGCCGTGTTCACCACCCCCACCCTGCGCGCGCTGACCGCCGCGGTGGGCACCACGGCGTTGCCGCCCGCGCTCCCGGCCCGGCGGGAGGGTGTGCTGCCGGCGTCGGCGGTGCAGCGGCGGATGTGGTTCCTCGACCACGCGCACGGCCACCCGGCCGCCTACAGCATCGCGACCGCCGTCGACCTGCGTGGCGCACTGGACCTGACCGCGTTGCGTGCCGCGCTGACCGAGGTCGTGCGCCGGCACGAGTCGCTGCGCACCGTGTTCCGTGCGCCGGAAGGCATGCCACTGCAGGTGATCCTGCCCGAGGTCGCGGTCGACGCGCCGGTGACCGAGGTGACCGCGGCCGCCGTGGACACCGAGCTGCGGGCGATCGCACGGCTGCCGTTCGACCTGGCCACCGGGCCGCTGTTCCGGTTCGCCGTGCTGCGCCTGGCCGGGGACCACCACGTCCTCGGCATCACGGTGCACCACATCATCGCCGACAGCTGGTCGTTCGGCGTGCTGTTCGCCGAGCTGGGCGCGCTCTACGACGCGTTCCGCGCCGGTAAGCCCTCGCCGCTCACCGACCCGCCGAACCAGTACGCGGACTGCGTCGCGGACGACGCGCCCGCGGCGGACCTGGCGTACTGGCGGGACAACCTGTCCGGCGCGCCGGAGGCCGTCGACCTGCCCACGGCCGGACCGCGCCCGCCGGTGCAGACCTTCGACGGGGGCCTGGCCAGGCGCGTGCTCGACGCCGGGCGGGTGCGCAAGCTGGCCCGGGACAACGACTCGACGCTGTACATGACCATGCTCGCCGCACTGCAGGCGCTGCTGCACCGCTACAGCGGGCAGACCGACATCTGCGTCGGCTCCCCGGTCGCCGGCCGGACGAGGGCCGAGCAGGAGCAGGTCGTCGGCTGCTTCCTGAACACGCTGGTGCTGCGCACCGAGCTCGACGGCGCCCTGCCGTTCGCCGAGCTGCTGGCCAGGGTCCGGGCGACGGCGCTCGGTGCGTTCGCACACCAGGGCGCGCCGCTCCAGCAGGTCATCGAGGCGTTGCGGCCGCCGAAGGACCCCAGCCGCAACCCACTGTTCCAGGTGATGTTCAACCTGCTCAACACGCCGGGCACCGGGCTCGCCCTGTCGGACCTGGCGGTGACGGAGCGCCCGGTGCGGCTGGGCGCCACGCAGGTCGACCTCGGGCTGACCGTGCACGAGCAGGCGGACGAGCTGGTCTGCGAGCTGGAGTACAACACCGACCTGTTCGACGCGGCCACCGCGCGGCGGCTGCTCGCCCACCTGGAACGCCTACTGACCGCGTTCAGCGACGACCCCGCG
>Ga0164298_10000100_pt1 | contig 37327 bp, 29 predicted proteins | sample Whisoiple_216_MG_FD_109713 | JGI IMG/M metagenome (GOLD analysis project Ga0164298, IMG submission 109713) | Unamended control soil microbial communities from upstate New York, USA - Whitman soil sample_216_MG | ecosystem: Environmental > Terrestrial > Soil > Agricultural land ...
CGCCGGCATCCGGTCACTCTTGCGTGGACTCACAACATCAGATGTCATCACTCACAGTGCCCATCCCGCCGGACCTTCGGCCCGGCGTGTCGGGCCGAACACACCGATCTTGAAACAGTCCCAGAAAGGGAGTCCAGGTGAGGTCAGTTCCGGGATGGTTCGGGTGGCATAGGGAGGGTGTGGTCGTACTGGCCGGGTACGCGGGGTGTCGACGGCGCAGTGTAGGCGTCCGGGCAGTCAAGGGGTGCAATCCGCCCGGGGAGTAGTCCGCACGAAATGTCGCTGGCCGCTTCTTGCGCTCGCCGTGTGTGCCCGTCAGCAGACCACTGTCACCGATCACCACGGGCAGTGTGCTTCCAACCCAAGTAGTTGGTGCGCACGTCAGAGACGCCCGCGGTCGGGCAGGTTGGTCGTGCGGTGGAGTTCGCTGTCACGATCAGCCGTAAGACCACTAGCCGTCGGGTGTTCTTCGCTGCCGCGTTCGTCTCCTGCTCCCTCATGCGTATTGATCGGCACATTGACCGAACGAACATGCTCGAAGACATCGTTGTTCTGGTTCTCCAGCGACGTTGTCCAGCTCGTTGAGGCGGCCAATTCCCCGGGTCAGCATTCATCGCTGAGCGCTTCGTCGAGTCCAAGAGCGCCGACGTCGGATAGTCGGTCGATGATGTCGAGGCATGCGGTGCGGGTGTGTCGGTCGCCTTGGTGGTAGAGGCGGAGGACGACGGTGATGATGTCGCGGCTGATGGCTGCGGCGGCGGTGCGGATGTCGCCGAGGTCGTCGCCGGCTGTGTCGATCACGCGTGTGCTGGCGGCTAGAAGAGTCTCGGGGAGCAGACTTGTACTTTGTTCGAGTGTGTGGAAGAGCGTGTTGTAGTTTTCCGGGAACGCGGCGCTGCTGGTGAAGGAGGCGACGAGGTCACGAGCGGTGGCGATGTCGATGTGTTTGAGGTGCCGCATCGCGTTCGTCGCTGTCTTGCGCACTTCTGGATCTTCGTCGTTGAAGAAGGCTTTGACGAACTCTGGCCTGGCGTTCGGCATATTGGCGAAGACCTTGGCCGCGCCGTTCTTGGCAGCTGGTGGGAGTGCTGCTGGATCGATCGGAGATGTGGCGGAGAGTTGCTTGTTGATCAGAGCGACCGCCCAGATCTGGCCTGCTCGGTCCGCGATGGGCGTGGCAGCTGTTAGGCACTTGGCGAGGTATTGCGTGAAGTGATCACCGGAGTGTTTGAGGGTCGCCAGCAACAGCTTCATCGAGTTGTCGGAGTCGAAGATGGTCGGCTCCGTGTCGGTGAATAGCGTGTCCGCGAGTTGCAGCGCTTGTTCTGGATGTGTCGTGAGTAGGGCACGGACTGCTCTGGCTGCTTGTGCGCGGACGGCGAGGACGGGGTCGGCGGCGAGTGCGGCGATCGTGGGAAGAAGTCTTTGGGCATGTTCCGGCTGTGCTGTTAGCAGGTAGCCGATCGCTCGTGCGCAGAGTCCGCGTACGCAGTTGATCGCTGCGTCCTCCAGCCAGTTGGGCTGGTAGGAATCCGAGGAATAGTCGGGAACACTGGTGTCTGCGGTGTTGGGGTCCTCCGCGTGGGCGTAGTGCTCGAGAAGGTCGATCATGGACTCGACCGCTTCGGCAGCCACGGCTGCGATCGCTCGGCAGATCACCTGGCCGACTGCCTCGTCTGCGATCGTGCGGGCCTGGACACAGACTTGGGCGAGTAGGTCGGCCGGGACTGTGCCGGTGAGTGCTTCGATGGCGTGTTCGAGGTAGGCGGGATGGGTGTTGTGGTCGAGCGTCAGCACGAGTTGGGCGAACCGTTCAGGTTCGCTTGCGGCCTGACGGCCAAACAGTGCAGCCAGTTCCGGCGCGCCACCGCTGAACCCGGTGTCAACCCACCGTGATTGTTCGTCGCGGTAGGTACGTATGGCCTGGTCCCAGTTCTCGTCGGTCATGAACGGGGTAGCCCGTTCAGGCACGGGAGATGGGACGAATTCGAATTTCATCGGTTGTGGTGGTGCCAGTGACGCTGGGCCGAACTTGCGGTCCAGTTCTTGGAGGCGGCGGCGCGGAAGCTCAGGTAACCGATCATGGCGGATCGCGGACAGCAACTCGTACTGGCGATGTCCTCGTAGTCGCAGGTTCTCAGCCTTGAGTTCTCGTGCGGGATAGTGATCGAGCAATCGGGTCGACAGTGCTTCTATTCGGTCGTCGTCGCAGTGTGCGGTTGCGGCTTCGATGAGTTGGCGTGTTGCCCAGGCCGGGCTGTCCAACCAGCCCAGGCGGAGGTTGTGGGAGTCGGTGAGGAGCCAGTCGACGGCTTCGTTCGCTGCTTGGTCAGCGAGTGCGGTGTAGGCGCGGCAGGCTAGGAACCGCATCGGTTCGAGGTCACTGGTCGCTAGCCGATGGATCAGCGGGTCGGCGGCAGCGTGTAGGTGGGGTGCTGCTGTGATCAGAGCATGTTCGACTCCCTCGAACAGTGCGTCATGGACGGTGTGTGGTCCCAATGTCCGGTACCGCCACAGCCGGCCATGCCGGAGGTCATCGGGGCTGTCGCTCGTGGCTGTGACATCCAGGATCGTGGAGATGAAAGGGAGTACCTCGGCGAGGACTTGTTCTGGTGCTGCGATGGCGATGTCCTTGATAGTGGTTTCTCCGCCGCCGGTCGTGTCTGAGAGGTACCCCGAGTGGAACGGATCCGCCCTGCCTGCGATGAGTGCGCGGTCCCATGCTCGTCGCAGGTATGCACCGACGACACGAGCCGCACCCGCCGGGTCCTCGTGTTTGACCGTGGACACGATGGACCAGAAGTCGCTGTTGATGGCGATCGATCCTCGTACGTCGTCGAGCAGCCCGCGGTCGATCAGCTCCACTGCCAGGTCGACGAGTCCTGGCGTGAGTGACCACGTGACCATGACGCGTAGCCAGTTGTTCCACGTGTTCGATACGCCGATGTACGGTCGCACGAGTTCTGCTGCTCGCTCGGCTCGGTCGCGAGCGGCGATGACCAGCTGGTTGACAGCTACATCGGCCGTTGTCGGGTCGGAAAGCAGGTCCTCCCAGCGGCCTGTGGCGTCGGCCGCGTCGAACCACTGGGGCAGGCGCAGTAGGCCGACCAGTCGTCGTGTGCGGCGCGTCCCGTTGAAGGCCAGTGGTTCCAGCGCCAGCCAGTCCTCGGCGGTGGGGTGATGTGCCCTCAACACGTTCAGGACGATGTCCAGAAGATGGACTCGTATGGTGTCGCTGGCCATGAGGCGGACGACGGTCTGGCGGAACCGTTCCGGTGCGACTGCTTTGAGGTGCTCGAGGACTTGGCGGGTTTGGCCGCGCCGGAACAAGTGCTGTCCGGACGTCGCGAGGAAGTCGTGCAGGTCGCGTCCCTGTGTCACGAATGCCCTGGCGAACAGGAAGTCGAAATACGTCTCGTGGAAGAACGCCATGGTGGCGCCGTCATCGACCAGCATGCCCGCAGAGACCAGCGCCGACACGGCCCCGATCGGCACACCATCCAACACCGCCGACGGAGCTTGGAGCGACTCGTGGTCGCTCATGTAGCTCACGAGGGTATTGGTTGTCTGTTGCCAGGCCGCTGGCGCATCTTTCTCTGTCACTCGGCGTATCTGCCTGGTGAACTGCTCGTATAGCTCTGGCAGCGTTCGATACGTGCTTGTTCGTGCCTCGACCGGCAGGTGGAGGAAGATCGCGAGGTGCAGTGGCACCTGAAGCAGCGTGGACGTCGCCGTATCCAGGTTCTTCGGGTTGACTCCCGCTTCGGTGAGCGCCTGCCGTACCGCGTCGGGGGTAAGTTCGCCGATCTCCACGCTCTCGGCGCTGCTCGGATCGTCCAGGAGAGAGCGCATCCGCGGGTCGTTGTGCAGGTCCACCGTCCTCACCACCACGAGGACCTTCATGGCGGGATAGGCCTGCGCCTGCTCCAGCATTTCAGTGACCGCGTCGAAGCTGTCCGGCATACGGCCGCTGTATAGGCTCACCGCGTCCAGTTGGTCCACTACCAACAGACTCGGAGACTCTTCCGCCGCCGACGCTAACGAGACCACTGGCGAGTCTGACAGCTCAAACACTCCACCCACGGCCTGCGCGGAGAGAACGACCTGCTCGACTGCGTCCATCCGCACCGCGCTGACCGCCCACCCCATCGCTAGCACGCGGTCTATCGCTTCCACAACCACGGTCGACTTGCCCGAACCTGCCTGTCCGTGCACGACCAGCACACGACGGACGTCGCCTGAGGTCAATCGATCGACCAGGACGGAGACCCCAGGATGAGCGGCCATGATCCGGGGCCGGGTTGACCGATTGCGCCGACGAAGACGGTCGACAGTGGCCCCCACCGCGGCCACATGGTCCACTTCGGAAGCCCCAGCGCCGGCCAGCAGGTTGACATCACCGATGTGCACGCCGGAATTGGCGTACCCACCAGGTGCTGTCGCCGCCCCGGTGTCGGTCGCCGTGACCCGTCGCGCGCGTCTATCCATATCTCACCATTTGCCAGGGGACCGCCGGTCCGAGGGGACACCGTACTCAGTCCAGTTGAGCGCCGGTGATGGCGTCGCCGCCTCCGGACGCCTTCGCGTCACCCGTCCGCTCTACCCGCACCGGTCCGTCCACACGGGTGGCCTTACCAGACACACCAGTGATCGCCCGGCCTCCGTCTTCTGCGGTTGCCCGACCCGTATCGGACACCGTCAGTGACCTCCGGGACGGGGCTGGGCGCAGAGCGGCCCATATTGCAACGCCGACTGCCGCCAGCGCCGCCAGCGCTGAGACCGCCGTGGCCACCTTGTTCGCCTGGTCCCAGCGGGCGACGACGAACCACACACCCAACCCCGCCACGACCACACAACTCATGATCAGTACCAGGCGACTTGCGTTCATGCCCTCATCATCGCGGCAGAGCCGCCGAACGCAACGCAATCGGACCACCTACACACCTGCCGGACCGCCTCCGGAGGAGGACCATCCCGTAGTCAGCGTGCGACAACCCCGTTAGTCAGCGACTGGTCCTGGCTTTGAGAGGCCTGCGGTTCCACGAACGGGGTTACGGATTGTACCCGATCGTGTGCACTGAGCGCCTTACCCTGGACTCGGGTGAATGTGTCATGGCTCGTGTTCTGAAGCCGTCGGGTCAGGCCCCAGCCCGTCGTGGAGCGCAGGGGTCGGTCACCCAACTGCCCTCCAGGTCGTTGCGGGTGAAGGTCTACGCAGGCCCGCATCCGGTCATGGGTCGGCCGCGGTACATCGTGAAACGGTCGCGGCTGGATCGTTGGCACGAGAGCAGGCAGAGGAGGCTGCCGTCGCCTGCTCGGTCAGGTGCGTCGCGGTTGTCGACGGCACGTGAACACTGACCCCGGCGTGGCATCCGAATTTTGACCCCCTGGTCGGCTGACCCTGGCTCCCACCGAGCCGGGGAGGACGAAGGGTGTTATCCGTGGAAGATTGGGCTGAGATTCGTCGTTTACGCAGGTCAGAGCGAATGCCGATCAAGATGATCGCCCGGGTGTTGGGGATCTCGAAGAACACGGTGAAGGCGGCGCTGGCCTCGGATGGGCCGCCGCGGTATCAGCGGGCTCGCAAGGGCTCGATTGTGGACGCGGTAGAGCCGCGGATCCGCGAGCTGTTGCAGGCCTATCCGACGATGCCGGCGACGGTGATCGCCGAGCGGATCGGCTGGACCCGGTCGGTCCGGGTGTTGCGCGATCGGGTGGCCGAGTTGCGGCCGGTGTATCTGCCGCCGGACCCGGCGTCACGCACGTCCTATGTGGCCGGGGAGATCGCCCAGTGCGACCTGTGGTTCCCGCCGATCCAGTTGCCGGTCGGGTTCGGGCAGGTCCGCAAGCCCACCCAGCTGCCGGTGCTGACCATGGTGCTTGGGTACTCCCGCTGGTTGCTGGCGATGTTGCTGCAGACCCGGAAGACGGAGGACCTGTTCGCCGGGTGGTGGCGGCTGATCGAGCGGCTGGGTGCGGTGCCGCGGGTGCTGGTCTGGGACGGGGAAGGCGCCATCGGCCGGTGGCGCGGTGGGCGCAGCGAACTGACCGCCGAGTGCCAGGCGTTTCGCGGCACGCTCGGGGCGAAGGTGGTGATCTGCCGGCCGGCGGATCCGGAGGCCAAAGGCCTGATCGAGCGGACGCACGACTACCTGGAGCGCTCGTTCTTGCCTGGCCGCACGTTCGCCTCACCAGCGGACTTCAACGCCCAGTTGGGTGATTGGCTGGCGGTGGTGAGCACCCGGCCGCGGCGGGCGTTGGGCTGCGCGCCGACCGAGCGGATCGCCGCCGACAAGCAAGCCATGCTGAGGTTGCCGCCGGTGGCTCCGGCCACGGGGTGGCGGGCCTCGACCCGGTTAGCGCGGGATCACTACATTCGCTTGGACAGCAACGACTATTCGGTGCACCCGGCGGTGATCGGGCGGCGGATCGAGATCATCGCAGACCTCGATCAGGTCCGAGCCCTGTGTGACGGGAAGGTCGTGGCCGATCACGAGCGGGTCTGGGCCTGGCACCAAACGATCAGCAACCCGGAGCATGTCGATGCCGCAAAAGCGTTGCGGCGCAACAGGATCGGCCTGCTGCACCCGACTCCAGTGCCCGAGGTTGAGGTCCGCTGTCTGGACGACTACGACACCGCGCTCGGCGTCACCGACGCTCACAAGGGTGGGGTGGCGTGATGGCCAGCCGGACGACCACAACCAAGACCATCACGAAGACCACCACCAGCAGCCGGGACGTCTCGGCCGAGGTCGCGTTCCTGACCCGGGCGCTCAGGGCACCGACCCTGCGCGAGTCGGTGGCTCGGCTGGCCGAGCGGGCCCGCGCGGAGTCCTGGACGCATGAGGAGTTCCTGGTCGCCTGCCTGCAACGGGAGGTCTCGGCGCGGGAGGCACACGGCGGCGAGGGCCGGATCCGGGCCGCTCGGTTCCCGGCCCGCAAGAGCTTGGAGGAGTTCGATTTCGACCACGCCCGCGGCCTCAAGCGGGACACCATCGCCCACCTCGGCACCCTGGATTTCGTTGCCGCGCAAGAGAATATCGTCTTCCTGGGGCCGCCGGGCACCGGCAAGACCCACCTGACCATCGGCCTGGCGATGCGGGCCTGCCAGGCCGGACACCGAGTCGCCTTCGCCACCGCCGCCGAGTGGGTCGCCCGCCTGGCCGAGGCCCACCACGCCGGCCGGCTACAGGCCGAACTGACCAAACTCGCCCGTGTCCCGCTGCTCGTCGTGGACGAGGTCGGCTACATCCCGTTCGAAGCCGAGGCCGCGAACCTGTTCTTCCAACTGGTCTCCTCTCGCTACGAACGGGCCAGCCTGATCGTCACCAGCAACAAGGTCTTCGGCCGCTGGGGCGAGGTCTTCGGCGACGACGTGGTCGCCGCCGCCATGATCGACCGCCTCGTCCACCACGCCGAAGTGATCTCCCTCAAGGGAGACAGCTACCGGCTCAAGGACCGCGACCTCGGCCGCGTCCCCCCAGCCGGCACAACCGAAGAGTAGAAGATCAACAAGCCGAGCAGGGGGTCAAGATTCAGATGCCGCCAGGGGGTCAAGATTCGGGTGCCGTTGACATCGCTAGGGGAACGGGCGTTGCGCAGCTTGGCGAGTGCTTGGTGCTGCGGTCACGCGGACAGCAGTTAGCGTGAGGCCGACCGCACCAATTGGCCGTTTCAAGATCTCCACGAGCTTTGTGACCAGGTAGGCCGGTGGATGGACTCGAGGATCAGTGAGCACGACAGCCCCTCCCCCGGCCGCCGGGGGAGGGGCGCTGCAGGACCACTCTGCTGCTAATCCGGCGCGGGTGTCACGATCCCTCTACCCCTCGAATCCCACGAGCCACAGCAGGCACGCGGACTAGGTGCACACTTGCCGCCACAGCGGGTCACTGGACCGAGCGGCGCCGTGCCTCCGTGTGCCGGCTGTCGCTCGCACCAAGAGGACTCGACGTCGATCGGGTGGACGTCCAGCGGCGGCGCCGGTGAGGCTGCGGGTTACGTGGGCGGGCGTCCGAACTCGGCTAGGACTTGGAACAACCGGGTGCGCACCCACATGTATGTGAGGACGAAGCTGATCAGCAGGCCACCCAGGATGAGTGTCAAGGCGAAGGCGGCTGACGTATTTGTGGTATCGGAGGTGCCACTGCTGTTGTCGAATGCATCGCCAAGCCGTGTGGCAATCTTCCGCAGTATGGCAGCGACTTGCCGGATCTCCACGAGCCCGACACCAATAATGATTTTGGTGAGCCAGTCCGAGACCTGCTCCAGATTCGAGTTAGGTATGTAAGGCGGCGGAGCGACGCCTTCTCTCGGCACGTAGGGTACCGACTTCGGTACACCAAAGAGAAAGCCAGCGATCGCACCGATAGCTGCCGATGCGAATAGCACCAGCACGGCGAGCCCAACCAATCGGGCGCCCTGCCCGCCGAGCAAGTACATCGAAGCGGCAGCGACGGCCACCAACGACCACACCAAACCCGCGAAGATGACCCCATTACCGAACGGCTGGGGAGGGCGCGACTCCGGCGCACCGTCGCCGGGAACTCTCCTTGCCATCGCGACCGTCCTCGAGTCAGGGACGCAGTTGGCGGTGCACGCGTTCTCGCTGCTCTCGCCTCGTGCCTGTGCAAGTGAAGTCGACCTCCAAGAGCAGGTGTTACGGCAACAGAGCCCGGGTTGTGCCGGTAACGGACGCTGAGGCTGCTGATCCGCCGTTCGCGCTGGATAAGCGTGGCTTCCTGGCTTCGCCAGCTGATCAGCCTGGCCGCTTGACGCACCCGTCGGCGGCTGCTGCCGCGAGTGGTCCAAGGTTTGCTTTTGTCCTTGATTTGTCTATTCCACCGTAATCATCGTCAGTGTCCTGACATCGCAGATACTTCTCGGTGACGTCACACTGGGTTGTCCTGATCTTATGCTCTCGGATAGCTTGCGCGGATCGATGGAAGTGTCGATCAGCGAATCGTGGCGAGGGAGGGTGACCGGGTGGTCGAGTCTGTTGAGCTTGTTCTCGCGGCGCTGGGCGCGGGGGCGGTCGCAGGGGTGAGCAACACGTCGTCGAAGGCGGTCGTGGAAGCTTATGACGGGCTGAAGAGCGCGGTTCGCACGGCTCTACGCCGAAGGGATGCCCAGCTGGGTGAGTCGAGCTCGCGAGAGGCGATAATTCTCGATGCGCAACTTGCCGAACCCGAACAGCACCGAGAAGAGCTGGCCGCCGCGTTGACCGAAGCGGAAGTCGGCCGGGACGCGGAGGTGCTGGACGCGGCGCGGAAGCTGATGATCCTCACCGACTCACGTCAGTACAAGAATGACGTGCACGACAACACGGGCGTGCAGGTCGGTGACCACAACACCATGTCCATCGACCTTCGCTCCATGTAGGTGCCGGCATGGACGTATTCGACAACGTGGGTGTGCAGGTCGGCAACGGCAATCAGCTGAACATCCACGCCGTGGACAACGATGTCGGCCTTCTCGTCAGACATGGGAGCGAACAAATAGCGTTCGACCGCGACAACCGCTTCTACGTGGAGATCAGCAACAGGACATCATCGCCCAAACGGCTCGAACTCAGGATCGAAGGCCTGCGCGAGACTGTGGCGACACTTCATCCAGACAAGACAATCGACCTGCCAGGCGGTGGGACGGTCGAACGGACGCTGATTCTTCGGTGTACCGCCACCGAGCCGATGGCCGGCCCGAATCCGTTTCGGATTGTGGTGATAGACAGGGACACCGCGCGCGTTCGGGTGCAGAGCGAACTGCTACGCGTCACGATCCCCGCGAATCCGGTAGTGGCCAGTCAGTTGATCCTGGGCAGCCGTGTGTCGTCCGCGGGAACCTACGCCGCGTCGCTGGAGCTGACGAACAACGGCAACGGGGAACTGCATGTCAGGCCGCGTGTGCACGAGCCGTTCGAGGACGCAGCCGACGTTCTTCCGAAGAAGGGTGTCCGCCTCGAGAGTGAGTGGTTGAACCTTGTTCCCGGGCAGCGCGTCGAGATCCCTGTTGAGATCGACTTTCCCAACCAAGAATGGGCGGACCGCAGGTGGACGGTTCCCATCAGCATCGAGGTGGAGGACCACGAGTCGGTCGGCGGGGCTCTCGACGATGGCAGTGAGATCACACAGTACGGCGTGTCCGCAGATCTCGGGCGCGCGACGGCAGACCTGGCAAGGCGGTTCGGGAGTTGGAACAGACACCACCACCGGGTGCGAGGGATATGGATCCTCGGATGTGGTCTTCTCCTGCTGGTCACCGGATTGTGGGTGGGCTCCGCTGTCGCATCCTCGGTTGCAGAGTCCGCGACGGCACCGCGGACAGCAAGCCCCATGCCGGCCGCCGACGCCGCACCCTCGACCACCGAGGTGCCCCACACGGCAATGCCCTGCCAACCGGAAACATTCGTCGCCGTGCTCAAGCCGCTAACCGCGGACGAGGCCCAAGCCCACGGCGCATGGCTCCTCGAAGTAGAGACCGCACGGTTCCAGTATTGGGCGAAGGTCAACCCTGTGCTGAGCACCTACACCAAGGACGACAAACCCTTCATACACGCGACTAAGCGAGACGACGCCTGCCCGACAGTTCAGGCCAAGTACGGACCGTCGTACACGACCCTCATCTGGGCGGGACCGGTGCCCAGCCAGGCATCCGTGACGCTCTGCCAAGACCTCAACAGGCCAGCCCCTAACAAAATCAACTACGACTGCCTGCTCGTAGCTACGAAGTGACAACAGCCCTACGGTTGGGCCAGCCCCACCGGGAGTCGGTGGGGCTGGCGTGAACGGCAGGCTCTGGCGGCTCGGGTGCGAGACTGTGCGAGGGATGTGACGACTCAAGGGAGTGCGGTGTGGCCTCAGACGCCATCGAAGGACCGGTCCCGTCGTCGAGCGGACGGGGCCAGTCGATCCTCGACCTGCTGGACAAGGCCATCGACCTGCAGACTCCGCTGGTCCGCAAGAACCTCGCCCGAGCCCGCCAGCGCAACCCGGAGGCCACACCGACGGAGGTCGTCCGCACCCTGGAGCGAATTTACCTCAGTGCCCTTGCGAGCACCGGAGCCGCGGTCGGGGGCGCGGCGGCCGCGCCCACGGTCGGCACCGGGATCGCGCTGGCGCTGTCGGCGGGCGAGGTCTTCTCCTCGCTCGAACTGAGCGCCCTGTTCGTGCTCTCGGTCGCCGAGGTCCACGGGGTCCGGCTGGACGAGATCGAACGCCGGCGGACGCTCGTCATGGGGGTCCTGCTCGGCCAGTCCGGCTCCACGACCATCGGCAAGGTCGCCGAGCGCACCGGTCAGCACTGGGCCCGCCAACTCGTCAGCAAGGTGCCTACGGCGACGCTGCGCCAGATCAACAGCGTCCTGGGCAAGAACTTCATCACCAAGTACGGCACCAAGCAGGGGATCATCGTGCTCGGCCGGGTAGCCCCGTTCGGCATCGGTGCAGTGATCGGCGGCGGCGCCAACGCCACCCTCGCCGCCCTTGCCGTCCGAGCCGCCCGACGCGCGTTCGGCCCGGCCCCACAGTCGTGGCCCGAGACATCGGTGGAGCCCGCGCCCTCGACACAGGGTTCTCGACTTGTTCCTCCTGATCAGCGCTCATGACGCGGGTGCCGTAGCCGGCGTCGACATCCGCACCGACGCCGGACAGGACACTCCGAAGGCCACCCAGATTGCACTGTCCACCCTGAAATAGGTTGGCAGGCACGAGAACCTGGCCGTGACCGGCCCGGCCGGCACTGGAAAGTCGCCCTTCGTCGAGGCCCTGGCCCATGTGACGATCAAGAATCCGACTGGACCGCTCCTCGACGTCGATGACTTCAGTTGTGGGTCGTTGGACGGTATGGACTGGCGGCAATGGCTGGACCTGATTCGCCACCACACCAAGGAGTACCGGCCCTCGCCCTATCAGCAGCTCGCCGCCGTGGAGCGGGTCGCCGGGCACGACGGCAATGCCAGGGCGATCCTGATCGCGCAACAACAAGACTTGCGGCGACGCGCCCCGCATGCCCTCGGTGGGTGGCTCACCCGCCGATTCCACGGGTTATGGGGCGCGCTCGCCGGATACGGCTACCGCGCCCGGCGCACCGCCCTGGCTCTCTTGATCGCGCTGATCGCGGCTGGCGGCGTCGCGGTCTGGGCTGGTCACGTCACCACCGGGCCCGGCCGGTACGCCGCCGAACACACCATCACCACACCGACGCCCTCGACACCGTGCTCCACGGTCGAACTGGTCGGGCTCGGCCTGGACCGCGGTCTCCCACTGGCCCAACCGGCCTGCGCACCCGCTGCGACCTGGACACGGAGACCACCGAGGGCCAGGTGTTCACCGTGCTGCTGTGGTTCGTGCAGGCCGCCGTCTGGGGATTGGCCACACTGGCCCTCGCCGGCTACACCGGGCTCATACGCAAGAGCGCCTAACTCGGCGAGTCCAACGACACCTATCCCCCGACCGAGTTAACGTCAGTCGGTTGTCGTCCGGAAGGACTCACAATCGGTCAATATCCCTCAGGCTGTAGTAGCTGAGTCTTGGTGGCCGCGACCACTGCGGCAGTCTAAATGCAGGTCTGAACCACGTTGAGTTGACACGGCCATCTCATCTGCTGCCCGGAGTTCAGAGTGTCCTTGGTTCTCTGGATCTCCACCATCGTGCGCGGCGTCGCAGCACCACCACCGGCTTCTGCGGTTCGTGCCGGTCGTGGGCTCAGGGGGTGCTGGCTGCGATGCGGTCCCAGCCGGGCGCCGCGGTCTGCATGCTTCCGCCGGGAGTCCAGGACCGCACCTGGGAGCGGGTCAACCTCCCCGGGTGGCTGCCTCTACCGCCGAAGTCTCTGTATGCGTCCTTGCCGGTGTTCTCGATCCATATGAGCGACTTCTGCTCGGCGGTGAGCCATCGTTCGAGCCAGTCTGCGTCGACGAGGAGTTCGTTCTGGCCTGCGTTGACCGTGTGACGAACCGTCGCGACGAGCTGGCCCGCGTGGTCGGTCCAGCCGTTGCGTCCATTCCAGTGGAGCTCACCGGGAGCGAGTCCGAAGAACTCGGGGGCGGGCATGTCGAGGGAGATGGTCTCCTGATCCCCTGGGGCGTACCCGTACTCGCCGAGGAGGCTCCAGGCGGCGGGCTGGGTAGGGACGGTGAGTGGCTCGGGCCATTCATTGCGCATCACGTGGAGCTCTGCTCCATGGTGGTGGCCGTAGGGGAATTCGCCGACGTACCCGCGGTGCATCTCGGGTTTGTTGGCGATGGCCTCTCCGAGGAGATCGCGTCCTTCGAGTTCGCTGACGGCGGTAGCGAGGTCGTGGGTCGCGACCAGATGGGTGTAGAGGTGGGTCCACATGCCCCGGGTGCGTTTCGTGGTGTCGGAGCCGTTGTTCCAGTCGTAGGTGCCAGACAGGACGAAGTGGGGGCGGCCGTCGAAGATGGCGTCGTTGACTGCGATGTCTGGGAGGTCGGTGTCGTCGGCGATCCACTCGGCGTCGGTCTTCGCGGCGGTCGGCGCCCAGTCGTAGTCGGGTACCCATGGGCGTGGGGTCGGGTCGGCGGGGGTGAACTCGACGACGGTCGGGTCGACCTGCCGGGAGATGTCGGTGTGTGGGCCGGGAACGGCGGGTGCTGGCGGGTCCCAGCTGTCGGGGGTTTTGGGGGCGTGGTCGGAGACGATGCCGATGAGGCGGTTGAGCGCGATCCACTGGTACTTCTTGCCGATGCGTTCAATCCATGCGGGCTTGGACCGGCCACCACCGAACTTGCCGAGGACGTATCCGTCGAAGGTCGCGTGGAGTTGGGGTTGGTACCCGAGGCGGATGACTTCGGCGACGACCCACCGCGCGGCGGCGGGGAGGTCGATGCCGGGGCGGTCTCGGAGTGCGGGGCTGAGCTGGTAGATGTAGAAGTCGTCGCCGGTGGCCGAGTAGACCAGCTTCGGGTAACTGTGGGTGTCGTACGTGGCGATGTCGGTTTCGGTAGGCCAGGTGAGGGGCCAGTCGCTGGTGTACGGCGGCCGGAACTGGTCGACGGTGGCGCCGGCAGGGAGGGCTGCGCGGTCGTGGGCGGCTTCGAGGATGCTGCGGGCGGCGTCACGCACGGCGGCGTTCGGGGTGACGGCCGACGGCACGGAGAAGATGGTGTTCCACACCACCTCGGCCGCGGCAGCCCAGTCGTCGTGGGTGCCGTTCGCTAGGAGGGCTGCGTACGCGACCTCGCAAGCTCGTTCGACGACCCACTCGTCGTCGACCACCATGAACCGGTCCAGCAGCCCAGCCGCCTGGCTCGGGTGGCGGGTCAGGAGACGGGCGGCGGCGATGGTTGCCGGTTCGCGGACACGGCGGTCGCTGGCGCTGGTGGCCCACAGGAGCGCGGTCACCCACAAACGGGTGGTTTGGTGACTGACCTGGTCCAGCGGCTTCTCCCGGGCCCACCGGATGAGCCGGTCGACTGCTCCGCTGGTGCCGTGAGTGATGTGAAACCAGCCGAGCAGAAACGAGTCGCGGGCACCCATGGTCAGGCCGGTGAGGAAATCGTGGAGGTAGTCGGAGTTTAGGGGGTGATCGGGGCGAGCGGCGAGACGGAACAGCATCGTCAACGCGTCGGAGACCACGTCGGGCCGGCAAAGCGCCTCGTCAACGATGTCGCGGGTGGCGTCGGTGATCGAGGTGTCGTTACGCCATCCGATTCCGGCGACGACGGCTGCGGCGATGGCGTCGTCGTCACCGATTTCAGTGCGGAACTCGGTGAGCTCAAGCCCCAGCCGTTCCGCGACCACGACGGACGTTGCTTCGAGAAGGCCGAGGTCGATCGTGTCGCCGAGGCCGATGATCCTGCCGAGGCGGCCGCTGAGCTCGGCGGTGATGCCGGCGGCGTCGGTGACCTCGGAGAGGGCGTCGGAGACGATGAGGTGGTGTCCGATGCGTTCGAACGTGATGGCGATGATGTCTGTGCCATGGGGGCTGTCGTCGGGGACGACGTCCTCTTCGACGAGCCCTTGGGCGATGAGCGCGTCGAGGAGAGACTTCTCGGCGCTCCGGTCAGACCAGATCGGTGCCAGCTGGGCTTGGGCCTGGACACGAGTCAGCCACGGGTCGCCGCCATTGTCGGCGATGGCTGCGGCGAGGGCGCGCATGGCCTGGTGGACGACGCGGTCGGACAGTGAGGCGTCGATCCGGTCGCTGACGATGTTATTCGCATTGTCGAGAACCATCTGGGTCAGCTCAACGAGGCCCATGGCGGCCTGGTCGAGGGACAGCCGGCTGTTGTTCTTGAGCGCTTCGCAGACCAGGCGCAGGTACAGCGGGTTGTCGAACTCGCCGTGGATGGGCGGCGACGTCGGCGGTTCGAGGCTATAGAACGCGGCGTACTCGCTGACCGCTTCGAACTCGACCCCTTCGAACCCGGTGTGCTCGAACCGCGGCAGGTCGAGCCCGGGCGGGAGGACCTGGCCGACGTAGTGCGTGCGGGCGGTGAGAAGGAGCCGGACGTTCCGGTACCGGCCGACGGTGGTGATGAGCCGTTCGAGGTTGTCGCGCCACGTGGACCGTGGGCGGGTGTCGTTGAGCGCGTCGATCACGAGAAGGGTCGGGACACCTGCGACGCGGGCGCTCTCGTCGAGGAGCGCGATGACTTCCTCGCCGGTGAGGTCGGACGGCATCTTGAGCACGTCGCGCAAGTAGGTCAGCGGGTCGCGGTCGGTGAACCAGCGGCCGTGCATCATGACGCTAGGGCGGCCGTGGCCGAGGCGCCGGACGACCGCGTCGATGGCGAGGTAGGTCTTGCCGATGCCGGCAGCACCAGTCATGAGTGCGACCTGGGCGGCGGCAAGCCGACCGACTGGACTGATGAGCAGTCTGGTGGCGTTACGGAGTTTCTCGCCGAGCTCGCGCAGGGCGTCGACGGCTGCCGCGGGGAACGACACCTGGTACTCGGCCTGGAACTGCCGCCAGCCCGGGGTGTCCCAGTTGTCGCCGGGGTACTTGGCATCCATCGCCGCGACTTCGACAGCTTCCTGGTCGCTGACGATGTTCGAGGCCACGGCGAGCGCTCGAGCGAGGTCGTCGAGTCCGGTGGTCGTGCGCGAGGTGTGCCAAGCGGCTAGCGCGGTAGCGACCTTGGTGGCGGCGTCAAGGGCTGCGTTCAGGTCTGCGGCGAGTACATAGTCCTCCGCGATGCGCACGCCGCGGACGGAGCCGTTGACCTCATCGATCTGGTCGCTGACGACCGCCCACCACTCGTCGTCAGAACAGAGCGCTGCGATGGACCTGGCAGCAGGTACCTCAACGTTCAACTCGGGCATGTAGCGGGGCCGGGCGGCGGCAATCGCCTCCTGCAGCCGGTCTTCCCACCACCGGTCGGCGAGGACGTCGGCGTCGAACCAATACCGGCGCTGGATGCCGGTGGTGTCCAGGCGTTCGAGACGGGTGAGGATGTTCGTCGCCCACTCGACCTCGAACTCCACCGTCATACCGCGCTTAGTGGCCTCAGATTTCCAGCCCTCGAGCCATCCTCCCGGGTCGTTGATCTTCTCCAGGAGAGACTTGCCCTTGGCCGCGGTGCGGCCGGTCGGGTCAGCAGGGATGGCAATCGTGTATTTGGTCAGGTTCGGATGCTGGTCCAGAGCGGCCTTGACGGACTTGTCGAGCTGGGTCTTGTCGACATCGGCGTGGGTGGTCCAGTACTTGGCCTGCCAGCCATGCTCGGTGCCGTCGGACAGCGTCCAATAGCACTCGACGCCGCCGTCACCGCCGGCTCCGTGCAGCGAGACGAACTTAGCGTCCGATGTAGGCGGCTCCTGTGCGACCTGTTGGCAGATGAACTGCTCATACCCGTCGCGTTGCCCGCCAGGACCAAGCGATCGAATCCGCGTGAAGTCGATATCAGGGATGTTCACGGGGATGTCCTTCGGAATGCTGCGGTCCCGGTCGCCGGGCTTGCGGAGAAACGCTACCGGGCTGCCGCCAAGTCCTCGGTCGGGGCGTGCAGCGTTGGCCCTCGGCGCGAAACGCAAAGGTCACCGCAGCTCCTAGGACGCCGCCCTGGCAGAGGCGCTGCGGATTTCAATGGGCGCGACAGGGCCGTCGTGTGGCGCCCCAGCTGGCCTCCGCCGGGACATGTCGACAATCCCGCGATCGGGTGCCGGACAGCACCCGTTCGTGCTAGATGAGGGCGCACCGTGACTGCCAGTGGATTGACATGACTCGGGCTCAGTCGTGGCGCCACTCGAGCACGCGCCAGCCAGCCCCACCCCCCGCGCCGGCCTGGCCAGCGAAAGCTTCGCCGGACGCCGCTGAAGGCAGGGGTTGGCTGCTATCCGCCAGTTCGTCGAGCGGGCATACATCACGAATGGGTGATCAACGCTGCGGCGCCATCTGATTCAGGACTACGGTGGCTCGCACTCAAGCCATGTGAGCGCCGTAGCAATGTTTCAGCAGAGAGAGAACTCGATGGTCCGCTCCCGCCGATCGCGGAGAAACTCGGGCATCACCGGCACCTCGATGACCGTGCACCGCTTGCCCAAGCGGCAACCTCTTGAACGCAACGAGCACCTGTGCCCGGTCTGTTTCTCAGTCCCGGGCAACCCTGCCGCAAGGTACTGCCGTCTCCGCCGGGCTCGAAGAAGCTCAAACTCGGTGGTGCTCTGTCCACGATGCACAACCAACGACCAGGCGCCTCGTCTGCGTCGAGCAGCAGCGTGTCCAAGCGTCGTGCTCGTACGAGCAGGACCGTCGACATCGAGCGGATCGACCCCGACAGAGCAGGGTTCGTGCCACGCAACCAACGCAACCTGGACCCTGACAGCAAGGGGAACAAGCGAACGGCAGGCTGGTCTCGGGACAACGACGACGCGCTCCCCCGTAGGACTTCTCGCGGCTAACGCCGGGTGGACGGTGTCGCGTCGCCGTCGACGCCAATGGAGACCGAGCTGGTGCGTCTCGACGTGGATGATGGCCGCCCTGGTATGTGGCGTCCCGTGTGCTGGCGCGCGTGTCAGCGGCGCGGTCTCCTGGCACACCCGGGCCCGGGGACTGGTCTCCCTGGCCCCACAGAGCACCCGCGAGACGAGCCAGACGGCTCTCCGGTGCCACCGGGAATGATGACCACACGACAGGACGCAGACCCGCGGCCACCCACACGGCAACGTCCACAACCCTGTCATGCATGCCACCTCGCCATGCCACCTCAACGCCACGGGCACCCGGCGCGTCTCGGACGGTGCACCGGACGGGTCCTCTTCGGGACGATCGATGTCGACATCGAGGGCGAAGAGACGCGCAGCAGCCGCTCGAACACCGGCTGCTGCGCGTGCGGGACACCTTGTTCTGACCGGAGCCAGGCCGGCTGGGTGGTGACCTCGGCGGCCTGCTCGGTCAATGGTGGTGCGGGGTCAGTCGACGTCGCCGGCCGCGTACGTGGCACGGTCGAGTTGCTCGACCAGTTTGACCATGGCCGCGGGCGTGGGCGTGGGCAGCGGTGTGTCGCCGAGGTAGGCGACCACAAGAGGCTGGCGGCGTTCTCGGGATCGACGAGGCCGTAGCGCCAGCGTTCGGTGGAGTTCCAGTCCAGGTTGATCGGCTGTGCGTAGACGGCTTCGCCGCACTGGCTGGTGTCGAGTTCGAGCACGATCGCGGGCAGGCCGGTGTAGGTGGTGCAGTCGGTGATGATGCCGGCGGTGACGCGCAGGCCGTCGACGACCGCGCGCCCGTGCACGACGGCCGGCAGAGCCGGCAGGACTCACCCTTCTCGACCGCGGCCTCTGGCTGTGATCCCACAGCACCGGCAGACCCCCACGTCCACGACATCCAACCCATTCACGCTCGGCCAAGCGCTCGCCGTGCAGGCGTCACCCCGCACAGCACTCAGTCCACTCGCGACCTCTCGTCGTATCACCGTCACCCGACCCGGCAAGCGCGACGCGACGGGCTAGGCACCCGGGGCGGACCTAGAGTCCGATGGCGGCCCCGGGTGCCCGCCGATCACGGTGACAGGAACTCGTACACCTTGAGACCGAGACTGACGATGCCGACGAATGCGGCTCCGGTGGCGCCCAGGGTGATCAGGGCTGAGCCGCCGAGCACGTAGAACAAGCCACCGATGATCACTGCGCCCAGTACGGCGCCCAGGATGACGACCGCCAACCACATGCCTCGACCCTGCGATCGATCGCTCACTCGCTACCTCCTTCCGAACCCCTTCCGGGCTCCGAACGATCCGTTCTTGTCTACATTCAGCATCGCGGAGCACATATATGCAGGTCAAACCATGCTTGTAGTATTTGTGAAGGAGGTGAACTACGCTTACGCAGGCGTTGAATGTGCTTGCACCTGAGCAATAAACCGCCTGTGCAGCTGCTGCTTCACGACTGCGCGGCAGAGGAACGACTACAGTGACCCCCCGGACCCCCGGCTACCCCCGTACCGCCTGTTTCTCCTGCACAAAGGTAAATTGATCATGACGAGGGTCGCCTCTTCGCAGCGAAAACTACCCACGCAAGCCCAGCGAGAGGAGGGCATGGAATTGCTGGGCAGAAGCGTGACCAAGGCGCAACGCCAGGAGCAGGTGCCGTTCGCGAAGGACTTCCTGCGGTCGACCGACGGTTTCCCTCCCCTGGCCCGGTTGCTCCAAGGCGGACGAGGCGGTGAGGTCAGGTTGAAGCTGTTCTTGACCATCACGATGATGGCCACCAGGAAGCCGTACGACATCAGCCGGCCACCGTCGCCCGCGTACTGGGCACGCACGCTGGGGATCACAGGCGAACCGCCGGCGCGACGGGTCGCTGACGCGTTGCACTGGCTGGACCGCGAAGGGTTCATCCGGTTGACCCCGAGGAAGGGGACCCTGCCGCTGATCACCCTGCTGACCCCGCAAAGCTCAGGTCGGCCGGGACTGGATTACGAGCGGCCGATCGAGCGGGGAGAACGGTGGATCAGCCTTCCCCTGACGCTGTGGACGAAGGGGTGGATCATCGACCTGCCCGCGACCTCGCTCGCTTTGATCATGGTGGTCCGCGATGTCCAGCAGGGACGTGACGCAGCACGGTACGTACCCGGCGACGAACGCACGATGTACGGGCTCTCCGCCGACACCTGGACCCGAGCCCGCCGCGATCTGGAACGCAGGAACCTGCTGGAAGTCAAACGCGTGCCGCAGGGCGGCGAGTTCGACTACAGGCGGATGCGCAACCTGTACCGGATCCGTTTGGAACAACTCGGCGAGCTCTCACCAGCCGAACACGAACTACCAGCACACGCCGATACCGTAAAGGCGTAGCAGGAACGCCAGCCTCGAACAGAGACGCTGCCAGGAGTTGCGGGGTACCCGATGTTCATTCGAGGGCGGCTCTCGTCAGGACCGTTCAAGGTCGTGCAGCTGCACCGGGTCCTGATCGGACAGGTATCTGAAGCTCTGTGGTGGCCGGAAGGTGGCTCTGGTGCGTAGCGCCGCCAGCGTGTGCGGCTCAGGCAATCGTTGAGGCGAAGCGACGGTGACCGCGGTGGCTGTGCTGGCACCGGCCAGGTAGGCGTCGTACTCGGCCTTGGTCAAACTGAGGTTGGGGCGGTGTCTGCGCCAGATACGGCTGGGGGTGTCGGTGTCGCGGTCTGCGAGGATGGCGGTGCCGATGACCGCCATGACGGGTGTGCTGGCGTAGAGGATGAGCAGCGTGCCGCTGGGTGCGGATAGTCGGGTTCGTCGTAGTTCGACGGTTTTGGTTCCGTCCAGGATCGCGTCGGCGAACCGTGGCCGCAGCGAGAGTACGAGTGGTCGCAGGAGGAATGTCTGCGGTTCGGGTTCGGCGGCGATCGCGGTCACGACCGGTTACCTTATCGGTACTCGACGCTGAGGGCTGTCAGGTCGGCGGTGTGTGTCGGTCAGCTGTTTCCCCTGATGTAGACGGCGTCGAAGGCAGCTCTGGGCATGCTGACCGGAGCCTGGATCTTCCTCGGTCCCGCGGCGCTGGCGGAAAGTTTGAGGTAGTCGGCCCAGGGAACCGGGCGACGGAACATCTCCGTGTAGGACAGTCGCAGAGCTTGGACTTGACCGAGATCGCCGGCCGCTTCGCGAACGTCGCGGAGGGTGAACACGCCGTAGTGCGCGAGGCTGGCATAGAGTTCTTCTGGTGTGCCGACGTCGATCGCGTCCAGAAGGGACGTGCCGATGAAGCGGCCGGGTCCGGTCGTGTGGTCCTTGGTGAGGTACCAGAGGATTCGGCCGGGGGCTTTCAAGCAGCTGGGATGGCCGCTTCGGTAGTAGATGTGTTCTCGGCCGAGCGCCAGTGTGGTTGACCGCGGTGTCAAGGTTGGTGGTTCGCCGAACAGTTCGGCGCTCCACCGGGGTTTGATGGCGATGGCGAAGTGCGGCAAGGCGCTGTCGGCGATCTTCGCCGGCCACCACGTTCGCTCGTACTGAGCAGCGACATCCGGGGACAGGCTCGGAGACAACAGGGCGGCGGGTCCGAGACCCACCTTGTCGCGCGCTGTGGTGACCGCAGCGCTGAGTTCACGGCCCGATGCTGCTTTGTCGATCACCCAGGAGAACCACGCGTCGTTGACGCGCTGGTAGTACTCGTGCTCTGCGGCCCGCACGGCGAGTCGCGACAGGTACGGATCGTCGATGTGCACGACCGAGGCCCCGTGCTGGCGTGCGGTCAGCCGCAACGTCCACAGCAGGTACCTGGCGATGGTGTCGGCGTCAGGATGGTTTGCGACACGAAGCAGTGGCGCGCGAACGACCTGGCCGTCGACGAGGGAGGCATAGCAGCCGACCGGGTCACCGCCGATATCCCGGATGATCGAATGCGACCGCGGAAGCTGGGCCAGCGTGTGCAGCCGTGCCTTGAGTTCGTTCTTGGCTTCGCCGCCAGCGCGGTCAAGGAAGGTGAGCAAGACTGATTCTGACGCCGAGTTCGCCAGCTCGGTGCTGAAGCGGCTTCCGGACAACACCTGCGGCCGATAGGCCGCTGCGTGTGCGAGTTCGTCGAGATGGATGACCAGGTGGTCGGGGTCGATGACTCGCAACGTGGAGAGCTCCGGATGGCTCATCTCCAACAGCACCGGCGCCACATCTGTGCGCAGACGTTCGTCCCAGGTGAGCAGCACCTTCACCCCGGCTGCGGCTGTCTCGGCGAGTTGCAAGAGATCACCGACGTCCTGAGGCGAGGGTGTGCGGTCAGGGAACTTTGACCGGTAACTCTCGCGCAGTGCGTCGAACAGCTGTTCGGCTTTCGCGGGAGAGCCATGTGGACGTCGGTAGTGCTTCGTCGCCTCGAGGAGACGCTCCTGGAGCTGTACCGGATGGCGTTCAATGTCGCGTTCGAGACCGTGCGGAACGACCTTCTCGATCCGGTCCGCGACGTCTGGGGCGAGCAGCACCTGGGAGCGTTCTGCCTGAGGAGCGGCTTTGCGGGTGTGTAGGTCCATCAGGATGTTGGTATCGATGGCCACCGTCAGCACGGTGGGCTCGTCGGCCGTGGTGAACAGGTTCGGATGGCCGTGGTCGCGCCACCAGACGGTCATCGCGGCGTTGTCCTCGCCCCGGCCGCGTGTCCGGCCCAACTGGGCGAATCCCAGACCGCGCCACACCCGTTTGATGTCGGCGTAGTCGTCTCGGCACTTGGCCCGCACACCCAACCTCATCGGGTAACGCCTGCTGACCTCGTTCACCAGCGACTGTGCGATCCCCGCACGGCGGTGCCCCTGCTCAACACACAGATGCGTCAACACCACCTCATTCCTCGGCAGCCGAAAAAGCACGTAACCAACGATCCGGCCATCGACCCGCGCGGTCAGAATCCGGCCCTCAGTAGCAGCTTCGTAATAGGCGGCCTTCGGCAACAACCCGAGAGTCTTCCTCGACCCATTCCCCAATTCGATCAAAAGTTCGATCGTTTCGGCGTCATCGCTGACCGCCGACTCCACAGCGACGTCGTCGGACGCAAGCACCACGGGTCAAGCTTTGCTCCAACTGCTCGTTCTGCGTCATTGTTTGTCCGAGGTTCACCTGACTGGACGCAGCGACGGGCGGGGTGTGGCCTCCTATGCGACAAGCGGATGTGCTGTCACATCGACGTTCGCCCGGATTCGCTCAGCTTTCGGACAACCAGGTGCTGACCACCGACACGGATGCGATCACCGGGCCACGGTTATCTGGCGATACGTGTGGTTATCCGGCAGCTACCTGGTCTACTTTCAGTAGCTTTTGTAGCCCTGTTCGGACTACAAGCTGTACCCGATCGTGACGCACGGTGTGCGTCACCGGACCGCGCAGTGTCGTCCCGGTCCCAGTCTGCGACCGGGCGGCACACCGTCACATCAGAGATGTGCCCGTACTCGAACCCGGTCAGGCGGCAGGTGTACTGGCGCCCGTCCTCATAGGGGCCGTCCTCGTCGAGGACGCTTACGCGGGCAGCGTCGGCGACACCGACAGGAACGACGACGTGCTTATTGGATGTTGGGTTCGTGACGATCCACTCTGTCGAGCGGTCGAGAAAGCATCAACGTCGTCGGTAGCGGAAAGAGTTGCGCGAGCCGACCTGTGATGGAGCCGGCATCATCCAACTCCATGGCCAGGGCGTACTTGAAATCGATACGGCAGCGCACCGCCTCGGCCGCCTGACGGTCGGACAGATCAAGCAGGAACTGCAGCACACAGACCGTGGCCAACTGAGCGGGCGAGAGACCAGGGCGCCCATCGCGCGGGTACCAGTCGAGGAAGTCCTCGTCACGCCACAGCCCGTTGAGCCGATCCTTCACCCACATCGCAGTCGTACCGCCCGGATTGCTCGCCCGCGCAACCTGAACGGTCAGAGACGGAACCTGCTCCCCAGAACGGAGACGAACGGACAACGGACACCTCAGCAGCTGCATCGACCCGTGAAAAAGGCTGATCATGCTACTGATCACGTGTCACACCGCGAAACCAAGATCACCGACAGAGTCACTGGCCGGACAGGCCAGGTTCGGGCGCAGGTTCCGAACCCTCGCCGGATCCGGGCCGGGGACATGCGTTGTGGTGATGTGGTTTTCTCCCACGGACGGCGCAGGTCGGCCGCGATGCCGCGGGCGAGGCGTAGTTGGGTGTAGGCGGCAAGCGGGAGCCAGGTTCATCGGTCGGCCGCCTCAGAGTCCCGGAGTTTCGGGGTGGTCCAGCCCAGGGTTGCTTGAGCATGCAGAAGGTGTGTTCGATGTCGAACTTGCGCAGGAAAGCCTGCCAGGCCAGATCCACTTCGCTTGTGGTGAGGCTGGTGCGGGAATGCCAGAGCCACACGGGTTTCGGGATCGCCCCGCTGGGAAGACGGCCGACCTGTTAGAGGATCACGGTGCCTTCGATGATGGGTAGGTTCCCGGCGTGGTCGGCCCAGGCGATGCGGTGGGTCAACCTCGGGTGCAACCGGTCCCACGCCCGGATCAGCGCGGGACCGTAGAGCCTGGTCTCGGTGCGGGCGGTCACGTCGGGTTCGCCCCAAGTGGCGGGGGTCACCGAAAGCGAACTCACCGCCATGTCTGTGGGACGGCCTTGGGCGATGCCGGGCAGGTAGGCGGGTGCGGGGCGCGGTCGGAGCGCATCCGCACCAGCACGGTGACCGGCAGGTCGGCCAGCACATGTGTCAGCCGGGACCCGTCGTAGCCGGCATCGGCCACCAGCAGGATCTCCGGATCACCGGGCCACCCTCACCCTCTGGCTTTGAGGATGCTCCCTAAGGGTCCAGGTAGGCCAGGCCGATCTCGTTGAACCGGGGATCACCTCTCGCACCGTGTCCTCACACGCCACGAGTTTGGCGATCACGGCACACGGTCCCCGGAGCGGTCGGCATGACAAGCAGACTGCGCTTGCCTAGGTATGTAGAGTACGGATGTGCGTAAGACGCAGGCTTTGATCCAAGTGGCGGTCGCCTTGATGGCAGATCCCCAGGGCAAGCACTGGGGGTACAACCTCACGAAGCGGTCCGGTGTGCGTTCCGGCGTCCTATACCCGATCCTGCGGCGCCTTCTGGACGAACATTGGATCTCAGACGGTTGGGAGGATCCCGCCACGGCCGGCGGTCGACCACCCCGGCGCTATTACCAGCTAACGGAACTCGGGCACCAAGAGCTGAGAGCGCTGCTCGCCATCGCGGGCAACGAGCCGCGGTTTCAGGACATCATTCCGGGATGGGCACGATGACGATGAGCGACCTGTTCATCGGGGGCAAGGTGTTGTGGCTCGCGCCGGTCTCTCTGCTGGTGTTCGGCGCGGCTTTCGGGCTAATCCCAGGGCTGCTGCTCCGCGGGATCGTGTTGCTCTACCCGAAAGATGACCCACGGCGGCAGGAACTCTTCGGCGAGCTGTACGCGCCGGAGATGGGGCGATTCGAACGGTACGTGTGGGTCTTCCAACAGTTGGAGACTGGACTACGTGACGGTCTGCTGGCTCGACGGGATAGCCGTCACAGGCGCAAACACGCCGGGAAGTTGCGTGAGCAGTTCTCGACGAATCTGGCTGAGATCAGTGAGCACAACGGCGCCGCAACAGCACAACGATCCCTGGCTCCTGGTGCGTGCGAGTTGTCCGATACTGAGCTGCTCGCCGCCGTACGCGAGGGCGACATGGGAGCGTATGGCGTGCTCTACGAGCGGCACCTGCATGCCGCGAAGTGGGCCGCGTCGTTCCTGACGCGTTCGTCCGCGGAGCGGGAGGACATGGTCGCGGACGCGTTCACCCGTGTCTTGCGCGTGCTGCGCGACGGCCGGGGGCCCAACGAGGAGTTCCGCGTGTACCTGCTGGTCACTATGCGCAACGCCGTGATCAACTCTGCGCGCGAGACCACGGTGCAGCTGCCGGACGTGCCGGAAACCGACTTGCCGCGCTCGGACGACGACCCAATGGTGAATCGCTGGGACGCGACCACCGCCGCAAAGGCCTTCGCTAGCTTGCCGGAGAAATGGCGCACCGTTCTGTGGCACACCGAGGTGGAGGAGGAGACGCCCGCGGAGATCGCTCCGCTGCTCGGCATGTCGGCGAACGGGGTTGCTGCGCTGGCGTACCGGGCGAGGGAGGGGTTGCGGCAGGCGTACCTGCAGGCCCACCTGCGTGACGTCGAGGGCCGGGAGTGCCAGGCGACGGTGTCGAAGCTGGCCGGCTGGATGCGCCGCAGCGTGCCGGTCCCGCTCGGCCGCAAGATCAGCCAGCACCTGGCTTCCTGCGAGGACTGCCGTGCCCGCGCCGACACATTGGCCCGCGTCAACCAAGAGTTGCGTTAGTACTCCAGCAGCACTTTGTGATCTTAGGTGTCTGCGCTGGTAGTGGGCTTGTTGGGCGCGGTATTGGTGGCGTCGGCGCCAGTCCGGGCAGCCGGCGGCGGCAACGGTTCAGGAGGCCCGCGACCAACTCGGCGACTCGGTGTCGGTCTACCTCGACGGCGGCCCCTCCGGCGACCCGGTCCCGTCGACGATCGTGGACCTCTCCGGCGACGAACCCGTGGTACTGCGCGAGGGCGCGGTCTCGGTGGCCGCGATCTCGGAGGCCCTCGGCGAAGAGGTCGGTACCCGCTGAACCGGGCGCGAGGACCGTCACGGCTTTGCCTGGTCGTTGCCGGCGCCAAGACCGAGAAGATCCTTGAGATCCTTGGCCATACCGAGTTTGTCCCTGGCCGCCGAATCGAACAGGGCCAGCAAGGTGACGAATGCCCACAGGCCTGCCGGGTAGAGGAACGGGTTGACGACCTGGTCGACTGACGACGGACCGAGTTGTTGCACGCCGATCAGAATGCCCAGTGGAAGGACGCCGAAAGCAATCTGCCTGGCCCCGTGAACCAGTGCCCACACCCGTCCGGCGGACGTGGCCCCGGTTCCGTCCGGCGCCAAGGGCAGTTCGTCGTAGTTGCCCCGGACTATCGCGAGAATCACGTCCATGATTCGCTGCCGTAACTCGACGAGCGACTCCGCACGTGGCAGCGCTACCCACAGGGTGTAACCGCGCAGGGCGAGCCCGGCCTGCCGACACCGGTCGGCGACAACCGCACGGTTGGTGGAGTCAGGCAGCCGGAAGGATCTGGGCAGAGCGGTGGTCATCGCGGTCGCCGCGAAATGGAGTCGGTTGATGCGCGCCTGCTTGTCGTCCGGCGTGCGGAGCGGGGCGTCTCCGGAGAGGTCGTGCAGCAGGCGTGCGAGTGCCCAGAAAGTGATCACGTCACCGTCGCCCCGGTCCACCCGGACCTCGCCGACGACGACGGTTTCGACCATCGTGACGAGCAGCGCGACCATGAACAGCAACGACACCATCGCGGCGGCGGATGCGAAGACACAAGCACCGACAGAGGAGACCGACAGCGGGTAGCTCCCGAACAGTGCGCGGAGATCTGACGGCAGAGTACCCGCGAAGGCGAGGCTGACAGCGGTCAGCAGCATTGTCGCGGCGGCATAGGTTCCGCCTACTCTTCGAAGGGTCTGCCGGTTGTGATATCTCCTGCGCAGATGGGCGGAGAAGCGCATAACCGTGATGGAACCGAGGAACATCCCGCCGAATCCTGCCGCGATGAACCAACCGTGCAGCAGTATCGGGACACCGATCAACACGCCGGCCACGAAAAAGAAGGAGAACCCTTCCCGGAACAAGGTTCGCCGCACCATCTCGGCGTTGCCGCGACTGATCGCACGACGGATGTACTCGTTGTACGTCCGGTCGAAGCTCGAGGTTTCCATTCCTCGTGACCGGGCGTGCTCGAACACCAGGTCGCGGGTTCGCAAGGCGGCGACCCAGTGCTCGACAAGCTTCCGGATGTGCGTCGCCTTACCGCCGTCGAACGGTATCTCCCGAATCAGACGGCCGAGCGCGGACAGTTGTCTGCGCATCTCGGCACGGTCCTCACGGCCCGCTTCCCAAGCCAGGCGGCCGACGTCGAAACCAGGTAGCCACTGGATCCACGCCGATGGCTCCTTCTCCGCCGCAGTGCCTGTCCCCGTCTCGACGGGTGGTGTGCCTCGTGGCGGAACCACATCCATACCGGACCTCCGAGCAGAGCGCTACGCAGGATGACTCGTGCCGATATGCGGGAGCGTTACGGTCTGTGTCGCGCCAGGTCCGGACAGTCGTGCACTGTTCAGGCTCGGTAGGCCGTCGCGAACCTCGGGCGGCCTGCCAGGTCCTCGTGGTCGGTCACCTTCGTGAGGACCTTGCGGGTGGACAGCAGCGCCGGGACCGACTCGCCCTGGGTGTCGTCGTGTTCGATGCCGACCGCGCCGCCCGGGCGTAGAAGCCTGGCCGCCAGGTTGACCACATGCCTGATCACCGCGAGGCCGTCCGTGCCGGGCGGTCTCGCTGGTCATGTGGGCCATGACCCACCGCAGCGTGTGCCGGTTGCCGTCGACCGGGACGGCGAGGCGCGCGTCCGGGTCGCCGACGGCACGGATCGCGCGGTCGCTGTCCTCGATCGTCGCCCGGTAGCCCCGCAGCACATCGGCTGCGGCACGGTCGGCGGGGACGGTCATGTCGTACTCCCGGTCCGCGTCCCGGCGGCCCCGATGAGGTGGTGGCCGAACCAGTACCGCTCCGCCTCGGCCAGGGTGCTGGACCAACCCCAGGATGGAGGTGCCACTGTCGACCAGGACGCGGCGCAGTTGCCCGTCGGACACCCGTCGGCCTTCTTCAGCACGCAGTGCCGGGCGAACGACAGCTATACATGCAGACGTTGCATGGCGCACCGGGCCGATCCGTGCTCGTCGCATGAACTAGATCAGGCCGGTCTCGTGAAGGCGAAGGGCGATGCCGATTAGACCGGTGGTTTTGCCCAGGATGTGCTTCAAGACCCGGTAGGTCTGGGCGCGCTGCTGCGCGTTGCGGCTGGACAAGGAGATACTAGCGGCGTAGGTAGCCAGGACGGCGACCATCGCCGCGTAACCGATGATCAGCCAAACCCAGATGCTGGCGGTCGACGTTCCAAGGAACGAGGTCAGTTGCAGGGTGAGTTGCGCGACTATGTGAGATGGGTCGGGCATGCTGGGCATGCGATCCCCTCCGAGGGTCGGGAGATCCGCCGGGTACTGGTTGGCTGCCGGCCGGGGGATCTCGGTGGGCGGACACCGCTCGGTGTTCGCCCACCCATTTAGGAGAACGCCGAGGTTGTCCAGCTACTCCGGGCGGACAACACGGACTGCGGACAACGGGCAGAGGAGCCACGACGGGTGGATGACAGACCTGGGAAGCCCTCCGCTGGGGGCGCCCCACCCCGGATTGACACGGCGGACCTGAAGTCGCGGTTCGGACAATCCGGAGTTGACCTGATCACGCTCCTCTACCGGCTGCGGGATGAAGGCCAGTTCACCAATAAGCAGGCTGCCGCACGCTGGGCTCTCGATGATCCGAAAACCTGCCAACAGTATGGGGTATCGATTGCGGACGAGCGCGAAATCGAACCTCGCAGATTATCTGAGCTGATGAAGATGAAAAAGGAACCGGTCCCGGGGGGTTTGGTCTACGCGTTTTTCAAACTATGGGCCGAGAAGCATGAGAACAACGTCGTTCAGGTCAATGCGCAGGCCGACGTGCTTAACCAGATCTACCGCGCTGTCGTACAGGCAAGCTCAAAATCTTTACCTGATCGACGCCCGAATAAACTGGTCGAGATAATCCAACTTAAAGATGAGTTGGTCTTGGTGCAGCGTGAACTCATCGAAGCCACAAGGAGCGAGAGCCATTTCCGCACCTTAGCGGTTGTTCTCGGCACAGCCCTGCTCCAGCTTAAACTGCAGTACGAACGCCTGACCCTCGAACGCGATGACGTGCTCGCCCGGGCAGAGGCCGCCGAAGCCGCCCTAACGGGAAGCAAGGCTCAAGCCGCTAATGACCAGCTCGCCCGGGCCCAGCGCCAACTCGCCGACACCGAGGACAAGCTTCAGCAGGCGAACACTCTCGTTCAGCAGTTGCAGGAAAGACAGGCCCAACTCCTGACTGAACTGGACAAACGTGGGACCACCCACGCGACTGCTGTATCCGAGGCGACTTCTGATGCACCCGCGGTGATTGGCGGCTGGACCTCAGAATCTCTTCACGAGCATGAACGTATCCTCGATCGGATCGACCAGGAAATACAAGAGGGCACCCAACGTTTGGAACAGACCCGCCGCGAAGCTTCTCGAAACACCCGACAAGCCGAGACAGGCGCCACTGATGAGACCGAAGGGATGCCCCACCTGACGGATGCTGTCCTGACCGAGGCTCCTCCTGCGGGCGCCGTACAAGAGGGCATGGACGAGTCGGCGGACGTAGTCCTGAGGAAAGACATCCCCTCGGGGTCTCGCGTGGCCCTCCACGAGCTCGCCGCAGAGACCATCGGGCCGGTTGTCCGCCTAGGAAGTCCGTTGCCGGATAACCCCGCCACCTGGGATTTTGCGTCCCTGGAGCTGGGCGCGGCCGTCGCGACGCACGCGGCGCAGTTCTGGTTGCAGCGCCGGAAAGCACGGTTCGAGCGCGGTGCATCGTTGGTGGAGTTGGCCCAGGCGGAGTTGAAGGGGCCGTTGCAGCAGCGCAAGCTGGAGAACCTGGTCGACCGTATCGGGCAGCAGGTGGCCGAGCAGCTTGCGTCCATGCTGAAGAGGTACTTCCGGGACCTGCCTGACGGCGAGGCCGAGGCCGCGATCAGCGCGGTGGTTGACGTGCTGCAGGACGTGGACCTCTCGGACAAGGCCCTACTGTCGGTCGACGTGGACGCTGAGATCCTGGCCAAGCGAGTGCGCCGACAGTGCCGGAAACACACGGTGATGCTCCCCCCGATGGCCGAGGAGCTGTACGAACTCGCGCTGGACCAGGCGTGCCGCTGCCTGGTGCGGGTCGTGCGGTACCTGCCGTCTTTCCAGCCCGCAGCGCTCGGGGAGGTGCTCAGCGGCCTGATTGCCCGGTCCGAGCAGCTCGGGCTGCTGCTGTCCCGGATACCCACCGCCAGCCTCTACGCAGCGCACGACGTCGGCCGTGACGAAGACTTCCGGGTGGAGTACTTGAGGTTGCTCGCTTCAATGCTAGACCGGCTGGAACTGCTCGGTTTGCCGGGCGAGGAGCAGCCTGCGCTGTCATTAAGCGTGGCCTATCTAAGCCTGAGCATGTCCGGCAGCCTGGACGGCGAAAAACAAAGAATTCGGCTGCGGCCGGAGAACTGGTTCGACCCGCAGGCGCGCAACGGCACCGATGCCGACGAGGGTGTGGCTGTCGAGACCGCCATCGGTCGCGCATCGCGGATCTTGCTACGCGGTGAGGCAGGTTCGGGCAAGACCACGCTGGTGCACTGGCTGGCGGTCCGCGCGGCGCGCGGTGAACTGACTGGCGACCTGTCCGAGTGGAACAACTGCGTGCCGTTCCTCATCCGGCTGCGCACCGTCGCCGAGGGCAACCTGCCAGCGCCGGAACGGTTTGTGTACCACTGCACGCCGATGCTCGCCGACATCATGCCGGAGGGTTGGGTGCATCGACTGCTAGAGGCCGGCCAGGCGATGCTGCTGGTGGACGGGGTGGACGAGGTGCCCGTGCCCAGGCGACGTGCGATTAAGATGTGGCTGCGGAATCTGTTGGCGGCCTATCCGGGCACTCGCATCGTCGTCACCGCCCGCGTCTCCTCTGCTGACAGCCGATGGCTGGCGGAGGAGATGTTCGGCACTGTCATGTTGGAACCGATGAGCCACCGTGACATCCTGAGCTTCGTCGAACGGTGGCATCAAGCGGCTGCGCTGTCCGGCGCGGACGTCACGGACGCGGAACACCGTATGCGCCGCCAGATGGAGCGCCCGCACGTACGCCAGCTCGCCGCCAGCCCGCTGCTGTGCGCTCTGCTATGCGCGCTGAACCTGGCTCACCGCTCCGAGTTGCCGCGCAACCGGATGGATTTGTACGACAAGGCGCTTGCCATGCTGCTGCACTTGCGCGATGTCGAACGCGGCATCGCGAGCCTCCTGGACGACACCGAGAAGCGCGTGTTCCTGCGAGACTTGGCGTGGCGGCTAGCGTTGGCAAGCAAGTCTGACTTCCGGACCACGGAGGCGCTCGAGTTCATCACGCGCACACTGTCGCAGATGCCGAACGTGGCTGTAGTCGACCCGACGCTGATCTTCACGGACCTCGTCGAGCGCAGCGGCATCTTGCGAGCGCCTGTGCACGGTCGCGTTGACTTCATGCATCGGACGTTCCTTGAGTACTTGGCGGCCGAGGAAGCGGTCCAGCAGCACCATATCGACGTTTTGGTCGCGCACGCTCACCAAGACACGTGGTGGGAGACGATTGTGATGGCATGTGGCCACGCGACAGCCACTGTGGCCAGCCAGATGCTGACCAGCATTCTGGACCGCGCCGACGCAGAGCGGACCAAGGCACGCCACCTCCGACTGCTCGCGGCGGCCTGCCTGGAAACGGTACACTCCATCGCGGCGAAGGTGAACGCCCGTGTCGACGCGATGATCCGCGAAACCCTGCTCCCACCGCGCAATATCAACGAGGCAGGCTCACTGGCGGCCATAGGCCCTCGCATCCTTCGCTATCTACCCAGCAACCTCGACGGTCTGTCAGATGCGAAAGCAGCAGCCACGGTCCGTGTCGCCGCACTGGCTGGCACCACCGACGCATTGATGCTGCTGGCGTCCTACGCGCAAGACCCGCGAACAGCCGTCCACGAAGAGCTGATAAACGCCTGGCACTATTTCGATCCGAAACGCTTCGCAAACGTCGTGCTCGCCGACTCGTCACTGAACAACGGCCAATTGACCGTGCGGTCACGCAAACAGGTACCGCATGTCCGACACCTCCGGACAGTCGCAACGCTGAACGTCGACCTGGACTGGTCCGAGGTAATAAAGAGCCTCGACTTGTTCGCCGCGCTGCCCGCCCTCGAAAGACTATCGGTGCGGCTGCATGACAGCACATCACACGACCTCCAACTGCTCCGCGAGCACCGGCGTCTCAAAGATCTCAAGCTGTATGGTCTCCGGGCGACCAATGACCTCTCACCGCTCGCCGACCTCCCCGCGCTCACCCACCTCCTGCTGGGCGATTACCGGGATGAAGCGCTGTCGAGTATGACTGAGTTGGACGGGATGTCATCGTTAGCTCTATTCGACCCCGTGGATCGCTGCGGTATGAAACACGCTCTGCGGGTCTTCCGGTCGTTGAAGACCCTCAACGTGGTCGGCTTCCAGCCGATAGACCTGGCATCAATAGCCCGCATCGCGTCGATCGAGAACCTGATGCTGCAACACTCGACGTTCGACAGCATCGCGCCACTCACACAGATGACCGGACTGAGGACGTTGGACATCTCGAACAACGTCCACTTCGACTACGACCTCAGTCCGTTGGCGGCCCTGAATCTGCGGCACGTGCAACTGGGCGAGGGCCATACCTACATCGGCGTCGAGAGTCTGAAGGGCACAGTCCGATTCCAATGAGAGCTCCCAACAGAATGATCTTGGAGCCTTCCTTCTCAAGTTACGCCGCGCTGAGCCGAGGCACGGTCCACCGCTCTTGCGTCAACGCCCCGCTGCCGCGCAGCGGCCGACCGTCGCTGTGGATGTCAGTGCGGCGCACTTGCACCGCCCGCAGCGCTGCAGCCTCGGTGAGCAGGTGGGGCAAGCGGTGTTGGCCAGCCGTAGGCAACAACGCTCGTGCATAGCCATTTTCGATCTGCACGGCCCCGTGCGCGTCCGCCAGTACCCACCCGGCCGGCTCCAGATCCAGGCCACATACCTACGGTCGCCTAACTCTTTGTAGCTCGGCAACGGCTCCGGCATCGCCTCCCGCGTTGTCGATGTGCCTACCTTGTGCCGCTCGAAAAGTCATCGCTGCTGGTGAGGCAGCGTATCCGTATTCGTTGATGAGCCCGCCCAAGAGGCGAGTGCGTAGCAGCCTGCGGGTCGTGAGGTCGTGTGCCGCGGCCGGGTGCTGCTGTACCTCTGGCGGTAGCTGGTGGCGGTAGCTGGTGGCGGGCTTGGTGGGGCCGGTGCCGGTTGTAGTGGCCTTCGTAGGTCTTGAGGATCTGACGGGCATGAGCTTGTCCCACAATCAGGATGTGGTCGAGGACTTCGCGGTGGATCCCAGATCTCCATCGTCCGCAAGGGAGAGGACATCGGGCAGGTGGCTGACGCGCTCAGCTACCTTGGCCCGGCCGGTCGAATTACTAATCTGGCCGTGGACGCGAACGACGCTCCGCCGCCCCTCGACCTGATCATGGATCTGAGGTTGACGAGGCACATGAGCTCGGCGGCGCCCGACGAGCTCATGATTCCCTACGCGGATCATGAGCTCGTCGTGATCCGCGACTATCTAACCGAACGCGCTCCGCGGGCAGGGCTGGCACCCATCCGCGAGTCGTTGGAACGGTTTCGTACCGCGTTGACCGAGAACTTCACACTGGCGGACATCCTGCCGAGAGTCGAGGCCAGGACCACCGAATCGCGACGGGACTGAACCCGGGGTTCGGGCGCAGCGCTCACACCGGCAATCCGAGGCGCTGCGATGCGACACGCGGCCCTCGAAGTCAGACAGCCTGTGCGATGTCGCGACGTCTCGATGCGAACCAGTGATCACCCGTTTGAGTTGCTAGCTGTACCCGATCGTGCGCGCTGAGCGTCTTACCCTGGACTCGGGTGAATGTGCCATGACACGTGTTCTGTCGTCTTCGAGTCAGCCCCCGGTCCGCCGCGGCGCGCAGGGGTCGGTCACCCGCTTGCCTTCCGGGTCGTTGCGGGTGAAGGTGTACGCCGGCCTGCATCCGGTGACTGGTCGGCCGCGATATATCGGGGAGACGGTGGCTGCTGGGCCGTTGGCGCGGGAGCAGGCTGAAGAGGCGTGCCGTCGTCTGTTGGGTCAGGTGCGCCGCGGTCGACGTCTGCACAGCCACGCGACAGTCAACGATCTTCTAACCCGACATCTGGCGATGTCGCGTGTGGGTGAGAGGTCGCGTCGGTCGCACCTGTTGATGGCGGCCAAGCACCTGCGCCCGTTCATCGGCGACCTGCCGTTGCGGGCGGTCACCGCAGAGAAGCTCGAGCACCTGTACGCCGAGTTGCTTCGATGCCGTGACCACTGTCCCCCTCGCCCGGAGGCCGGGCATCGGTGTCGGCCGTTGCATCCGGGCACGGTTCGCAAGCTGCACTACCTGCTCAGCTCGGCGTTTCGGCGGGCGGTCCGGTGGGACTGGATCGATCACAACCCCACCAGAGACGTGGAGCTTCCGTCCCAACCGCATCCTGAGCCGAAGCCGCCGTCGGTGGTGGAGGCGGCGCGGATCTTGGGTGAGGCTTGGAAGGACCCGGACCTGGGGCCGCTGGTGTGGCTGGCTATGGCCACCGGCGCCCGCCGGGGAGAACTGTGTGCGCTGCGGTGGCAGCATGTCGATGTTGGTCAGGGTGTGTTGGTGGTGCGGGCGTCGATCGCGCAGGTGGATGGTGAGGTGTGGGAGAAGGACACCAAGCTGCACCAACGCCGCCACATCGCCCTGGACAACGTCACCGTCGCGGTGCTGAACGCCTACCACCAGCAGCGACAGCAGCGGGCCGCCGCGGTCGGTACCACGCTGACCCTGGATAGCTTCGTGTTCTCACCCCGTCCCGATGGACGGACGCCTCGATCGCCCAACGCGGTGACCTGCCAGTACCGCCGGATGGTCGACCAGTTGGGCATCCACACCACCTTCCACAAGCTGCGGCACTACTCGGCCACCGAACTCATCCGAGCCGGCGTCGACATCCGCACCGTCGCCGGCCGACTCGGACATGCAGAAGGCGGCACTACCCTGACTTACTACGCGGCCTGGGTACGCGAAGCCGATCAACGCGCCTGCCGCATACTGACCAGACGCCTGCCCATGCCAGTCGCCTCACCCGCAAATTTGCCGATAGTAGATTCTTCTAACCCACCGTGCCCATACAGGATGATCGCGGATGGCCTACGTGTGGCAATTCTCGACGGCACGCTGCCTGCTGGAAGTGTTTTGCCAACCGTGAAAGAAATCGCGCTGCGGCATCACGTATGCCCGAGTACCGCTCACCGAGCTATCGCTGTGCTCGCTCGAGAGCAATTGGTTGTTGTCAGCCGAGGCCGCCGCGCCATCGTGAGCGACACGCACCCCCCAGGAGGGACTACAGGCCGTGACATCACAACGTGACTACCACTCTCGCGTGGAATGCCTCGTGGAGGGAAACTGGTGCGATCAGAGAGCCTGTGGAGTACTATTGAGGCTGACAGCGAGAACATAGTTGCTGGCAGAGGCTGGGGAGACTTTGGTCGTAGCCCTCTCAAGGCGGTAGCGCGGGTTCAAATCCCGTCGGGGCTACACATTCTCCGCAGCGCGTTGACCCAGGTCAGCGCGCTGCGGTCGTCTCTGCGGCATCTGTCAGCGTGACCTCAGAAGGGTGCGCGTGGAATGCCTCGTGGAGTGAACGGTCGGCGGGTGGCCGGCGACGCCACGTACAGTGGGGACATGGAAGCTTCGGGGGGAGCTTCTCGGGGGGAGACGCGCACGCGCCGAACAGCGCGGGCGCAGGGACATATCGAGAAGCTGAAAAGCGGCTCCTTGCGGGTCTGGGTTTATGTCGGCCACGACAAACTTTGCACAAGCCGCTGTATTTGAAAGAAACCATTTCCGCGGGCCCGGATGCCGCGGAAACCCGGGCACGTGCCGAACAGGTGCGTAATGACCTGCTGGAGAAGGTGCGGGTCGGGAATCATCCGCGCAGCGACGCGACGGTCGACCAGCTCTGGGAGGCGCACTGCGAGAAGACGAAGTGGGGTCGCAAGACCCGGGACACCAACGCGGGGTACTACCGCAAGCACATCCAGCCGTTCCTGGGCCAATACAAGATCAACAATGGGCGTCTCGACGGTGACCTGATCGACGAGTTCTACGCCGAGCTGGAGCGGTGCCGTGACCACTGCACCGGGTCACGCAGCGCACCTCCGGTGCGCCATTGGTCAGCGTCGGAGCACCGATGTGACCAGCGCTGCAAGCCCCACACCTGTCGACCACTCGCGGCCTGGACGATCCGCAAGATCCACTCGATGCTCAACGGTGCGTTCAGCTACGCCCGGCGCAAGAAGTGGACCCTGCGCAACCCGATGGAGGGTGCGGAACCCTCATCGCCCAAGGGATGCCCGCAGCCGCCGACCGTGAAGGAAGCTGCGTTGATCATCGACGCGGCCTGGAACGGCACCTACTACGGCCCGGCGGTGTGGTTTGCCACCACCACCGGCGCCCGGCTCGGGGAGCTGTGTGCGCTGCGCTGGCGGGATCTGACCATCCCAGCACGTGGACATCTCCCACGACATCGACGGGCACGACCCCCGCGATTGTCTCGTACAGGGCTGTCACTGGGTGCTGTCGATCAGCCGCAGCATCGAGCA
>Ga0164298_10000101_pt1 | contig 36959 bp, 33 predicted proteins | sample Whisoiple_216_MG_FD_109713 | JGI IMG/M metagenome (GOLD analysis project Ga0164298, IMG submission 109713) | Unamended control soil microbial communities from upstate New York, USA - Whitman soil sample_216_MG | ecosystem: Environmental > Terrestrial > Soil > Agricultural land ...
CGACCACGCCGCGGGTACTGCCGTGGCTGCTGTCGGCGGCGACCGAGCAGGAGCTCCGCGAGGAGGCCGCATGGCTGGCGACGACCGCGGTGGACCTGGACCCGGCCTCGGTGGGCGCCACGTTGTCGACCCGCCCGGCACTCCCGTATCGAGCCGCGGTGACGGGCACGACCCGCGACGAGCTGCTGGCGGGCGTGCGAGCACTGGCGTCCGGCGCCGATTCGTCCACAGTGGTCACCGGCAGGGCCCGCCGGGGCGTGGCGTTCCTGTTCACCGGCCAGGGTGCCCAACATGCGGGCATGGGCACGGAGCTGGCGGCGGCGTTCCCGGCGTTCAGGAGGGCGTACGAGGATGCGTGCGGGGCGCTGGACCCCCACCTCCCCCGACCACTGAACGAAGTACTGAACACCGAAGCGGTACACGAGACGGAGTTCGCGCAACCGGCGCTGTTCGCGCTGGAGGTGGGACTGTTCAGACTGCTGGAGTCGTGGGGCGCGACCCCCGACTACGTGGCGGGCCACTCGACAGGCGAGCTGACGGCAGCACACGTGGCGGGCGTATGGACGTTGGCGGACGCCGCCCACCTGGTGGCGGCCAGAGCCCGCCTGATGCAGGCCCTCCCCCGAGGAGGCGCGATGTTCGCGGTGGAGGCAACGGAGGCCGAGGTAGCCCCCCTCCTGTCCGACACGGTGTCGATAGCGGCGATCGACGGCCCCACGTCGCTGGTTCTCTCAGGCGAGTCGGCCGCGACGCTGGCAGCAGCGGAGGAACTGGCGGACCGAGGCAGGAAGACGAGGCCACTACCGGTCTCCCACGCGTTCCACTCCCCACTGATGGCGCCAATACTCCCCAAGCTGGCGGCAATAGCGGCGACAATCCCCCACCACAGCCCGACAATCCCCTTGATCTCGACAGCCACCGGCGAACACCCCCGGCTGGACGCAGGCCACTGGGCCGACCAAGCACGATCCCCCGTCCGCTTCGCCGACGCGGTAACGATCCTGACAGCGAGAGGCGTACGAACGTTCGTGGAACTCGGCCCGGACGCCGCCCTCACCCCGATGGTCCAGGACTGCGCCCCGACCGCCACCACGATCCCGACACTATGCGGCAAGCACCCCGAGACCAGGGCAATCACCGAGGCATTCGCTCACCTGTTCACTACAGGCTCCACTGTGGACGGTCACTCCTTCTCCCCACAACCACCCCCGATCACCCTGCCAAGCCCCCCACAACTCCGCCGATCCGCGTAGCTGACAGGAACGGGACAACCGGCGCGGCAACACGACCTCCTTAAAAGCCCTGGAAAGCAGGTATAATTGGCGTAGACCTTGTGACAGTTCGGGGAGACGCCATGGCAAACCTGACGGACGCTGATCTCGACTCACAGGTAGTCGACGTGACGGCTGTCCCCTTGGCCGAGCTGCGGACCCTCAGCACATCGGCGCTGATAGAAGCGCTGAACCGGATGTACGCGGCGGCCGAACACGTCACGGGGGACGAAGTCCAGGTGCAAGCTTCGCGGCTAGGCAGCCGCAACTGACTCTTCGGGGGAAGCCCTGACCACGCACCGGCTGACTCGGGATGCGTTCGCCCAGTTGTGCGCCGGTCCCATCACCGGCGACAGTATGGCGCTGCTCCAGAACTCTCAGCACAGCCATCGCCGACTCGCACTCCGCGCACTACTCGACCAACTGCGGGCAAATCCCGCTGCCGCTGGCAGGCAGGTGCAGCCAGAGGATGCGTGGCGGGTACTGGCCGAGGCCGAACACCGGAATCCCGACGCGGTGGCCGACATCCTCATGTACCCGACCGTCGGCGTCTGGCTGGCGCGTGCGCTGCACCACACGCGGGCCGACCAGATCACCCCGTGGCAGGAACTCGGTTACCTGAGCCTGATCGCCGCGGCGGCCGCGATCAGGTGCGGTTGTCACTGCACGGTACGGGTGCCGGTCTGGCACGGGATCGTCTCCCTCCCGACCGTCGGGCACCTGCGGGTTCCCGGCACGTTTCCCGCCGGTTCGGTGAACGTCTCGTGTGCGGGGCCGAGTTCGCGGCTCCACGTCAACCACGCCGTCAGCGTCTCCCTGGATGGCACGGATCCCGCGTTCACACCGGCGAGGCGACATCTGAACGCCAGCCGGGGCATGACGCTGCAGGTGTGGATCGATGGCACGGACCCGTACCACGACTTCGGCGAGCCCGTCGGTCCCGTTGCCCTGACGGACGACGAGTCCGCGGAATGGCACAAGCTGGTCGACGAGGCCTGGGACGTGCTCACGCTCAACCATCCCCGGTACGCGCGAGAGCTGGCCGCCGGCCTTCGCATGCTCGTGCCCATCGAACCAGATGTCGAGACCGTGGGCGCGTCGGCGTCCGCCGCCTTCGGCGGGGTGGGTCTGTCCCTGAACCAGTCCGCGACGGAGTTCGCCGAGTCACTCGTGCACGAGCTCCAGCACTCGAAGCTGAACGCGTTGCTGGCACTGGTGAAACTCACCGACGGCGACGACTGTGCGCGGCACTTCGCGCCGTGGCGGGACGATCCACGTCCACTGATCGGAGTCGTACACGGCGTCTACGCCTTCACCTGCGGCATCGAGTTCTGGTTGGCCCAGGAACCGACCGCCCAGGAACCCGAGGCCCGCCACATCGCCTTCGAGGTCGCGTTCCGGCGCGCGCAGGTACGACGGGCTCTCGACACGTTGACGGCGAGCGAGCAGCTGACCCGGCCGGGCACGGCGCTGGTCGACGCGGTGTCAACACGCCTCGCCATCTGCGAGCAGTCCCCGGTCGGCGCGACGATGACCAGGACCATCGCCGCGATTCTCGACGACCACCAGGCCCTGTGGCGACTGTGTCACGCCCACCCGGACGCCACGACGGTCAACGCACTGGCGGCGGCGTGGCTGACCGACACCGCACCACCGGTCTGGACCAACAACTCCGGCATCCTGCCCGGCAACGAGCGACGCCTACCCGCGAACCGGCGCACGCTGTTGCGTGCCAAGGCAGCCGAACCGGAGCTGTTCAGGTCGCTGATCTCCCGCCCGGCGACGCTGCCCGGCACGACCCCCCGCGCGGACGCCGCCCTGTGCACGGGCGACTATCCGGGTGCCGCCGCGGCCTACGAGGAACGACTCCACCGGGAACCCGGCGACGCACAGGCGTGGGTCGGCCTGGGGCTGGCACTGCGTGCACAGAACCGGAACGCGACCGCGCTACTCGATCACCCGGAAGTCACGGTGGCGGTGCACCGTCGAGTCCACGCGCTCTGCGGAGAGTTCCCCGACCCGGCCGCACTGTCGGCCTGGCTCGGTTCTTCTCGGTGAAGCCCCCAGCGAGTTCAGTCGCGGTGTGGTGGGACGTCATCGTTCAACAGCCTGATCCAGGCGTAGTCCCGGGTCTGCTTGATGTTTACCAGGACCTTCCAATACGCGGCGGGCACGAACTCCTCACCCTGCCGAACGACGTCCCGGTAGAAAGCACTGGATACAATGACCGCCAGCACCGCCGTCGAACTTTCGATCGCTTTTCTCAGTGGCCTGGAGTCGAGCAGGCGTTGCGTGTGAATGATGCCAAGGCTGACCGCCCTGTTGGCGTCTCTCGTCACCTCTCCGGTGTTGAGGGCGAGCCGTAACCTGATCTGCGCTCCTGGTGGATGTCTCTCATTGTGGTGACGCAGCTCATTGTTCAGATCGGTCAGGAAGACGCCCGCGAACGCGGATCTCCCGACATCCTCGGGCGCTGAGATGAGGAAGCCGTCGCCGGTTTCCTCCATCCTGCAGGAAGACAGGGGAATCCCAGCCGACTCACAGGCGTGTTCGACGGCTTTGTGCAGGCCGGCGAGCAGCGCCAGCAGGTCCGCGGCGGTCCGCCGACTGCTACCGAAGTCGACGACATCGGCCATACAAAATGTCTCCACAACCTCTCCTGAAAATCTTGCATTCGCCGCGCGAACAGGAGATGATATCTGACTGCCTCCGCAGAGACACCGCAGATTTACCGAGCACCGGATTCCCGATGAAGGTCAACCGCACGCACCAAATTAACGTTCCGAGGACAGATCGTGGATCCGCACGCGCTCTCAGAATGATGGGCTCGACATTTCGTGTTGGTCATAGTTGCATGGTGTCGGTGTCGCAGTTCGCGCGGACATTCTGGCTGGCGGCCTGCGTGGCCGGGTGATTGTCGCCGAGTACCTTGCGGAAGCTCGCGGTCGTCTTGGTGTGCAGGATCGCCGCCTCGTCGGGGTTGCCGAGGAGGTTCAGGTCCATCGAGAGATTGTGCGCGATCGCGAGCGTCGTCGGATGCTCCGGTCCCAGCTTCCTCGTGCACCGATCGAGGATGTCCTCATCGAGTCGGCGGGCCTCATCGAGTCGGCCCAGCTCGGCGAGGTCACTGGCCAGGTTGGCCCGAGTGACCAGGACATAAGGGTGGTCCTCGTCCAGCCGGGTGAGGAACCCGGCGACGGCACGCTCGTTCAGTTTCCGTGCCTCGTCGACATCTCCGATGAGGCGGCGGGTGACGGCAAGGTTGGTCGTCGCGATCATCGTGAACGGGTGCTTGTCGTAGAAGACCTGCTCGAAGTCGCGGACGCTGCGCACCCCGAAGTCCAACGACTTCTCGAGATCGGCGATCTGCCGGAGCTCCGTAGCCATATCCATCATGGAGGTCACCGTGTCGATGTGCCGCTCACCGTGCCGGAGGCGATAGCGGTTGTAGACATCCTCGGTGAGCTCCATGGCCTTGGCATGCAACCCGGCCTTGCGCCGTGCCACCGCCAGACATCGGTCGCCACCGATCGTGAACGGGTGGTCCCTCCCCAGGACCTCCGTGGCGACAGCGCTCGTCTCCTCCTGCATCTCACAGGCCTCGACATACAAGCCACACTCACGGTTGTCCATGGCGAAACCGCTGCGGGTGTTCAGGGTTGACGCGTGCGTGGCGCCGAGGACCGCCGTCCTACGACGCAAGGTCTCCTGGTCGAGATCCCGAGCCGCGAAATACTCACCGGTGAGACGAAGTCTGGCGGCATAGCTGTTGGCGTAGTTGAACGTGTTCGGGTCGTCGTCACCGAACGCGCCCCGCGCGTTTTCGACGATGTTCGCGGAGCGGTCACGCAACTGGGTCAGCTTGCCCTCGGCCAGGAGATCGCTGAGGGAGGCCTCATCCATCGCGATGGTGGCCTCGTGATCCTCGCCGAGGTGCTCGTTCATCAGTTCGTACACGCGTTTGTTGACTTTGCTGGAGTCCTCGGTTCGACCGACGCGGAACAAGGCGTTGCCGACATGTCGACCCATGACCAAGGTGTTCACGTCGGTCTCGCCCAGTGTCTTCTTCCATTCCTCCCAGGCGCTTTCCGCCAAACTGAGCGCGCCCTTGTAGTCGCCGGCCGCGATCAGGTATCGGACCAGGTTGGTGACCAGCGTACGTACCCAGTTGTCCTCGGATTCGACGGCGCGGGAGTTGATCGCATGCGGCAGCAGGTCGGCATAGACCGGCCAGTTGGCGCTGTTCTCCGGGTCTCCCGGGTCTCCGTTGACAAGCATCAGGTGAACTGTGTGGCGCATGTTGTCCCATTGTGAGGGGTCCAGTTTGTCCCGGAGGACCGCCTGGACAAGCCGGTGTAGTTGGATGGTGTTGCGGGAGTGGTCGATCTTCGCGAGGCTGTAACGGTTGATGTCCCGAATCGCCTGGTTCAGTCGGATCGGATCGCTGAACGCTTTCGCCAGTGCTTCGGGCACCTTGTCGGCGCCGCGCACGCCCGCGAACAGTCTGCGGGAGATCGGTTCCGGGCTGAAGAACGCGCAAACCTGCAACAGTTCCAGCGCTCCCCGCTGGTCGACCTTCAGTCGCTCCAGTGGCACATTCCATGCCGCCGCAACAGGAATCTCGTACTTGCGTGGAGTACCCGCCTTCAGCAGTTCCGCGCTGTTCTTCTCCAGCAACTCGACGTACTCGGCCACAGGCATGCCGGTCTGCGCACGCCAGGACGCGGCCTGCTCGACCGCGAGCGGCAGGTCCCCCAGAGCCTCGGCGAGGGTGTTCGCGTCGAAGTCCGTGATGTTGCCACCACCCCGGCGACGCAGCAGTTCCTTGCTCTCCTCGCGGGTGAACAGGTCAACCTCGACCGTACGGGCCACCCCGGCCCAGTCGGCGTTTCGGGACGTCACCACCACATGACCGAGACCGGTCGGCAGGAATCCGCGAACGGCATCCGGGTCCTCGGCGTTGTCGAAGACCAGGATCCATCGGCGGCCCTTCTCACCGCTGCGCAGCGATTCGAGCACGGCCGGCGCCGCTGTCTCCGCGCTGCTGACGTTGACACCTAACCGCTTTGCCAGATCGACGAAACTCTTCCGGATGTTCGAGGGATGCTCGGACGGTATCCACCACACGAGATCGTATTCCGACGCGTGCTGGTATATGTATTCCACGACGGTCTGCGACTTGCCGACGCCGCCCATTCCGTGCAGTGCCTCGGGGAGTACGGCGGTGGCTCGCTCGCTCGGTTCCAGCAGCCGGGCCCGCAATTGGCTGAGGAGAGTTTCGCGACCCACGAAGTCCGGGTTGCGTAGGGGCACCTCGCCCCAGATCTGGGGTTGGCGGGCCAGAGTCCGCGCACTTTCCTCCGAGCGAGTTGACTCCGGCGCGGTCATGCCGTCTCCTTCTTCCGATAACCGACCTGGCACGTCAGTCATTGGTGGACCCCCCAGCGGCTGCTGCGGAAACGATTCAGGCGCGGTGATCTTACTGACGTCCGCATCCTGGTCGCCTGCTGGGGGCTTCAGCTGCTCCTCTTTGCGCAACTGGTTGCGTAGGCGCCCGGCTCTGGGGGCGTACTTGCCCGACAGCGCACGGAACACCGCCTCCTGTAGCCGGAGGTACGGGCGCGCCTCAGCGGTCGGTTCCAGGTCTGGGGTGTTGTCCGGGTCAGCCAGTGCGTCGCGGAAATTACGCACGATCGGATTACGTGGACCGAGATAGTCGCCGATCAGGCGGGCCACACGGACGGTGTCACTGCGTCGACCTCTCGAGAGGAGCTCCTCGCGGACGCCCTTGTGGAACTCGTAGCCGACCGCATCTTCGTCATCCGGCCGTAGGCTCGTTTTCCTCAGTAGCCCGCCGAGCACCACCTCCGCTATCGCGGACAGGTCGGCATTCGGCAGGAGCACCCTTTGCACCAGCTTTATGGTCGGCAACGTCAGGGGGACGGCGGCCAACAAACCCGCCAGCTGAAAGGCCGGCACCGAGGCGAAGGTTCGAAATTTGAGTACGCGTTCTCTCGGTGGAATCTCGTCCGTCACCGTTTCCGGTTCGACCACCGGTTCCTCTACCACCGCGTCCGGTTCCACGAAGACCGTCGTGGTGCTGACCCAGCCGCCGCCCGGGACGGAGATGAGCCTTGCCCACGCCGACCACCACTCCGGTTCCAGGCCCAGTACGGGGATGGGGACCGCCGTATCGTCCTTTATGGACAGGCCCGCCTCGGTACGCACCTGTAGGCGAGTGTTCGACACCCCCGGGAACGCCGCCTTCAGTGCGACACGACGGGGGGTCAGGCGACTCCAGTGCCACAGGCGTTGCGGAAGCAAATTGACCAGCGCCACGGGCGTATACCTGGCCCACGCCGCCAGGACTCTGGTCACCGCCCCGCTCCGCCAGCCATCGGCTATGCCATCGGTCAGTATCAGGAACAGGGTCCGGCCCGTCGGATCCATTTGGTCGCGCCAGCCCGCCACCGCGCCACCCTCGGTGCGCAGCACGACGTCTTCGGTGCTCTCGCCGTCCAGCAGCAGTATCCGGATATTTCGGAACGCACCCTGTCTGCGCAGCAGGTCGCACAGTTCGCGGACCATCTGTTGCCAGACTTCCGCGGCGCCGGCGGTGTCCACGACGATCGCCAGCTCGAACCTGTGCCACGACTCCGGTTGGAACTCCGGCACCCACATCCTGTCCTGCGCCGCGCGTTCCGCCGTCGCTTCCTCGTCCAGTTCCATGCGCCACGGGGACGGTGTGCGACGCGCCAGCGGGCGCAACGCCCGTGCGATCAGCCCGCCGTTCGGCAACGCCGGTGTCGTCGGCCACACCAGTGGGGCCGCGGATACTCCCCGGTCCGCCACCACGCCCCGTACCGCGTGTTGGCGCCCTACCGACCAGTCCTGCGGTTCGGTGCCGTTGGACGGCACACCTGGCGACGAGGGTGGCGGCTCCTCGGGGGCCGGCTTCGAGTCGGTCGACGGAGGCTGTGGCGTAGGAGGCTCTGGCGACTTCGCCGGTGACGATGTGGGCGTCGACTGGCGTGGCGGGGGTGGCGGCTCGGGCGAATCCGTCGGATACAGCGTGCCGGCCAGCCAGAGGGCGTCGCGGATCTCTCGCCACTCCAGGTCGGCCGTGGTCAGGCGGGACTGGGCCACCTCCTGGACATCCAGGTGCGGCAGCACGCCCGAGTCCAGGCCGGGTCCGCCTTCCGGCGGATCGTCGAGTGGCAGGCCGCTCATCTCATCCAGCCTCCGACGTGGAGGTCAGCGGATGCCAGATCGCCGTCAGCAGTTCCTGCCAGTCCTCGTCCGGCTGGTACGCGCCCGACGTGGCCAGTTCCATCGCCAGGTGGACCGCGTTCAACAACTGGTCGGACGCCAGACCACCCGTCTCCTCACTGCGCGCCTGGAACTCCGCGATCAGCCGGGCGATGTCCACCCCATCGGTGTCACCGAACTGGGCGGCCACCATCGCACCCAGTTGCTGCGGTGTCGGCGGCTCGACGTGCAGCTTCAGGCACCGCCGCATGAACGGGGCGGGGAACTCGCGCTCGCCGTTCGACGTGATGATCACGACGGGGAACGCGCGGCACCGTACCCGGCCCCGCCGCACCACGGCCGAGCCGTCGCGGTCGGCGGTCAGCACCGTCACCTCCGGGTGGCGCGCCGCGAGCCGCTCCAGTTCGAGGATTTCGAAGTACCCGTCCTCGAAGACGTTCAGGAGGTCGTTGGGCAGGTCGATGTCGCTCTTGTCCAACTCGTCGATCAGGAGGACTCTCGGCCGCTCGTACGGCAGCAACGCCGTCCCCAACGCCCCGAGATGCACGAACTGGCCGATGTCCGGCTCGGCACCCTGCCGCGCGTTGATCTCCTGCACACGCCCGATCGCGTCGTAGGCGTACAGCCCCTCCCTCAGCGCCGTCCGCGAGGTGATTCCCCACCGCAGCACCGGGCCCAGGCCCAACTCGCGGGCGATCAGGTACGCCAGGCTCGACTTCCCCGTGCCGGGCCGGCCGGTCACCAACAGCGGGCGCCGCAGATAGATCGCGGCGTTGACCATCGAGACCTCGTGGGGACTCGGAATCCACGCCGCACCTGGCACACCGCCGATGCGCCGGTTCGTGTCACCGCTGTCACCCTCCGGGACCTCGGACACCGGCTCGCCGGAGAAACGACGCCACGGCGGCGGATCCGGCAGCCTCCTCACGAATCCCGACTGCCCCGTACCGCGGTAGACATGCCAGTCCACCCGGTTGGGTCCCACGGCTTCCGCGCTCACGCCGCCTCCCTGGGATCACGAGGAGGACCAAGATCGGCCGGCACGACCACTCGTTCCGGGTCGTCCCACAGCAGCGCGAAATGATGGCCGACGTGAGTGGCGTGGCTCTGGTATGCCGCCGACCGAATCTGTTTCGCCCGCTGCAGAACGTCCCCTTGACCATCACCATGCAGTAGATCCCACACCGCGGTCAAGAACTCTTCGGAATCGCAGTCCTCACGAGACCAAACGATGATCGGCAGACCAGCGCGTAACCCGACGGCGACCTCTTCCCCGCCATCCTGCGTTGGCTCGGGCGGCTTGCTCAGCATCAGGGAGACCACGCTCGGGTTGTTCTCGAAATCGGCGACCAGCTTACGGATGTTGTCATCGGCCTCGACCCGGCGGTGCGAGTCCGGCTCGATCGCGCCTTTTTCGAGCTGACCAGTGAGAACACTCCAGCGGGTATGCCAGAAACGGTGCCAATGCCCTGCCTGCATTCGCTCCAATGATCGAATTGCAAATGCGTAACGACAGCCGATCGGGACCGGCGGAAGTGTGCTTTTCACTTCCCATGGCCACTGGTCGACATCGAGATTCAACAGTTCACCCGAAAGAACCATTTCGATCCTGATGTCCGGCTGGTACCGAGCCCATTTCGTCTCCACCGACTCGATCAGCGTCGCGACTTGGCGTCTGACCTCGTTGATTGTGCCCGTGAAGTCGTCACCGCGCTCGGGATGCCACCCTTCCGAGAGGTCCAGCTGCGACCAGCTGCAGAGTTGGTACGCATCGCCCGACAGCCCGATTCGGCGCAGCATCAGCACGAGATAGGCAGGGGAGTTCGGCGGCGGCCCTGGTGGCGGCGCCTTCAGCTCGCGGCGCATCTTCTGCAACTCGGTGATGACGCCGAGCCTGCTCGCCTGGCGGTCCGCCCACCGGCGCAGCTCGATCGACAACTCCGAACGCCGTCCGCTCGCCAGGTGCTCGACGAACAGAATCGGCTTCGGCAGGCCGGTCACGTCGGCGTTCAACGTCTCCAAGGTGAGGAACACCTCGCTGTAGCTGGTCTCGGCGGGCAACTCCGGCGCACCGTCCCCCGCCACCTCGCGATACAGGTCCACGAGATCCTTGAAGATCATCCCCGACAACAACGCGAAGAGCCGTTCGCGTTCCTCGTCAGGCCACAGCGGCGACACGGTGCACGCCGTAATCATGCTCCCGAAGTCTCGGAGATGAATAGTGCCCTCATCCAGCTCACGTACGACGTCGAGTAGCGCCTGCAGTCCATCCGGACGCCGGCTACAGGCCTTGAGGATGTTGAAACAGTGCCTGACCGCGCTCGGGTCCTCGTCGATCTGCAGGATGGCGTCCAGCCGGTCTTCTAACAGTTGCACGACGAATACTCTGTCCCGAAGCGTGTGCATGCAGGGAAGCTTCGCCAGCGCTTTGGCAAGCGGCCACAGTGTGCCGCCGTTGCCCAGCGACGTCACGAGGACTGCTCCCTTCCAACGTTAACGGGTCGCTCGAATCCGCTTCATCGTTACAGCCTGCTGGCCAGGAGCGACAACAAACGTTTCAGAGGATCCGAGCCGTTCGACTCGTAGTCGACGATCACCTTTGCGAGCTGTAGCACCCCGTCCTCGAAGTCGGTGCAGCTGCGCAGAATGCTCATGATGTGGGCGCGCCGGCTCGGGTGGTACCTGATATTGCCCGAGAAGGAGAGCGCCTCGACCACCTCCGCACGCGTGTGCTCGCCGCGCATGCAGGCGATTTGCTCCAACGCGTCGATCACCTCGAAGAACCGCTGGGTGCCGGGGCGCAGTGGCAACACGACGAATACCGGCTGCTCCGGCTCGACGAACTCCGGCTCGTCCGGTTTGGCCAGCGGATCGGCCTTTCGCGCCAAGTGGTCCTCCGCCTGGGGTTCCTGGCCGGGCAGGCGGATCCAGCCGACGGTGTTCGTCTCCTTGACCTGGACTGGAACCTGCCGGTACGCCGTCGGCTCGTAGGCCGGGTTGTGCCTGATCACGTCCTCGTAGAACCATTCCGAGGCGATGACGGCCAGCGCGCCGGACGACTCGGCCTGCGCCTGCTTCAGCGCCGGGGCGTCGCGCAGGCGGCTCGCGTGGATGATCGCCGGGCCGTTCACCCCGTGATCATCGTAGGAGACCTCCCCCGCGTGCAATGCCATGCGAAGCCTGATCTGCTCCTCGGGGTCATGTTTTTCGTTGTGCGCGCACAACGCGGCCAGCAGCGCCCTCAGCAGCTCGCCGGCAAATGCCCCCTTCGGCACCAAGCTGTCGACCAGCACCAGAATCGAGTCCCCGCCGTCCTGCCGGAAGCAGTCCTCCCACGGTATGCCGGCCTCGGCGAACGCGCCCGTCACGGAGTCGTACATCCCCGCACGCAGCACCCCCAGGTTCGGCCGGGTCCGGTTCATGCTGCCGTACCCCGCGATGTCAACCGTGCAAATAGTGCGATGAACGTCCACTAGACTCACCCCGGGATCAGGATGCAGCCGCGTCTACTGCCGGCACAAGAACGGGACGCCCGACAATTGCATGTCAGAGCGCCCCGTTTGCCGAGAACGGCTGCTAGACGCCGATCTCCGCCAAAACTGTCCCGTTTTTGTCGTATGCCCTGACGATCGGCGGTCGCAGCTGCTCCGGAATCACCCAGTCGGCCGGATGGACGAGCCGCGCGACGTAGAGCCCGCCGGCCAGCTTCGCTTCTCTCGTCTGGGCGTCCCTCGTAACGGTGACCTTCACTACGTCAGGTGACACTCGGCCCGCGAGGACCTCGGTGCCGAGCTTGCCCGCGTACTCCGCCTTGCCCCCCGGGGCGTCGCCACCGGCGCTGGCCCCATCGAGGTCCACGCTCAACGGGGACACGAACCCGTCCAGCGTGCCGCCGGACCCGTTGTAGGGCATGGCAGGAGTGAAGTCGAGAATGCATTCGATCAGGTACGTCACACCGTTCTCGGCCTCGCCCCGCAGCAACGCGAGCCGCCCCGCCTCGTCGGTGAGGACGGCCAGCAGGGTGAACGTCACCCTCGGGAACGTGACCTGTCCGCAGCCCTTCTCGATGGCCGGCACGTCCTCGGCCGCGATCCCGTCAACTGACGGTGCGGCGCTCGTGGTCGGCCCGCTGGTCGGCCGGGGCGGTTGCGCGGCCGGGGTGCCGGGGTTCCACGGCGCGAACCACGCCACCATGCTGATGACCGCCAGTGCCACGGCCGCCGTGACGAGGGGGGCGACCCAGCGGCGGGACGGGCGGGGGGCTGCCGCGACGAGCACGGCCGCGCGGATCTCGGCGTGCCGGGCCGATGGCAGGTCGCGGGACGGGGGCAGGGTGGTGTTCATCGGGTCTCCTCCGTGGTTGCGAGCGCGACGACCTGCGTGCCCAGCAGCCCCCTCAGGCGGGTCCTGGCCTTGCTGACCCGCGCCCGGACGCTGACCTCCGCGATGCCCAGCACCGCGGCCGCCTCCGCGTAGGACACGCCCGACCACACGCACAGGGCGAGCGCCTCCTGCTGGCCACGCGGCAGCTCCCTGACCGCGGCGAGCACCTCGGCCATCCGGCGCTCGTCGTCCACCCGGCCGGCCACGTCGTCGGCGTGGTCGGGCGACGGGGGCGCGACGGGCGCCTTCGCGGCCAGGCGGAGGCGTCGTGCCGTGGTGCGGCGTTCCGCCCGGGCGGCGTTGGTGGCCACCGCCAGGAGCCAGGGCAGCGCGGAGTCCCTGACCAGCTTCACCCGGGTCCTCTTGCGCCACGCCAGGAGGAAGGTGGCCTGTGTGAGGTCCTCGGCGGCCGTCCACCGGCCGGCGAGCCGGAAGCAGTGGTTGTACACGGCCCGCGCGTGCCGGTCGAACAGCCGCCCGAAGGCATCCGTGTCACCGGACGTCGCCCGGGCCCACAGCTCTCGGTCCGTTTCGGTCGTCATGTCACGTAGTGCCCGGCACGGCCCGAAGTGTTGCCTACTTGCCGGCGCCGTGGGAGAAGGAGCTGGACTCCTTGCCGCGCAGCGGTTTCTCCTGCCTCTCGAGGTTCGAGATCACGCGTTCGAGGTCGGCCATGAAGAGGTCGGCCAGGTCGTGGGTCATGCCGTTGCGGACGACCAGGCGCAGGACCGACAGGTCGGTGCGGTTCTCGGGGAAGCTGTAGGCGGGGACCAGCCAGCCGGCCTCGCGGAGGTGGGCGGAGACGTCGAACACCGAGTACCCGGTGACGTCGTCGTTGACCGTGAACGCGAAGACGGGGAGCTGGTCGCCCCTGGTCAGGATGTGGAACGGGCCGAGGTCCGCGACGCGTTGGGACAGGCTCGTCGCCACGTCGCGGCAGTACTGCTGGACGCGGCGGTAGCCGTCGAAGCCCAGGCGCAGGAACGTGAAGTACTGGGCCACCACCTGCGCGCCGGGCCGGGAGAAGTTCAGCGCGAACGTCGGCATGTCGCCGCCGAGGTAGTTCACGTGGAACACCAGGTCGTCGGGCAGCGACTCCTTGTCGCGCCACACGACCCAGCCCACGCCCGGGTAGACCAGGCCGTACTTGTGGCCGGAGGTGTTGATCGAGCAGACCCGTGCCAGGCGGAAGTCCCACTCCAGTTCCGGATCGCAGAAGGGCGCGATCATGGCACCGGACGCCCCGTCGACGTGGACCGGGACGTGCGGGTGGTGCTCGTCGAGCGCGGCGCAGATCTCCGCGACCGGCTCGTAGCTGCCGTCGAACGTCGAACCCAGAACCGCGACGACGCCGATCGTGTTCTCGTCGCAGTACTTGACGGCCTCCTCGGCGGTCAGGTGGAAGCGGTCGCCGTCCATCGGGACGACGCGGGCCTCGACCTCCCAGTAGTTCGCGAACTTCTCCCAGCAGATCTGGACGTTCGCGCCCATGACGATGTTCGGCCTGCCCTGGCCGCCCCGGTGCTGCCAGCGTCGCTTCATGGCGAGGCCGGCGAGCATGCACGCCTCGCTGGAACCGGTCGTGGAACAGCCGATGGCGGCCGACGCGTCGGGGGCGTGCCACAGCTCGGCGAGCATCCGCACGCACCGCTCCTCGAGTGCGGCGGTGCGCGGGTACTCGTCCTTGTCGATCATGTTCTTGTCGAAGCACTCGGCCATGAGGCGCTCGGCCGTCGGCTCCATCCACGTCGTGACGAACGTGGCCATGTTGAGGCGCGCGTTCCCGTCGAGCATGAGCTCGTCGTGCACGATCTGGTACGCGACGTCCGCCGCCAACCCGCCGGCGGGCATCGAGTTCCGCGGCACCTCGACGGGCTCCGCGACGAAGACGGGGTTGACGGCCACGAGGTCCCGACTGGAGTCCCGGTTCCCACCGGTGTTCGCCAAGGTCATGTCCCACACGGTAGGCCCGGCGGCGGCCACGCGCCCCTCAGCTCGTCAGCACCGCCTCCTCCCGGTCGAGGACGACGTTGCGTACGGCAGCCGGGACGCGCAGCCCCGGATCCTCCATCAGCTCGGCCAGGCCGGTCAGCGACGGGTCCAGCGTGGCCTCCGCCAACCTGTCGAACAGGGCCTCGTCGAGCGGGTCGGCGGGGCCCGGCATGACGCCCCAGACGTCCCACGGGAGCAGCTCGATCTTCTGGAGGGCCGCCGCGTCACGCATCAGGTTGCCGGCTGTCCACCAGGCCCCGGACTCTCCGGCGAACGACAGGCCGAACACGTCACCGGGTAGCTCCCCTCGCCGGTACCGCTGCCACGCGTCGCCGCCGACCAGGAACGCGTCGCGCGGCACGTCCGTCACGTCGAAGTCGATCGGGAACATCCCTAGCTGCTTCTCGTCGATCTGCGGGTCGACGAGGCGCCACCGCTCGCCCGTCCAGTACTCGCACACCCAGTGGTCCTCGTAGAACCCCGGCACGAAGTAGCCGCCGAAACCGCACCTGGCCCGCGCGGGCACGCCGGCAGCACGCAGTGCCGCCACCATCAGCACCGTGAACTGCCGGCAGTTCCCCGCCACCCGCTGCTCCGGCGGCCGGGGCGTGGTCAGCGGCGCCGGCGAGACCGCGCGGATCCGCTCCAGTAATCGCGGGACCTGCCGCAGGTGCACGGTCTCCCGGTCCGTCTCGTCGTACGACACGCCGTACGCGCCGGCCAGGTGCTCGTGGATCATCAGCCCGTGGCCGACGGCGGCCAGGCCGGCCACGTTCGCCGGCCGGCCGGCGAGCTCGCCGGCCGGATCGCCCGTCATCGGGCCCGGTGTCGCGAAGAAGTCCGTCATGCGTGGCACCCTGCCACGGGCCACCGACAGTCGGCGGTCACTACTTCAGGCGCGACCTCCGCACCCGCTTCCAGTACGCCGGGTACACCCGCTCCGCCTCCACGCAGCGTCCCCGCTCCCGCTCGTGCAGCAGGCCGAACGTGAACCCGTTCTCGCCGGCCAGGTGGGCCAGCATGCCCAGCTCGCGCAGCACCGGCCGCGCCACCACGCCGTCCTGGTGCGCCCCGAGCACCTTCGTCAGGTCCTTCGCGGCGTTCCGTGCCTTCCTGGCCCGCTTCCCGACCGCGGGCTCGGCCACCTCCAGCGCGTACCGGTAGCCCTTGATCGCCTTCCGCGCCTCGTGCATGGTCTCCGCCGCCACGCGCCGCTTCGCGCGCCGGTACGCCCGTCCCACGTGGGCCGGCAGCTCGGCAGCGGCCGGGCGCGATGCCCGGGAGGTCAGCGGCGGCTCGGCCAGCAGCCGGTCGACCGAGTCGAGCAGCCGCCGGTAACGCTTGTCCCGCAACGCCTTCAGCGCGGTCTGCGAAGCGGCCTGCCGCATGGGGCCGTAATGACGGGTCAGCCGCGCGGCCACCGGGCCGACCACCAGGTCGTCGGGCAGCCCGGCGATCACCGACCGGAGGTGCTCCTGCTGTACCTCCAGGTCACGCGACTCCGCCAGCTGGCGCCCCAGCCACCGCAGGTCGTCCCGCAACCGCGAGGTGCCGGGCAGCAACCGCCGGTAGGCCCGCAGCGCGCTCCGCAACCGCCGTGCCGCCACCCGCATCTGGTGCACCGAGTCCGGCTCGTCCCGCCGCACCCGCAGGTCCTGCCGCACGATCTCGTCGTACTGGGCCCGCAGGTACACCAGCAACGCGTCCCCCGCCGTGTCTCCGGCCGGCGCCGGCGCCGGCGGCACGGGCATGAACCGCGCGAGCTTCGAGGTGTGCCTGGACCGGCGCAACCCGGCCTTCCGCAGCGCCTGGTCCAGCGCGGGGCCGGCGGCGGGGTCGGCCAGCTCGACCTCCAGCTCCTGCCACCGGTCGTCGGTGCCCGTCCCGTCGAGGCGGCGCGCGGTCACCCGGTCCTCGGCGACCTCGGCCACGAGCTTCCCGCCGGGGCCGGTCAACCGCCAGGTCCGCCGTTTTGTCCTGAGCAGTGCGATCGGGCGGATCTCGGCGCCTCGGGCCATGCCGAACGTCAGCTCGGCCAGCTCGTCGGGCGGCGCGTTGGTCGCGGGCCCGTCGTCGAGCGGGAGCCGCAGCTCGATCCGGGTGTCGCCGCCGACGGGGACCTTGAGATGCCAGCCCTCGTCGGCGCCACCCGTGCGTCTGCGCAACGTCGCGCCGTGCCGGGCCAGGCGGCCGTCGGCCGTGTCGAAGTAGACCGCCGACAGCCGCACCGACTCGGGACCCTCCACCCCGGACACCCCGGGCAGGTCCCCGAGCGACGGCGGCTCGGCACCCGCCTCGTACTTCAGCTCGGTTTCCAGCTCACTCGCGACAGCCATATGTCCTGTCTACCCGGCGGCGGCCGGGTAGACACGTCGGATCACGACAGCAACCCGCGTATCCGGGGGTCGAAGCGGGCCAGCGTCGCCGGGCTCTCCACGCACGGCTCGCCGGCCACGCCCGAGCTCGCGATGACTACCGCGCACCGCCGGCCGACCGCGATGCCGAGCCGGGCGGTGCCCGGGCCGACCGCCTGGACCGCCGCCTCGGCGATGACCTCGGCGTCCCGCTCCCGCTCCGCCTCGGCCAGGAACACGAGGAGGAAGTCCCGGAACCGGACCTGCGGCGGCTCGGCGTGCACCTCGACGCAGCCACGCAGCCGCGCCCGGGCACCGGCGATCTCCGGGGTGTCGTCGAGCCAGGCCGCCGGCAGCTCGTCGGCCACGCCGGCGTTGGTGACCTCGTACATCCCGTCGTCCTCGACCGCCTCGGCGGCCGCCAGCAGGACGGGCAGGAGCTCCTCGGCCGCGAGCTCGCCGTCGCTCTCGATGAGCACGGGACCGTCGGCGGTCCGCACCTCGCGGTAGCCCCAGTCGCCGGCCAGGTCGACGTCCTGGGTCACCGCCCGCTCGAGGATCTCGGCGACCTGCGGCTCGGCCCGGCGCACCGCACCCGCCAGTACCTCGTCCGCGCCGAGACCGACCCGCCGCGCGGCATAGGAGGCGAGCGACGCGGCGACCATGACGTCGCGCCAGTCCACCCGCTCGACGTCGATGGCCGACAGCGCGTCGAACGCGGCCTCGGCGGCGCCGGGATCCTCGTTGCGCAGCGCCGCGAGCACGCAGCGCCGCGCGAACGTCATGAGCGTGTAGAAGTCGTCCATCGTCAGGCTGGACCGCACCCGCGCGTGGTCAACGGGTCCGGTGTACGCGCGGACGAACGTCCAGACGGCCGCGTCCTGCGTCGCGTGCACCCACCGCCACAGCACGGCGGCCGCGCCGGGATAGGACACGTCCCGCAACGGCGACGGCCCGGAGGCCGACACCCGGTGCAGCTGCTGCGCTGCACGGGCGACCGCCAGTTCCATGCCCAGGAATACGTCGTCCGACACAAGCAGCACAGTAAGTGACCGAATCGGTTACAACGCCCCGTTCCCGCACACTGTCCTTAGATTGTCCAGTGGACTGTCCTTTGCCACAGCTGCAGGTAGACCTCCGCGCCGCGGCTCATGTCGGCCATGATGGCCTGGCCGTCGGCGCCCGCGACGATCCGCAGGTCCTCCAGCCAGTCCGGCACCATGCCGTAGTGCGCGAAGCCGTCGACGTTGACGTCGTAGACGCGCTGCCCCGTCGTCTGCCTGTCCACAACGGATCCACCGTCGAACGTGCGGAACGGGTATTGCACCGCGTCGCCGCCGCGCGGCGGTGGCTGGGCGCCGAAGCCGTTGGTGTCGAAGCCGACCCCGAAGCCGAACTCGTAGCGCGGGTCGGCCATCGACCTCATCGACTTCCACGCGTCGTAGAACTGCTCGGTGCCGAACCCGTACGGCACCGCCATGCCGCCCAGCGAGTAGATCCGCGAGTAGTAGCTCGGGTCCAGCCACGAGTGGCCGGACACCACGCCCGGATAGTGGTTGGCCTCCAACAGGTCCAGCGCCTGGTCGGTCGACTTCACACCCATGTGGTCGACGTCGACGATCATGCCGCGGGCCATGATGCCGCGCAGCGCGTAGGCGCCGAGGTCGGTCAGCCCGTTGACGTTGCAGTGCGGCGCGCTCGGGTAGACCGGCAGGGTGACACCCGGTGGCAGCAACGCCTGGAGCGGACCGGCGAGCAGGTCGCTCTCGAACGAGATCGTGTTGTCGTGCGCGGCGGTCGGGCACGGCTCGACCTGCCAGAACCGGCCGGTGGAGTAGAAGTTCGCCGCGTTGACGACCGTGCCGGCGGTGCCGCTGTCGAACCGCACGCCGCACAGCGCGTTGTCGAACTTGTGGCACAGGAACATCCGCCGCACGCCGAGGTCGTACAGCTCGTCGAGGCCCGCGTCGATGTCCGCCCGGTCGCACAGCGGCACGCCGTTGCGGATCCCGCAGCCGAAGGGCTGGGACACCTCGGCGCCGAGCACCACCGCGAGCTTGCCCTGCTCGATCACCGACCTGGCCTGGACCGGGTCGGTCACGATCCGGAACCAGCCCCTGCCCGGCCCGCCGTACTGGTCGTCGACGAAGTCCTGCAGCTCGCGGATCCGCTGTGCCTGCAGGCGGATCGACGACATGTCGTCGCACGCGTTGTGCTTGATCGGGTAGATCTCGCACAGCGCGGCGTTGTTGACGAACAGGTTGGTGTAGACGCGCAGGCCGCCGCGCCAGGCACGCTCGACCCAGCGGTAGTAGGTCTGCTCGTGTGTCCACGAGTCGTGCTTGGGCCAGTCCCTGAACGTCGGCCAGCCGGTCGTGTCGTGGGTGAACGTCGGGTAGGCGCCGCTCGTGAGGTTCTCCCACCACGCGCCGAGGCCGGCCGGCTCGTGGTCCGGGCAGTCGACGAGCGCGGCGGTGATGCCGTACGGGCTCCACGGCTCGCCGCAGTGGATGTCGCCGCCGATGAACTCGTACGCGGTCAGGTGGTTGTGCAGGTCGGCGAGGCCGCGGACCTCGCCGTCCACGGTGCCCGTGAAGGGCTCGCCGGTGATGTCGACGTCCGCCTCCGGCGCGGTCGCGCAACCCTGCGCCGGGACGACCGTGAACCGGGTGCCCGTGGCGCGGAGGGCGAGCGTGCGCAGGATCGGGTCAACGGCGAGCCGGCGGTTCGCGGTGACGGCGGTGATGACGACCGCGTCGCCGTCGTTCGTCAGCCGCCAGTTGGTGTTCGCGCTCGCGGCGCGGGCCGACAGGACGCCGAGGGTGCCGAGCCCCTGGCCGAGGAAGTCGCTGCCGGTGCCGAAGAACAGGTAGCTCGCGGTTCCGGTGCGCTGGAGGCGGAACGGTTGGGAGGCGCCGGCACCGGTGGCCTGGTAGCCGCCGAGTGCGTTGCGCACCACGAACTTCCCGTTGGCCTGGAGCGCGACGCACGCGCCGTTCATGGCGTCGACGTCCGGTGGCGCGGCCTCGGCGACCGGCACGCTCAGGGCGGCGACGGTGAGCACGGCGGCAAGGGATCCCAGCAGGCGGCGTGTACGCATCGGTGACCTCCGCAGGCTACCGTCGCGTAACAACCACCCTCCGTCAATCCGCCAAGCGGAGACACCTGTCGGCTCAGTCGTCCCTCGCGACGCAGGCGACGCAGGCGACGATGCCGCGCCGGTCGACGAAGTCCTCCGGCGCGAGCGTGGCCAGCCGCGCGCGAACGGCGGTCACGAACTCCGTGCGGGCCTGCGCCGCCATCCCGGCGAGCCGGCGGGACGTGTGGCCGAGCGTCACGTGATGGTCGACGAACTGCTCCACCGACGGCCCGTACTCGAAGGACACCGGCCAGGCCCGCACGGCGGAGAACCCGGCGTCCGCCAGGACGGCGGCCACCTTGTCCGGGGTGTCGAGCCGCCCGTGGTTGCCGATCAGCGGGGTGTCGGGTGGCGCGCCGTGCCGGTCCAGCTCGTCGTGCCAGACGTCGAGGGCCCGCACGGGGTACTCCTCGGCCCAGGTCGCGACGCCGATCGCGCCGCCCGCCGCGAGGACACGGCGCACCTCGCCGAGCCCCGTCATCGGATCGGGCAGGTGGAAGAGCATGAACGCGAGCACGGCGACGTCGACGGAGCCGGTGGCGAACGGCAGCCGCGCCGCGTCGGCGATCACCCGCGGGAACGCCGCCGGCGCCCGGCCGATCATGCCGGCGGCCCGGTCCGCCCCGACGACCGTCGCGTCCGGCGCCCGTTCCCGCAGCGTGGGCAGCAGCGTGCCGACCCCGGTGCCGACGTCGAGGACGCGGCGGGCGCCGGCCAGCGGCAGCCGGTCCAGCAGCTGCCGGCCCACGGGATGCAGCACGGCGGCCCAGATCCGCTCGTAGGCGGACGCGGCGCGGGCGTAGTGGTCGGCGAGGGCACGGACGGACTCGTCGGGGTTCACACGTGACACCGTATTGCCTGACGAGTTCCGTGTACGCCGTTTGTTCTCGGCCCGTGTATCGGCGGGCGGGTGTTTCCCCGTCTCCTCCGATCAGCCGGTGGAGAATGACGAAGAAAGTATGCCCGGTCCCTACACCCCGTCAGCGTGGCTTTCGCGCGACGAACACGCTGTCCACGCCGTCCTGCCGGACCTCGGGGTGCTCGGTCTCGTTGCACCAGTGCCCGTTCTCGCCGAGGTAGCGGAACCGGACGGGCGTCCCGTCCGGCACGGTCACGGCCACCGAGCGGGTGCCGTTGCTGCGCGGCCGCAGCTCGTGCGCACCCGGACACCACTCGTTGAAGTCGCCGACGACGCTCACCCGGCCCCTCGGCTCGTTCGAACCCAGCACGAACGTGAGGCGAACGCCGCCCGCGCGATCGCGGTCGATCTTGAGCATGGCGGGGATTCGATCACGAAATTCGCACTGGCGCCACTCGAATAAACCAGATATCGACACTTGCGGGTGAAGACTCGGCGGCCGTTAACTGTTTGGCTCTGCCGGCATGGGAAAGACTCTCGCGCTGGTGCTTGCCTTCGTCCTTTTGGGACTGTCCCCGCTACGGCCGGGACCGCGACCGGCATGCGGTCACCGGCCGGGCGGTGGACGGCGCGGACCCGCGGGACGAACATGTGGCGCGACGACACCTACGTCGAGCCGTGGACGTTCCTGTCGCACGCCACGTCCCGCACTCTGGACTTGGCGAACCGGCCGGCGGCGCCGTACCAGCACGGCGAGTTCGGCGCGTTCACGCCGCTGACGACGGAGCGCTGCCGGGACTGCGCCGCGACTATGCCTGAAAGCAACTGGTTTGGCCGGCCCCCCGAGGCCGGCCAAACCAGCCGGGTCACCTCAACCGCACCACCGCGAACTCCGACAGCAGGGCGAGCACATCCACCTCGGCCCGTACCGGTGTCGCGGCTCCCGCGCCGGGGTTGGCCGCGAACTCCGCGACCTCCGCCGGCGTCGGGCAAAGCGAAGTGTCCAAATAGGACAGAGTGATCAGTTCCTTGCCGCTCGCCGGCTCCAGCGCCGACCGCCAGCCGGTCCGCTCGTCCCACACCAGCGCCACGTCCAGCTCCGGGAACGCGGCCACCCGCTCCTCCAGCGGGATGTAACCGGACAGCGGTCGCTCGGTCCGGACCGAGAACGCCTCACCCGAGCCACACGCCGACGCCACGAGCCGGACGTACTCCCGCAGCCCTCTGGCCGGCTGACCCCAGCTGTCCAACTCCATCCGCCACCTCACCCTCCCCGGACGCACCGAACGTGCGCCGCCGCGGGGTACCCAATCCGTCACCCCTACACACGTACGGGGACGGCGGTTTTTTTCGAACAGGTGAAATTGGGTCCGGATGGACGAACTTACCCTGGGCCATTCGTGTCAGCGCGTTACGGCTCGACTACTCAGGGCAGACCCTGCGCGCCATCGACATGCGCCTGCCTCGGCCGGCCGAAGACCACGTCGAAGGCCGGAGAGTCCACTGTGGCCCAGTCGTCCTCGTGGGCGAACGGCTCGGAGTCGATCTCGAGCCGCCAGGCCGTCAGAAGGGCGATGAGCTGGGCGAATTCCGGCTCCACGAACCGGTGTGTCGTGCTTTCGATCAGTCTCGTTACCAGTGTCAACCGTTCCCATTTGCCGGCTCGATGTCCGCTGTGACACCGGAATCGCCGCTGCCCCAGCCCCCGTCGCGGCGTGAATCCCCGGAAATTCGCGCATGGCGGTTCACCCGCCTGGCGGTCGACCCCCACCCGTCCAGCGGATCAGGGCGTCCGTCCCGTTCGATTGGCCACGATCCGTGACTAATTGCGTCATCGATCGAGCGAACATCGGCCCCGGTTCTTCGCCCCACGTGATTGCCACGCGTTCTTCTCGCGCGCCGGCCGACGCGTTACGTGGTAATCATCACCAAGGACTTCGGTAGTCTGACCACGGTTCGCGGTCGCGGCCAAGTCCATCTGGCGCCGGGTGACCACTTGGCAGGCCTCGAGTCCTGTGCCGTTCGCGGGACAGTGCGAGCGAACCTCACGTTCGGAGAAGGAGTACGCGATGCGCGAGACGTTTCGCGGTGAGCTGGCCGAGCTGCGGGAGTTCCTGAGCAGGATGTGCAAGCTGGCGGCCGCCGCGATGCGACAGGCGACCGACGCGCTGCTGTCCGCCGACCTCGTCGGGGCGGAGGCGGTCCTTGCCGCCGACGCCGAGCTGGACCTGCTGCGCGACGAGTGCGAGGAACGGGCGCGGCAGACGCTCGCGCTTCAGGCCCCGAAGGCGAGCGACCTGAGGCTCGTGCTGTCCGCGGTCTACTGCGCGGACCGGATCGAACGCATGGGCGACCTCGCCGAGCACATCGCGAACATGACCCGCCGCGTGCACCCGTCCCAGGTGGTGCCGGACGAGCTGCGGGACACGTTCGCGGCGCTCGGCGAGATCACCGCGGACATGGCCGAGGGCCTGGTGGCGCACATCGCCAGCCCGCGCGAGGGCTCGTACGCCGAGCTGAACCAGACCGACCAGCAGGTGGACGACCTGCACGCGGCGGTGCTCGCCACGATCACCGGCCGGTCCTGGACGCACGGGGTGCCGATGGCGACGTGCCTCGCCCTGGTCGCGCGCTTCTACGAGCGCTACGCGGACCAGGCCGTGTCGGTGGCGAAACGGATCGAGTTCGTGAGCACCGGCACGACCCCGCGCCAGTTCGGGCCGTGACGGTCCGACTTGACGGCCACGGAAAACGGGCCACGACCTGGCGCGGTGTTCCAGCAGTATGTGAAGCATGGCCCTGCTTCTGCGTGATGTGACGATCGGGTTCACCGGGCGGCGTGCCGACGTGCGTGTCGACGGGCGCCGTGTGGTGGCCGTCGCGCCCGTCGGCATGCCGGCCGACGGTGCCGAGGTCATCGACGGCGGCGGTGGCACCCTCCTGCCCGGCCTCGTCGACGCGCACGCGCACCTGCTCCAGTGGGCCAGCGCCCGCCGGCGCGTCTCCCTCGCGGCGGCCCGGTCCGCCGCCGAGGCCGCCGACATGATCGCGGCCGCACGGGCCGAACGCGTCGTTCTCGTGCAGGGCGCGAACTTCTTCCCCGCGCTCTGGCCCGACACGCCGCACAAGTCACTGCTCGACCGATTACTCCCGGACCAGCCCGTCGCCCTCTTCAGCAACGACCTGCACACGCTCTGGCTCAGCTCGGCCGCGCTGCGCTCGGTCAACCTCGACCACCCGACGGGCGTCTTCGTCGAGGACGAGTGCATGCGCCTCACCGCGGCACTCCCCCGGCCGGCCACGGACGTCACCGACCGGTGGGTCCTCGACGCCACGAGGGCCGCCGCCGCCCGTGGGGTCACCACGATCGCCGACTACGAGTACACCGACACCGTCCGGGACTGGCGGCGCCGCGCCACCCCCGCCACCAGGATCCGGTGCGTCATCGCGAAGTACCTGCTCGACGAGACCATCGAGCGCGGCCTCAGGACCGGCGACGTGCTCGACGAGCGGCTCACCGTCGGCCCGCTGAAGGTCTTCATGGACGGCTCGCTCAACACCCGCACCGCCTACTGTCACGACCCCTACCCCGAGACGGACTACCACGGCGAACTGCTCGGGGGCGACCTGCTGCCCGTGCTGCGCAGGGCCGTCGCGGGTGGCATCGGCCTCGCCCTGCACGCGATCGGCGACCGGGCCAACACCCTCGCGCTGGACGCGTTCGAGGCGCTGGGCGTCGGTGGCCGGATCGAGCACGCCCAGCTCCTCGACCCCGCCGACATCGCCAGGTTCGCCGCACTGAACGTGACCGCAAGTGTCCAGCCCGCGCACCAGCCGGACGACCGCGACGCCGCCGACCACCACTGGGCCGGCCGGACCGGCCGGGCCTACGCCTACCACGCACTGCACGCGGCCGGCGCCAGGCTGGAGCTCGGCTCCGACGCGCCGGTCGCCCCGCTCGACCCGTGGGACGGCATCGCCTCCGCCGTCACGCGCACCGACGACGACCGTCCCGGCTGGCACCCGGAGCAGTGCCTGTCGCTGGCGACCGCCGTCGCCGCGAGCACGGGCGGCCGCACGGCGGTCCGGCTCGGCGACCCGGCCGACCTGGTACTGGCCGGCCGGGACATCGCCGGCCTACCGCCGAGCGAGCTCAGGGACCTCCCGATCCTCGCGACCGTCCTCGACGGCCGGCTCACGTTCCGGGCGTAGCGCCAGCACGAGCAGCCCGGTCGCGACCAGCGCCGCGACGGCGGCGACCGGTGGCAGCGCGGTGACGCCGGCCAGGCTGACCACCGCCCCGCCGGACAGTCCGGAAAGCCCGACCCCGAGGTAGATCGCGGACGCGTTCAGCGACAGCACCAACCCGCTGTTCCGCGGCGACAGCCCGATGAGCATGTTCTGCATCGGCGGGTTGAACGCCCAGGTGAACATGCCCCAGACGAACATGACCACGGCGGCGGCCGGCACGTTCACCGCCACCAGCGGCAGGGTGACGAGCAGCACGATCGCGGCACCCAGCGAGGTGAACAGCGGCAGCGCGCTGCCGAACCGGTCGGTCGCCCGGCCGCCGAGCGAGTTGCCGATGGTCGCGCCGAGCCCGTAGCCCAGCAGCAGGAGGCTGACGGCAAGGCCGTGTGCGCCCGCCGACGCGGACAGGAACGGCGCGATGTAGGTGAACGGCGCCATCGCGGACAGGACGCCGAGCACGGTCACGCCGAGCAGGAGCAGTACCCGCCGGTCGGCGGCGACCGCGAACCGGTCCCGCAACCCGACCGCGGGTGGTGCCTCGACCGTCGGCACCCCGGCACGCACGACGACCAGCCCCAGCAGCGACACACCCGCGACCAGCGCGAACACGCCGTGGTAGCCGAGCGGCTCGCTGAGGAGGTTGCCGACCGGCACGCCGACGATCAGGGCGAACGTGAGCCCGCCGAAGACCATGGCGACCGCGCGACCGCGGCGTTCGGGCGGGTTGAGCACGGTCGCGACGGCGGTGGCGGCGGGGGTGTACACGGCGGCGCCCAGGGCCGCGATGATCCGGCTCGCCAGCAGCACCTCGTAGGTCGGCGCGACCACGGCGAGCGCGTTGCCGAGCGTGCTGATGCCCAGCGCGACGACCAGCAGGCGCCGCCGCTCCCACCGTCCGGTGACGGCCGCGAGCAGCGGGGACGCGATGGCGTAGGCGATCGCGAACGCGGTGCCGAGCTGGCCGGCCGTGGAGATCGAGACGTGCAGCTCCCGGCTGACCGCCGGCAGCACCCCCGAGACGATGTATCCGCTGGTGCCCACCGCGAATGCACCCAGGGCGAGCAGGTAGGTACGTGGCGACATTTCTCTCCCCTGTTGGATGTACGATAGACACCGTACTACGACTTTCATCGAACTACGATAGGTGTCGTACTATGGGCGTTGTGACGGAATCGCTCCCGCACCCGACGCGGTCGGACATCCGGATCGAGTCGGTGCTGCACGCGCTTGCCGATCCGATCCGGCTGCTCTTCGTGCGTGAGCTGGCCGCCCGCGGCTGCGACGGCGCCCCGTGCGGGTCGATCGAGCTGCCGGTCACCAAGTCGACGCGGACCCACCACCTGCGCATCCTGCGCGAGGCGGGCGTGATCCACCTTCGCCCGGAGGGCACGGCGCGGATCTCCACGGTGCGGCGCGACGACCTCGACGCCCTCTACCCGGGCCTCCTGGACTCGATCCTCACCGCCGCCCACTGATGCACTACCGCCGGCCCACGCCCGAGGAACAGGCTCGTGCGGTGGCGGCACTGCGGGCGCTGCTGGCCGGCCACGAGCCGGACCTGACCGGCGTGCCGCTGCGGGTCTCGCACGAGTACTCGGCCACGCTGCTGACGGGTGACCCGGGCTGGGGCACCATCGCCGTCCGCGGGACACCCACCCTGCTCGTCGAGGTTCCCCACCCCGGCTCCGACCGCTTCACCGCGCGTCTGGGCCGCGACCTGTTCGACGCCATCCCCGGCGCCGCGCTCCTGGTCGCGGGCGTGCACCGCCGGCACGCCGACGTCGCCCATGACCCGGACTGCCTCTTCCACGCGTTCGCGCAAACGCTTGCGGTCCCGGAGCTCCAGGTCCACGGCTTCCGGACGGCGAGCGCACCCGACACCGACGCCGTGCTGACCGCGGGCGCCGGCAGGCCGACCGACCTGCATCAGCGCCTGAGCGCGACCCTCGAACGCCAAGGCCTCCGGGTGCGCCACCACGCCCACCTAGCCGGTCGCACGAACGTCCAGGGCATCGCGGCCGCCGCCCGCGGCATCCCGTTCCTCCACCTCGAGCTCGCTCCGCTCGTCCGCAGCCACCACCGTGGTCGCGTGGTCGAGGCGGTCACGGACGCGTGGCACCAGCAGGGTCACTAGCACCCCGGCGACCGCGGCCCCGGCCGCGATCAGGAACGCCACCCGGAACCCGGCGAGCGAGGGCAGCGTCACCGGCCCGACCGTCACCGTCATGTGTGCCAGCAGCGTCGCCGTCACGGCACTGGAGATGGACGTGCCGACCGACCGCATCAGCGAGTTGAGCCCGTTCGCGGAGGCCGTCTCGTGCAGCGGCACCGCGCCCATGATCAGCGCGGGCATCGCGGCGTAGGCGATCCCGACCCCGGAGCTGACGATCACCGTGGCCACCATGACCTCGAACGCGTTGTCCAGTAACAGGGTCGACACGACGTAGCCGACCGCGATGACGACCCCGCCGGTCAACAGCGACGTCCGCGGTCCGCGCCGGCGCGTCAGCCCGGCGGACACGGGAGACAGGGCCATCATGACGAGCCCGCCCGGCGCCATCCACAGCCCGGCCGCGACCATCGACTGCCCGAGCCCGTACCCGGTCAGCGCCGGCGCCTGCAGCAGCTGCGGCAGCACCAGCGACCCGGTCAGCATCGCGAACCCGACCAGCACCGAGGCCAGGTTGGTGAACAGCACCGGCCGCCGCGCCGAGACCCGCAGGTCCACGAGCGGGTACCGGACCCGCAGCTGGTAGGCACCCCACACCACGAGCACGACCACGGCAGCCGCGAACAGGCCGAGCGTGGTCGGCGAGCCCCAGCCCCACGCCCCGCCCTTGGTGATGGCGAGCAGCAGGGACACGAGCCCGATCGCGAGCCCGACGGCGCCCGGGATGTCGAACCGGCCCTCGGCCCGCAACCGCGAGTCCGGCACCACGGCCCACAGCAACACGAGGCAGGCGGCGCCGAGCGCGGCGGAGATCCAGAACAGCACCCGCCAGGACGACGCCTGCGCGATCACCGCCGACAACGGCAGCCCGATCGCGCCGCCGACACCCAGCGTGGCGGACATCATCGCGATGGCCGAGCCGACGCGTTCGGCCGGGAGGACGTCCCGCATGATGCTGATGCCCAGCGGAATCACGCCCATGGCGCAGCCCTGTAGCCCGCGCCCCACGACCATGGGCAGCAGCGAGCCGGCGAGCGCGGACACACCGCACCCGGCGACCAGCACGACCAGGCTGGCGAGCAGCACGGGACGCTTGCCGTGGAGATCGCCGAGCCGGCCGCTGACCGGCATGATCACGGCGGCGGCCACCAGCGTGACGGTGATGACCCACGACGCGTCGGCGGCGTCGGTGTGGAGGATGTCCGGGAAGCGGGGAATCAGTGGGATGACGAGGGTCTGCATGAACGCGGCGACGAGACCGCAACTCGCCAGCACGGTGACGACGAACGCAGGGCGCACATGTGTACGGTACACATTCAGTGCTGGAGGGCCGGACGATGCGTGGTAGACAACACCTCCTCGAGGAGCTGTCCCGTGAGCTGACGCTGATCAGCCGCCACCAACTGGTCACCGCGATGAGGGGCCTGCTGGAGCGCTCCGCGTACCTGATGCTGAACCGCATCGACGTGACCGGCCCGATGACCGCCCGCGAGCTGGCCGAAGCACTGCAGCTGGAGATCTCGACGGTGACCCGCCAGGTGGCCGCCATGCTGCGGGAGGACCTGGTGGAACGCATCCCCGACCCGGCCGGCGGCCTGGCCCGCCGCCTCCGCATCACCCCGACCGGCGCGACCCGCCTCACCGCCGACCGCGAGCACTACCGCACCGGCCTGGCCACAGTGGTCACCGACTGGCCAGACACAAAATGCACCGACCTCTACCACCTACTACGCGCCCTCAACGAACGCATAGAAGCCCTACAAAACACCCCCTGGCCCCGCAACCCCTAACCCGCGAGTCCCGCGTTCACACATACCGAGTCCCGCGTTCGTGCACATCGAGTTGCGGTTTCGTGCACACGGCCGCGGCGTCAGGCCGGTTCCGCGAGCTTCACCGCACGCGTCACGGCGTTCGCCTCCTCCCCGCCGACCCGCAACATGTCGAGCGCGGCGACGAGCTTCTTCTCCTCGTACACCAGGTGCGTCTCCAGCAACGCGGCCAGCGTGTCCAGCTCCCGCTCCGCCACGACATCCATCGTGGACAGAAGTTTCAGCCGATCGAGCACCTCGGCGACCTGCCGATGATCACGCCGCAGCTCGTCCAGCACCGGCCGCAGCTCCGGATAATGCTTACCCAGCAACGGAAACCCGCCGTCGTCCTCGGCCTCGTGATGCTGCGCGAGCACCGAGCAGAACGCGAGACAGTGCGCCTGAAGATCAATCCCGGTATACGTGCCGTCGCGCAACGCGGCCAGCAGTTCACGCAAACGTATGTGCGAATCGATCAGTTGGTTACCGAATGCGGTCAGTCGCTCGTCCATCCTCCCGATGAGACCACAAAACCGGCGGACCTTGTCGGACGTCTCGTGAATACTCGGGCCCATGCTCCTCAGCATCACGACCACACACAGGCCGGCGGCCGATCTCGGGTACCTGCTGCACAAGCACCCGGACCGGGCGCAGCGGTTCGACGTGTCCACCGGCACGGCCCACGTCTTCTACCCGGAGGTCACCGAGGAGCGCACGACCGCGACGCTGTTACTGGAGGTCGACCCGGTCGGCCTGGTCCGCAAGGGCGGCGACACCCTCGGCCAGTACGTCAACGACCGCCCGTACGCGGCGTCGTCGCTGCTGTCCGTCGCGATCGGCAAGGTGTACGGCACCGCGATGCGTGGCCGCTGCGACGCCCGCCCGGAACTGGCCGATACCCCTATCCCACTGGAGATCCACTTACCGGCCTGTCCACGCGCGCACGTGGAACGCCTGTTCGCCCCGCTCGGCTGGACGGTCGAGGCGACCACGATCCCACTGGACCCGGCGTTCCCAGCGTGGGGCGACAGCCCGTACGTGGACCTGCGCCTGACCGGCACGCTGCGGCTGGCCGACGCGCTGACGCAGCTGTACGTGCTGCTGCCGGTGCTGGACGACGCGAAGCACTACTGGGTGGCGGCGGACGAGGTCGACAAGCTGTTGCGGGCCGGCAGGACGTGGCTGGTCACGCATCCGGACCGGGAGCTGATCACCGCCAGGTACCTGGCCCACAAACGCCGCTTCACCGTGGCGGCGATGGCCAGGCTGACCGAGCTGGACGACCGGCCGGCGGAGGACGAGGAAGAGGAGGCACAGCAGGAACGCCTGCCATCACTGGCACAGCTGCGCCGCGAGGCGATCGTGGCGCAGCTCCGCGACCTCGGTGCGCACCGGGTCGTGGACATGGGCTGCGGCGAGGGCCGCCTGCTGCGTGAGCTGGTGACGGAACCGATGTTCACGGAGATCGTGGGCGTGGACGTGGCCGCGAGGCCGCTGCGCGTGGCAGCCGCGCGGGTGGACAGGTTCGCGGACCGCCAGCGTGCGCGGGTGACGCTGCACCAGGGCTCGGTGACCTACGCGGACCCACGCATCGCCGGCTACGACGCGATAGTCCTGTCCGAGGTGATCGAACACGTCGACCCACCGCGGCTACCAGCACTGGCGGCGACGGTTCTCGGGGCGGCGAAGCCGAAGCACGTGCTCGTGACGACGCCGAACGCGGAGTACAACGTGCGTTGGGAGACGTTGCCGGCCGGCCGGGTCCGCCACCCGGACCACCGTTTCGAATGGACCCGCGCAGAGATGACGGCGTGGGCGGACGACGCCTGCGCGACCCATGGCTACACGGTCCGCCACGTGCCGGTCGGCGAGGTCGACCCGGAGGTGGGCGCGCCGACACAGCTGGCCGTGTTCACGAGAAAGGCGTCCTGAGGTGAAGCTCTGGCAGAGACGCGTTCGTCCGCGGCACGCCGCGGCCGGCGGGAAGGTGGCCTGATGCGTGGGATCGCCGTGCCCGAGCTGAGTCTTGTCGCGCTGGTGGGGGTGACCGGCTCCGGCAAGTCCACGTTCGCTCGTGAGCACTTCCTGCCTACGCAGGTACTGTCCTCCGACACGTTCCGGGCCCTGGTCGCCGACGACGAGAACGACCAGTCGGCCACGACGGACGCGTTCGAGGCGTTGCACTTCGTCGCCGGGAGGCGGTTGCGGGCCGGCCGGCTGACCGTGGTCGACGCGACGCACGTCCAGCGCGAGGACCGGGCGAAGCTCGTCGCGTTGGCCCGGGAGTTCGACGTTCTTCCGGTGGCCATCGTGTTCGACGTGCCGTTGGCGACACTGCGCGAGCGTGCCGCAGGCCACCGCGGGCTGCCCGACCACGTGATCCGCCGGCAGCACGACGCGTTGCGCCGGTCGGTCGGACACCTTGCGAGGGAAGGCTTTCGCAAGGTCCACGTCCTGTCCACGGCGGACCCGGTGGAGATCGAGTACGAGAAGGCCTACAACGACAGACGCGAGCTGACCGGCCCGTTCGACATCATCGGCGACGTGCACGGCTGCCACGGCGAGCTCGTGACCCTGCTGGCCCGCCTCGGCTACGTCGTCACCGCGGACGGCGCCCACCATCCCGACGGCCGCACGGCGGTGTTCGTCGGCGACCTGGTCGACCGCGGGCCGAATACCCCGGGTGTCCTGCGGCTGGTGATGGGCATGGTCGCCACCGGCACGGCACTGTGCGTCGCCGGCAACCACGAGAGCAAGCTGGTCCGCGCACTGGACGGCCGGAAGGTCACGGTGTCCCACGGCCTGGCGGAGTCGCTCGCGCAGCTGTCGGAGGAGCCCGAGGAGTTCCGCAAGTCCGCACGGGAGTTCATGTACGGCCTCGTGAGCCACTACCGGCTGGACGGCGGCAAGCTCGTCGTCGCGCATGCCGGTCTCAAGGAGGAGTACCAGGGGCGCTCGTCGGGCCGCGTCCGTTCCTTCTGCCTGTACGGCGAGACGACGGGCGAGACCGACGAGTACGGCCTCCCGGTCCGCTACCCCTGGGCCGACGACTACCGCGGCGACGCGACCGTCGTCTACGGGCACACCCCGGTGCCGGCGGCGACCTGGGTCAACAACACCATCTGCCTCGACACCGGCTGTGTCTTCGGCGGCACGCTGACGGCACTGCGCTGGCCGTCCCGGGAACTGGTGTCGGTCGAGGCGGAGGCCGTGCACTACGAGCCGGCCAGGCCGCTGAACGCCCCGGCCAGGGCGCCGGACCTGCTGCGCATCGGCGACGTCCTGGGCACGCGGCACATCGACGCCAGGCTCATGGGCCGCCTGAAGATCCGCGAGGAGAACGCCGCCGGGGCGCTGGAGGTGATGAGCCGCTTCGCGATGGCGCCGCAGTGGCTGCCCTACCTGCCGCCGACCATGGCGCCGTGCTCGACGTCCACTGTGGACGGAATGCTGGAGCACCCGGCGGAGGCCTTCGCCGCGTACCGGGAGGACGGCGTCGGGCAGGTCGTGTGCGAGGAGAAGCACATGGGCTCGCGAGCGGTGGTGGTCCTCTGCCGGGACGAACAGGTGGCCAGCGCTCGGTTCGGCGCACAGGACGGCGCCGCGGGCGCCGTGTACACGAGAACCGGCCGCTCGTTCTTCGACGACCCGGCCGAGTTCCTGACCCGCCTGCGGTCCGCCGCGACGAAGGCCGACCTGTGGTCGACCCTGAACAGCGACTGGCTGATCCTGGACGCGGAGCTACTGCCGTGGTCGGCGAAGGCCGGCCAACTGCTCCGCCGCCAGTACGCCCCGGTGGGCGCGGCGGCGTCCGCCGCACTCCCGGCGGCGGTGGCCGCACTACGGAAGGCCGCGGCACGCGGCGCGGACCTGACGGAAGTACTGGCGCGGCAACAGTCGAGGCTGACGAACGCCAGGAACTACGTCGAGGCCTACGAACGGTACTGCTGGCCGACGGACGGCCTGGCGGGCGTGTCCCTGGCGCCGTTCACGTTGCTGGCGGCGGAAGACCAGGTCCACGCGACGAACCCGAGAACGTGGCACGAGAAGGTACTCGACGGCCTGGTGGCGGCGGACCCGGAACTACTGCGCGGCACGAGAAGGACCACGGTGGACGTGACCGACCCGGCGTCCGTCGCGGCCGGCGTCGACTGGTGGACCACGCTGACCGAGGCGGGCGGCGAGGGCATGGTGGTCAAGCCGGCCACGACACCGGCGGATCGACTGGTACAGCCGGGAATCAAGTGTCGTGGCCGGGAGTACCTGCGGATCATCTACGGACCGGACTACACCGAGCCGGCGAACCTCGGGCGATTACGCCGGCGCACCCTGGGCCGCAAACGTTCGCTGGCACTGCGCGAGTACGCGCTGGGCATGGAGTCGCTGACGAGGTTCGTCGACCGGGAACCTCTGTGGCGCGTGCACGAACCCGTGTTCGCCGTGCTGGCGCTGGAGTCCGAGCCGGTGGATCCCCGCCTCTGACAACAAACCCCGACGACAAACCCCGACAGACGAACCCGACAACAACCCTGACGACGAGCCCCGACGGAGAGCCTTTACGACGAACCCCGACGACGGACCACAGCCGCTCGCCGTGGTGCGCTACCCCGCTCAGCGGATTGCCCGGTTCACCCGTGTCGTGGATTCTGAAATTTATTCACCTACGGCTGGGAGGGCACATGCTACGCAGGTCCGTAAGCATCGCCGCCGCGACGTTTCTCGCCACCGCGGGAGTCACCTTCGCGGCCGCACCGGCACAGGCCGCCGCCTGCCCGCTGGGCTTCGAGTGTGTGACGACGTACTACAGCGACAGCACACACACGACCGTGGTCGGCGGAAAGCTGGAGTACTGCGACGGCGGCTCCAGCTCGTGGGGCAGCCGCACCGGTTACCTCGACTACTATCGCTCGGCCTGCTGAATCTCCTCGACGAACTCGGGTTCGGCCGCCTCGGCGGCCTCCCGTTCGGCCAACAACGCGGTGTAGATCGGGTGGGGATCGGTCATGACGGTGCGTGCCTCCCTCACGGTCGTCTGCTGGTACCCACCCGCACGCACCCTCAAACAACAGAATTTTGTCGCTGCCGGAAAAGATCGCCGAGTTTGAGCACGTGGGTCCGGGTATCCCTCCCACAGCATCGAATCGATGACTCCCGGGCGGCCGGTGCCCGCCGTTCGCACGAGGTCATGGAGCGTGACCAGCGACGTGTTGCGACTCGAGGACCACGCGGTGGACGACGCGATCGTCGTCACGCCGACCGGCCGCCTGGACATCGCCAGCTACGGGCAGCTTCGTGACCACCTGATCAGGGTCGGCACGGACGTCCCGCGCGCGATCGTCGTCGACCTCACGGGACTGGACGTCGAGTCCGACACGACGCTCGCGATTTTCCCGGCGGTACACACGCGACTGAGGCAGTGGCCGGGCGTGCCCCTGCTCTTGGTGACCGGCGGTGGACCGGTCAGGCGCTGGATGGGCCGCACCGACACCGCGCGGTTCCTCACCGTCCACGAGACCGTCGGCGGTGCGGTGGCGGCCATCGACGAGCCGTCGCCGCGCCGCGTCACCCACGCCCAGCTGCCCAGCTCGCTGTCCAGTCCACGCCTCGCCCGCGAGTTCACCCGCCGGATCTGCGCGGAGTGGGACCTCCACCCGCTGGTCGACGACGCACTGCTGTTGGTCGGCGAACTGGTGGCCAACGCGGTCATCCACACCGGTTCCTGCCCGGTCGTCCGGCTCGGGCTGTGCCGCGCGGTGTTCAGCGTCGCGGTCTACGACGACGTGCCCGGCGAGGTGAGCGTGCGTGACCCGGGCGGTGAGGCCAGCGGCATCCACGGTCTGCTGCTGGTCGCCCAGATCGCGACCGCGTGGGGCAGCGCGCCGACCTCGACCGGCGGCAAGGTCGTGTGGGCGACGCTCCAACTGTGAGCCAGGTCACCACTCCACTGGTCACGGTCCCCGCCGAACGGTGGTCATAGGAGCGAACCCAAGCGGGAAAGGACAGACACATGACCGACGGGATCCAGACCATCCTGTACCCGGCGACCGACCTCGCCGCCGCGAAGGCCGCGTTCGTCGCGCTGATCGGCGCCGAGCCCGAGCAGGACCAGCCGTACTACGTCGGCTGGCAGGTGGGCGGCCAGAGCTTCGGGCTCGTCCCGCACGCCGACAGGCAGGGCCTCACCGGCCCGACGCCGTACTGGCACGTCGCCGACATCGGGAAGTCCATCGAGGCGATGGTCGACGCGGGCGCGACGGTGACCGCCGAGCCCAGGGACGTCGGCGGCGGCCGCCTCACCGCGACCGTCACCGTCGACGGCAACATCGTGGGGCTGCTGCAGGACCCCGTCAGGGAGTGACCATCCCCGCCTCGTAGGCGAAGATCGTCAGCTGGACCCGGTTGGTGACGTCCAGCTTCGCGAACGTCCTGGTGATGTGGGTCTTCACGGTCGCCTCGCTGAGATACAGGTCGGTGCCGATCTCGGCGTTGGACTTGCCCTGCGCGACGGCCGTGACCACCTCCCGCTCCCGCGCGGACAGCTCGGCGAGCAACGCCTGCGCCCTCATCCGGCGCGGGTTGGCCCGCGCGGCGACGAAGTGGCCGACCAGTTTCCGGGTCGTGCCCGGCGACAGCATCATGTCGCCCTTCGCCACGACCCGGACCGCGTCGATGATCTCCTGCGGCGCGCCCTCCTTGAGCAGGAACCCTCCCGCGCCGGCGGCGAGCGCGTCGAACACGTACTCGTCGAGGTCGTACGTGGTCAGCACGAGCACCCGCGGCGGACTGGGCAACGCGTTGACGGCGGCCGTGGCTGCGATCCCGTCCATCCGCCGCATGCGGATGTCCATGAGCACGACGTCCGGCGCGAACGCACGCACCGCACCGACCGCCTCGTCCCCGTCCCCCGCCTGCCCGACGACCTCGATGTCCGGCGCACTCCCCAGAATCATCGCCAACCCGGTCCGCACGAGCGGGTCGTCGTCGACGAGCAGCACCCGCAGCTGAGTCACCGGAACATGGTAGTGACTCACCAACACCCACAACGCGCGAGTCCCGCGTCCAAACACCACGAGTCCCGCGTCCAAACACCATGAGTTGCGGTTTCGTGCACACGACCCAGGCCCGGACCTGCACGAAACCGCAACTCGCTATGCGCGAACGCGGGACTCGCTATGTCTGAACGCGGGACTCGCGATGTGCGGACGCGGGACTCGGTGCGCGGACGCGGGACCCGAACCATAAGTTGCGGTTCCGTGCACACGATCCAGGCCAGACCTGCACGAAACCGCAACTCGCTATGCGCGAACGCGGGACTCGCTATGTCCGAACGCGGGACTCGGTGGGACTGTTTCAAGATCGGTGTGTTCGGCCCGACACGCCGGGCCGAAGGTCCGGCGGGATGGGCACTGTGAGTGATGACATCTGATGTTGTGAGTCCACGCAAGAGTGACCGGATGCCGGCG